>Ga0210389_10000650_pt1 | contig 30107 bp, 23 predicted proteins | sample IncBWH28OmetaG_FD_160127 | JGI IMG/M metagenome (GOLD analysis project Ga0210389, IMG submission 160127) | Forest soil microbial communities from Barre Woods Harvard Forest LTER site, Petersham, Massachusetts, United States - Inc-BW-H-28-O ... | reverse complement strand
ACCGCCGCCGCCATCGCCAAACTCGACGTCCTCGCCTCGTTCGCCAAACTAGCCGCCGACCGCAGCTACATCCGCCCTGAATTCAACAACGCCGGTGAACTCCTCATCGTCGGCGGCCGCCATCCCGTCATCGAAGAACTCCTCCGCCAGAAAGGGGAGCGCTTCGTTCCCAACGATCTCTGCTTCGAACCCGGTCGTCAGCAACTTCTCTTGATCACCGGCCCCAACATGGGCGGCAAGTCCACTTATCTCCGCCAGGCCGCGCTCATCATCCTCATGGCTCAGATGGGCTCCTTCGTCCCAGCCCGCAGTGCCAAGCTCCCCGTCACCGACCGCATCTTCACCCGTATCGGCGCCAGCGACAATCTCGCCCGCGGCCGCTCCACCTTCCTCGTCGAAATGAGCGAAGTCGCCGCCATCCTCCATCACGCCACGCCCTCCAGCCTCGTCCTCCTCGACGAAGTCGGCCGCGGCACCGCCACCTTCGACGGCCTCTCCATCGCCTGGGCCGTAGTCGAACATCTCCAGAAACACACTCGCGCCCGCACCCTCTTCGCCACCCACTATCACGAACTAACCGAACTTGCCGAACTCCTCCCCGCTGTAAAAAACGTCCACGTCAGCGTCAAGGAAACTCCCAACGAAATCATCTTCCTCCGCCGCGTCGAACCCGGCAGCGCCGACAAAAGTTACGGCATCGAAGTAGCCCGCCTCGCCGGCCTCCCCAAATCCGTAATCGAACGCGCCCGCGAAGTCCTGAAAAAACACGAACAAAGCGAACACGAACTAAGCGAAACCCTTACCCCCGGCGCAACCGGCCACTCCCACAACGGCAACCAATCCGTCCTCTTCACCGCCCTCGACCGCGCCGTCCTCGATAAACTCCGCAACGCCGACCTCGACAACCTAAAGCCCCTCGAAGCCCTAAACCTCCTCTCCGACCTAAAAAAACAAATCGAGTAGTTCCGACTCTCTTCATTCCTCGATGTAGCTGGTCTTTCAAGCCAGCCGCTTGTGACACAGGCACTCCTGCCTGTGCTCTTGGATTTTCGATCCAACGCCACCCATCAACCGAACTTGAGGGTGCCCCATCCTTCGCGATTTGTGCGAAGGGTGGGTCTTACCATCTAGCGCCTCGAATTTTCTCCTCTTCTCTGTGTCCTCCGTGCTCTTCCTCTGTGATCTCTGTGTTAAAACTTTTTCCTCTTTGCATCTTTGCCTCATCACTTCTCAACTTCCTTGCTTCATCCATTCCTTCCCTGTTACAACCACCTCATGCCCAAAAATTCTCTCTTGGTCCTCGGCCTGATGTCCGGCACCTCCGCCGACGGCATCGAAGCCGCCCTGGTCCGCATCAGCGGCGCCCCCCCCAAACTCAAATCCAAACTCGAAGGCCACGCCTCTCTCCCCATCCCCAAACCCATCCGCCAAAAAATCCTCCAAATCGCCGAAGGCACTCCACTCCCCGCCGCCGAAATAAGCCAACTAAACTTCCGCCTCGGCCAACTCTTCGCCGACGCCGCCATCGCCTCCTGCAAAAAACTCCGCGTCCCTCTCAAATCCGTAGATCTAATCGCCTCCCACGGCCAAACCATCTTCCATCAAGGCCCACCAATCCTCTACCTCGGCGCCAAAACCTCTTCCACCCTGCAAATCGGCGAAGCTGCCATCATCGCCGCCCGCACCGGCATCACCACCATCGCCGACTTCCGCCCAGCCGACATGGCCGCTGGAGGCCAAGGCGCCCCACTAGTCCCTTTCGCCGACTACCTGCTCTACCGCCACGAAAAATTAGGTCGCGTCTCCCTAAATCTAGGCGGCATAGCCAACGTCACCGTAATCCCGGCCAACGCCAAGCCACAAGACGTCTTCGCCTTTGACACCGGCCCAGCCAACATCCTCATCGACGCCCTAGTCTCCCACTTCACCCACGGCCGCCAGCGCTACGATAAGGACGCCGCGTTTGCCAAACAGGGACAAATTAGTCGCGAGTTAATGCGCACGCTTTTGCGTGATCCCTACCTTAGACAGAGACCTCCAAAATCCACCGGCCGCGAATACTTCGGGAGGGACTATGTCAAAAAACTTATCGCACTCGGACGTCGCTACCATTTGAGCCCCAGCGACCTCATTTGCACCACAACCATGTTCTCGGCGGCTACTGTGATAGACGCGCTACACCGCTTTGTTTTTCCGAAACACAAAATCAACGAGATCATTGTCTCCGGAGGGGGAGCACAGAACCCCGTCTTCTTGCAAACTCTATCCGTGTTTGCGATGGCTGGCAGCAATCCGAGAGACTTTTATAGGGTGGCCACTCCCGGAAAAGTCAGCATAGTCATGTACGAAGCCAATTCGCCTTACAGACCGCACATAACTATTCCGAAGCACGCATTAGTCTCGGTGCGACGCTCTTCTACCCTCGGCATCCCCGAACAATCCAAAGAAGCCTACGCCTTCGCCCTCCTCGCTTACGAAACCTTCCACCATCGCCCCTCCAACCTCCCCTCCGCCACCGGCGCCACGCGCCTAGCCATACTCGGCAAAATCTCCTGTGTCTAATTCCCCATCCTTTTCCATTGTTGCGGCCGCCTTCCGCGCACCTGTGGCGCAGGCACTCCTGCCTGTGCTCTTGGGTTAGCATTTATCTGATTTGTCATCCCGACCGGAGTGGCCGGTATTTTCTTGCGCACCGCAGTTAGGTGCGCCGGCCACGGAGTGGAGGAACCGTGGCAAATCCTTATGCAATCCTGCAGATCATTGGGACCAGCAATTCTCCTCTGCGTCTCAGCGATCTCTGCCTTAATTCTCTTCTTCCGTTTTTCTATTTTCCATTTTCCAATTTCTAATTTCGACCATCACGCCGGCACCGCGTCATCCCCCTCCAGCGCCTCCTGAATAATCTCCGCCGGAATCGCCCCTTCGCGCCCGATGCACCAGTTCTCCCCCCGCAACTCCACAATCGTCGAGGGCACCAATTCCCCCGCCTCACCTGTATCCAATATCAATGGAATCCGGTCTCCCAACTGCAACATCACCTCTTCCGCGTTCGCGCAGGTACTCGACCCCGTCAAATTCGCACTCGTCCCCGTCAGCGGCACGCCCAACTCTTCAATCAAACTGCAAACCACCTCATTCTTCGGCCACCGCAGCGCAATCCGCCGCGTATTCGCCGTCACCTTAAGCGGCAACCGATTCGACGCCTCCACCACCACCGTCAGCGGCCCCGGCCAGCAAGCCTGCGCCAAACGATAAAAGTTTGCCGGCAAATCCCGCGAAAGCGCCCGCGCCTGCGCCAGCGAATTAATCAATATCGGCAGCGCCCGCGATTCCGGCCGCCCCTTTACACGAAAAATCTCTTCCACCGCCGCCAGGTTCACCGGGTCCGCCGCCAGCGCGTACAAAGTGTCCGTGGGAATAGCCACCACTGCGCCACGCCGCAACCACGACGCCGCATACCGAATCGTTTGTCTATCGGGGTTCTGCGGATCGACTTTCAACACTTCGGCTGACAAGGGGGACCGCCATCCTCTTTTGGAAAGTGCGGCTCGCCACCGACAAGGCCCACTCAATGCCCAAATAAGCCGCTCGCACAGGACGCTACCACACGCCGCATACCCGCGCAATGACGCCCGCCACGTAGCATAGGCTTCAGCCTGTGCTCTTGGGGTCCTCTTCTCAGTGCTCTCTGTGCTCCTTCTCTGCGCCCTCTGTGTTAAATCCTTTCTCTGTTCCTCTTCTACAATTTGCCGCCACGCAACCCCCAATGCTACGCTGCCCGCACATGCCACCATCCTCAAAGCCCGCGCCCGACGGCCTCCTAACCAGCCGCGACAACCGCTGGCTAAAGCAATTCCGCATCGCCCTCCGCGGCGGCCTCCAAACCGACACAGGCAGCGTAGGCGTAGAAGGCCTCCGCCTAGTAGAAGAAGCCCTCGAATCCGGCTGCGCCATCGAAGCCGTCCTCTTCAGCGAATCCGGCACACGCCACCAAGAAAAACTCGCTCACCTGATCTCCCGCCGCGAAATGGCCTTCCCCGTTTTAAAAACCACCGACCGTCTCTTCGAAGGGATCGCCGACACCGAACATCCCCAGGGCGTAGCCGCGCTAGTCATCCCCCGCCAAACCCAACTCGAAGATCTCTTCGCCACTCCCCGCGGCGCCTGCTCTCCCCTGATCGTCGTCCTCGCCGGCGTTCAAGACCCCGGCAACGTCGGCACCATCCTCCGCACCGCCGCCGCTTTCGGCGCCACTGGAGCCGTCACCTCCGCCACCGGTCAATCCGGCACCGCCAGCCCCTTCTCTCCGAAAGCTCTCCGAGCCTCCGCGGGCGCCGCGCTCCATCTTCCTCTCGTAGCAGGCGCAGCCCTCGGAATCTTGCTCACCCAGTTCAGACTCAACGCCATCTCCACCATCGCCACCTGCGTCCACGAAAATTCCTCCGCCGGCGATCCTCCCTCCGCCCCCTGGGAACTCGACTGGTGCCAACCGATCGCCCTCCTAGTCGGCAACGAAGGCGCCGGCCTCCCCGAAGACGTCGTCCACTCCGCCGACGCCCGCATCCAAATCCCCATGCAACGCCACGTCGAATCCCTAAACGCCGCCGCGGCCGCCGCCGTCCTCTTCTACGAGGCCTTCCGCCAACGTCAACGCAAATAATCCAAGCAATCCAAATGTAGTGGCCAGTCTTTAGACTGGTCCCTCCGACCCCGTAGCGGCCACTTTCAAGCTTGCCCTGACGAAGAAATGGGGTCTTCGCAGCAGCCGTCTTCCGCTTCCTCTGACGCGAGAAGAGAGCCCCGCCCTCAGCCTGAAGCTCCGTCCTCAAAAAGCAAAAGCGGCCAGGTCTCCACCAGCCGCTCGATTTCTCTTCCCAAATTTTCCATTTTCCAATTTCTATTTCCTAACGCCTCACCGCCGCGGTCGCCCCCGCCGCAATCACCATCGGCGCAGAAATAACTCCCGCTCGCGCCGTTGGCACCTGATGTCTCAGCGGCGCCAGTTCGATATTGCTGATCGCATCCGCCATCGCGGTAATCGAGAACACGTAAATGTTGTTGGCTGAAAGAAACGGAATATTCACAGTAGTCTTCCCGGTTCCGTAGACGCCCGCCGACGCGTACCCGACTGTCCCGGTCGGACCCGTCACAAGTTGAAAGACTGTGACGTAGTATCCAAACGGCTGACCAATCGCCGGCGCATTCCAATTCAACGTCACGCTGGTTGTATTCAGCGTTGCCGGACTGAAAAGGCTGCTACCGTTCAGCAACGGAGACTGTACCGAGCCTAGAATCGGCGCGACCGGCCCCTTCGGAATCGGCGTAATCTGGCTCGTCCCCACGGTGAACGTGTCCGTCACCGTGGAATTCGGTCTCTGCAAGTTGACATTCGAAAGCTGGCAGTACTGAAAGTTGCGCTGCCATTCAGCCGGATAAGGATCGCTGTAGGCGATCGTTCCGTAATCCGTATCGGTCACTATGGGCGGATTGCCTTGACCCAAAGCAGGAAATGTCCCAATCGATATGGCTACCCCGCACGGATACGGCGGGGGTAAGGGGAAAAATCCCGTTCTGTCAGAAGGGCGCAGCAGTGTGAAGGCCGGCCCCAGCTGCAGAGTAGTGTTCGATGTCGAAGACCTCCCTGTCACATAGGGCTCCACAAACGCCGAAAAATCCGACGTTACAGGTGTCGGATTGCCCGGGCCCATCCCCGCCGCGAGGTTGGCCCACGCCGTGCCTGTCACGCTCAGCGGCAGCGAAACCGTCGAGTAGGGTGCGAGAGCGCCAGTGATAGTATTCGTACCGCCGTCGGTGAACGAAATATTGGAAAGCGTTTGTGACGGCCCGAGCACGTATCCCGTAAAATTTCCATTACTGATGTGCTGATATTGCGATAAATACAACGTAGTGATTGCGCTCCAGTCGATGTCCGATGTGATCGAAAAATTCGAGGTAAACGTGCTCGAGCCAGAGAACACTACTCCCGAAGCGGGCGAAAATGGGCTGCGAAGATCCGTCAGCGTGAGGAAGTAGTCCCCTATCGATGCACTGGGGACAAGCCCGGTGACGGTAGTGGCAAACGTTGTCGCGGACTGTGCGGTGGCCCTGAGCGGCCGCCCCGCTAAATCCTCACCGTAATCAAAGTCACTTGTTGGCGTCCAGAAGTTCGCGTTCGGATTAATCTGTAGCCAGTAATATCCCGTCGGCACATTGGGGATGCTAAACGTTCCGTCCGCGTTCGCCGCTCCCTGCAATCTCTGCAAAGTGCCATCCAACTGGGGGACAAGGGCCGCGGGGTATGGCAGATTCGCCTGCCAGGTAGGATGTGTGGACGTGGTACCTTCCGGAAGCCAATACGTCGTCACCGCCGTAATATTCACCGTCCCATTCGGCGTAACGTTCCAAGTCTGCGTCGCGCTTCCTCCCGATGCCGTCGTCGCCTTCACCGTAAACGCATTCGCCACCCGCGACTCCCCATGCGTCGGCGTCCACGTCACCGTATTTCCCGCAAGCGTCGCCCCGGCCGGTCCACTGCTCAACTCATACGTAATCGCGCTCATATCCGATGAAGTCGCCGTCACCTGATACGAATACATCATCCCTTCTTCCGCCGCCGTCACTGGCGTACTCGTAAACGTCGGCGTGGCAGGCATCGTCGTGCCGCCACCACTGCCGCCACCGCATCCAAAAAGAATATTCGCGCCAAATAACAGAACCACAGGAAGGAACTTTCGATGCGAGCAGATCATAAGAGGGGCCTCGGGCCTTTCCCGCGCGCCCGTTAGCCTATCCCACACGTCCCCACTAAAACAAGCCCCAGACGTCGATCAGAGTCAAGACTCTCCCAGGCGGGTGCCCCAGGTGCCGTCGTTGCACCTGGGGTTCTTCTCTTCTCAGCGAACTCTGCGCTCTTCCTCTGCGTCCTCTGCGTTAGGTCCCCGCCCTCTCTTCCCCCCATTCGATTTCTCTCGCCAAACCTCTTACACTGGAATCCAATGAGCCTCTTCCCCACCCTCCCCCAACCCGAAACCTCCGCGGCCCTCCAGCCTCTCGCCGAGCGCATGCGCCCCCGCACCCTCGACGAATTCATCGGCCAGGAAAAACTCCTCGGCCCCGGCAAACCCCTCCGCGTGCAAATCGAAACTGACAATCTCTCTTCCATGCTCTTCTGGGGCCCTCCGGGCTGCGGCAAGACCACTCTGGCGCGCCTCATCGCCCGCCTCACCAAATCCGAATTCATTCCCTTCAGCGCCGTAACCAGTGGCATAAAAGAAATAAAAGAAGTCATGGCCGAAGCCGAAAAAAAATCCCGCGCTGGCCTCCGCACCATCGTCTTCGTCGATGAAGTCCACCGCTTCAACAAATCCCAGCAAGACGCCTTCCTCCCTCACGTCGAAGCCGGCCACATCCTCTTCATCGGCGCCACCACCGAAAATCCTTCCTTCGAAGTCATCTCCCCGCTCCTCTCCCGCACCAAGGTCTACATCCTGGAAGCGCACACGACTCCGCAAATCGTAGAACTTCTCCATCGCGCGCTAGCCGACAAGGAACACGGGTTGGGCAACGAGAAAATCGAGGCCACCGAAGACGTCCTCTTCCGCATCGCCTCCTTCTCCAACGGCGACGCCCGCACGGCCTACAACACGTTAGAGCTCGCCGTTAAGAGCAAACCCACCGAAGCGGCCGATTCTGCCGCGAAGGCGGGCCCTATCCAAATCACCCCCGACCTCCTCGAATCCCTCCTCCAACGCAAAATGCTCCGCTACGACAAATCCGGCGAAGAGCACTTCAACCTCATCTCCGCCCTCCACAAATCCGTCCGCAACTCCGATCCCGACGCCGCCCTCTACTGGCTAGCCCGCATGCTCGAATCCGGCGAAGAGCCTCTCTACCTAGCCCGCCGCCTCGTCCGCATGGCCAGCGAAGACATCGGTCTAGCCGAACCCGGCGCCCTCGCCGTCACTCTCGCCGCCAAAGATGCCTTCGATTTTCTCGGCGCCCCCGAAGGCAATCTCGCCTTAGCGCAAGCCGCCGTCTATCTCTCCCTCGCCCCAAAATCCAACGCCCTCTACACCGCCTACGGCGAAGTCCTCGAAGACGTCCACAAAACCGAAGCCGATCCCGTCCCGCTCCATCTCCGCAACGCCGTCACCGGCCTCATGAAAAATATCGGCTACAGCCAGGGCTACAAATACGCCCACAATTTCGATGATAAAGTCACCGACATGACCTGCCTCCCAGACAACCTTTCCTCTCGCACATACTACAAACCTACTGACCAGGGTTTCGAAGCCCGCTTACGCACCCGAATGGACGAAATCCGCAAAATCAAATCCAAAGCCACCGGCACCGCCAGATAATATGACCACCAAACGCACCCTCCGCGCACTGCAGTTCTCTCTTCTCCTCCTCTTTCTCTGCGCCCTCTGCGCATCCTCCCCTCTTTCCTCTGCACAAGATTCTTCACTTCCGAAGCGGCCCAAAATACTTGGCATCGCAAGCGTCCGCATCCTTGTCCCTGTAGATCGTGCGTCTGACTCTCGTGACTTCTACTCTCGCCTCTTTCCTCTGGATCACCCATGTATCTGGTGCGGCGAGCCCCGCAGAATCACCTTCTCAATAAATGAATCCCAATTCATTGAGCTCACTCAGTCTCCTTTGCCACTGCCCTCCAACTTGATAGCTGAAATCACACTCTCGACCGATGACCTTCCCGCGATGAGGCGATTCTTAGTAGCGCACAGCATCCCCGTAGAAAAACCTGTTCTAGGGCTCGAGGTCGACCCCGCATTGCTGGCATATGCCCCGACTACGGAGAAGTTACAAAGCGGCCAGACTTCGACCGAACCGGATGTGCATATTCAAGTTTCTGACCCCGAGGGCCACCGGATCGGTTTTGTTCAATCGTATCCGCCGGCTCAGACCGAATCTTCCGGGCGGCTCGCAAAACGGCTCATTCATGCCGGATTCGCCGTGAAAGACCGCGAGGCGGAGGACAAGTTTTACAAAGACCTCCTTGGTTTTAGACTTTATTGGCACGGTGGAATGAACGATGGAGAGACGGACTGGATGGATATGCAAGTACCCGACGGGACGGATTGGATTGAGTACATGCTCAACGTTCCACAGAATGCGGGAAAGAAAGTACTCGGCGTGATGAACCACATTGCTATCGGGGTCTACGACATCGAAGCTGCCAACTTCGGAGCCAAAAAAAGCGGCATGGCTGTCAGAGAGGAACCCCAAATCGGCCGCGATGGCAAATGGCAGCTAAACCTCTACGACCCCGACGGCACCCGCGTCGAGCTCATGGAATTCACCCCAGTCGAAAAACCCTGCTGCAGCGAGTACACTGGTCCTCACCCGAAACCATGATCTCCTTCTCTTTCTGTCATCCCGACCGGAGTGGCCGGTTTTCTCTTCCGTTCGCGCCGCGCGAACGCCGGCCACGCAGCGGAGGGACCACGGCAACCAAATCAAAATCCACATGGCCCGCGTTGTCTACGTCTTCTCTTCTCCGCGTACTCTGCGTTCTCAGCGTACTCTGCGTTAATTCTTTCCTTTTCCTCGTTTCCGCCAAAGCCCAAAACCTCGACAAGCCCGTAACCAACGTCGACGAAGAAGTCACCGCCTTCGCCTACGCACCCAACGGCAACGTCGTCTTCTCCGTCCGCCGCATGTTCAAAGCCAAAAAATACGATCTCCAGCGCGACGACATCTGGCTCCTCGAAGCCGGCGGCAAACGCAAGCGCCTCCTCGAAGGCCAGAAATTCTCCCACGAAGACAAGCTCTTCACCTATCAGGTCGAATCCTTCACCTGGTCTCCCAACGCCAAAATCATCGCCGTCCAACTCTTCACCACCACCATGGACCCTGACGCCGGCGCACGCGAAGACGCCCCCGCCCTGCTCCTCCTCGAAGACTCCGGCCGCGAACTCCGCCCCTCCGGCAAAGATCCCCTCATCATGCAGGCCCAGAAACCTCTCTGGCTCCGCGACAATCAGACCCTCGCCTACCTCACCAATGAGGACACGCCTCAAGGCCTCTTCGCCATGCAGTATTTGAATATCGCCAGCGGCCCAGCAGGGAAAGCATTTGAAGGCCGCACCTTCGAAGGAGCTTCGCGCATCTCCGGCAGCAACGCCGCCATCGCCGTCGAACGCGCTCCGCATTTCGACGGTCCGCCGCGCCTCCAGCGCCTCGATCTTCTCGCCCAGGACGACAAGGAAGTTGCCACCCTCGACGCCTACGCCGGCGGCATCCTAGTCTCACCCAGCGGCACCCGCGTAGCCTACTTCCTCGACAAGGAAGTCCTAGAAATCCGCGACCTCACCGCGCCCACCCGCATCGCCCGCATGCGCGTAGGCCTCGGCGTACTCCAATGGTCCGCCGACGAATCCCAGCTTTATCTAAAACGCACCCTCGAAAAAAAATCCGCCGACCTCGTCACCTTCCGCATCCCCGAACTCCGTTCCTACCCGCCCCACGCCGAAATCCCCATCCTCGAACCCGAACCACGCATCCTCCTCCACGGCCTCACCGTCCGCGAATACTCCCTCTCCCCCGACGGCCGCTTCCTCGGTGTAGTCCTCCCCGGCAAGCGCAACCTCCAAATCTTCTCCTTCTAAAGGTAGCGCCGGCTTCCAGCCGGCAAGCGCTCCGCCCTTCTCCCAGGTAGCACAGGCATTCCTGCCCGTGCTCTTCGATCTAACTCACGCCACCAATCAAATGAACTTGAGGGTTTATCCTGAGCTTCGAAGGGTGCCCCATCCTTCGCGCATTTTGCGAACTCTACTCCATCCCGCGTTTTATTGCGGGATGAACGGTGGGTTCCGACAATCGAACGCCACCGATTCTCTTCTGTTTTTTTTCTCTTCTCTTACTCTGTCATCCCGACCGGAGTGGCCGGTCTTTTCTTCCGTGCCGTCCGCGGCACGCCGGCCACGGAGCAGAGGGACCATGGCAACCAACATTCATGATCTCGACTCGATGGAACGACCCAATCCTCTTCGTGTTCTGCTATCTGCTCGCTGCTATCTGTTACCCCGCCGCCTCTTATGCTCCACCATCAAACACGAATCCTCCACCACCACCAACCCCGCCACCCGCGCCCGCTCCGCCGCCTCCGCATTCTCAATCCCCAACTGCATCCACAAAACCTTCGCCCCAATCGCAATCGCCGATTCCATCACAGCAGGCACCTCTTCTGCCCGCCGAAACACATCCACAATATCCACGCGCTCCGGCATATCCTCTAGCCGCGCATAAGCCTTCTCGCCCAACACTTCCGTCTCGTTAGGATTCACCGGAATAATCCGATACCCTGCATTTTTGAGATACTCCGCCACCCCATGCGAAGCCCGCATCGCATTCGAAGACAATCCCACCACCGCAATGGTCTTCGCCTCACGCAAAATCTGAGCCACAACGTCACTGCTCGCAGTAAATTTTCCCGGTAAATGTAGTTTCATGCCCCTTCGATGAACCCCAACCCTATCAAGTTACCCAAGTTTTGCTTTTGTATGGGCCGGGCTCGCCCGGCCCTCTTGGGTTACTCTTCTCTGCGATGGCTCAGCGAACTCTGCGCCTCCGCGTTATCTTTAATTCTTTCCCTCACACCGGCCGGTTCGAAAACTCATCCGCCAGCACCCTCTTCCCCACCGGCCGAGCCAGTGCATGCGCCAACGCCCCAATCAATTTCGTATTCTCCGCCGGACTCCCCACCGAAATCCGCACCGCCTCCGGCAATCCCATCCACCCCAGCGGCCGTATAATCACGCCTTCCTGCAAAAGCTCATCGCACAGCGCCTTCGCCCGCGGCCCAATCGGCACAAACAGAAAGTTCGTCTCGCTCTCCACCGGCGCCAGCCCCAATTTCTTCAACTCCTCATAAAGCCGCTTCCGCTCCGTCCGGTTAATCTCCACCGACCGCCGCACATGCTCCTCATCATCCAACGCCGCCAGCGAAGCCGCCTGCCCCACGCTGGTCACATTGAACGGCGTCCGCAGCTTGTTCATCTCCGCCACCAGCGTCGGATGCCCGATCCCATACCCGATCCGCAACCCCGCCAATCCATAAACCTTCGAAAACGTCCGCAGCGTCAGCAAATTGTTGTACTCGCGAAACAGTTCTATCGCCTTGGGCAAATCCGCCCGGTCCGCATACTCCCGGTAAGCCTCATCCAAAACAATCAACACGTCCCCCGGCACCTTCTTCAGGAACGCCCCAAACTCCGCCGCCCCAAACGCCGTCCCAGTAGGATTATTCGGGTTCGCAATATATATAATCCGCGTCTGCGGCGTCACCGCACGCGCAATCGCCTCCAGATCAAACCCAAAATTCTTCAACGGAGTCAAAATCAATTTCCCGCCGCTCGCCCGGATCGCAATCGAAAACAGCGCAAACGACCCCTCGCTCGTAATCCCTTCGCTCCCCGGCTTCAGCAGCACCCTCGAAGCCAGGTCAATAATCTCGCTCGATCCCAACCCCACAAAAATCTCGTCCGCTTTCACGCCAAACCGCAGCCCCAGCACTTCCCGCAGCCGCTTGCTTCCCCCATCCGGATACCAGTTCGCATCCCCGAGCGCCCGCCGCGCCGCCTCCATCGCTTTCGGCGAAGGCCCCAGCGGATTCTCATTCGACGCCAGCTTCACCGCATGAATCTTCAACTCCTGCTCTACCTCTTCCACTGGCTTCCCGGCCACATACGCCGGCAGCCCTTGAATGTAATCCGGTATCAGCTCTTCCAATGTGTGCGTCATAACTCCAGCTTATCCTCTTCATCACCCTTTGTGCAGCCCCGTCGCCAACTCATCATTCCCCCCGGCCGCAATTCTTCTTCTCCGTTCTCTTTTCCCGCATTTGTAGGGCCAGCCCACCGTGGCGGGCCGTTCTTTCTCTTCTCTTCTCCGATTTTGTCATCCCGACCGGAGTGGCCGGCTTTTTCTTGCGCGCCGCATTTGGGCGCGCCGGTCACGCAGCGGAGGGACCGTGGCAACCAACGCTCCCCGTCACAACTCGATGGAACCACCCGCCCCTCTTCGCCTCTGCTATCTGCTCGCTGCTATCCCTCTCACATCCCTATTACCCCACAACCCGCTTGCCTTCCTTCCATGCCCTATTTTACAATATATCGTATGGCGATATATTCCCGGAACCCCGCCTCCGGTGGTATGATTTCCCTTCCGGTGGATTTCGCTCGCAACCAATCAGTGGTGTCTAGGAGGACACGAATGAATTATCCGCACCGCCCGTATAGTCGCTCGCTTCTCATGTTCGCTTCAGCCGCTCTCCTCTTCGTTGCCGCGTGCAACAAGAAGCCACCCGCTGCTCCGCCGCCACCTCCAGCCGCGCCGCCCGCAGCAGCCAAGCCCACCGTCAGCATCTCCGCCGATCGCCTTTCCATCAACAAGGGCGAATCCGCCAAGCTTTCCTGGACCACCACTGACGCTACTAGCGTCTCCATCTCTCCCGAAGTCGGCGCCGTCACCCCGCAGGGCACCACCACCGTCACCCCTGCCGACTCCACCACCTACGCCATCACCGCCACTGGCCCCGGCGGCAGCACCGATGCCAACGTCCGCATCACTGTCAGTGCTCCCGCTCCCGTCGCCGAAGCCCCCAAGGGCCCCACCTTTGGGGATCTCTTCATGCAGGAAGTCCGCGACGCCTATTTCGACCTCGACAAGGCCGACATTCGTCCTGACGCTCGCCAAGCCCTCGAAAAAACCGCTTCCTTCCTCAAGGGCTACCCGAATGAACACGTCACCATCGAAGGCCACTGTGACGAACGCGGCTCCACCGAATACAACCTCGCTCTCGGCGACCGCCGCGCCAACGCCGTTAAGCAATACCTCGTCAACCTCGGCATTCCTGCCGCTAATCTCAACACCGTTAGCTTCGGCAAGGAAAAACCCTTCTGCTCCGAGTCCAACGAAACCTGCTGGCAGCAAAACCGTCGTGGCCACTTCGTCCCGGCCCGCCAGTAACCTCTTTTTGCTGGCGCCACCTTGTAGGGGCCGACCTCGGTCGGCCCCTCTTTTCTTCTCTGCGTCCTCTGTGCTCTTCCTCTGTGTCCTCTGTGTTAAATCTCCTCTGCTCTTTCTCTCATTCCCACTTGCCCCACGCCCATTCTCCCGTTAAATTGAATATTGGGGCGCAATCCGCTCTGCATTCCACATTGTCCCCCGTGCCCATGCCCAACTTTCGGAGGTTCTGATCATGCGTGTTCGCAATATTCTGTTCTTCTCCGGCGCGATGTTCGCCAGCGCCGTCGCCGGCAGCCTCATCGGCCCCAAGCCCGTCATGGCCGTCGCCCGCGAACTCATCGAGCTCCAGCGCGACGTCACATCCATCCTCCAGGGTCAAAAAGACATGCAGACCCAGCTTACTCAGGACCACACTGTCCAGAAAACGCTCATCGAGCAATCTTCCGACACCGTCAACAAGCTCAACACCACCATGAGCTCCCTGCAAAAATCCGTTCAGGACGTTCAGGCCAACTCCGGCACACGCCTCGACACCATGTCCACCCAGGTCCAGGGCCTTTCCGACAATCTCGAAGAAATCAAATCCCGCCTCGGCAAAGTCAATCAGCAACTCGTCGATCTGCAAAACTCCGTCCAGAGCATCGACGCCCGCCTCGCCGGAGGCAGTCCCTCTGGTGCTCCTCCCGCTGCCGGTCCCGCCGCGAAGCCTGCCGCTGACAACAATTCCCATCCTCCCGCCGACACTCTCTATTCCAACGGCCTCAGCGACATCCAAACCGGCAAAAACGATCTCGCCCGCTCCGAATTCCAGGACTATCTCAGGTATTACGGCGACACCGAACTCGCCTCGAACGCCCAGTTCTATCTCGGCGAAATCGCTTACTCCCAGCGCCAGTATCAGCAAGCCGTAACCGAATACGACAAAGTTCTCACCAACTATCCGAAAAGTTTCAAACTCGCTCCGGCACGCTACAAAAAGGGGATGGCGCTCATCGAACTCAGTCAGAAAAACGCCGGCGTCAAGGAACTCCGCGAAGTCGTCAAGCGCTACCCCGGCACCGAAGAAGAACGCCGCGCCCGCGCCAAACTAAAAGAACTAGGTGTAGCCGTAACCGCCTCTACCCGCTAACCTTCGAATCCTCTCCTCTCCTCGCCCCGCCGAAGTATTGTCGCGCTGCTCTTACTCTCTATCTCGCAACAGGTCCACCTGGCGGTTGTACCACCAGCCGTACGCTGCCCAGACCCCAATGCTCGCCCCAAGCGCGGCCACCGCTCCAATCAACACTTCAGGCCTGTCCACAATCAAGATGACTGCCCACAAAACTACCATCACGGAAACGACGAGGATTACCAGTGGCACCAAAATGATTTGCCGCGCGCGCGTCAGCGTTGTATCGTTCGTCCCTTTCGAAAACTTTCCAGCGATTGCGATTGGCATCCAGGCAAACCACAAAAGGACTCCTCTTGCCGCCAGCCAAAGTGCCCCCGCGACGGATCCATTCTCGATTTTCGCATTTACGACGGCCAGCACCGCCACCAGCGGGAGCCACGCCAACGTACGCGTCAAATTCACCTTTGCCATCACTCGGCTTGCCTGGCCATACGGGAGTGGATATATGCCGTAGAGGGGCGTGATTTTTCCGGAGATCCAGGCAGGGCTGGTCGCTGCCCAAGTGCCTCCTGCCACGGGCAGACCCATCCCTATCGAAAGCAAAATCGGAATCACCCCCGCGAATTTCCATCCCGCGGGCAAGGACACCACCAACAGGATTCCTGCTGCCAACGCAATCACCGAATTCTTCCAGGCGTTCGACCACTCCGGCAATCTTCCTCCCACCAGAAACCACAACGTATCTTTCTCCTTTTCGGTCAACCACCAACCGATCGTACGCTCGATCGCTGGAGCGTGTGACCAATCGCCTCGGCGGAGCCATTCGCCCCGAAGCACTTCCTCGCCCCACTGGGATCCAATTGTCTGAATCCTCTGCTTCTGCCAGGTCGCCTGAATTGGCAACGGCTGAACGGCCTCCCACGCCTCCTCAGGTTCATCCACATCAGCTTCTGGTTGCTCTGAAACTCTCCACGCCTCACTCGACTGGTCTTCTTGCCCCTCGATGTCCATGGAGTGGCTCTCCAGCTCTGCCTCCAATGACCTTTGAAACTGGCGGACGAAAACTGTGCGCAGCCTCTTCGAAAGTTGCCATGCCGCTGCCGCAAACACCACCACCATGCCGCCCAACACGCCCATCTTCGCGTCCGCTGGCCACGCACTCCTCATCACTAGATTTACCCAACCCGTTGGCAGCGCGTTCACCCAAGCCTGTTCCCCCTGCGCATACGTTTGCGGGGTGAAGAACCACAGCGCTGCCATCGCAAAAAGGCCCCAGGGTAGCCACCTCGGTATGATTTCAATATGCTGTTCCAGCCCGAACACCAGGCCGATCACCACCAGCATTTCAGCGATCGCCGCAAGCCCTGCCAAAGTCCAAACTTCAAACGAGTTTCCGCTTTGCAGAGCTCGAAAAATCCCCAATCCCACAATCGGTATCCACCACGAGTTCGTCGCCGCTTGAAATAGAGTCCTCTCGACAAACTCTTCTTCCGATACTGGATAAAAATAGCTGTGCACTCTCTCAAACGACCGCGTCAACGCTTGCCGCAACTGTTTTGTCCGTTGCAGCGCGAGGCCTGCAAATGCCAGGCTTGCCGATCCAGCCAGCAGTTCCATCCCTGTGGATTGTTCCGCTCTTGCCGCCACCAGACGAATTACAACGAATCCCAGATACAACAGCAGAAAATTACTTCGGCTCTTGGCCCTCGCGTTTCCCCACCAGCGTTTCCGATACCCCTTCTTGCCAGATTCCCTGGCCCGCTCCCCGGCCGCCTTCCTGAGCCGGCCCACTAATCCTGCATCGTATAGCCTGACTCTCAAGCTTTTTCCTCCGGGTCCCGCAATCGCAACAACAGATCCTCCAAGTCCCCCTCTTCCTCCGTCTCTCGTCTCTCTTGCATCTGCCTGTTCATTCGCAGTCCACCGTGATCGAGGACGCAAATACGATCCGCAAACTTCTCCGCAATTTCCAGAATCTGCGTCGTGAATACCACCGTTCGGCCTCGGCGTGCCGCTGCGCGAGCTTCTCTCTTGAAGACGGCAATCCCCATTGGGTCCATCCCTGACGCCAGCGGTTCGTCGAAAATCCATAGTTCCGGGTCAACGACCAACATCCCAGCCAAAGCCGATTTATACAGCTGCCCACGCGACATTGCGCTGAATGGCATTCCCGTCAAAGGCAGCAAACTCAATTGCTCCAGCAGCGCCGCCACTTTTTCCACGTCGGGATCCGGACGCTCGTAAAGCCGCACGCACATCGCGATATGCTCCAGCACATTCATCTTGGCGAACGCGAGCGGAAAATCCGGCAGGTACATCAGCCGCTTCCTCAACTCCATCTTTCCCCGGTGAAATCTCTCGCCATCGTACAGAATGCGCCCCGCCGATGGCGCAGCGACGCCTGCCATGCAGTTCAGCAACGTCGTCTTCCCCGCGCCATTCGCGCCCAGAACGCCCACTATTTGCCCCGGCGCCAGGTCCAGCGAGATCTCTTCTAGGGCCCACACCCGCCCAAACTTCTTCGACACTTTGTCGATCTGCACGTTCATCCGCTCGAGCCACCGCTTCCTTTCGGCAAGTAGCGCAGTATAACAAGCGCCTCCCCTGGCCGCATTTCACATTTCTTTCACTGTCGTGTTATCTTCATTCTTCATCCCGTCCTCTTTGCTTTCGCAACCAAGGAGCAGCTCACATGTCCGTCAACAAAGCGGCGATCCGATGAGGATCGTCGTCCTGAGGAGCATAGCGACGAAGGATCCAGCATCTCTCCATTTTCTGAACAGGAGCAACTCACATGTCCGTTAACAAAGTCATCCTCGTCGGCCGTCTCGGCCGCGACCCCGAAACCCGCTTCACCTCCGGCGGCCAGGCCGTCGCCAATTTCTCAGTCGCCACCGACGAAACCTATAAAGACCGCAACGGCGAACGCCAAAAACGCACCGAATGGCACAAAATCGTAGTCTGGGGCAAGCAGGCGGAAATCGCTCAGCAATACCTGAAAAAGGGTTCCCTCATCTTCATCGAAGGCCGCATCCAGTCCCGCGAATGGCAGGACAAGGAAGGCCAGAAGCGCACCAGCTTTGAAATCGTCGCCACCAACTTCCGTATGCTCGGCGGCCGCGGCGACGGCATGGCTGCAGGCGCCAGCGCCGGTGGAGGCGCCCCAGCAGCCCGCAGCGGCGGAGATGACTTCGACCACAGCGCCGCCCCCTCCGAAGAGTTCGGCCAAACCTCCGGCCCCGAAATCTCCGACGAAGATATCCCCTTCTAATCACGAAGACCTACCGAATTCCGTGTAGGGGCGGCTTTATGCCGCCTTCTTCTGTTTCTCTTCTTGCTCCGCCTCTGCGTTTCCTCCGCGCACTCTGCGTCTCTGCGTTAGCCTTCTCTTTCCTTCCTCGTTAACTCCCCACAAAAACAAAAAGCGGAGAAGCCCAACCGCGCCCCTCCGCTCTGATTCTTTTCCGAAAGCTGTAAGCTGTCGGCTCTCTTTCTACTCCATCGTCAGCACCACCCGAAACTCCGCCTTCCCGCTCATCATCCTCTCAAACGCCTCATTCACCTTCGCAAGCGGGTACTTCTCGATCATCGCCCGCACCCCCGTCTGCGCCGAAAATTGAAGCGTATCCTCCGAATCGATTGCCGTACCCGAAGGCCATCCCTGAATCTTCCGTTTCCCTATGATCAGCGTTGCCAGTGGTACCTCCAGTGGTTCCGACGGCACCCCAATCGCCAGCAGCTCTCCGCCCGGCTCCAATCCCCCCACCAGTTCCGACATCGCCTTCGCATTCGGCGCCGTCGCCAGAATCACCCTCGCCCCTCCCAACTTCTGCAACTCCTCGGCAGCATTCTTCGCGGCGCTGTCGATATATGCCCACGCCCCCAATTTCTTCGCCAGAGTCCCATTCTCCGGCCCACGCCCGATTCCCACCACGCGATAGCCAAACTTCGCTGCATACTGAATTCCCAGATGCCCCAACCCGCCGATGCCCTGCACCGCGACCAGCTCTCCCGGCCCAGCGCCGCTGTGCCGCAGCGCATTGAACGTAGTAATTCCCGCGCACAACAGCGGCCCCGCATCCGTCGCGTCGAACCCTTCCGGCAACCGCGCCACGGCTTCATGCCGCGCGATCATGTATTGCCCGTACCCGCCGTCGCGCGTCACTCCGTTAATCTGCTCGTTTTTGCAGGTGATAAATTCACCCCGCCGGCAAGACTCGCACACAAAACAATGCCCGCCATGCCATCCGGTCCCTACGCGTTCGCCCTTCTTCCACTCCGTCACGCCCGCGCCGACTTCATCAATCACTCCCGCCACTTCGTGCCCCGGCACGCGCGGGTACGTGATGAGTGGAAACGCCCCAAACTTCGTCGCCGCGTCGCTGTGGCAAACCCCGCAAGCCTGCACCTTGATCCGCACCTCTCCCGATCCCGGCACCGGAATCTCCCGCTCTACCAGCTCAAAATCACCGCCCGCTTTCCCTACCTGTGCCACAAGATTCTTCGCCATCTTTCCATTCTCCATTCTCTTAGCTGTTTTTTTGTGACTAAACGCTGAACAAACCAAAAAACCTGTCATTCCGAGGGCGTTTTCTGCCCGAGGAACTCTGCGCCATCGCGCGAACCTTGCGCGATGAATCTGCTTTTTCTCGACGTTCCGTCCAAAGCAGACTCCTGGCCTTGCCGGGGATCACACCTTCTTAATCCAGGCTATTCAACGATTCTTCGCGACTCCCGCTTCCGCATCCGGCGCTTTCAGCGAATTGTGCAGATTCAGGATCACCCATTTTCCGCTGCTGTCTTTTCTGCACATGGACATCCCGTGTCCCACTACGTGTTCCTGTGGCGCCGTGATCTCATATTCGTACGAATACCACAGCGCATCCCCAAAACTCTTTGCATCCCGCAGGTCCATCCTGTAGCAAAGGTTCGGGGCATACTTCATATAGCGCGCCTGCAGATACTCCACCGCTTGCTTGCGCCCGTGATACTCGCCATCCGGCGTGTACAGCACAATCTCCGGATCGAAGCACTCTTCCAGTTCCTTGGCCGCTCCCTGCCCAAACGCTTCCGCGCAATGATGCATGTGCGCTTCCATCTGCCCGTACATCGCCCGGGCATCCTGCTCTATCGGCGGCCCCATTGAAGCCACCTGCCGCTTCAAATCAATCGTCACCCCCATCTTATCCAGCAGGTCCACCCCCAGAATTCCGTCCACCCGGCCGCCGCATGCCTTCCCAATCGGACTCAAATCGATGGCAGGCAGCCGCAAATCCTTCAGCCGGTGACTCCCCAGCGCCAACTCCGGCAGTCGCACTTCGCGCGCGCTAGTCGCCGCCGTTCCGCTCCACGAACTTACCTCGATCTCCTTCGTCCCGCCCGGTGCGAACGAACGCAGATTCAGAATCGTAGTCGCACCTGTATCCAGCAGGAACCGCATCTCGCCCCCGCCTATCTTCACTCGCACCACCGGAAGCACGTCGCACTTCTCAATCGGAATTTCGTCTGAATTGTCGGAATTCTTCGCAGCCGCGCTGTCCTGGCCCCACGCACCGCCGCACACCAACAGCCCGCCAACCACAAGCATGGCTATGTTCGGCAAACGCATACACTCCCCCGCCACCTTCTGTCCAATCGGATGCGCCGCCACAATCCTAGTTACAAATTTCTTCCAAGTTACCCGGCGCCATCTACCTGCCCTGACGGCATCCTGCGAAGAGTGCTTATCGATCTCACCCTTCTATTACAATTTCATGAACATGTCTCTCTTCTCTCCGCCCCGCTGGTGTACACTCCCTCTTGCTACAAGTCCACTACCCGGCGCGCACCGCCAGGCGCGCCCTTTGAGGTCCGCTTGCTATCCCAAGCCAAGTTCCCCAAGCTCCTCATCGCCCTCGCCCTACTCGTAGCGGCGCTCCAATTTCTTGACCTCGTCGCCGCGCGCAACCCAGCAACTCGTCTGTTCTTCTCCAACTCTCTCGATTTCTCCATCGTCTTTCTCGCCGCGCTCGCCTCCGCCTATGCTGCCCTCCGCTCGCAAGCCTATGCGCGCCAGTTGTGGACTCTCCTCACCATCGCCCTCTCGCTTGAAGCCCTCGCCCAGGCCACCACCACCTTTTACCAAAGTTTCGTCCCCGGCTCATCGCACATGCCGATTCCTTCTGACATCCTCTTTTTCGTCTGGACTGCTCCGGTTGTCATGATGTTTCTTCCCGCCGCCGACGAAAAATCCCGTGGCTGGGATTGGCTCCGCATTTTGGACTTCGCCCAGATCGCCATCCTCGCCCTCACCGCCTACCTCTATTTCTTCTACTCGCCTTCTCGCTGGCGCCTCGATTCTTCCAATCTTCCCAGCCAGATCCTCATTCTTTATATCGTCCGCGACGCCGCCATTTCCCTCGGATTCTTCTATCGCTCGCGCAGATCCTCTTCCCCCGGACTTCGCTCCTTCTCGCTCGGCCTCTGCTTTGTTTTCCTGCTCGCCTCTCTCTCCGACGCGGATTTTCTCCTCACCATCAAAACTGCACTGGGCGCCGCCAGTTGGGGCGATTTTCTATTCCTCATCCCCTGGCTTGCCGTAATTTTTCTCGCTGCCGTCTGGCCGCGCCGTGGTCAGCAGTCCATCGCCGAACCGGTCTCCCCTTTCGGCGATCTCGCTGTCACTCACGGCTTTCCCGTTGTCATTCCCCTTCTCGTTCTGTTCATGGGGCGCTCCCTTGCCCGCGATCAAATGGCCTTCGCCTGGCTTGCCATCGTAGCCTCGTTTGCCTGCTCCTCCGTCCGCCTCATTCTCACCAATCGCAGGCAGCGCCGCGTTTCCGATGAACTTCTCCACACCGAGCGCGCCCTCGCCCACTCCGAGCACCTGCTCTCCTCCGCCTTCCGCTCCAGCCCCGACGGCTTTGCCATCAACGTCTTCCCCGACGGCTCCTACCTCGACGTCAACGACGGCTTCACCCGCCTCACCGGATATTCCCGCGCCGAAGTCCTCGGCAAGACTCCGCTCGAACTCAGTCTTTGGACCGAACCCGCGCGTCGCGCCAAGGTGCTCTCCGAGCTCCAGGAGCGCGCGGAAATTCGCGACGTCGAATTCTCCTTCCGTACAAAATCCGGCCAACTTCGTATCGGCCAGCTTTCCGGCTCTCTCCTCGAACTCGATGGCCGCCGCTGCGCGCTCGTCGTCGTCCGAGACATCACGGAACAGCGTCGCGCGGGCGACGCCCTCCGCGAAAGCGAAGAGCGCTTCCGCTCCTTCGTCGAAAACCTCCACGTCGGCATTGTTTCCTGTGACTCCCAGGCTCGGATTCACTACACCAACCCGGCTGCCCTCAATATGTTCGAAATGAAAGTCGATCAGGTAATCGGCAAAACCGAAGTGGAACTCGGTTTGGAAGTTCTTCGCGAAGATGGCTCGGTCCTCCCCGCCTCCGAAGGCTTGATCCCCACCGTCGTAGCTGTCCGGCGGCCTATCCACAATCGTGTTATCGGCTGGCGCCACCTGCCCTCCCAAAAAACTATCTGGACCCTTCTCGACGCCGTTCCTCAGTTCAACTCCTCCGGCGAAGTTTCCAACATCCTCGTCTCGCTCACCGACCTCTCCGAGCAACGCCGCGCCACCGATGCCCTCCGCGAAAGCGAAGAGCGTTTCCGCACACTCGTCCGCGATATTCACGCTGGAGTCATCCTCACCACGCCCGATGGCAACTTTGAATTCGCAAACCGGGCAGCGCTCGAGATGTTCAACGTCGCAAATGAGCAGGTCATTGGCCACACAGCCGACGAACTCAATATCGTTCCCATTGACGATCAAGGACGCGACATTCCTTACTCCGATCGCCCGATCCCAACCGTCCTCCGCACCAAGCATCCTCTTCGCAAAGCTACCTTGGGCTACCGCATTCCGGGCAACCCGGAAATCGTCTGGATCTTCGGCAACGCCACCCCCCAGTTCAATCCCGATGGCTCCCTTCTCCGCGTCATCGCCACCTTCACCGACATCACAGACCTCAAAAACGCCGAGCGCGCCATCCACCAGCTCTCCACCGAACTCCTCAAGCTTCAGGACGAAGAGCGCCGCCGCATCGGCCGCGAACTTCACGACGGCATGGCCCAAACTGTTCTCGCCGTCAACCTCAGCCTCGCCCAACTCCGCCAATCCGCGCAGCCTCTCAACGCAGCCTCCAACCGCGCCCTCGAAAAAGCCCGCGAACTCCTCCAGCAGATGTCTCGCGAAATCCGCACACTCTCCTATCTCCTCCATCCTCCCCTGCTCGACGACCTCGGTCTCGTCTCCGCCCTCAAGGAATACGTCAACGGCTTCGGCGAACGCAGCGGTATCGCAACATCTCTCGAACTCCCTTCCAGCTTTCGCCGCTTGCCCCAGATGGCAGAGACCGCATTCTTCCGCATCACCCAGGAAAGCCTCGCCAACATCCAGCGCCACTCTGGCAGCAAGCGTGCCCGCGTCCTGCTCCGCGAAGACCCCGAATGCGTCATCCTCGAAATCACCGACTTTGGCAGCGGCATGCCTGCTCCTTCAAACGGCGCACCTCATCGCGGCCAGCCCCGCCTTGGTGTCGGCATCCCCGGCATGCGCGAACGCATGGCCCAGCTCGGTGGCTCGCTCGAAATCGATTCCAGCGCCGCCGGCACCACCGTTCGTGCAAGAATTCTTTTCTCGGCTCCGGTTCTCAAGGACTCCCTCTATGCCCCCACTTTCCATTCTGATCGCGGATGATCACGCCGTTGTCCGCGCCGGCCTCCGCACTCTCCTTGAATCGCGCCCCAGTTGGGAGATTTGCGCCGAGGCCGCGGACGGCCGCGACGCCGTCGAAAAGGCCGCAAAGCACAAGCCGCGCATCGCCATCCTCGACATCGGCATGCCTCTTCTCAACGGCGTCGAAGCCACCCGTCACATTCGCAAAGCCTCCCCTTCCACTGAAATTCTTATCCTCACCATGCACGAGTCCGACGACCTCGTTCAGCAAGTTGTTGAAGCCGGCGCCCGCGGCTACATCCTCAAAGACGAAGCCGACCGCGTCCTCCTCGACGCCGTCCAGGCCCTAAGCCAGCACAAACCGTTCTTCTCCTCGCGCGTCTCCGAAGCCGCTTTCACCTCCGACGCCTCCGACAACGCCAAATCCTCCCGCTCCCGGCTCACCCCGCGCGAACGCGAAATCCTCCAACTTCTCGCCGAAGGCAAAAGCAACAAAGAAGTAGCCAGCCTCCTCAACATCAGCGTCAACACCGCCGAAGCCCACCGCGCCAACATCATGCTAAAACTCGACTTCCACTCCCTCGCCGAACTAGTCATGTACGCCATCCGCAACAACATCATCCAAACCTAACCCCAGTAGCACAGGCATTCCTGCCTCAGCGTTTCTCCTCGATGTCCTTGCTCTCCTCCACGCCTTGCTAATGTAGGGCCCGCCTTCTGAGGCGGGCTTCTCTTCTCCGACTCCGTCATCCCGCCTGCCCTGAGCGAAGCCGAAGGGACCGGAGTGGCCGGTTTTATCTTCCGCGCCGTCCGCGGCGCGCCGGCCACGAAGAGGAGGGACCTTGGCAACCAACTCCGCGTCTCAACAAATCCACGTGCGCCGCGCCCTCCCCGCCTCCTGCTATCACTTCGCGGCTATCTGCTATCTCTCTTGCTTGCCCCCTCCCCCTAGTGAATATTCACTACGCAATCTCCCTAATACCCTTCCCCCTTCCATTCCCCCAATATGAACGTGCATTAACAATGGAGCAGCAATGCCGCACATCTCCCCAATCCGCGTCCTGGTAGCCGATGACTCACCCACCGCCCTTCGGTCCGTCTGCGACTACCTCGATTTCGCCGGCGGTCTCGAAGTCGTCTGCACCGCCAGCGACGGCATGAACGCCGTCCAACTCGTTGCGCAACACCAGCCGGACCTGGCCTTGCTCGATTTCCGTATGCCGCGCCTAAACGGCCTTCAAGCCGCCAAGGAGCTCCGCCGTGCACACCCGTCTCTGCGCGTAATCATTTATTCCGAAATCCAGGGCACCACGTTGGAAGAAGAATGCCGCAATCACGGCGCTGACGGCTACGTCTCCAAAGGCCGCCTGCCCGACGGCCTGCTCCACGAAATTCGTCGCCTGTTTCCGGATTCTCTTTTGTAGCGGCCGCCTTCTGAGGCGGGCGCTTTTCGCGGTGCTGTTGGTTTGTATCAGCAAGCTGGATCTCAGCCCCCAGCGTTTCTCGCAGTCGGCCAAGCCGCCTCGCCAACGGCTTTATTTTAAGTCTGAGGAGTGTTTAGCAAGACCGATGTCCACCTCTGGTTCTCAAATTCTTTTCCTGGGCGAATTGCCCTTCTGGCTGAAAATCTGCCAGTCCATTCTGGAGGCCCCGGCTTCCTCGTTTCAATTTTCCCGCGCCCATTCCCTCAACGATGCGGTTCGCCGCCTCAATTCCGAACAGTGGCAAGCCCTTCTTCTCGATCTCAGCCATCCGTCCGCTCAGGAGCTTCTAGCCGCCCGGAAGCTCCATGACGGGCTGGATTCCCTTCCCATCGTCGCCCTTCTCCCGATCTCCGATCCGCAATTCCACCAGGCCGCCGCGCAAGCCGGCGCCGCTTCCTCTCTCCTGCTCTCCGAACTCAACGTAGCCTCTCTGCAACACGCTCTCGTCACCGCTATCAACACTGAAACTCTTCGCAATTCACCCAGAAAGGTAAGCCCGATGTCTTTTCCGTTCGAACATAATTCCTCCGACCATCTCCCCGCTAACAAACTCGACGCCATTTCCCACGCTGTCAACAATCTCCTATGCGTCATCAGTGCCAACGCCGACATCCTCACCGACCAGCTCGACGCCACGCACAACGCCACCCGCAGCCTAACCCAAATCAAAAAAGCCACCAAAAACGCTTCCGACCTAATCCGCCTCCTAAAAACCCCCTGATGAACACTGTAGGGGCACGATAAATCGTGCCCTCTTGGGTTCCCTCTCCTTCCTCTTCTCTGCGAATCTCCGCGACCTCTGTGCCTCTGCGGTATCCTTATCTCTCTTTTCTCCTCTACCTCCTCCTCGTTTTGACTTCCATCTCGCTTCTCCTCTACTCTTCCCACATGCCCACCACCAACCGTCAATGGCTCCTGGCCAACCGTCCCACCGCCCTAATCACCCCCGACGTCCTCCAGCTAACAGACTCCCCAATCCCAACCATCAACGAAGGCCAGGCTCTGGCCAAAGTAAAATATCTCTCCATCGACCCCACCATGCGCATCTGGATGACCGACTTCCCCCAGTACATGCCTCCGGTCCAAATCGGCGAAGTCATGCGCGCCTTCGGCCTCGCCGAAGTCATCGAATCCCGCCACCCCAATTTCAAGAAGGGCGACAAAGTCTCCGGCCTCACCGGCCTCCAGGAATACTGCGTCCTCGCCGGCGAAGGAAAAGGCGCCTTCCAGAAACTTCCCAGCATCCCGTTCCTCTCCGATACCAATTTCCTAAATCTCCTCGGCATCAACGGCCTCACCGCCTACTTCGGTCTCCTCGAAGTCGGCCAGCCTAAATCCGGCGAAACCCTCGTCGTCTCCGCCGCCGCCGGCGCCACCGGCAGCATCGTCGGCCAACTCGGCAAAATCCACGGCTGCCGCGTAGTCGGCATCGCCGGCACCGATGAAAAATGTAAGTGGATTAAAGACGATCTCGGCTTCGACGCCGCCATCAACTACAAGCATCCCGATTGGAAAGCCCAGCTAACCGCCGCCACTCCCAAAGGTGTCGACATCAACTTCGAAAACGTAGGTGGCGAAATCATGCACGCCGTTCTCGACCGCATGAATCTCCACGGCCGCGTCGTCGTTTGCGGCCTCATCTCCGGCTACACCACGCACGATCCCAATCTCGTTGGCTTCGGCCAGCTCATCATCAAGCGCCTCCGCGTCGAAGGCTTCCTCATCATGGATTACATTCCAAAGTTCATGGACGCCGCCCAGAAACTCGGCATGTGGAAAATGACCGGCAAACTCAAAAGCCGCGAAACAATTGTGAAAGGCCTCGAAAAAGCCCCCGAAGCCATCAACATGCTCTTCCGCGGCGACAACACCGGTAAACTCATCGTCGAGCTCTAACCGCCCGGCTCCAGCAATATCTCCCAACCTCACCGTGCCCCACACGTCCGGTAATCCGGCTTGCCAGTAGTTATGGGGTGGGAATGCGTCTGCCACCCACCTATGGACGTAGCCATAAGGGGAATTACCCGAGGGGGAATTACATACTTCAAGGGATTTCCCCCATGCTGCGCCAATAGTATGTATTACCGGAATCTAGAAGATAGGGACCAGCCCCTGCACCGCGCGCGTGTGACCCATTCCCTGGCGCGGCGGGCTCAGTTTCGCTTGGAGAACGCATGGCCGGCCCGATCACGCAGCGCAGCCGCGGAAGAAGTAATCCCCGGAACCTGGCAACGAGCCCATTGGCTAAACGGCGGGCACGCGATGATTTTGCTCTGTTCGCACAACTTGCGATACGCCTCACATCGGGTCACACCTTCAGAAGTAAACTGGGCAGCTGCGGGTCAAGATTGGGCCTAGTCGTACTCCTTGACAGAAACAAAGCGCGAAGCTATAAGCGCGCAATGATGCGATGGACGCGAGTCGCGTTGGCTCTGCTCGTTGCCTTCACAATTGCGTACATTCTGATCACCCCGGATCTCAGTGATGATGTTGACGGGGTCCTCGGACCAAATCATCCTACCCTGGCGCATAAGATGCCTGAGGTCTCACTCCCGAATTCCCAGATTCCTGTAGCTGTCCTGTTCCCCCTGTTCAACCTTCCTCGTTGCACTCGACATTTGGCTGCCGTGGAATTGCTCGATGTCATCTCTGTTTGTCGCTGCTAGTTCTTCTCTCCTCGCTTAAGAGGCAAATATCTTCTCCAAAAGGTTACTGGCCCACTCTCAGGTGGGCGGAACGCCGGGCTAAATCCCGCGCATGAGGCTCTAAGCCTCGTTGGGAGACATTGATATGCCGGATGGAGTGAACGATCGGAGTAGCCACCAGGCGTTCGAGTTTCTGTCGGGCCTTGAGAGCAAGCTTCAGGCATCCCAGCGTCAACCGCTGGTCCTGAGCGAAGCAGTTCCTGAACAACTGTCTGTCCGCCCGAGTCCCCTGACTGCAAGCCCCCTGACTGCAAGCATTGTTTCAACCCCCGCTGAAGTCCTCGACTTCACGGCGTTTGTGAGCAGTCTGGCGCCAGAACCGGGGATGCTGTCCCCACGATTTTTCCTGGCATCGCTCTTGCCGCGATTTTGCAGACCCTGCGTGGTGGTGGTTTCCCAAGGGAGCAAGGTCGCAGGACTGCTCTATACTCGAGAGCGCGTGGTGGCGGGAATCCCGACCGGCATCGTGCTCGGGGACGATACCCTTGGCGCTATGATCGTGGCCCGCCCAGAGGAAACTGAATCCGTCATGCAGTGCGCCGTGCAGGCTCTGCTTAAGCACAAGACTGCACTTAGGTTCCGCGTTGCTTCGGATCACCTTGCGCTCCTGCAGGCACAGACCGCCAAGGCCAACGCCGAAATCCATTTTTTCAGTCAAGAATTCCATGCCCATCTCGAACTGCCACGAACTTACGACGGGTTTCTAGCTAAGTTCCGGAGCCATACCCGCCACAACTTTTGCCGCTATCGTCGGAGGAGCGAGTTGGCAGGCAATGAATTCTGCCCTGACCTGTCATTTACAGAATTCTGCGTTGCAGCGCAGGGGCTGTTTCCAAAAGAGGCCCACGCGAGGCACGAATCGAATTTTCGCCAATGTCTTGCCATGATTGAGGCAATGCCCTCTCGAATCCTGATTGGATTGCGTCGAAGCACCGGCGAATGGGTCAGTCTCGCGGGTGGCTGGTATGCTGGTGATCGCGCCGTCCTCAACCTGCAGTTGAATGATCGTACTTGTGTGCGAGAGTCCGTCTCGCTCGTATTGCGATCCTATTTGATCGAGCAGCTGATCAATCGAGGGATCCGGGAAGTTATTTTTTGGGCAGGGACCTCGGCACCGCTTAGTTATTACATTACTCACCGCGAGGAATACATGACGTATGTGGATTCCCGGTCGCATCCCTGGCGTCTCGTCCGGCTGGCCTGCGTTACGCTCGCCAAACTTGCTCCGGCTACATTTGGCAAGTGGCTGAAATGGGACGCGCCCGACGTCAACGGGAACACAGAGCAAAAGGATTCCTCGTAAGATACCGGCAGGCTCAAAGATCGCCAAACCCTCGTCAAAGGCCTCGAAAAAGCTCCCGAAGCCATCAACATGCTCTTCCGCGGCCACAACATCGGCAAACTAATCGTCGAGCTCTAATCGCCCTCTCAGAGACGCCTCTAAATTCAGTAATCCCAAGGGGACTGTGTTGTCACTACTCCGAGCCCGAAATCCCCCGCGCAGTGGGCCGCAGTCGGATCAAAATTGTAGCTGAAGTTGAAACTGTTTCCGCTTGGCAAAGCGGTGAGAACAGCTTCGTTCGCCGAATCGGTCAGACTAAACGCCTCACCAATCGCTCGCCCCGACAGGGTGAGAGAACTGATACACGGTGAATTCATGATGGTCGCCGTTCCAGTTAGGTTGAAGCTGTTATCTTGTGTAAGCGTAATCAAAATGGTTGGAGCGATCGCCAGGGGGTTCGAACTCGAATTGAACGTCCCGCTGTACGCTCCACTCAGCGCGCTCACCGAAAATGCACTCCAGGTGCCGGTGTCGTTCACACTGTCGGTGTAGGTCCCGGCGAGAGCCGTTCCCGCCGCGGTGCCAACCATCGTCACGGTATCGGCTCCTGCCGCACTCGGGAAGAAAATCGTCATCGTAACATTCGCTCCGTTTACGGTTCCGCTGGGAGTAATGGAAACGCCCCCAGCATTATTGCCTTCGCATTTTGATAAATCATTTGAGAGGCAGACGAGCGTACTTGCCGCCCCCGTAATTGCCGCTCCGGTTTGCGTGAAATTTGTATAGATATTTGTCGTCTCGTGCCCATTGTTGGAGGTCA
>Ga0210389_10000649_pt1 | contig 30108 bp, 29 predicted proteins | sample IncBWH28OmetaG_FD_160127 | JGI IMG/M metagenome (GOLD analysis project Ga0210389, IMG submission 160127) | Forest soil microbial communities from Barre Woods Harvard Forest LTER site, Petersham, Massachusetts, United States - Inc-BW-H-28-O ... | reverse complement strand
CACATGCTACGCCGAGCGGGGAACAGGCCAGCCTCCCGGCGAACGCTTCCGTCACCGGAGACCTTCGTCTGCACGAATTTCGCAGCCGAGTATTCCGCAACACGCGGATGCTGCGGGTATGGCTGCCTCCAAGATACGACGCACCTGACAATAAAGCGCGGCACTACCCCGTGCTTTACCTGAATGATGGCCAGAACCTGTTTGACCGGGTCGCCGCGTTCGCTGGCGTGGAATGGCAAGTGGATGAAACTGCTGACCGCCTGATCCGCCAAGAGGTGATTCCGCCGCTAATCATTGTAGGCATCGACAATGCTCAGAGTGATCGAATCAAAGAGTTCTTGCCGTACCGCTCGTTCCATCCGGCGATTCTGCGACCGCAAGGGAAGCGCTATCCAAACTTTCTGATGGATGAGGTCATGCCGTTTGTGTGCGAGCGATACCGCGTCGCGAGAGGTCCTGAAAATACGGGGCTTGGCGGTTCGTCCCTGGGCGCGCTAATTTCGCTGTACACAGTCATCGAGCGACCTGCGGTATTCGGTCGCCTCTTACTGGAAAGCCCGTCGTTGTTTATTTCCAATCGAAGGATCTTGAGGAACGCACGCCATTCTCGAAAGTGGCCGGCGAAAGTGTTTATGGCAATGGGAACCCGGGAATCGGGCCGTGAAGATAAGGACAGGCAGGTGGTGGAGGATGTCCGCGAGCTTGAACGAAGTCTACGCCGCGCAGGCCTGGATGATCGCCGTTTGCTGGTGAAGATCGACGAGGGCGCAACTCACAACGAGAGCGAGTGGGCGAAACGCTTTCCAGAGGCCCTGAGTTTTCTGTTTGGGAAAGTTGATCGTGCTGTTGAGCAAGGTTAACGAATCATCCGCACGAGCGAAGTCGCCGATGCGAGTGGTACCATCGGCGGTCATGAAGCGCGCTGTCATTCTCGCAGGAGTTGTTGTCATTGAGATCGTCATGGCAATCGTGCTGGTCCCCTCCACAGACCATGCACGCATGGAGACCACGGACTTTCTAAACTTCTATGTGGGAACTACCATTGTCCGGAAGGACACGGACGGACTCTCTATCAGGCGGAGACTCAGCAACTTGCACTCCAACCCATCCTAGGCCGAAGAGTTTGCCGAGTATTACTTGCATCCTCCATTTGAGGCAGCGGCTCTCGTCCCACTTTCATATCTAAGAATCGAGCGGGCGTTCGTGGTCTGGACCCTGGTGAATGTAGCGCTGTTAGGCTTGTTGCCGTTGCTCTTCGCAGAATGCATTTCGTTTGTTGCCCGCAGGCCCTATCTTGGACTGCCGGGTTTCGCATTTTCCCCTGTGATTGCAGGTTTGACGCTTGGGCAGGATTCGATTCTGATTCTGTTCTTCATCAGTGCCGCATACCTGCTGGGACGTCAAAAAGCGGGAGTTCGTGGCAGGCTTGGTGTTGGCTTTGGCCACTGTCAAATTTCAAATTGTGTTGATCCTCGCGCTGCTCCTCGTAGTCTCTCGAAAATTCCGTCTTATCGGCGGGTTCTTTGCGGGCTGTGCGTTTCTGGCGATTGCGTCAGTTCTGGTTACGGGCGGCTCAGGCATCATCGAGTATTCCAGATTCGTGCACCGGTTCGATCTTCACAACGGCTACGGCAACGTCAACCCGGCTTCAATGATGAACTGGCGTGGTGTTTTGGCTGGAATAGGGTGGGAGGGTCATTTACGGCTTTATTCCACGATTGGCTCGGCCATACTCATTGCCTTGGGCATCGTCGCTTCGCAATGGGTTCGCGCCACAAAAAACCAGGAGCTCGGTTTTTCGTTATACCTTGCGATTGCCTTAGCTGCTTCCCCTCATAATTTTTTTCAGGATGCAGCCATCCTGCTCTTGTCAATTTTCCTGGTCATGGATCTGGTTGTAAAAAGACGTTGATCGGAGTCCGGTCGAAGCTTGCGGTTTCATGCTGCGTACAGATGTTTGTGTGGCCTGTCATTTTGCTGATCTTCGGCGGCCATTATTTTTGGAACAGCCGTATTTATTTATTTAGTGTTCCCGGTTATTGTTTGCTTCATCGCTGTGCTGGCCGCTGAGCTGTACTCGCAAAACTCGGTTCTTTCCGTTCCGAAGCTTCAGTGTGGTTAGCAATCGAGAGGGATCCGAGTTGAGGCTCAACATTTATCAAGCGCGCTGCTACAATGCTCTCCACTGATGCGGCGCGCGCCGATTCTTCAAGCCATATTTAAGGTCGCTTCCTCGCCGGCCGTCGTTTTTCTGGTAGCCTTGGTCGCGCGGCTGTGGGTGTTGTCCCAGCTTTTGCCCGCCAATGCCTGGCGCTATTTCTATCAATACAACGAACCGGCTCACATCGCCTGGTCAGTGCTATCGGGCTATGGATACAGTTCCCCGTGGGCTAACACGCTGGTGATGCCGACCGCGCAGCAGCCTCCGGTATATCCCTATCTGCTTGTCGCCATCTTCAAATTGGCGGGAACTTACAGTTACGGATCGCTGTGGATTGCGGTCGGGATGAACGCTTTTTGTTCCGCGCTCACCGCGATGGTGATTCTCAAGATAGGAAAACGGACCTTCGGCGCCTCCACCGGTGTGTTAGCGGCCTGGATCTGGTCGTGCTGGATCTACGAGGCCGTCGTATCCATCCGACTGTGGGAGAGCAGCCTGTCGGCTTTGCTGCTGGCAGTTGCATTGCTGCTCTTGCCGGATATAGCCGCTTCGATCCGTCCCCGGCGTTGGCTGATCTTTGGCGCACTTGCGGGGGTGGGTGCTCTCACCAACACTACCTTGCTGTCCGTCTTTCCATTCTTCTGGCTGTGGCTATGGATCAGTGACCGTCGTCGTGGGCTCTCGGGTAAGAAGTGGTTGGCGGCTTCGGTCCTCACTTGCGTACTCGTCATACTCCCTTGGACGATTCGAAATTACGTAACTTTCCATCGGCTGATGCCGGTCCGTGACAATTTCGGCCTGGAGCTCTGGATCGGCAACCACGAGGGAGTCGCCCACGAGTATCCTTCTGACTTTCCTTTATTGAATCCGGCAGAGTACAACCGATTGGGAGAGCTCGAGTTTATGGAGACCAAACGCCGGATCGCGATGCAATTCATCGAGCAACATCCGGGCGAATTCCTGCGGCTGTCCTTGCGCCGTGGCTTTTTGTTTTGGACCGCCCCGCGAAATTCTGCGTGGCCGTGGATCAGCCTGCTGGCGTGGATGGGCTTGATCCTAGCGTTAAGACGAAAGCCTTTGCACGCAGCACCGTACGCGATCGTCATGCTGATGTTTCCCCTTGTGTATTACGTCGCTCACACCTACGACACCTATCGTCATCCGATCGAGTCGACCATTCTTCTACTCGCGTCCTATGCTGCCGTTACTGTAGCCGAGTCGCTCCTCAAGCGGATACCGCGACATGGATCGAAGGGTTGCGACTTTGCGATCGGGACTATTTCTAAACGGATACTGGTCCAGCCCTCCTCATAAGACAAAATTCCTGGTTATTTTCACGGTCTCGGTTATGATGTTCTTCCGTACGGCGGGGAGCGACCTCAATTGCCACAGACTCAGCTGCAGCGACGTCCAGCTCCGATACTCAGCGGGCGTTTGGCTCAGGCCGTGGGCCGAGTCATGAACTCGGCGCGCCGTTTTCTCTGTTGCATTGATCGCCCGCCTGTGGGTCCTGTTCCAATTCTTGCCGGCGCACGGTTGGTAGATTGCGCCCTAATACACGTACTAGACATCGGCAGGTCGTCGACGCGTTTGAATGTATTGAATCGCCCCTTTTATGTCGTCCGGGCGTGTGGGTTGAATCAAGCCGGCTGCGGCGCGATACATCGGTTTCGCCAGCAGTAGAGCAAGGAATACGATCCCCAGTATGGGCGACAACCGCCGACTCGTGTTGTACACCCAGACTGCGCCTTCGGAAACCACCAACAGCAGAATTGGGCAAGCAAACAGCAGTAGTCTTCCGTATAGTGGGTAATGGTTAAGCAACGAAGCGAGAAACAAGACAATCAAAGGCGCTATCAGAAACCCTAGACTGCGTTTGCGTTCTCGAAGCAACTGACCTAGCCCCGCGACGAAGAGGCTAGCGCCGAGCAAGGCATTCAGCGGAGCCGGATTCTCGAGGGCAGTGAAGAAGCTATAGATTTACCCAGGGTACGATCTGCGAAGGGGTCTGAGGAGGAAACGTCCCCCGCCAATAAGCCAGCAGAACCGTATCAAGGCTGAGAAACCGGAGTGAGACCATGTAACAAAGGGCGAAGTTACCAGCCCATGTGCAGAACATCCACATCATTGCTTCGGAGCGTTTGACCGTTGCCAGCCCATAGACTGGTGATAACGAGCACCGTTGCAGCCCCCGCGAGCACGAGCCGGGTACGAGTTGGTAATGGGAAACCGGTTCGCGGGTGGAATTCAGCCAGGTGCGATGCCTCTTCTGCATCGCTACCTAGGGAATCCCCTGCTGACCGCAATCGGACGTCTTTTTTCAGGGCGAAGCGCCACGATTTTTATTGTGGGTTGCGTGGTTTACTAAGGTGGCATACCAAACATGACTCTCCGCACAACCGGAATGGAGTTTGCCAGCGAAATGGTCGTCGAGGCATCGCTTTTCGGCATGTCGGTATGCGAAGTTCCAACAACTCTGTCGCCAGACGGCCGGGCCGGGAGGTCGCATCTGCGCACCTGGCATGATGGTTTCCGAGGGCTGCGTTCCTTACTACTCTACAGTCCGCGCTGGCTGTTTTTATATCCCGGACTCTGCCTCCTTCTCGTTGGCCTTGCGACCGCAACGTGGCTTTTGCCGGGCCCACGGAGGGTCGGCCACAGTTTTCTGGATATCCCCACACTCTTATATGCAGTGGTAGCCATCCTTACCGGATTTCAGGCCGTAGTCTTCGCATTGTTCACTAACGTATTTGGCATAACCGAAGGTCTTCTTCCCGAGGACCCCCGCTTGACGCGAGCTTTTCGCACGTTAACTCTTGAAAGAGGATTGCTGCTGGGTACAACCCTGCTTCTGGTCGGCGTTGGAGTTGCCAGTTACTCCGCCTACACATGGAGCCGCTCTGGCGTTGGACCTATGAACCCTTTTGTCCTCGTGCGACTAGTGGCTGCTGCTCTTGTATCAATCACTCTGGGCGTAGAGATTATTTTCTCTAGTTTCTTCCTAAGCATTCTTAGCCTCGCCCGCAGATAACTGCTTAAACGACGGCAGCGGAGTCGACGCAGCTCAGGCCGCAAGCATTCAGTTGTTGCCTGGCTGGAAGGGACTCCCCTCGCCCCGAGCGGTCGATGAAATCGGTTTAAGACGCAGTGGCGACTCGTCGGGATGCAACGCCCAGACTTTGTGTTGGCTGAAATAGCGCAGGAGTTCCTGATTGTCCTGTTCTCCCATGTCGCGGGCCCATACCACTTTGGCATGGTCAATGTCAGCTTCGTTGTAGACCCACTCGTCGTCGGGCAGGTGTTTTGTTCCATAGCGTACCAGGATCAAATGTTGGCCGGGTGAGTTCTGCAAGGAACGAACGATTTGCGCTCGAGCAACATTTCCGCGGGGCCAGTCCGGCTCAATTTGGACATGGGAAATGAGGGCTGTTAATCGAAGAACGATCATGGCGGAGAGAATGAGGGGGACCACGCCCGGGACCACGCCCACCAAGGCGGAGCCCACCCGCTGTCCACGCCGGCGCCAAACTGTCATGTGCCGCATGCACCGCAGCAGAACGAGATAGAGAAGACCAAGTGCCGGCGCTAAATAATGAGGAAGCATCCACGTCTCGACTGCGAGTCCCAGCAGGAAAACAGCGCTTGCGACAAGCGGAAACCGCATCTTTCGGTCGCGTACGATACAAGGAAAAGCCAGTAGCGGAATACTTAAGGCTGGCCCAAGATAGAAACCCCACATCTTCCATGCCCGGGATACACAGCTTCGGAGAAATCCACTGATAGTGCTTTCGAACCTGTAGGCGCTGAGATCGTTTTCGTAGAATGCGCGCATCACCGCATGATGATAAGAAGGTGGAGCGAGCGGCTTCTGCCATAAGAAAAATGGCGCCTGACCGTACATTAGGTAGTTAACCGTGTATGGCATCAAACGAGGGTTTCCGGTTACGCGATAGTTGTAGTAGCCGGCTGCCGCTGCGGCGATACCCACAACGAAGACAAGCGGTACGATGAAGCGGGCGAAAACAACAGATAATTGTGTACGCCGTTGTCCCATCATCCAAATTAGGATAGCCACCGCCACTGTGAGGCTCAGTACCAGTCCCTCGTAAGGCCGGCTGTTGGCAAGGATCACTAACCCCAGGGCCATCAAGACGGCGTCTTGTGCGCGGCAGTGACTTTTAATCCGTGGCAGCGCCCCGAGTACCAAGGCTCCACCGAAGGCGACGACCGAAGCGCTCCAGTAGCCGTTCATCCAGTACCCAAAAATCCCCAGACGGAGGACGACTAGGATGCCACCGAAAAGTGCCCATGCAGGCGGCATCCAACCCTGGAACATCCAGCAAAGCGCCGAACACATGAGCGCCGTAATCAGCCATTGTCCGATCCAAGGATGGCCGAGACGCTGGCCCGTTGCTAGGACCAGCCCTTCTGTGGGGCCGTACTTCGAGGCGTAAGTCGGCTGCTGAATGATGTGAAAGCTTTCAAAGTGAATCCACCTGGGATGTGGGGGATTCGTCAAACGTCCGTGGGCAAAGGTATCTCCAGCGAGCAGGTAGCTGAATTCGTCATGGGCCGCTGGTTGCGGGACGCCGAGGATAGGAATTAGAGCGGCTCGAATGGAAAGCGATAGGAAACCGACCGCTATGACGCTGACTGCCTTCCTGCTTGCCAGTTTACCGAACGGGCGCTTGAACCTAGGAGCGGAGGACGCAGCTTTTCTCTCCCTCCTCGCTAGAATCATCGCTACCACTGGAATGAGTAGAACCGCCTCGATAAGCGGGAGTGCCCATTTTGCGAGCCATAGGTGCAGCGGCGGAATGACAGACGGGTTCATGGATGGCAAAGGATGATCGCCGGCACGGGGGTATCAGGATCGTGATGCCAAGCTTAAAATTCCTCCTCACTTAGCCAATAAGCGGCTGATATTGCGGCGAAGTTGCTAGGGTATCATTAAGTTTAGTTTGAAAAGGATGGCAAAATCTCTGCAAATTCTGGTGTGGAGCGCCGTGAGCCTCCTCGGCGCCCTTGCGTTGGGCACGATTGCCCTGCACCGTGGCGAGGAGATTAACGCCATGTGGCTGGTAGTTGCGGCCATCTGCGCATACGCGTTGGGATACCGCTTCTACAGCAAGTTTGTTTCCGCCAAGGTGCTCGCCCTCGACGCCCAGCGGGCCACTCCGGCCGAGCGACTGGAGGATGGCCGCGATTTCGTTCCCACCAATAAATGGGTGGTCTTTGGACATCACTTTGCGGCTATTGCGGGGCCCGGGCCGCTGGTGGGGCCGGTGCTCGCCGCGCAGTTCGGTTATCTTCCGGGGACGCTTTGGATATTGGCGGGCGCCGTCTTTGGCGGCTGTGTGCAGGATTTCGTCATCCTGCTTTTCTCCGTGCGGCGAGATGGAAGGTCGCTCACTGAAATGGCCCGCGAGGAAATCGGCGTCGTCGGCGGCTTCGTGGCCTACGCAGCGGTGATCAGCATTATCGTGATTCTGCTCGGTGCAGGGGCATTGATTGTGGTCAATGCGCTCAAATCGAGTCCGTGGGGCGTGTTCACCATTGCGATGACCATTCCAATCGCCCTGTTGATGGGCTTTTACCTCCGCCACTTGCGTCCCGGCAAAGTGTTGGAAGTTTCATTTCTTGGATTCGTTTTGGTGATGCTGGCGATTTGGGGCGGACAATGGGTCTCGCAGACTTCAACGGTCGCGCCCTGGTTCACTTTGACTGCTCCCGCGCTTGCGATCGTCATCATCATTTACGGATTCGCCGCCTCGGCGTTGCCGGTGTGGTTGTTGCTTGCCCCACGCGATTACTTGAGCACCTTCGTCAAGCTGGGGACGATCGGTCTGCTGGCTTTAGGAATCATCGTGCTGCGTCCCACGCTGCACATGCCCCCGATGACGCGGTTTGTCGACGGATCAGGGCCGATCTTTGCCGGCAAGATTTTTCCTTTCGCTTTCATCACTATTGCTTGTGGCGCCATCAGCGGATTCCATTCTTTGATCTCGAGCGGCACGACTCCGAAGCTCATTCGGCGGGAACCAGAAACACGCATGGTTGGCTACGGTGCGATGATGGCGGAATCGATGGTCGCAATTATGGCAACCATTGCCTGCTGTGTGCTCCAGCCAGGAATTTATTTCGCGATCAACAGTCCTGCGGGAGTCGTGGGCCAGTTGCCAGAAAGTGCAGCCGCGACGATCAGCGGTTGGGGATTCCCGGTTACAGCCGCCGGGATGCATGCGCTGGCGCAGGCCGTTGGCGAGCAGACTTTGTTGAATCGTACTGGCGGCGCTCCCGCCTTTGCCGTTGGCATGGCCCACATTTTCTCCAGCAGTTTAGGCGGACAGGCTGTGATGGCCATCTGGTATCACTTCGCCATTATGTTTGAGGCGCTGTTTATTCTTACCGTTCTCGATGCTGGCACACGCGTGGGCCGCTTCATGGTGCAGGATGCGCTCGGCCATATTTGGAAGCCGCTCGGTCGCACCAGTTGGTATCCCTCGATTCTGGCTACCAGCGCGTTGATTGTGGCTGCGTGGGGATCGTTCTTGTGGCAAGGAGTAAGGGATCCCCTGGGAGGAATCAATTCGCTGTGGCCGCTTTTTGGGATATGCAATCAACTCCTGGCGACCGTGGCGCTGTGCGTGGCCACAACCATCATTGTCAAGATGGGCAAGGCCCGCTATTCGCCGGTCACTCTGGTTCCGCTCGTGTGGTTGGTTGGGGTGACTTTCACAGCATCATGGCAGAAGATTTTCGACCCGAATCCGCGGATTGGATTTCTGGCGCATGCGCGGCAACTCGCGTCTTCCGCCACCCCAAGTCATGAAATTACGCGGTTGATCTTCAACGACCGGCTCGACGCCGTCGTGGCGGGCATCTTGGTGTGTATGGTTGCGCTGATTTTGCTGGAGTCGATTTCTGTGTGGGTAAGCGTGGTCTCCGGCCGAATGCAGGCGAGAGTGCGGGAAGCACCGTTTGTGCCCACGCGTTTTGCGGCGGAGGAACAATGATGAGTAGCTCTACGGTGAAGCCGGGTTCGAGCGCACGACCGACGGCGGAGCGTTGCTCGGCAGGACGAACGAGGGCGTCCGTCTCGACGTGGTTCACTGGCTCGATGAGACTGTTGCTTAGCATTCTCCGGGAAATTTTCGATGAGTCTGCTTACGCGCGCTTCCTTGCGCGGCACTCCATAAGTTCTTGCCCCAATGCCTATGCCGCGTTCCTTCGCGAGCATGGGACCAGCAAGGCAGGCCGCCCGAAATGCTGCTAGTTTTGAAAGGTGTGGAGCGTTCTCGAATAGCCCGTACATTTCCTCTATGAGCGAAACAGCCATTTCCGTGCAGGCGTTGCGCAAGTCCTACGGGCCGGTCGAGGCCGTGCGGGGCCTCGATTTTCAAATCGAGTGCGGAGAAGTTTTCGGTTTGCTCGGTCCGAATGGCGCGGGCAAGACTACCACTGTCGAAATTCTGGAAGGCTTGCGTCCGCGCACTGGGGGACAGGTCTCCGTCTTGGGTTTTGATCCCGAGAAGCAGAAACTGCAGCTCAAGGATCGCATCGGCGTCTGCTTGCAAGCCACGAATCTGCCGGACAAGATTCGCGTCCGCGAGGCGCTGCACGTGTTCTCCTCGTTTTACAGCCGCAACGTGGACACGAACGAAATACTGCGGCGGTTGCAACTAGAGGACAAACGCGATGCCTTCTACAGCACGCTCTCGGGTGGCCAGAAGCAGCGCCTGGCTTTGGCCCTGGCGCTGGTCAATGACCCCGCGCTGTTATTTCTGGACGAGCCTACCACAGGTCTAGATCCGCAGGTTCGCGCGGAGATTCACGGGTTGCTCGAGCAACTGCGGGGCGAGAATCGCACCATCCTGCTCACCACTCACTACATCGAGGAGGCGGAGCGTCTTTGTGACCGCGTTGCCATTATCGATCAAGGCCGCATCATCGCCATGGACACGCCCCGCAAGCTGCAACAGCAGAGCCGCGCGGCTTCGACCATCGTGGTGACCTGCGACAAAGCCATTCCAGCGCTGCGTCCGGCGTGGGGGGAGGCAATCGAGAGCAGCGTGGATTCGACTGGCCATACTCTCACTGTGATTTCCCGGCGTCCCGCGACCACGTTGGTGGAGTTGATCAAGTGGATTGACCAGAGCGGCCTTGAGTTGGTGGATGTTCATCTCAAGAAGCCCACGTTGGAGGATGTGTTTATTGAGCTGACGGGAAAGCGGCTGCGCGACTGAATGGCACGACGGAACATGAAAAGTTACATCGCACTCATCCAGCTGGATCTCAAGCTCGCGCTGCGGCAGAAGTCCGTGCTGTTCTTCAATTACATGTTCCCGCTGATTTTTTTTGTGGTCTTCGCCCAGGCCCTACATGGGGATCGCGGCAACGCCATGACTCAGATCGTCACCATGGTGATCATCATTGGCGTGCTGGGCAACGGGCTGTTCGGGGCGGGCATGCGCGCTGTGCAGGAGCGCGAGTCGAACGTGCTTCGCCGTTACAAGGTCACTCCGATTACCCCGGCGCCGATTCTGATCGCGGCGACTGTTGTCGGGTGGATTCTTTTTATGCCCCTGGTGCTGTTTGTGTTTTGCGTGGCGCACTTCGGGTACGGTATGCCCTGGCCGGAGAGGCTAGGGTCGATTCTTCTGTTCGCGACACTGGGTATTCTGGCCTTTCGCGCGATCGGGATGATTCTCGCGGCGGTGGCGAATTCCATGCAGGAAAGCCAGATCCTGGTGCAATTGATTTACTTACCGATGATGTTTCTGAGCGGCGCTACATTTCCGACGTCCATGTTTCCTTCCTGGCTGCTCATCGTGACGCAATTTCTGCCGGCCACATACCTGGTTTCGGGGCTCGAAGGAATGATGCTGCGCCAGGAGAGCCTGGCGGCGAATGGCCTTCCGGCATTGGCTCTGCTGATCACCGTTTTCGTGGGACTGTTCATTTCGTACAAGCTTTTCCGCTGGGAAAAAGAAGAAAAGATACGCAGCTCCGCCAAGCTCTGGGTGGGAGCGGTGATGTTGCCGTTCATCGTGCTTGGCGTATGGCAGGCGCACACCAAGCAGAATGTGGCCAAGACCAAGATGCTTAACCGGCAGCTGGCGCGCGGTGAAGCCTACTTGATTCGAGGGGCACGCATTTTCATTGGTGACGGAAAGGTGATTGAATCGGGTGCGATCTTGATTCGCGGTGGCAAGATCGCCGAGGTTTATGAAGGGGAAGGTCCGGACCCGAGGACGGTGAAAGCCACAGTGATCGAGGCGCCGGGCAAGACCGCCCTGCCGGGGCTGATCGACGTGCACGTGCATCTGGTCGCGTCGGGCGGCGTCTACACGGACATGAGCCAGTACAACCCAGAAACCCGCATGCTGCGCAATCTGGCGGCTTATCTCTATAGCGGCGTGACCGCGGTCCGAAGCGTGGGCGACCCTTTGGATCTTGTGCTCAAGGTGCGGTCGACCGTGAACAGCGGCGAAAAGCTGGGGGCTCAGCTCTTTACCTGTGGGCCGCTGTTTACTGCTAAAGGAGGACACGGCACCGAATACTTCAAAGACATGCCTCCGAACCTTCGGGAGCAAGCGGAAGCGCAGTTGACGCGGATGCCAGCTTCCATTGAGGAAGCCCGCCGCCAAGTTAACGAGCTCAAGCACTCCGATGTTGATTGCATCAAGGCCATACTCGAGGCTGGTGGCGGCGCCGGCGTCTTCAATCGTCTCGACAGTTCGATCTTTCAGGCCATCGCGCGGGCATCCCATGCTCTCGGATTGCCTCTTGCCGTGCATACCGGGGATGTCCGCGACGTGACGGACGCGGTTTCCGCCGACGCAGACTCCATCGAACACGGCTCGTTCCGCGAGGTCATTCCCGACCCTTCGTTCCAACAAATGGCTGGCAAAAAGGTCTTCTATGATCCGACCCTCAGCGTGGCAGAGGCGTTCAGAGACTTTGCCGCCGGCGACACGGCTCTGTTAAAACGCTCGCTGGTGCAGCAAGTCGGGCCCACGGATCTGATCGAAGGCACCGAGAAGGCGATGGCGTCGAAAGACCTTGAGCCGACGCGCCGGCGCATTGCGCAATTTCCCATCAACCTGGACTTGGGGACGCAAAATATGCTGCGAGCTTATAAAGACGGCGTTACCCTCGTGACCGGCAGCGACGCTGGCAATCTTCTGATACTTCATGGTCCGACGGTGCAACATGAGCTTGCGCTTCGGGTGCGCGCCGGCATTGCTCCCGCGGTTGCGCTCGAAGCTGCGACCTACAACTCGGCCCGCCTGTTGCGCGCCGAAAATCGGATTGGTTCAATTCGTGCCGGGAACGATGCCGATCTGCTGCTGGTCGATGGGAATCCGCTCGAGGATATCAGTGCAGTCGAGCGCATTTCGATTGTTTTTTTCAAGGGCGAGCAGCTCGACCGCTCCGATCTGTTCAATCAAGAGTAAACGAGCAAGAGTAAAAGCATCAGGAGTAAACAGAATCGCGGGCGCCGGATGCTAGACTCTGTTGAATGCGGGTTCTCGGCATTGATTGCGGGACGGAGTACACGGGCTACGGCGTCGTCGAGCTCTGTCACGACGGCAAGTTGATTTGCCTTGCCTGCGGTGCGGTGAAGCTTTCCGGTCGCGAGTCTATGCCGGCGCGTTTGTCAACCATCTTCGACCGCTTAGGCGCGCTCATCTTGGAACACCGGCCCGATCGGGTTGCCATCGAAGATGTTTTTTATGCCTTGAATGTAAAGTCTGCGCTAAAGCTAGGACAGGTGCGCGGGGTCGCGATGCTGGCCGCGTCGTCGGCCGGGCTGGAGGTCGCCGAGTACTCACCGCTCTCGATTAAATCTGCGGTCGTCGGCTACGGTCGAGCGGAGAAGCAGCAGGTGCAGCACATGGTTACGCGGCTGCTGAATCTGGCCGAGATTCCCGAGCCACCGGACGCCGCCGATGCCCTCGCAATTGCGATCTGCCATTTGCATACCGCGGCTACGTTGGAACGCCAGCAGGCATGAGAGGATTTGTACGATCAGACAGGAGGTTCCAACCCGTACTGTTTTAACTTTGTGCAGTGTGTTGTTCTGGTGCCTTCCCGTAGTTCGTGCGCAGCAGTCTTCCCCAATAATGGGCAAACTTGTTGGCGATGTCGCGGACGCGTTCGAAGGTATTCCTGTTCCGCGAGCATTTGTTTTTGTTCGTGGCTGGGGTGGTGTCGGCGACCGAGTGGTCGAGCTTAGCGCTAAAGGTGGGTTTGAACTTCCCCTCGCTCCAGGACCCTACGATGTATTCGTCGCAGCTCAGGGCTTTGCTCCAGTGTGCAAGAAGGTCGCAATAGTATCCGGCCGATCTGTCCAACTTAAGCCGAAGCTGCGGGTGGATTCGGAACACATGGAAGACAACTGACGCCGACTCCGCGCACTCTGCAAGAATTTTTTGGCATAATCCTATCCACATGTTCCTTGGCAAGTTAAGAGCGTCAGAGCCTACCTGTTTTTTGCGTCTGCCTTTATCCGTGGGGCTGATGCTTTGCTGTTTATGGTTTGTTCCGGGCGCACAGGCTCAGCAAACGCTCCTCCCCACGGTTAGCTTTACCTGTGATTTCCCTGGCTCTGAACCGGATCACTACGCGATCTCGGTGTCTGAGGATGGTAACGCCGCTTACGACTCCGACAGCAAGCTCAACGACTCTGCCGCCAGTGAGCCCTTCCAATTGGATTTCGCTGTCTCCCAGGCCTCGCGCACGCGTATTTTCGACCTCGCCAAACGCGCGCATTATTTCGAAGGGGAACTTGATTCTAAGAAAAAGAATCTGGCATCCACCGGGGTGAAAACTCTCGCGTACAAGGATCCGCAGAAGAGCACGCGGGCAACCTACAACTATTCGCCCATCCCCGCGGTGGAGGACCTGACAGCTTTCTTCCAATCCCTGTCCACCACCTTGGAGTTTGGCCACCGGCTCGATTACTACCTTCGCTACCAGAAGCTTGCCCTGGACGAGGAGCTGAAGAAGATGGAGGAAATGTCGATTAGCGGCGGGCTTGTGGAAATGTCAGCGGTGGCTCCCGTCCTGCAGAAGATCGCGGACGATCCCGCCGTGATCAAAGTAGTGCGGGCCCGAGCCCAGCGCCTGATGCTCGTCCCCGGGACCAAGGGCAAGTAACCGGCGATCAGCGAATATAAGTGATCTTCAGACAACAAAATAGCGCGAACCGTGTTCTAATATTGCAGAGGGGCCGTTCCGGGGGTGTTTCATGTCTAAGGTAAGCATCAAGCTGCTGATAGCGGCGGCGATAGCGTCTTCTCTTCTTCTCGCGGTTCCAGTTCTCACAGTTCCGGCCTTTGGCGATTCGCAAGCCCGTGTCGTGCGATTGAGCGAGGTCCAGGGTGACGTGCAGGTGGACCGCAACGTCGGACAGGGTCTGGAAAAGGCCTTTCTGAACTTACCCATCACGCAGGGTGTCAAGTTGCAGACCGGGAAAGATGGCCGGGCGGAAGTGGAATTCGAGGATGGGAGTACGTTGCGGGTCACACCGGAGACCGTGATTACGTTTCCTCAGCTCTCGCTCCGCGACTCCGGCGCGAAGGTCTCAACGGTGCATCTGCAAGAAGGCAGTGCCTATGTCAACTTCGCCGGCTCGAAGGACGACGAGTTCACGCTGACCTTTGCTCACGAGAAACTGTCGCTCGCCCGTTCGGCTCATCTTCGTCTTGAAATGGGAGACGTCAGCGCAAGCTTAGCCGTCTTCAACGGCGAAGTGCAGGTTCAGGGCGATGCAGGAACCGTGGCAGTTAGCAAGAATCACACTGCCGAGTTCGACCTCACGGATGATGATCACTACGAATTGGCCAAGAGTGTCGAACCAGATCCCTTTGACGAATGGGATAAGCAGCAAAATCAATACCACCAGCAATATGCTAGCAACTCCTACAGCAGCTATTCGCCCTACCCGTACGGCACTAACGATCTGAATTACTACGGCAGCTTTTCTAACGTGCCGGGCTATGGCAATGTCTGGCAGCCTTACTTTGCCGGCGCAGGCTGGGATCCCTTTCTGAACGGCGTCTGGGCGTTCACTCCTGGTTTTGGTTATGGCTGGGTGTCCGGCTACCCGTGGGGTTGGACGCCGTATCATTACGGTTCGTGGGTTTATTTGCCCACTGGTGGGTGGGGATGGCAGCCCGGAGGTTCCTGGACGGGATGGAGCACTCCGAGGATCGTCCATCCGCCGTCGAATTTCCTTCCGCCGCAGCCCCCGTCAAATCCAAGCCACGGAACGGTGGTCGTGAACCGGGGTCCGGTGCCTGTCCAAGTTGGGCGATCGTTCAACCGGATGGAAATCTCCAAGAACTCGGCGGGACTCGGAATCCCGCGCGGGGGTGTCAAGAACCTGAACGAACTGTCCAGCGCGGTTCAGCAACAGGGATTTGCGACGGCAAAAGTTCACACTGCGCCGGTTGGGGTCAACTGGTGGCATGGTGGCGGATTCTACGGTCCGGGTTCGACGTCGGCGGGGCACGCTGGCGGTTACGCCAGCGCTTCCGCGGCACATGCCAGTGCGGGCACGGGTCATTCGGGCGGCGGTGGTGGGCATCGTTAAGATAAGACGATCGGCCTGCGACCACGATTTGAAACGTGAAAGGGCAGCTTTTGGGCTGCCCTTTCTATTGGGCCCGAACATTCGGGTTAAGCGATGTTTTGTTATGTGGTCGATTGATTTTGGCCGTACTGGTAGATACCGCACCCAAAGCCACGTGGTAAGCTTTCTCTCCGTCGCGTAACGCGGAACTCCGAGGTTAATTGAAGATGCGATTTCTACTGCCGATTTTTCTGTTGAGCTGCCTATCATTCCCCGGCTTCGCGCAAACGACCACGCAAGACTCCAAGCCCGCTCCCCAACTCGATCACTTCGATCCGAAGAAGGTCGACTCTTCTGTCGATCCTTGCACCGATTTTTACCGGTACTCATGCAATCGCTGGATTGCGGACAATCCTGTGCCTCCGGATGAAGTGTTCTGGGATTCCTTTGGGAAGCTTCAGTTGTGGAACGAGACCTTCCTCCACCAGACGGTACTCGAAGTGGCGGCCAAGCCAGCGAGCCAGCGCACGCCAGTCGAGCAGAAGGTCGGCGATTACTGGTCGGCGTGCACGGACCAGAAACAGAGAAATGCGAACGCCCTCCCCACCTTGCGGCCTCAGTTAGAGCGAATTGAAGCCATGTCCAGCAAGAGTCAGATCGTTGAGGTAGTAGCGGATCTCCATCGTTCGATCCCCGGCGCCTGGAATCCCGCCGATCCCGAGACCTATGCACCTTTGTTTGGATTTGGGGCGCAGCCTGATTTCCATGATACGACGCATGTCATCGCACAATTTGATCAAGGAGGTATGGCGCTTCCTGGCCGGGAATTCTACCTGAAGGATGACGCGAAGTCGGTCGAGATCCGAACCAAGTACGTCGCCCATATTGCCCTCATGCTCGAACTTTCGGGCACATCTTCGGCTCAGGCTAAGGCGGACGCTGCTGTCATTCTCCAAATGGAAACTGCAATGGCGAAGGCCGCGATGGACATCGTCAAGCGGCGTGATCCCAAGAATCTCGACAACGAAATGAGTCTGGACGCAGTTCAGAAGCTGACTCCATCCTTTGACTTCAAACGCTATTTGCAACTGGTTCACGCTCCAGCGACGCCCACCTATATCGTGACCTCGCCGGATTTCTTTCGCGGAACCGAGCAACTGATTCAGAGCGAGCCTCTCGATCATTGGCAGGCCTATTTCAGGTGGCAGTTGCTGAACGGTTTGGCAGGCGCAATGAGCGATGACTTCGTGAACGAGGATTTTACCTTTGCTCCTCAGACCCTGTTCGGCGCGAAGGAGGTTCAACCTCTCTGGCGCAGATGCATTCAGTCTGAAGACCGTGACATTGGACAAGCGCTAGGGCAGGCCTACGTCGCGCGGGCGTTTCCACCCGAGAGCAAACAGCGGGTGCAGGAGATGGTGATTGCGCTCAAAGTCGCGCTTGGCCAGGAAATCGATTCCATGGATTGGATGAATCCGCAAACCAAGAAACAGGCTCGCGTGAAGCTTGCCGCGCAGATTGACAAGATCGGATATCCCGACCACTGGCGCGACTACTCTGCTCTGGAAATTCGGCCCGACAATCATTTGGCCAACGTGCAGCGTGCTGCAGGGTTTGAATTCGACCGCCAGTTGCACAAGATCGGCAAGCGGCTGGACCGAACCGAGTGGGGAATGACGCCGCCAACGGTGAACGCTTACGAGGATTCCCAGACCAACACCATCAATTTCCCCGCCGGAATTCTGCAACCGCCCTTCTTCGATCCCGCTAAGGACGACTCGGTCAACTACGCGGCCGCCGGCGCAGTGATCGGGCACGAAACGATTCATGGGTATGACGACCAGGGGCGCAAGTTCGATGAGAATGGAAATCTGCGGGACTGGTGGACCGCGGACGACGCTAAGGCCTACGACAAACGTGGCGACTGCATCGCCGACGAGTACACCGAGTTCGTCCCCGAAGCCGGCGTGCAGCAAAACGGCCGTTTGACCCAGGGTGAAAACACGGCCGACAACGGAGGAATTCATCTGGCACTATCCGCACTGGACGCAGACCTCCAAGGGAAAGGCCAGAGCCTTGATACCAAGGGAGAAGACGGTCTGACCGCACTGCAACGCTTCTTTCTGTCCTACGCCAACATCTGGTGCGGCAACCTGCGTCCGGAAATGATGCGCACAATTCTGCTCATGAACCCACATCCGCTGGACAAGTATCGGGTCAACAATGTTGTCTCGAACATGCCGGAGTTCGCCAAGGCCTTCGGCTGCCACAAAGGCCAAGCCATGGTGCGGCAGAACGCCTGCCGGGTTTGGTGAGCAGAAACAATGGAGGCCGGGCGTGCCCGGACGGGCGAGGACGCCCGTTCTCCATCGTATCGTTTATTCTTTTGGTCCTTACAGTTTGTTCTTCATGCGGCCTTACGTAATGTTCTCGGTGTCGCGATAAATCGCGTATACTAAAACCAGCCCTTAACCACGAAGATACTCGCAACCAGCCCTGCGCCTTCGCGATTGAGAAGACTCAAAAGCTGAGGTGCGGCAGGAGATATCTATGTCGTTAATCAATGGAGACAAGTCCCGAGCGAATCGTGAGCGGAAGCAGAACATTCAACGGCGGTTACGAACTCACGCGCTACTCCAGGCCGAGGCTGCCAAAACGAAACCCGCGGGCGTGCCCAAGAAGGTGAAGGCCGCCGTCCGTCCCGAGCCGGTCACGTCCTAGCTTCGTGACGGTCCAGAAGAGCCGATTCTTCGGATGGATCGCAGCCCGCAAAATCATCCCTGGAGGTGGGTATGGCTGGTCGAAGTCGTTCAAGCTTTAACAAACGCCAGAAAGAGCGTTCGCGTCAGGACAAGCAGCGCGAGAAATTGGAAAAAAGACAGCAGCGAAAGTTAGAGAAACAATCCGGTGTTCCCGGGGAAAATGACGACTTCGGACAAAACGATTTCAGTCTGGCTGGAGATTACGAAGATCCAGCCGAGGAAGTGACCGTCTCCAACTCGAACGTCGAAGACTAGACAACTGTACATTCCTCGCGGTACCCGCGTAGACCCGGACGCTTCCCGTCCGGGTGGCCGAGCAAAGTTCGGCAGGATTGGCATCAGGGAAACACTCTCACTTCTTGCCCAGGAACGCGTGCTTCGCCTTTTTCCCCGACGCCTGCCATAACTTGAAAACCTCAAACACGATCACAGTCGCATAGGTGACCGCGATCCAGACCCCGACCTCCTCGATCGGCAGGCGGGCCCAGGCCCCAATAAACAAGCCCGTCATTTGGACGTCCTGAAAACCCCACCACTTGTAGGGTACGGCCAGCGTGGCCTCCCAGAGCAAACTTACCAGCACGATAATGAAGAGTGTCAGGCTGAAGGCGCGCCAATTGATACATGGCCGAGCCGTCGGAAAGAAGCTCATCGCGGGAACGAAAGTGCCGGCTACGAGCACAGTAAAGTAACCTGGGAAACCGTCTGGAACCGGCGAGAACATTCTCTTGTAGACGACGGCTATCAAGATCAGGAGCACTCCGACGATCGCAGACGTCGGATGGAACTGGAGCAGGCGAGAGATCTTCTTGGCTTCGCCCGGGTAGTCGGGAACGTTGTAGGCCACTAGCCAGAATTCGTCCAACCAGACATAAATCAGCAAAACACAGAGGAAGCCTGTGAAGTAGAAAATATACTCCTCGACCGGAACCGGCGCGCCCAAGGCTGGCGCTCCGATCCCCAAAGTCGCGCCCCGGTTGACGAAAAGAAAGAACCGTTGGGCGAAGAAGAAATCCAACCCGAAACCGAGGGGAACGAGAACGCCAATCGTCCGCCAAAAAGCTCGTCGCGGAATTTCCACGCCTTCGGCAGGCAAGAACCAGAAGCCTATCACCACGATCGGAACAACGAAGAGCAGCAGGCTCCAGGTATAGCCATATGGGGTCGGGTTGGATCCCGTCACTCGCAGTGTTCCCGATGAGCGCACCGTTCCCAGGGTGATCGCGGCCGGAACCGCGACCATCGCCAACATGGCAGCGACGAGCCAGGCGCTCAGGCGTGGGCTCGGATCTGTGCCGGACGCACCGGTGCACACGAACGCCATCCTCCTTAGGTTCTGAGTGAGTTCGGTGAGAATTCTACTCTTCATTGAGGGGATAAATCCGCCACGGTTTGCAGCTTCAGATTTGGAATGGAATGAGGTGGCTGGGAACGGGTCCTTTGTGGGTCTTGGCGAGATTTTGTGACAAAGGGGGACGGCACTCCAAGGCACACGGAGTCGCTACCGCCACGCAGGATCGTGGCAGAACCCCAGGCAGACCTCCTTCGACGCCACTGACTCCTAAGCAGCGACGGCGGGGAGCGATTCCACTTCGTGGAACCAATCCACAATCTCTCTGGGAGGCTCGTCCTTGTCGACATCGCTATAAATCAAGGCTGGTCGTCCGTGTCCGGAAATGTACCAAGTGTCGGAATTCCGCTGTATGGGTGACTTCCTGCGCTCAGTCTGCAACGCCTTGAACTCGGGTGATCTGACCCAAGTCGAATACGTGACGAAGGGTCTCACGGCTCAGCACAACACTATGAGTAATGCCCTGGGAACGGTATCGTAGGGCTTTACGCACTTCCTCTGTAACGTACGCTTTGCCATCTTGCCATGCAGCTATGCTGGTTTCGCGAAAACGGAAACCTCGCTTTTCCACATAGACCACGTAGATTTCCGCGTCGACCCCATGATGAGGTCTCGGAACGGTGTAGGGCGTGGCGGCGAGCACGAGCCAGACTATGGAGACCGCCAGCACCAGCCGGATCCGGTCTCGAAGAGGGCGTCCTTTGATGCATCAGTTCGCTGGACACAAGCGCACAAGGGAGCGCGCCCTCACGACCACGAGGAACAGGATGGCTATGATTGTCAGTTTCGCATCGGCAAAGTCCATGCCAGCGGAATCTGGCAGGTTCAACAGGTTCCACGAGTTCGCCAGATACAAGCCACGCTCGTGGTAAACAAAATGGGGCCATGCCAGTGCGGCCGTGATTAACCCAGCAACGTAACCTAGTCGCGGTCGGGAAGGAATAGCCGCCACCGCGGCAACGAGTATCTCGGGCGACGCGAAGCAGGCAAAGGCCACGGTTCTCTCAAGCATGTCAGGGTAGAGACTTGGGAAAATCCACAACGCAACTGCAAACCGCGCTAGATAGGCCAAGGCAAGGAATACGGCGGCCGTACCTGCGAAGCAGCCGACCGTCTGACTGTAGAGAATCAGAGCGGCGGTCAGGGTAAACAGGGCCGGAATCACGACAACAAAAATAATGACAGCGGAAAATGGGCCCTCGTTCCGCGGCGGTCCGTGCAAGGACAGTACATAGTATGCGGCCAGTGCAGCAGCGTATCCGTTGACAACCGCCGATATTAACTTTTTCGTTTTTCCTAAGGTGGGATCAAGAACCAGCCTGACATAGACCACGACGAAGAGGAAAAGCGTCACGAGCGGCGGCTGCGCACAAGTAGATCGCGGCATCGAGCAGAGGCCTGACCTTGATGACTTCAGAATTCGCGTTCAGCCATTGGCGTCCGGGGTTCGACGAGCGACTCATCATAAGGAATCATCCTCCGTTTGCGTCCGTAGGAGATACTGACTGGATTAGACACCAGGATGGCGGTGTCCGGGAGTGCGAACTCCACGTGACCTCATCTCTTCAGCTTTCGTCTCTCGACAGCCTTGCTTGGGCGGCGCGCTCGATTTCGGCGTTGATTGCGCCTCCGATGAGAAATGCCAATCCCGTCACGTATAGCCAAATCAACAGAATCATTACGTCCGCAACAGATCCATAGATTGCGGTGTAGGTGTTGAAAAAATGCAGGTAGCCGCGAAACCCTGCCGAGGCGGCGAACCATAAAAACACACCGAATACCGAGCCCGGAGTGATCCAGTGCCAATGCTGTTCCGGCAGGTCCGGCCCAAAGTAGTAAATCGCCGAAAACGAGACGATCACGAAGAGCATGGCGGCCGGCCACTGAAGCGCCTTCCCAACGACAAGCATCGTGGATTGCAATGAGATTTTCACCCCCAACCAATCGACAAGATGGCCGCCGACGAGCACCATGACTAAAGCCGAAAGAAGAAGCATTGAGATGGCAAGAGTCAGGCCCAGCGCAATTGCCCGAACTTTAAACCAGGAACGGGTCTCGCGAACCTTGTAGACCACATTCAGCGTGGAAATCATCGAACTCATACCTCCGGAAGCGAACCACAGGGCAAGCATGATGCCAAGAGTGAGCTTTCCGCCGCTGGTGCTCCTGGCAAGCTCGCTGGTGGTTGCTTCCAGAAGCTGGAAGGCTGCCGGCGGAAGCAAATCCCCGAAGTAAGCCAATAACCTGTGTTCCAGTTGGGAACTGCGCGAGGCGAACAGGCCAAACAAGGCCAGCATGAACAGCATCAGGGGAAATAAGGCCAGCAAGAAATTGAATGCCAGCCCGGAGGCGCGTCCGAGAAGATCGTCTTCATCGGCCTCGCGAATCACGTTTTTCGTAAGCTGCCAAGGCGTCAGGCCGCCTAGTTTCCAAATTGATTCGAAATGTTGCCGTTTTGCTACCGTGGAAAATGCCATAGGACATTTGCCCGGACTTCATTGGCATTGCGAGCCGTTCAGCGTACTACGATGCCCGCATAGCCCACCACCATCTCGCGTTCGCCGGAGACGTCTCCTGAGGTCGCGTACTTGATCAGTTCGGCGGAGGTTGCGCCCAGGTGTTTGGTTGCTGTTAGCATCACGACCGCCGGGCCGAATCCGCACATGCTTATTTCTTCCTTCATCACTACGTCGAATAGCCCTCGGGCATCGAGCGCCAGCATCCTCTCGATCGCCTTGTGGTCTTTGGTACGAGTGACGGTGTCATTCTCGTAATGATTCATGTCGCTTGAGGCTACGATCAGGATTCCTTGGTTTTGCGCCTGCACGGCCTCGGCTACCGCTTCTCCTAGCTTTTCTAAAGTGTCGAACTGTCCCGTGCCCAGGGCGATCGGGACAAAAGTGAAATCGGGACGACAGGCTTGAAGGAAGGGCAATTCCACCTCGATGGCATGCTCGCTACGGTGAGCATCGGCGTCTTCGGTCAGGAGCGGGAACCGGTTCTTTAGGGCCTCTGCCAGCGCAGAATCGATGGCGGCCGGGCCCAGAGGCGTCTCCCAACTTCCACTGCTCATAATGGCGAGCGGACGCCCTTTGCCGGTGTGATTGGGGCAGAGAATAATAACGCGCCCGGGGAGACTTACGTTGGCATACACCGCTCCTGCTACCGCTCCTGAGTACATATATCCGGCGTGGGGGGCGATGCATCCCAGGGCTGGCCGCGCTACGGCTTGGATTGCGAGGTGGGACTTGATGTCTTTGAGCAGGGTGCTCTGGTCGCATGGGTAGAATCGTCCAGCTACCGCGGGATGGCGAACTGACGAATGCGTTTGCATCTTAATTAAACCAGCCACGGTTAAGAAATCACGGACCTGCGGTTTCCAGCAATGCTCGAAACAACGCCGCGCTTTTTTCCAGCGATAATGCTTCCGCTCGCACGGTCGGCTTCACTCCCGATTTTTCCAGCGCCGCTCGCAGTGCGACGGGTTGGTAGTCTGACTTCAGATTGTTCCACAACGTCTTGCGCTTCTGGCCGAATGACTTGCGCAGAAAGTCGATAAAGTCGGCCTCGGGCACATGCAAGCCTTCGATGCGGGACTCAATCGTAAGCCGGACGACCGCGGAGTACACCTTGGGTGGTGGCGAGAACGCGCTCGGTGGCAAAGTGAACAGTTTCTCGACGTTGGCATAGAGCTGAGCCGTAGCCGAGAGCAGGCCATACTCGCTGCTTCCGGGACGTGCTTCCAGCCGGTCCGCGACTTCGCGCTGCACCATGAGCACGATGGTCTCAAAATATTTCCGGTAGGCGAACAGGCGCAGCAGGATGTCCGAAGTAATGAAGTACGGGAGGTTGCCCACCGCGCGGACCCGCTCCGGTTGGTGGTTCATTCCCGGACGCGTGCTACCGGGCTTGGGCCCGAAGAGCGTGTCGAAATCAATGGCCAGGATGTCGCCCTCGATGATTTCCACATTCGGGGCCAGAGAAAATTTCATGCGCAGCTGGGCCGCCAGCACGCGGTCGAGTTCAATGGCGATGAGTCGCCGGGCGCGCCGGGCGAGCAGGGAAGTCAGCGCGCCGCGTCCGGCGCCGATTTCGAGCACCGTACTTTCGGAGAGATCCCCAAAGGCCTCGGCAATGCGCAGCGCGGCTGAGGGGTCGGCAAGAAAATGCTGGCCCAATTTGGGCGTTCTGGGAGTCGGACGCGCGGCAGATACCTTCGGCACATTGACCCTCTTTCTTTCGGACGGCTACACTGGACATTCACCCCGCGAGTCTTCGTGCGCAGGAGCGGCGTCGAGCGATGACGCCCCTCTATGATAACTTGCGGCCTGATAACTTGCGCCGAAGCGGGGTCCTAATACGGAGGTCGGTTTTCATGCATATAGCTTTTGCTGCTTCGGAGTGCGTGCCATTCTCCAAGACCGGTGGATTGGCCGACGTGGTTGGCGCTTTGCCGCGAGCTCTGGTCGCTGCCGGGCACCAGGTCAGCGTCTATGTTCCCCGCTATCGCCAGACCAAGCTTTCCGATGCGCAGACGGTCGTCCGCAGCATTACTGTTCCCTTTGATGATCACTACCGGTTCTGCTCTGTGGTCACGGGCGGCAGTCACTCGGGCGTGCGCTTTTATTTCATCGACTATCCTCCATATTTTGACCGCGAGGCATTGTATGGAACTTCCGCGGGAGACTATCCCGATAATGCCGAGCGCTTTGCACTGTTCTCGCGAGCCGTGCTCGAGGCTTCCAAGATCCTGGGCGTTCCCAATGTTTTTCATTGTCATGACTGGCAATCGGCGCTGATTCCAGTGCTGTTGCGGACGCAATACGCCGAAGACCCCGCTTTCCGCGACGCGGGGACTGTCTTCACCATTCATAATATGGGATACCAGGGCTTGTTTCCGCCCGATACCCTGCCGCTTCTTACTCTACCCTGGGACCTGTTGGCGATCGACAAGATGGAATTCTTTGGGCAAGTGAACTTTCTCAAAGGGGCACTGGTGTATGCCGATTTCATTACCACGGTGAGCCGTAAGTACAGCCACGAAATCCAGACCGCGGAGTTCGGCTTTGGACTGGAAGGTGTGCTGCGCGACCGGGCCTCGACGGTGACCGGAATTCTCAACGGCGTGGACTACGATGAGTGGAGTCCGCAGGTGGACAAGTTCATCCTAGCCAAATACTCGCCGGAGGATTTATCTGGTAAAGCCAAATCTAAGCAGGATTTGCTGGCCGCATTCGGCGTAGCCAGCCCGGATCTGCGTCTGCCCGTGATCGGGATCGTCTCGCGTTTCGCCGCCCAGAAAGGGTTCGATCTCATCGCGCAAATTATGGATCGGCTGGCGCGCGAGGAAATGATCATCGTCGCCCTGGGCAATGGCGACAAGCAATACGAAGAGATGTTTGCGCGCATGCAGAAACAGTTTCCGCAAAAGATTGCAGCCAAAATCGCCTACGACAACGCAGTTGCGCACAAGATCGAAGCCGGGAGTGACATGTTCCTCATGCCCTCGAGGTACGAACCCTGCGGGCTGAATCAGATCTACAGTCTCAAGTATGGAACCGTGCCCATAGTGCGCGCCACGGGCGGGCTCGACGACACCATCGATCCCTGGGACACGCGCACCGGCAAGGGAACCGGGTTCAAGTTCACCGACTACAGCGGCGAGGCTCTGTTGCTGACGATCAAAGAGGCGCTGAAGGCTTTCCGCGATCAGTCCTCCTGGCAGACGCTCATGCGCAATGGCATGAACAAAGATTTCTCCTGGAACGCTTCTGCCAAGGAATATGTTCGCGTCTACGAACGGGTGCGGCAGGCTCGGACTGCCCCGAGTGCTGCCCTGACCGCCGTATAGGCCGGCCTCCGGCAGTTCTCCCGGGTCAAAAATGGGAAAGTGGTTGTCATTAAAAGAGACGGTTGTTTGTCACGAATCTTGACAACCAGCCTGCATCCATCTAGTCTCCAATTGCCGCTCTCCATGACCCATCTTTGCGGTGATTTCTAACCTTGTGGGATTCTTTCAGGCTGAGCGAGTAGACAGACCGTTCACTCCCGCCTCCGGCCACATTCAAATCCCGCGCCTTTCAGAGTAAATGAAATGACGCGGCGCCTCATTTTCGCGCAGCTACGAGGTAGCGCGTCGGGACTGCGCGATGGCAATCGGTGCCAAAGGAGGTTCCCGGCCTGCAGGTTCACCTGATCAATTCGAGCAGTGTGTGATTTGGGACGGCGGTCATCACTCCGCGCTGGCAGTTGTGCTGGCGGCGGCCATGTATGCCGATACCGGCATTGCTACGAACAGCGCCCGCGTCACCTGGTCGGGACGCTGGGCGCGGTGGCTGGCCAAACCTTGCCGGCGTCTCTTCGCCGGCAGTCCGCTGCCAGAGCTCCAGGTGCCTGGACTGCGACAGCCGGACTTCGAGTCGCCGTCGCTAGTTCCATTATCGTCGTGAGCCGTGACTCTGTGAGGTCGCCAGCCTTTCCTCAGAAGAATCTTCCGCTGACTCGCTGATACAATTCCTCCAGGAATCTCCTTCGGTTCTTTATGTCCGCGCCAGGCAAGACCATCTTTCACGTCGATATGGACGCGTTCTTCGTGTCGGTGGAAGAGTTATTTGATCCCGCGCTCAAAGGGAAAGCCGTGGTCGTCGGAGGCCAGCGCGACGAACGTGGTGTTGTTTCCGCTGCATCCTATGAAGCCCGCAAATTCGGGGTGCATTCGGCCATGCCGCTGCGCACGGCCGCCAAGCTCTGTCCGCACGCCATCTTCGTGAATGGCCACCCGGAGCGCTATCGCGAATGTTCCGAGAAAGTCTATCGTGTACTGACGTCCTTCTCTCCGCTGGTCGAGATGGCGTCGATTGACGAAGCCTATCTCGACATGACAGGCACGGCTCGCCTCCATGGCCCACCTTTATGCACGGCTCATGCGCTTCATCAGAGAATCAAGTCCGACACGCAATTAAATTGTTCGATCGGAATTGGTATCTCGCGGCTGATCGCGAAGGTTTCCTCCGCCAAGGCCAAGCCGCATGGAATCCTCTGGGTCATTCCCGGGCAGGAGGCGAAGTTTCTCGCCCCGCTCGACGTGCGCGATATCCCGGGGGTGGGGAAAGTGACGGAACAAAATCTGCAAGCTTTGGGCATTCGTCAGGTTGGCGATCTCGCCCGCTTCGACGATGCATTTCTTGAAGAGCATTTCGGCAAGTGGGGTCTGGCGCTGGCCGGCAAAGCGCGTGGAGAAGATGCTGGGGGGTGGTTCGACACCGAGGTCGGTGCCGACACCGATCCCAAGTCCGTCAGCCACGAACATACCTACAACGAAGACACGGCCGATCCCGAACAGATCGAATCCACCTTGATGCGCCTCTCGGAAATGGTGGGCCGCCGCCTGCGGGAAAACGGGTTGCACGCGCGCACCATTCAACTCAAGCTGCGCTATAAAGACTTCACCACCATTACGCGAGCTCACAGCGTGCCCAGTCCTACGCAGCTCGACACCGAAATTTTCGAGCAGGCGCGCGCGTTGTTTCGAAAGAACTGGCGCAAGGGAACCCAAGTGCGTTTGCTGGGAGTACACGCCTCGTCATTCCAGGGCGAATCGAAACAAGAAGACTTGCTGGAAGGTGTCCGCCGCGAGCGCTGGCAGCGCGCTCTCTCGGCCGCGGATCGCCTGCGCGACAAGTTTGGGGAATCGAGCGTTTCCCTGGCTACTGGACTGAAAGGCGGATTCAGAGAACGAACCCACGAGAACCCAGCAGGCCTGCCAGGCAAGATCAAAGCGCAAGACTAGCAAGTGCCACGCTTCCTTTGTGTACCTTCGTGTCCTTTGTGGTTGTAGCCCTTTCGATCATCCGACGCGCCCTTAAACTCGCGAATCAAAAAAAAATCACAAAAATACACTAAGGCAAGCTCAGAAGCCGATCTGTCAGCCCCAAGAAGAAGATCACGACCGTTGGTAATCTATCGAAAGGAAGCACCTTCCAACATAATCAAGGTGTGGCAAATGATGTTTCCAGGAAGTGGAGTTGTTAATGAACGCAGTAGAAGAACTCGAAGAAGTCTTGACCGCCGATCAGGCCCAACAACTCATCGGTTCAGATCCGAGGCCAGTTGTCGAAGCCCCCTCGTCCACGCAGCAGTTGCTCGACGAACTACTTGGTCGGTTTGAAGACGACGATTCGTCAATGGTCCTAGCACACGGCCTCATGCCCGAGTTCTGCACTGATTCTGACGAGTGATATTCTCTCCAAAGTAAAAAACAATCCATACGCGCGGCTCTTCCGGCAACTCGTCGTGAGCAAACCCTATTCGATCGCCGAAAGACGAAGGCCGGGAACTCCGGAATTGCTTCCGGTCCCGGCCTGCGCTTCCATCAACTCGTTCGAAAACCAATGGAGGGCGGGCGTCCTCGCCCGTCCGGCTCGAAAAGACCCTTAATTGGTAGGTGCGGTGTTGGATGCCGATGTCGGGTTCCCGCCATTTCCGTCGCTGGTGATGCGGCTCAATCGTGGGAAGAACGGCGTTACTTCAAACGGCATTTTGTCGCGCGCGGATGTAATCGCAACTGGCGCTGACTTGGTAAGTTCAACGCGATCATTCCAGGCGTTCAGTTTCACGCGTCCACCCATGGGAAGCGCCGCAATCTGATCCAGTTTATTCGGATCGAGAGCCGGACCCGTCGTGGCCAGCGCCGAAAGCCGCACCAGTTGCCCCTTGTCATTGGTGAAACTGTTTCCCAGGTGCGCCGTCAACAAAGCGTTAAGCGACGGTGCGCGTTCGGAAAGCTCTTTCAGGAACAGCGAAGGCACATCCAGCTTTTGAGCGTAGGGCGAGTTCTTCAGCAGGTCCATGGCTTTGGTGTCGGCTGCGGTTTCTTCATCCGGATTGTGCCGGAATCCGAAGTTGTTGTAAGTCGATTCATCCGAGAACAGCATGCGATCGTTGAAGGCGAACTTGCTGCCCAGGTTGTGTCCCAGAACAATGTGCGCCAGTTCATGCGAGAGCACCATCGCCAGGGAAGCTTCGTCGGGAAGCACGTCAATCAAACCGCGGCTGACCACGATGGTATTGCCCACGCTAAACGTTTCCAGCGGAGACGTAATCATGACCCGAGTCCGCACCGGACGCGGCAAGTCGATATTATTCGTGACAATCAGGTTGTTGACCACGGTTTGCAGAACCTTGTCGACTTCGCCGTCCGGAGCCACCAAGCCAGATTCCTGGAGACGCTCGACAACGTTGTCCTCAGCCTGTTGCTGCCACTGCCGCTGCGCCTCGAGCGGCGACGCATCCGTCGTCGAAGGCGTTTCGTCCCTCACCGAGTCAACTCGCAGGGAAGTGAGTTCGTCTTCCTTCCCGCCTTTCTTCAGGTCGTAGCCCCAGATGCGGCTCTGTGCCTTGAAAGCCATTTTGTCCTTGGCGCCGTAACTGAAGTCGCCTTCTTCGCTGTAGATGTATGCCGGAACCCAGTATCCAGGGATCAGGTTCAAGCGCCAGCTATCCATGTGGAAGTACATGGCGTTTTTCGGCCGGGGCGCGTACGTGCCGTTCAGCCGGACGATGTTGTAATCCTGGTCTTCCACCCAGATGCGGCCCAGGAAGCGGCCTTTGCCCGCATCTTTCTTGGGAGTAACGTCAAACACGAGGCAACGCACTTCGCCCAGGAACTCGCGGCGCACGTACTTGAAACTGTAATGACCGCGGTCGAAGTCCTCGCGATCCGCGAAAATCATCCACGAGAAGCCCATGGGCTTGTACTCGAACTTGAACAGCTTGCTGACGCCGCCCAGCAGATTCTTCTCGAAGCTTTCGTCCTTGGAAAGATAATCGCGCCGGTCAACGGCCTCTCCCAGATCGAGGCGGCCAAGGAAGTAGTGGTCTTCGCTAGGTACCGGCCCGAGCTTCTGATCGGATTTCAGATTCTGCAGATAAGTCTCGACCAGCGGCGTCCGCGTCTTCAACATATCCATCAGCGCATGTTCGCGCACGATGGAGCGATCCACAACCTGATCCATGGTCGTGGGCGCAGCAGCTGCAGCTGACGCCGAGGCCGGGTTGGCAGCCTGCGTGGCAGCCGGTTGAGCCGTCGGCGCTGGCGTGGTCGCGGTTTGCGACGCGGCAGCACTCGCTTGCACGGGGCTCGATGTCGACGATTGATCCGCCGTCTGTTGCGCCATCGCGCTCAGCGTGATCAGCAGGAAAGCGGTGAGTATCCATTTCCAAGTACGCATAACTCTGTTCCTCTCTAGTCTCA
>Ga0210389_10000648_pt1 | contig 30128 bp, 24 predicted proteins | sample IncBWH28OmetaG_FD_160127 | JGI IMG/M metagenome (GOLD analysis project Ga0210389, IMG submission 160127) | Forest soil microbial communities from Barre Woods Harvard Forest LTER site, Petersham, Massachusetts, United States - Inc-BW-H-28-O ... | reverse complement strand
CAAGGGCGTGGCCACTCGCGAGTTTTTGCGCAGGGCGAGCGAAGCGCTTCTCCGGCATTTCAAAGCGCTGCCGCCCGCACAATTGGTGACATTCTTGACGAGACTCTTAGTGTTCATGACCAGCAGCGAAGAGCGCCGCTTTGGGGAATGGGAGTACATCACCTGGTGGGACTTCGTGCGAGCCGAGCGGATGAGCGAAGAGAACAGAAGGCTGCTCGTGAACGCCGTGACCGAGCATCTAATCGCAGCACGCGGCGATCTTGCCTCTGCACGGTCGATCGGGACGCTTGCCGAGGCGTCCATTTACGCCCTCACGCGGTTGTCGACAACTGGGGAGAGCGGCCGTGTGCTCGACGCGCCGACGAGCGAGTCGTGGATCGACCCGTGGGTCGCCTATCTGCGAAGCAAGGGCGTGCGGTTCGTCGTTGGTGTCGGCGCCCAGGCGTTCGAAATTGGCCGGGGGCGCATCTCGGCCGTCCGCGTCACCGGCCCAACTGTAAACCAGCGGGTCGAGGCTGATTGGTATGTTTGCGCCGTCCCGGTTGAGCGCGCGCAGATGCTGCTGACCGCCGATGTACTTACAGCGGATCCTTCGCTGGCGTGCCTGGCGCAATTGCGCACCGAGTGGATGAACGGCATCCAGTTCCACCTTCGCCAGCCGTTGCCCCTCTTCGACGGCCCGGTTAACTACGTGGACTCGCCTTGGGGGCTGGTATCAGCCAGCCAGGCGCAGTGGTGGAATCGCGACCTACAGGCGGGTTACGGCGACGGCACTGTGCGTGAGTGCTTGTCAGTGAACATCGCGAACTTCGACGCTCCGGGCATCGTTTACGGCAAGCCCGCCTGTAAGTGCACGCCCGATGAGATCGCGACCGAGGTGCTCGCTCAGATGCGTGCCGCGCTCGAGGACACAGGTCGCATCATGCTGTCCGATAGAGTTGTCGCTTCGTGGCTCCTCGACCCTGCTCTGAGATTCGAGAATGGTGTCATGAGCAACGACGAGCCGCTCTTCGTGAACTACACCGGCTCGTGGGACGTGCGGCCAACGGCTACGACTGCAATTCCCAACCTCTTCCTGGCCGGTGACTACGTCCGAGAAAACCTTTCAGCAGCGACGATGGAAGGTGCGAACCAGACCGGCCGGCTGGCTGCCAACGGTGTGCTTGAAGCGTCCGGTTCCGTCGCCTCGCCCAGCCGCGTCTTCTTGCCCTACGACCCGCCGGCGCTCGCGGCATTCAAGCGTAGGGACGCTGATCGTTTCCGCCGCGGATTGCCGCACGTGTTGAATCGAATTTGAGCGGTGGCAACTCGGCACCTCACCAACCCATCGTGGACCAGTTCATGGGGTCCGGCCAACACGACCGGCCCGTACCTCAGCAGATTCTCGGTTCGGGCCTAGGGCTACGCGGGCATTTCTCGTAAGTGAATACGTTCAATTGCTTACTCGGCTTATGCCACATAGCATTCTGCGAACATGAGAAATTCGGAGCTACACGCGGAGGCAAGCAGTTTCTGACGTGTACGCATGTCGTCCGGCCCCGTCGACCGGACGTCGGCCTGCGAAAAGGACGGCACCGAGTGGAGACAGAAGTTAGCGCGATTCCGATAGAACTGGCAGCAAAAAACGCCCGGCTGACGAAACAGTACCCGCAGGTTGGGGCCACCGTTGAGACGGACGGTTGTGCATTCTTATGCGACGGCCACCGTTTCCAGTGCACGCGCACAACGGTAAGAATCGCTTCTCTTGTACGCACTGGTTCACCGCGATCCGGTGGAGAAGATGAGGCGCATGTGCGGCGTCTGTCGGAAGCCGAGTGGCCGCTGCCCCCCATCCTTGTGCATGGGACAACGATGCAGGTCATCGATGGATTCCATCGTGTCACTGCGGCGATCCGAAAAGGACTCGACGAGGTTGACGCGTACCTGTATCACGGACCGATCGAGTCGGCATTCGTCATTGGAGTAGAAGCCAACGTTACCCATGGACTGCCACTGTCTCTGGCCGACCGGCGCGCGGCCGCAGTGAAGATTCTCCAGGCGTACCCGCAGTGGTCTGATCGAGCCATCGCAACGTCAACGGGTTTGTCTGCGAAAACTGTGGGCACTATTCGGTGTGCAACTGCCGACAATCATCAGTTGCACGAACGGCTGGGCAAAGACGGTCGGATCCGACCACTCAACGCGGCCGCTGGCCGTCAACTGGCCTCAGAGCTGCTAAGTCGGCGACCTAATGCGTCACTTCGCGAGATCGCCGAGGCTGCTGGCATCTCACCAGGCACGGTGCGAGACGTTCGCGCACGGCTTTGCCGCGGCGACGATCCAGTCCCGGCGCGCAAACGCGACGACGGCTCTCGCGCAAGCAATCGCGGCAAGCCCAACCGTACGCCGGTACGCGAGGCGCCCGCGCCGCCGGACGTGTATCCGCTCATGGCGTGGCTTGCAAGAGACCCCGCGCTGCGCATGAGTCGGGAAGGACGTGATTTGCTACGTTGGCTGCACGTTCACGCCGTCCAGACCATCGATACCGACAAAATTGCTTCGGCAATTCCCGGTCACTGCTTTGAATGCCTCATCGAGCTGGCCAACCGGTGCTCAGCTAATTGGGCGAGGATCGCCCACGACTTGGCGGTAAGCGCACAGCGCAACTACTCCGAGATGGCGTGATCATCCAGGGGTGGAATCGCTGCTAATTCGGATCCCACGCCTCCAACGCGCAGCCGACGACCCAGCAGACCGGATAGCCCAGCAGCGGGTGTTCCCGGTCCGGGGCGAATACCTGCGTCGCCGGATCCCAACCCGACGAGATCAGCAGCGCAACGTCGATAGCCTGGTAAAGCCGGTCGGCGACAGGAGTTTCCGCGGCGCCGGATGCGACCCGGTGACCCGGCCTCACTGGGCTCCTCCGGCGCCCAGCGGTCCGAGCCGGTCCACCGCCGCCCGTAGCGCGTCGTCGTCGGGATGCAGGGTTGGAAGCTGCTCAAATGGTCGATCCACCGTGTCCACACCTCGATTGGCGTGGTGAGCATCCAGATCGCCCGATCGTGCACCTCGACGATCATCCGATCCTGCAGTCGATGATAAAGCAGTTCGTCGAAGGGCCGGCCACAGGTCTTTTACGGCTTCGCAGCAACAACGGTCAATGGACCTTGATGCACACGACCGCATACCGACTCAAGCTACTCGATGATACCTATACCGGCCTCGTATGTCTCAGGTTGCCGACTCCCGCCGAATTGGCTAGCCATACGGCCGTTTAGACATCTCGAATGTCTCGGCCCCATTTTCTCGCCGTGAATAAGCGCTCATAGTTGCCCACGCAGGTCTGACTTCTGTTTCTTTAGCTCGCTTCGGGTGTGCATGCAACGCCATTGATGTGAGAACTTAAGCGTGCCAGGATTAATGGACACCATCCGAGTCGGGCGGGGGCAACGTTGTTATGTTTGCGGCGCAAGACAGATCGGTGCTTTTCGATCCTTGGGCAGAGGTCTACGCCGTCATTGTTCCTTGGATGTGGCACTATCCGTGGTCCGATACCGAACGCTGGGTCTCCCAATCCTTGCGGGGGCGTCAGCGAATACTTGACGCTGGGACGGGACCCGGTTATTGGTTAGCGGTAGCTGCTCGTGATGAGCCTCGACAACTTTTGGCCGGCATCGATATTTCCGATGCTTTTCTGGCGGTCGCGCGGCAGCGACTTGCGGGCATCGATGCTAAACTTTATAAGACGGATATCGCCTACAGCGGGTTCGGTAGCGGCGCGTTCGACGCAATCGTCTGCGCCGGAGTCATCGACACCGTTCCTGATCCCGGTCGATTACTCAGCGAATTCGACCGTATGCTCGCTGAAAACGGTGTGCTTCTGTTGGTTGTACGATCCGGTAATACCTTCACATCACGGTGCCTCGAGGTATTGTTTCGGTTGCTCGCAGGTTTGGGACATGCATGGCAAATCAAGTCTTTAAAAGGATTTCGGCTGCCCTCGGCTATGTGGCAACGGTCGCCGATCCTTCCACGGCTGGAAGACCTATTACTTCCCACTTCACTTTCGGGTACCGAAGTAGAACGCAAACGCCTCTGGACCGTCGTTAGGCTTACAAAAGTAGTGGCGAGCAATGCAACGAAATTAATGTAGGAGGAGTTGTCGATGGCTCTTGGGTCAGGCGTAGTTATACCTGCTGGCAGCCTGCCTTGGTACGAGAGGCTGCGCGGCGTCATCGAGTCCAGCCGTTTTACCACGCGAGTCTGGTTTGACATCATCGCGCCGGCCACACTGCTGATGGCGCTGCGGAATGGTCCCTTTCCTATAAAGGACGCAGTATTACTGCTGACCGCCGCGGTGCTATCCCATTGCGGAGGCACCTATCACAACGACGCTAACGACATGGACATTGACGCCGCGAGCTCCGAAACCTCCCGTAACAGGCGTGCGTCGGTCACCGGAAGAGTCGTGTCAGGTGATCTCAACACAGCGGGGTGGGTGCTGACTGTGCTGGCCTTGATACCTGCGCTGCTCCTGCCATGGCAAGTTCTGCCATTTGGCGTCCTGATCGTTGCTGCCTTGGCGTTATACAACTTCGGACCGGTAAAGCTCTCGGCACGGCCCTTTGTCATCCAGACCTGCGTCTTTCCGCTGGTGTGGATTTTCATGTATGCGATCTGCGGAATCGTGGCAAACACGAATCACTGGGGCGCGGTGGCGCCGTTTGCGATATTTATCGCGCTCTTCATGGGTGTCGGCGAGGGAACAACTCAAGACATTCGTGACATCGACAACGATGCGGCGGGGGGTCGGCGGACGACGCCGGTGGTTTGGGGCTTGAAACCTAGCGTCATCTTTGCATGGTCTGCGCAGGCGTTGTCTGTCGTCCCTTGGGCATACTTCGCCGCCAACGAGTTACCATTTGCAGCCGCGACTGCCGGCTCGGTTGCGCTGGCAATCTGGATGGTCGTTCACGCTGTGCTTGCGAGGAGGCTGTTGAGTGAATTCGGCAAGTCTGCTGCACGCCTCACACACCTGGGTTCGATCTACGCCTTCACCGCGGTGAATCTAAGTGTGCTGATCGCCACAGCCTTAATTCCAATCGCATCACCATAAGCAGTGCATTAACCGGTGAGAACAGTCAAAAGAAAGAATTAGTGAAGTGATTTCAGACCCTGATTTCAGCGCCACACAGCGCGAGGTAGTGCTGGTAGATAATGGCGGCTTCGTCGTGGGGTCCATGCCCAAAAATTTGGTCCACAGTATTAATACACCGCTACATCTCGGGTTCTCGGTGTACGTGTTCAATGATCGATCGCAGTTACTAATGACCAGGCGAAGTCGCATAAAAGCTACCTGGCCAGGTGTCTGGAGCAATTCCTTCTGCGGGCACCCTTCGCCCGGCGAGACCTTCTATAACGCTATCGAACGCCGTGCGCAGCAAGAATTAGCTATAGATGTCGAAAGCATCACACCTATTCTGACTCGATCTAGGTACAGTTGCGAGATGCCAAACGGTGTGCGCGAAAACGAAATTTGCCCCGTATTTCGTGCGTTAACAACCGAAGAGCCTCGGCTCAATTTAACCGAGGTGGAATCCGCTATGTGGATCGACTGGGTGACAGCAACCGCCCAGCTATTTATCTCGCCATGGGCCAGATTTCAGATCGATGAACTGTGTAAATTAGGAGCGCCAGAGGAATGGCCAACAGGCAACTGGAATTCATTGCCGGCCACCAAAGTAACCGGTATTGATTCTTTCCGGTGCGGCGGCAGCGAATTCTTCAAGATATAAATACGGAGGGCGGCATGACGGATACAGACTGTGACGTACTGGTCGTGGGCGGCGGACCGGCTGGAGCGGCCGCAGCTTGGCAGGCAGCAGGTAGGGGCGCAAAGGTCGTATGTCTTGACAAGGCTGAGTTTCCTCGAGATAAACCGTGCGGTGACGGATTGACCCCCAGGGCCGTCAAGCTGATATCGACAATGGGCCTTGGAGCCGATTTAGAGAAGTTTCACAAGGTCAAACGAATCAAACTAGTCAGCAGAACAACATGGGACGTCGGGTGGCCTCATCGCCATGACATGCCGGATTTTGGATATGTCGCGCGCCGGTTGGACCTCGACGAGATACTACTGCGGGCCGCGGCGGAAGCTGGGGCACAGGTAGAAGAGAACGTCGAGGCTATCGGACCGCTGATGACGGGTAACCGCGTGTCTGGTGTTGTGGCGGTCAGCGGTACAGAAACCCGCGAGTACCGCGCCACGGTAATCATTGGAGCGGACGGAGCACATTCCAAGCTGAAACGGCTGATCCTTCGCGACGAGCCCACACCATCGAAGCTTAGGTGGTTCGATGCAGATCGAAATAAGGGGATCGTCGCTGTCGCAATCCGCGCAGAAATGTCTTCGCGACGTACAGAAGATGAAACCTTAGAGGCACACATTCTCAAATATCAGAATAACTACCTACCAGGGTACGGATGGGTCTTTCCGGTTGGTGGGGACCGGGTAAATATCGGCGTGGGCTACCTAACCACTTTCCGGCGCTGGCGCGAGATCAACGCCCGTGCATTGTTCGCACAATTCGCGAAACAGCTTCCTGCCGAATGGGCACTGCCAGACACCGGCGACCTTGTCCGTGCGAAGGCCCTTCAGGCCTGGCGCCTCCCGATGGGATTTACGACCCTCCCGGCATGGCGACCTGGTGTGATGTTTGCTGGTGACGCGGCGGGCGTCGCTAAGCCGGCTAGTGGTGCGGGAATCTCCCGCGCATTAGAGTCGGGGATGATCGCTGCGGATGTCGCTTTGAATGTTATCGGTTCTGGAACACCGCATGAGCTGGCTGATTACGACGAGCAACTGAAACAGCGCTGGGGCAAAACGTATCGCGTGGCCAGATCTGCCCTGCGATTCGAGAGCAGACCGAGAGGTATAGCACTGTCCTTGGGGCTACTGGACAATAGCCTCATGAGGAAGGCGATCCTGCGCTCGATCTATGGGAAGTCGGGCCAGATGGACTACAGGAATGCGTCCGTATGACTCGGGCGAATATGTGCCGTAAAAGCGTCAACAGTGTTGTTCTACCCCGGTCCAGGCACCGATGCGCAGTAGAAGTGCAGAGGCGCCTCCTTTTGTGTTCTGTGCACGTGAGTGTGGAAAGTGAACGCTCGAATGAGCAAATTCGTGTGACGATATTCGAGTTCCCCGACCAGGCCCGTTACGAGATTAGCGGCACCGGATCGGACGTATTTGGGGCGTACTCTCAGCTGAGAAGGTCCTGTTGAAGATGGTAAATCAGTCGTTTCATGCGCGTGGGGCACAGGGTTATCTATCTTGGTGCGACCGGGCCTGGAGTATTGTACGATCGCTGCGCGCAGTCACCCGGATTTGGTTCGATATCTTGGCGCCGCTGACGATGGTCTCCATTCTTATTGCACGGCCTCTTACCGCCATGCAGGTGGTAGTTGGTGGAGCTATTACCATTTGTGCTCATTTGGGTGCCACGTTGATCAGTGATTCGGCCGATGTGGACGTGGATGCTATGAGCGTGGAGACGTCGCGGTCGAAAAGGGTTCTCGTCACCGGAAAGGGGCGTTCGGGGGACCTGATAATTTGCGGATATTCATTGCTTGCGGTCGCAGCGTTTTGCGCATTTTATTTTGGATATATCGTCGGAAGCCTTGTGCTTGTTGCGCTTCTCATAGCACTTGCCTATGCAACTCGTCCGTTGCTGTTGTCTGCCCGCCCAATTTGGCCGCAGATCATTTGGCCCGTTCTATGGCTCATCATGTACGCTCTCATCGCTGTTATATGTCATTCTCCGCGGTGGTTATCAGGGTTCGGTTTTGCTGTTTTTGTCGCGCTATTCATGGGAGTGGGCGAGGGCATTACACAAGATGTGCACGATCTAGACAACGATATGGCTGGGGGTCGGAGGACAACGCCCGGTGTTTTTGGGCTGTCCGCTTCTCTCGCAATTTCAATTGCCGCACAAACGGCGTCGCTTTTCCCCTGGCTTATATTCTGCGCAATGTATCCGATGCCGTTAGTTGTTTCCGTATTGGCTACCACCACATTGATCGTCTGGATCCTCGTATTAGTCTTGTTGGCAAGGCGGCTTCGCTATGCCTATTCGAAAAGCATGGCAAAATGGACCCATCATGGCTGCATTTATGCATTTTCGGTAACAAATATTCTTGTTATTTTAGGTACGCTACCGTCCCGTTAGAGGTGCGGAGTAATGATTGAAGCTGGACTAGTGAGCAATGCGACCACGGTGGCCGGAGTTGACATCGGCGACCCCGCCTTTGCCGCGAAGGTGCGTGATCAGATGGCCGCCATCGAATCGCTCATCATGACCGAGCTCGCTGAGGCGGATCCACTGCTTTTCGACTGCATGCGACATTTGTTCAGCGCTGGGGAATGCGGCCGGTTCCGGCCGTTGTTCACCGTGCTCTCTGCGGAGACCGGGCCGGACCCCGGTAATGACGAGGTGATCCTGGCCGGGGCGGTATGTGAGCTGATCCACCTGGCCACGCTGCACCACAACGATGTCATGGACGACGCGCAGAAGCGCCGCGGAATACCCAGAACCAACGTGCGATGGGAAAACAACATCGCCATCCTGGCCGGAGATTACGTGCTGGCCACCGCGTCGCGGCTGGTGTCGCGGCTAGGCCCGACGGCCGTGCGCATCGTGGCCGAGACGTTCGCGGATCTGGTCACCGGGCAGATGCGGGAGACCGCCGGGGTGCCGGAGGGCGGCGATGAGACGGCCCACTATCTGAAGGTCATCGGCGAGAAGAACGGGTCGCTCATAGCGGCGACCGGGCGGCTCGGCGCCATGATGTCGGGCTGCAAGGACGCGCAGATCGAGCGGGTGAGCCGCCTGGGCGGCATCGTGGGTATCGCCTTCCAGATCTCCGACGACATCATCGACATCGAGCGTCGCACCGACGAATCGGGCAAGACCCCGGGCACCCACCTGCGCGAGGGTGTTCACAGCCTGCCGGTGCTATACGCGCTGCGTGACCCCGGGCGGGGGGGCGACCGGCTTCGCGTGCTGCTAGCCGCCCCCATCACCGACGACGGTGAGGTCGAGGAGGCGCGGGCACTGCTGTGCGCCTCTGGCGGACTGGCGAAGGCAAAGGCTGTAGTCGTCGACTACGTGGACCAGGCTAAGGCCGAGTTGGCTGAGCTGCCGCCAGGAGCCGCCGGCGAGGCGCTGAGGAAGCTCACCGAATACACCGTGCAGCGCCGCAGGTAAGTCATTCCTGTTGGCGCGGGCGCAACATACGATCCTCAAAAATTCATGGTTATCAATGCCCTGGCTTGACCAGTACCAGGGTCCGGCGCTGGCCGGCGTTTTGAGCTCTTATACTGCGTGTCTCCCGAGCTGCGCGTTCAAGCGCGGATCGTCGCCAGTTGCACAGCAGTTGCCGCCGATCGTCGGGGTGACAGCGCACGCGATCGCACGGCACCTTCTTCGCCGAGCAAGCGCTCATCAGGCCGGAACGATTGTTAATCCCACAGGCGTGGCTGTCGGGTTCGGCCCTTCCTGGAAGCCCAGCGATGTCGGGTGTTGGGTGTAATTGATCAATGACGAAGGTGATCGTTGTGGGTGCTGGTTTAGCGGGACTTTGCGCCGCTGTTCGCCTAGCCGCCGCCGGATGCGAGGTTGTGGTGCTGGAGGGCCGTGACGAGATCGGCGGGCGGTCGCGCTCGCGCCTGGTGGAGGGAACTGTCGTCGAACTTGGCGGCCAGTTTCTGTCACGCACACATCGGCGAATGCGGGAACTAGTAGCCGATGCTGCGCTGCATCTTCGGCGCGCTCGGCTGTGGGCTGGTACCGCCCGCTTGAGACGCGAGGACGCGGTGAACGGACAGTTGATGTCCGTCGGTGCGCTGCGTGACCTTCGTGCGTTCGTCCGAATTGCGTTGGGCTCCAAGAGTCTCGCTGTGGTCCGACGAGCTGCTACCGGAGATGATGGCGCGAGTGCGCAGGACGCTCGATCGGTGCGCGAGTGGCTGGACGACATCGCCTTATCCGGGCCATTGCGCCCGGCGGCTGAAACCCTGATCGGCGAAATATTCGGTGGGGCCGATCCTGGCGATATCTCCCTTTTGGCGTTCGCCGAACTCGTCGGCAGTGCGGGGAACGGATTTCTGTTCCTACTCGACGGATTCGGCAATACGGACTACATCGTCGAAGGAGTCGGCACGCTGTGTGCTCACCTTGCCCGACGGATCCCCACCGAGGTACAGCTGCAGGCAAGTGTGTCGGCAGTGGAACACGATGGCCGCGGCGCCGCGGCGCGGACGGTCGGCGGAGAAGTCGTCGAAGGCGACCATGTGGTGCTGGCAATCCCGACTCCAATTCTTGAGACGATCGCGTTCACGCCGCATCTCCCGCAGCCGATTTCCGATGCCAACGACGCGATTCGCTATGGACAAGCCACCAAAGTAGCGGCGGTACTGCGGCGTCGCGGAATGCTTAAGGTGACCGGTTTTCTTGGTGGCTCCGCTGTCCGGCAGGGCTGGCGGGTGGGAAACGTGCTGTATGGCTTCGCGGGCCCGGATGTGACCGACGTGGACTTGTCGCGGTTAACCGAAGATCTCTGCGACGGCTTCGGCGTCAACCCGCTTGACGTCGCGCATACCGAGCTGATGACCTGGGCACAAGACCCGCTCACCCGCGGAACGTACGCCCATTTCCGGCCCGGAGGGTTCAGCGGATTCCGCCGGTCCTTGCCGCATTATGCAGGTCGCCTGCACCTCGCGGGGTCGGAACGAAGCACCCGGCCGGGGTTTATGGAGGGCGCGGTCGAAAGCGGCGAAGCCGCCGCCAGCGCGATACTGGCTACTTCGTGAAGCGCTGCCGCTCACGTAACTCGTTATGGGATACGACAATTAGATGCGGCCGGCCCGACCCCTGCAGGCCCGATCGAGCACGCCACCTGGACCCGCCGGCAAGAGGCATCGATTCTTCCCGCCAGCTCACAATGGGCACGTGAAAGAAAATTCACCGTTCGACCGACAACCTACGTTGACGAATATGTGACATCGATCGCTAAGGTCAGTCGCGTCAAGAATTGCTGCCGGAACGTCGTCAGAACCGAAGCCAGCGTTATCGTTACAGATGCCTAGCGGCGGGATAGGGTGCGGGCTTAGTCAGTTGTGTTGGACGCCCCAAAAATACGCGGCTGTGTACGCACATCCGACGGCGGACGCAAGCTGTTCCATCTTCTGTAGGCGACTGGAATCCGAGTGGCGCAGCATGTCGGTAAATTCCCGAAGGTGCGCGACAGACAGCAGTGCCGCCGCTCGAACGAAGTGCTGCCCATACAAATCCCTGTCGATGCCCCGAGTCAATTGAAGCAACGAGGCAGCGTGGGCGATATTCATGGCATGAAGTTCGCGGCGTATCAGCCGGCCATTGTTCCCGCCTCGCTTTTGCCAGAGAGCAGGCCGTACCCGCGTGATGACAGAAGGGGCAAGGAATGCCAGCGCCGCAAAGAAACTAAACAGACGGTGTCGCGGAGCGAGTAGATCGCCCCTCATTACGGATGTTCGCTTCGCCGCAGCAGCAGCATTTTCCAGCAGAAGCCCAGGCTGAATGCAAGCTTGGCATTGCCTTTTGGCTGGTCAACCATCCTCGATCCCACCTGTGTCCTAACTAGCCGACATCTTCATCGTGATGGAGAGCCTTGTGGAACGTCAAACCGGTGAGCCACGATTACCCGCACATTCGTCGACGGTTCCGGAGAGGAGGTGGCTATGTCAGATGCTGACAACATTGATCACGACATGGAAGCCGCTGCCAGCAACTTCACTCCTCGGTCGGGTCTCTACCGATGGGGAATCTTTGTCGCGCGCCGGTGGCGATTGGTATTGGTCTCCGGCGTCTTAGCCGTAGTCGGCGGAGTGATTGCGTATCCATACCTGCAATCGCATTTGATCGGTCTGGACTGGGAAGCCGACAGTAGTGAGTCGGCGCAGGTCAGCGCTTTTATCCAAGAGCACTTCGACAGCCTGGGGGCCGAGCAGGAGGCCATCGTGTTCACCGCGCCCGGGCCGCAGATCGCGGCGGTGCGGCCAGCCGTTAACCGCGTAGTCGGTGCCGCGCGGTCAGCAGAGGGAGTTGCCGGCGTGGTGGGGCCCTTTGATGTGGGAGCTGTCGGACAGGTCTCGAAAAACCGTCGTGTTGCCGTCGCGGTACTCGGGCTGGCTGGTAACCCGTCGTTGCGAGCAACCCGCGCTGCGCATCTGCAACAGGTCGTGGCTGAGGCCGCTCGCGGCTCTGCGATGAAGGCACGGCTGACTGGGCTGTCTCCGATCCTTAACGACGAAGTCGTGATCGAAGAACGTGGCGCGGCGACGGGAGAGACTATCGGTGTCGTTCTGGCGCTAATTGTGCTTGTCCTGGCACTCGGCTCATTAGTCGCGGCTTGCGTGCCACTGATCGTGACCGGCGTGTCCTTATCCATCATCTTTGGGGCGCTAGCCCTGGCTTCGTTGGCGTTGCCGTTTACCTCGTTCATCATCTCCTGTGTCACAATGATCGGCACCGGTCTGGCCATCGACTATTCGCTATTCGTGGTCAGTCGTTTTCGGGAACAACTCGTAATCGAGCAGCGGTCCGGGGTCACGCGCAAGCAAGCAACCATTGCTGCAATCGGTAGCGCCATTGCCACGTCGGGGCGCACTATTGTCGTCGCCGGAGTCATCGTGGCCCTATCGATGTGCTCACTGTTTGCCCTACGAGCGTCGATCTTTCGTGAGATCGCGCTTGCCATCGGCGTTGCGGTGGTGTGCACCCTGCTGTGTACATTGACAGTGTTGCCGGCAGTGCTGGCCGCGCTGGGTCCGCAGATCAATCGTCTCGGGCTGCCCCGCACCTGGATACCGGCAGAATTACAACCAGATCGGGACGCCGATACCCCCACGGGGTGGGAGCGGTGGGCTAACTGGGTGATCCGCCGCCCGGTGGCTGTCGGTTCGATCGCCGCAATGAGCCTGCTTGTCGCCGCTTGGCCAGTGAGCGGCCTTCGTTACGGACTCGACTACGGCATGTCAGCCCTCAGCGGTACACCCTCCGGGCAGGGTGCAGCCACACTGTCGGAAGCTTTCACCCCGGGAGCGTTGGCGCCGGTGCAGATCATCGCCACTAGGTCTGGCGGTCAGCCTCTCGATGAGGTGGCGACTCAAAAGGTCGAGGCTTCGGCAGCTGCCCTCGCGGGCAATCCCCATGTGGCGCATGTAGATTTGCAGCGCCACGACGGCTATCTCTTAGTTACCGCTATCCCGGCAACGCCTGTGGATAGCCCGGCAACAACGTCGCTAGTCGAAAAGATCCGTAGCGATGCCAGCATTCTTGCCCGGTCGGGCGGGCCGCAACTACGTGTTGGCGGGGCAACAGCAAGCTTCATCGATCTTGATCATGTCGTCAGCACAGGCATGTTGCCGGTGCTGGGCCTGGTCGTGGGCGTGTCGCTGCTCTACCTTCTGTTTGTGTTCCGCAGCGTCGCACTCGCTGTGAAAGCTGTAATCATGAACCTTCTCACCACGGCCGGCGCGGTGGGTCTGACTGTGGCCATCTTTCAATGGGGGTGGCTCTCGACACTCCTTGCCTTCACCAGCGTCGGATTCCTGCAGTTCTACATGCCGGCTGTAATCTTCGCTGTCATCTACGGTCTCTCCATGGACTACCAGGTGTTCCTGCTTCGCCGCGTCCGCGAAGAATGGTTAGCTAGCGGCGACAACAGCCGCGCCGTGGTCGCTGGAATTGCTCACACCGCCAGACCAATCACTGCGGCAGCAGCCATTATGGTCTGCGTCTTCGGCAGCTTTATCGCCAGCGACGTGTTGGAAATGAAGCAGCTCGGATTCGGCTTAGCTGCAGCCGTCGCCCTTGATGCATTTCTGGTCAGGCTGGCGCTTGTTCCTGCGCTGATGCGTGTACTAGGGCGATGGAATTGGTGGTTCCCAGCCGGCCTTGACAAGCTTACACCCGAGCGATTTCATGGCCTGAAGACGACCAATCGGGCATATGGAACCAGCCGCCAGTTCTCGACGCTATTGCGCGAGGAGAAGAGAGCCTTCGATGATTATAGATCGAAGTAAAATATGTTCTCTCCTGCTGGGGTTCGCACTTATCGCCGGGGCATGCGGGCAGCCGCCGAACAAGACGGCAGGCGAATCGCAAACTCAGACACAAGCAAGTAGTCAGGCATGCGAACCGGACAGTACCTGGCCCGCAGCGCCGACGGTCGAGCAGCTGACCAGCACGATGTATCACGCACTTGACCCTAACGTACCGCTGGCCGAGAAAGTGCCATATGTGCAGGGGGCAGAAAGTGACCCGGAATTGTTGAATCGGCTTGCCGAGAAAGGGAAAGAGTCGCATTTCGCCGCTAAGATTCTCAGTGTCGCGGACAATTGCAATGGCACCGCGTCGGCGGCGGCTCTCGTAACAATCAACGGCAAGACTAACGCAGTACAGGTCCCTTTGGTCACCGAGAGGGACAAATGGAAATTAAACAAGGAATGGATGTGCGGCCTAATGAACGATTATCAGCTCTCGTCTCCCATTTGTTCATGATCAATCCGATGGAAAATGGCACCTCGCATTTGTCGGGGCGTGGATTGCGGGCCATCTACCTCCTCATTGCTATTATACCGTACGGCGTCGGCTTGTTGTGCACTCAGTTGACAGCGGTTTCGTTTGCTCCCCATCCAAGACTCGTCGTGATGACAGTTCCGGTGCACCAGCACGCTCACTCGAGGGCGACGAAAATTGTCGATGAAATTCAGCGCTCAAGGTTATTCAGTTGGTCAGTTGTACGATCTGACAACCCAGCGTCAATTCTCAAGTACGGCTCCGCCGTAGCTGTCGTGTCAATCTCGTCTGGTGCCGATAGCCGAAAGCAGGCTCGAGGTCCGCAAGCCCAGGCGATTGCGATTAATCCACGTGGAATTGAACAAGATGCACAGATGTATGCGGCACTCGTTCAGATAGTATCCGAGAGTGCCAGCCGTGTGGGCATCACTGACTTGTTCGAGTCTGTTGCAGGTGCACGGATTAAATTGGACGTGGCGTCAATCACGACAGCTGGCATTGATGGCGCACTTACGCAGGCGAGTTCGTCTTTGGATCAAGCTGTGGATAGCTTCGGTCCTGTCATGTCGCAGTTCGAACCAACTATCGCCAAAATGCGGACAATATTGAACTCGTATCAGGCGATTGCGCGATCGCTCAATGCGGTCGCCGATAGGCTTACCTGGTTTGCGCGTGAAATCGGGAGTTTGAACGCCACTCTGGGGGAGGTCGAAGACGGTCTCCAGTTGTCCGCAGCGGCTCTAAATGACCTCCGGCCTACGCTATCACAGGGACTTCCGTTGGCGGATTCGCTTGCTGAATCTTTAAAAAATAGTGGATCGCCAAACGTGCGATTACTCGGTGATCAAGTAGGCATCATTCTTCAACTCTTGAGTATCGAATCTGAGAATTCTTTTGCGAGCGAAGCCCTGCGTGGTATCTCGATAGTTTCATCGGCAGACCTGTCTCGGCTTCTGGGCGCTAACGTTGAACAAAAAACAAAGATTTCTGATTTCTTACTCATAGCGGCGAAGCGATTACGTTATTTCAGCGCATCCATCGGGGAAGCTAAACGAACTTTCGACGGCGTCGACGCCTTGTTAGCGAGTGCCGAAGCCGATTTGCCCAAGACCAGGGAAACCCTTTCGTCTGAATTAGAGAAGTTCAAGGTCATTGTAAGTAAGCTTTCTAAAACACTCGATGCAGCCACATCGCAACTTCCCGACACGTCGAAGAAAGCCGTCGATGCTGCTACGGGCCGGCTGCGACTCTCGGGTGCGGCCAATATGAATTTAAAAGAGACCTCCGGTCCGTTCGTCGTGCTCTTGTTAGGCGCACTTGCAATAGCGTTGTTCACAGACAACCCGCGCGGTATGAGCGTGCTATTGAGGCGGATAATCCGCCTCGGCGCTTGCCTAGGTCTGGGTCTAGTGGCATTACTGAGTATAGAGGTCTACGGCCATTTCTGGCTTGTCGCCGGGGTTGCAACACTTATCGCAATCTCTATGACTGAGCTTTGCTCGCTGCTTATACTATTATTAGGGAGGTGGGGCATTGCATTGGTTGTAGCACTTGTGGGAATTACCCAGATAGATCACGATAAGGTGCCTGGATTGGGTACCTTAGGTAATGCTCTTCCCAGTTATTATGTGGATGCTGGCTTACGCGATGCGATATATGGGTTTGGCTCAGGCCTCGCCATGATTGTAGCTATCCTTATCACCTCGGGAATTGCTAGCTCAGTAATACGACGCCAATGGTCCAAGAGCTCTTTTGCGAGTTCTTCAGTTTTGCCGGCGCCGGCACTCGAGAAATGACAAGGATTTATGACAGATTCCAGATGACGTTGCCGCAGATAAATGGCTTCGGTGGGTCCGTTGGACCCGACTTGGCTCAGGTCAGTGTCCCGCTGTCGATGAATCGGCCCAAGTCGCGGCATCGGTCACTGGCTTGGCCTCGACGGCAAGTATGTAGTCGGTCACTGGTGAATCTGGCGTCGCGGAGTTGCCCGGCGCGATTGCGTTCGTCAATGTTGACGTCGGTGCGCACCAGCGGCGTCGCAAGGTGTGGACGTGTCTATGACCAGTAAGGCGTCGCCGCCCGGGACAGCGCAGATATCACCGATCCAGCGGTTGGGCACACGGCGCGATCCGCGGTTGTGCGATCGACATCTTGGTCACTGACAACGTCCGGCCTCATGCAACATGAGGAGTCGTCATCCGTGGCGATGACGGTGTAATGCACCTGCGGTACGCGCGCCCGCTTGTCGGGACAGCTGGGTTGCGGCGCACTGTTGGTCAGGCCGTCAAGATCACGCTGTCCTGCAGCACCCCCGGACTAACGGCGACAACAGCTCCGACGAAGTGCGAGTCAAAGTGAAATTCGTTGTCACCGAGGCGATTACTAAACGATGCAACGCTTCCGATGTGTCGCACGACGCCGTGGAATCGTGGCGCAATTGATCAACTGTGCGGTATCAGCACTTGCACATTACGCGGACCGGATCAGTAAGCACTCGGTCCTGCCGCACCGAGTGTCTGCCAAGCCCGCAAGATTATTCCGCAGTCGCGCAGATTGATATTGCACCCAGCGGCTGTTAATCATTGATGGCACAGGCGAACCACGACCGAGCGCAACATCAGCCAACTATCGAGCGGCCCGACGACGAGACGTATCCGGCCGGCCGCACGACCGTCGACGGGTGCAGTCCAGTTCGCTCGTACTTACCACCGCGGATGAGGGGAAGCCGATGTCCCTCGACGATGCACCAGACTATTCGCGGGCGGCTCTGTTCGATCCGATCGCACGATCATACGGTCGGATAGCGCCATTGGTCTGGCCGACCATCTTCCGCCCGATCGTCACCGATGTCCGTGCCGCTCAGCGCGCATCGACGAGAATACTCGACGCCGGCACCGGATCCGGGTACTGGATCGATTTGCTGGCCCGTGACCGCCCTCGCCAGCGTTGCGTCGGGCTGGACCTGTCAACCGAATTTCTCCACCTTGCCAGGACGAAGGCCCGCGCCGCGAACACCGAGTTCGTGCTCGGGAGCATCACCGACATCCCGTTCTTCGATGCCACATTCGATGGCCTCACCTGTGCGGGCGTGTTGGACACACTCCCCAACATCGACGTGGCGCTCGCCGAATTCCGGCGGGTGCTGAGCCCCACCGGGGTGGTGAGCCTGGTGCTGCGCGGCCCTGACCGCCGCCTGTCGCGGCTGGTGGAATACCTATCCCGGATCCATGTGCGCATCGAGATGACCCTGAATCCCAAGGCCTCGGTCGGCACCGGCCCTACCGACCGCGTGGTGGATCAACATTGGTCCCGCGAGCCCGTCCTGCCACGCATCGGCGAGTTAGCCCATGCCGCGGGCCTACATGTGGTGCGGGTCAAGCCGACCCCGTTTCTGGCGCACGTCGTGCTGCGCCCCATCACCGACTGCGATTCCGCCGCACGCTAGACGCCATGGCTACCGCCTACCCCATTCACCATCCGCTGATCAGCCGCCGCGTAGCCGATGCGGCTGATCGCTTTGAGCCCGTGACGGATTCGGTGTTGGGCCACCGATCGTTGGGCCGCGGGCGCGCGCGGCAGGCTCAGGCTGGTCGCGAGGTTGAACCAGACGAGCTCGGCCTTGAACCAGCCGACGGTGTCAGCGCTGTGTCGAGTCCAGCTGCGGGGATGAACGAGCCCGACGATTCGTCCACCCTAGACACGCCACCACACCGGCCGCGATGAACAGCAGCCGCTGCTGTAAGAATGCGGGTGCCCTGTTCATCCCCTGTGGTCAGTCGGTGATCACGCGTTATACCCAACGCCACGTTGCCATTACGCCCAACTGCGCCGGCGCGATGGCAATCGCGGGTTGGGGCGCAGTTGACCACGCATCAGCCGACGCGCAGCCCCAGCATCAGCATGCGTATCGCGGTTTCGAATTCGTCGCGGATGCGTTTGCGCGGTCGTGCTGGCGCCTCGGCGAGGGTGACACCGGCCTGGGTGATCATGCCGGTCACCAAATGAGCCGTAGCCGTGACAGGAATGGTGCTCGGATAGATGCCGTCGTCGATCAGCGCCTGCAGCAGCAAACGGACATTGGCTAACGTGTAGGTGGATTCTGATTCGCGGAATCGCCGCCAGCCCAGTGCCAGGGGGCCTTCGACGTAGATGAGCCTGCTGGCAACTGGATCGGCGCAGACGTCCAGGGTGACGCTTAGGGCGGCCAGCGCACCCGCCCAGGGGTCCTTGCGGTGGTGTGACGCGGCCGCGAGCACTTTTTTCTGCGCGGCCTTTTGATGTGCATCTAAGACCGCCTCAAACAGGCTTTGCTTATCCGTAAAGTGGTGATAGAGCGCACCTTTGGTGACCCGCGCGGCGGCGGCGATCGATACGGTGGAGCTGGCGTTGTAGCCGTCGCGGACGAACGCATCCGCGGCGGCCGGCAGTAAGGCCGCGCGGGTCAGCTCCGCGTATTCCGTGCGACGGCTCTTGACAGGGTGCACAGACCCGAGAATTGTCGAGGTGAGTAGGACGCATACCCACGGTATGTCACATGAATACGGTATCGGAACAAGAGGATTCCCGTGACCGACATCGCCGCGCTAGAAGCTCACAGGCAACACGCCACGACTGCGTCGGGTCCGATCAGCTACCTCGACATCGGGCAGGGCCGACCCGCAGTGTTTCTGCACGGCATCGTCACCAATGGCCTGCTGTGGCGCAACGTGATCCCCGCCGTCGCAGCCGAACGCCGGTGTATCGTCGTGGACCTGCCCGGCCACGGCGCCACCCCGCCCGCCGCAGAAACCTCGGACGTGTCGCTGACCGGCTTGGCGACCCGCGTCGTCGAACTGTGCAATCGCCTCGACCTGGATGGCTTCGACCTCATCGGCAACGACACCGGCGGCGCGGTCGCCCAGATCGTCGCCGCCAAACTCAGCGATCGACTGGCCACCGTGACTTTCACTAGCTGCGACACTGAAGGCAATTGCCCGCCGAAGCTGTTCATCCCGATCAGCCTGGCCAGCCGACCCGCGTTGCTTGGTGCCCTCGGCCCCCACATCGCTAAGCGGCGCAACCTCATCCGTTTACTGCTGGTCAGCGGTCACGAGCACATCGGTAGGCTGCCCGATGAGATCGTGGACGCCTACGGCAAACCAGTGCTGGGCACTCCTCACGCCGCACGGGCGTTCGGACGCCTCATCGGCGCGATCGCCAACGACGACCTGGTGGCCGTGCGGCCTCAACTCGGCCAGCTCAAGGCGCCAACGATGATCGTGTGGGGCACCCGCGACGTATTCTTCAACTTGCGCTACGCGCGCAAGCTGGCTGACCTCATCCCAGGCACCACCGATCTGCATACCCTCGACGGCGCGCGAATGCACTTTCCGGACTACCGAGCCGACGAGTTCTTGCCGCTCCTGCAAAAGCACTGGGCGGCTCACGGCTGAACAGAAGTGATGGCAGCTGCCTTTTCGCTACGTCTAGGGCGCGTCGGCAGGCTCGGGCATGAAGACCGCAACGAATCAAGACGCCGTTGCCAGATGGCGGGCCAACTCCCACACGGTTGGGAACTCATACAGCAGCGGCAGCCGCAAATCACGGCCTAACAACACCGACAGATTGTCCAAGTACGCCGCACCGTGCACCGAATCCATACCCTGGTCGGCGAACGAACGGGTACTTGAGGCCACGGCGTCGGCCTCCAGAAGCGGCTCGAGCTGCTCCAGCAGCAGCGACTCGAGCGCCCCGGTCTGGGTGTCCGGGTTCCGGCTTGCACGCGTGCGCGGCGCCGGCACTCGCACCGGTTCGATGGCCAAGGGCAGTGTCCCTGCCAGGTAGCGGGCCCGCGCCGCGCGGCGCTGGATCTTTCCGCTGGTCGTCTTGGGCAAGCCGCGGGGCGCCAGCAGCACCACCTGATCGACCCGCAAACCGGTCTCCACGAGGATCCGTTCCCGGATCCGTGCGGTCAGCTGCTGCGCCTCGTCGCGGCTGGCCAGATCGCGCATTTCCTGCAACACGATGACCTGCTGGCGCCCCGCACGCGCCACAGTGAACACCGCGCCGCAGCCCGCGCGGGCGCGGGCGTCGACCGCCGCTGCGTGGTACTCGATGTCCGCCGGCGCGTAGTTGCGACCCCTTACCACAATGACGTCGCGATAGCGGCCAACGACGTAGAGCTGCCCGTGGCGCAGCACACCCATGTCGCCGGTGCGAAGCCACCGGTCGGGATCGCCGTGCAGCGCGGCGTGAAACGTCCGGGCGGACTGCTCGGGCTTACTCCAGTACCCGCCAGGCACGCTGGGCCCGGTTACCCAGATCTCGCCCGGCACACCTTCGTCGCAGCGGGTGGCATTATCCGGATCCACGACCACGACCCGGTGGTCGTCCAGAGCCTCGCCGCAGCCGACTGGCGCGAGATCCGCCTCGCCCCCATCGTCTTCGGCCGCAACCGTGGCGATAAGGCTGTGCGGATCGGTGCCCTCCCGGGCCAGCGTGACCGCCAGCGTCGCCTCCGCCAGCCCGTAACAGGGACTGAACACGCGCCGACCAAACCCGACGGGGGAGAAGCGTTCAGCAAAGCGGTGCATCGTGCTCGCCCGCACCGGTTCAGCCCCGTTGCCGGCCCACCGCCAGCTGCTGAGATCCAGGGCCGCCATCGCGTCGTCGCGAACACGGTCCGCACACAGGTCATAACCGAAATTAGGTGAGGCCGCGAAGTTTCCGCGATACCGGGTCATCGCCTGCAGCCAGCGAACCGGTTTGGACACGAAGTCCAGCGGCGACATCGTCACACAACGGACGCCGATCACTGGCGGCATCACAACGAATGCGACCAAGCCCATGTCGTGATAGGGCGGCAGCCACGAGACCAGGGTGGCGCCCGGCCCGACCCGCAACCGCGTCGCAATCGCGCCAATATGCACCAAAATGTCTCCATGACATACCATCACGCCTTTGGGCGCGCCGGTCGACCCCGAGGTGTACTGCAGTAGAGCCACGTCCTCCCGCGCCTGCCCGGGATCGTGCCATTCGTCCCCGGAAAAGCCCTCGGCGCCAGTCAGGTTGAGAACCGGCACGTCGATATGGTGGCGCAACGGCTCGACGAGCGCCGCGGTAAGCGGCGAGGCGAGGATAGCCGCCGCCCTGCAGTCGTTGGCGATCGTGGCCAGCTCGTGCGCCGCGGCGTTCGGGCGCGGCGGATAGCACGGCACCGCCGCCGCGCCCGCATACAAGCAGGCCAACAAGGCCGTGACATACAGCTCGCCTGGCTCGATGGTCAGCAGCACCCTCTGCCCAGTCAGGCCGTGCTGCTGCAACCACCCCCCGACACGGCGCAGCGCGCCGTCCAATTCAGCGAAGGTGTAGGAGCCGGTTTCGGTCTCCCCGTCGCCCAAGAACACGTAGGCCTGCGCCTCGGGTATCCGGTCGGCCGCCGCACGCACCGCCCCCACCACCGACGCATTCGTCATTGTTGGGTCCGCTATCGGCATGCCACACCCCCTGTCGGTAGGTCTTTTTCCGCATTCACTGTCACCTCCAGAGCGACATCAGCGATGGCTAGCGCTGATCGACGATGTCGAACAGTTCGTCGTCGGCGGCGAACTGGAGATCGTCATCGCGTTCGCCGTCGGCGGTTGGACCGGCCAGCTCCTGCTCCAACAGCTTGAGCGCCACCGAGATCTCCTGCCGCGTGGCTTCGTCGAGATCCGCCAGACCCTCGCGCAGACCGTCCAGCGCGCGCAGCAGGTCATCGGCGGCCGATCCGGCGCCGGCGGGCTCCTCACCGAGCTCGTCGCTCAGATGCTGGGCGAGCTTGCGGGGTGTGGGGTGGTCGAACACCGCGGTAACCGCTAAGTTCACCCCCGTAGACGCGAGGATCCGATTCTTGAACTCCACAGCGCTCAGCGAGTCGAAACCGAAGTCCTTGAAGGCCCGGTCGGCGTCGATGTCGTCGCTGCTGCTATAGCCCAGCACCGCGGCGGCGTCGGCGCACACCATGTTCAGCAGTTCCCGCTCGCGCTCCTTCGGCGCGCGCCCGCGAAGTTCGTTTGCCGGCGACGTCGCCGGCTGCCCACCCGCGGGGGCCTCGTGCGGGGCAGCCGAGGCCGGGCTGGTGGCCAGGTGACGCATAATCGCCGGAACCAGTTCGGGTGCGGCGATCGTGGTCGGCGTAATCTTCATCGGCACCACCAGCGGCTGCCCGGATTCCACGGCCACGTCGAACAGGTCCAGGCCTTCGGCGACGGTCAGGGGCGCCAGTCCGCTGCGCGCCATCCTGGCGAGGTCGGCGTCGTCGAGGTGACCGGTCATGCCGCTGCGGTCGTCCCACAGTCCCCACGCCAGCGAGCTGGCCGGCAGACCGCGGTGTTGGCGGTATTGGGCCAGCGCGTCGCAGAACGTGTTGGCCGCCGCGTAGTTCGCCTGCCCGGGTGAACCCAATTGCCCCGCCGCCGAGGAGAACATGACAAACGCGGCCAACGGCAGCTCCCGGGTCAGCTCATGCAGATGCCACGCGGCGTCGACTTTCGGACGCAGTACGGTGTCCAGGCGGGCGGTGGTCTGCTCGCCGAACACCCCGTCATCGAGCACCCCGGCCGCATGGACCACCATCGTCAACGGTCGCGCGGCGGGAATCGTGGCCAGCACCTCGGCGAGGGCGTCGCGATCGGCGGCGTCACACGCCACCACCTCGGCGGTCTGAGCACCGGCGTCGCGCAACGCCTGCGCCGCCTGCTCAGCACCGTCGGCGGCCGGTCCGCGACGGCTCAGCAGCATCACGTGCCGAGCTCCGCACCGCGCCACCACGTGCTCGGCGACCGCCCGGCCCAGGGTGCCGGTGCCGCCGGTGACCAGCACGGTGCCCTCGGCGCGTAACCGCGGCGGCACGCTGAGCACCAGTTTGCCCACGTGGCGGGCCTGGCTCATGTAGCGATAAACCTCCGGCGCCCGCCGCACATCCCAAGCCGCCGCCGGCAGCGGCGGAACCTCCCCGCCGCGCAGCAGCGCCATCACCGAGGCGAAGATGGCGCTGAACTTCTCAGGGCCCAAGGCGGGCAGCACGAAGGGCCGATATGCCACCTGATGAGCGGCCTGCACCTGATCGGCGTCGCGGACATCGGTGCGGCCCAATTCGATGAACGTGCCACCAGGGGCCAGCAGATCCAGCGAGCAGTCGATTGCGCGCCCGGTCAGCGAATTAACCACCGCGTGCACACCCGCCCCCGCGGTGACCGCGGCGAACGCATCAGCGAAAGCGACGTCCCGCGAGCTGGCGATGTGACTGTCGGGCACCCCCAGATCGCGCAACACTGGCCACTTGGCGGGGCTGGCGGTGGCGAACACCTCCGCGCCGATCCAGGACGCCAGCGCCATCGCCGCCATTCCGGTACCGCCCGCGGCGGCATGGATCAATACCCGTTGACCGGCCTTCAACCCGGCCAGTTCCACCAACGCGTGGTAGGCCGTCATATACGACTGGACCGAACCGGCGGCCTGCGCATCCGACCATCCCGGCGGGATCGCCGCCACCACGCGGTGGTTGGCGACCGCGATGGGACCCACCCCCGGAAACGCGCCCATCACCCGGTCACCCACCGCTACCGAATCCACCGCCTCGCCGACCTCGAGCACGACTCCAGCGCCCTCGGTCCCTAGCGGGGTCTCAGACTCCGGGTAGGTGCCCAGGGTGATCATCAGGTCCCGGAAGCTCACCCCCAGCGCGGTGACCCCGATCCGCACCTCATCAGCGGTTAGCGGTGGCTCGTCGAACGGTGCGGCGATCAGGTTGTCTCCGGTGAAGGTTCCGCTGGACACCGGTGTCAGGCGCCACCCGTCGTGCCGCCCCGCGTCCAGGAAGGATCCACCGCTGATCCGGCGCGACCCGCTGTCGGGCGTCAGCCGCGGTGTCAAACACATCCCGCGACGAACCGCCAGTTGCGAAACGCCCTGTGCCAACGCGGTGCTCACGGCGAGAGGCAGTGCCTCCGGGTCGTCCACGTCGAGCAGCACCAACCTGCCCGGATACTCGTTCTGCGCCGAGCGCAGCAGACCCCACACCCCGGCCTCGGCCAGTCCCGCCACCGCATCGGAGCCGTCCACTGGCAGCGCATCTCTGGTGATGACCACCAACCGGGCCTCACTAGGGGCCGTGGCCAACCAGTCCTGGACGCGCCGCAACACCGCCCCGAGCCGTTGGTGCACCCGGGCGGGCATGTCGGTGACCTCGGCGCCGCCGAAACCGTCGCAGCGCATCACCGCGACCGCCGCACCACTCGCGCCGTCACCGTCGGTGATGTCGACCCAAGCCGGGCGGGGCGACGCATCGGTTCCCGCCACCGCAGTCCACTTCACGATGAACTGGCTGTCGTGACGGGCGAAGCGGGCAGCGGCCCGCGCGTCGACCTCACGGAGGGTCAGCGTGTCGACCGCCGCCGCACAGCGCCCCGATGCATCGGTGAGGGTCACGCTGAATGACCGGGCTCCAGTCTCGGTGACGTGCACCCGCAGCGCACCCGCGCCACCGGCAACGCGCACACCGCGCCACTCATAGGGCAACGACACCGTGTCGGCGTTGCCGAGCCGATCGGCCAGCGCATGCGCGATCGTCTGGAGCGCACCGTCGAAGAGCCCCGGGTGCAGACGGAACCCGCTGGCAACGCCGTGTTCGGGTGGCGCTTCGATATCGGCGAAGATCTCCCCGTCGCGTCGCCACACCCGCCGCACACATTGAAAGGTCGGCCCATACCGGTAGCCGCGGGCGGCGAAGCGGGCGTAGAGCTGCGTGACATCCTCTTCGCGGGCCTGTGCCGGTGGCCAGGACATCGCCGCAGCGGGGTCCGTCAGCTCCGTGGCGACCAGCGTGCCCTCGGCATGGCGACGCCACGCGGTGTCGGAGTCGCCCACAGCCCGCGACAGCACGGTCACCGCCCGGCCGCCGTCTGCAGGCGGGCCGACGACGACCTGCACCGCGGTGGGCTCGTGCTCGGCGAGCATCAGCGGGGCCATCATCACCAGTTCGGTGATCGTCGGGTAGCCCAAGTCGGCCCCGATTGCCGCGACGCATTCGACCAGCGCGGTGCCGGGCACCACGATGCTGCCCAGCACCGTGTGGTCGGCCAGCCACGGATGCGCCGTCAGGTCCAGACGGCCGGTGTAGCGCAACGTTTGGTCTTCCGCATCGAGTACCGCGCCCAGCAGCGGGTGGCTAGCGGTGTCGAGTCCTAACGCCGCGGGATCGCGCGCCGAGGTGTTGGCCTGAAGCCAGAACCGGTCGTGGTCAAAGGCATAGGTTGGCAGGTCCACCGTCGCGCGACCGGCCCGCCCGGCGCCGAAGTCGGCGTCGATGCCGCTGGTGTGGGCCGCGGCCACCGCCGACAGCAGCTGCTGCGTGTCGCCTTGATCCCGTTTGAGCGTTCCGCCGATAAAATAGTTTGTCGGAGAATCGGTTTCGGAGCAGACCTGTTCGAGGCTGGCGGCCAGCACGGGATGGGGGCTGATCTCCACGAAATGCTGGTAGCCGTCGGCCAACGCCGCACGCACGGCGGGCAGGAACAGCACAGGCTCGCTGAGATTGCTGGCCCAGTACCGCCCGATGAGTTCGCTGCCCTGCATATCGCGCCCGTAGACGGTGGAGAAGATGTCGCAGTCGCTGTCATGGGGCGTCAAATCCGAAAGCGCACGCTCGATGTCGGGACCGATCGCCGCGACCGCGGGGGAGTGCGAGGCGTAATCCACGTCGATGCGGCGCGCGTCTACACCCTGACGTTCGTATTCTGCCAGCAGATCATCCAGCGCCGCATCGGCTCCGGCCACCACGGTGATCGCCGGGGCGTTGATCGCAGCGACGCAGACACCTCGGCCGTCGCGCTCCAAGGCCAAACGCACCTCCGCAGCGGGCAGTGGCACCGAGGCCATACCGCCGGTGCCTGACAGCCGCGTGATCAGGCCGCTGCGCGCGGCAACCACCCGCGCCGCGTCGCGCAAGCTCAGTGCACCGGCAACGTAGGCGGCGGCGACCTCGCCCTGGGAGTGTCCGATCACCCCGTCGGGGGTGACACCGAATCCCCGCCACGCCTCCGCCAGCGCCACCATGATGGCAAACAGCAAGGGCTGCAACACCTCCGGGCGGTTCGCGGGCGGATCGGCTGCCGGTCCATGCAGCACATCAAGCAGGTCGACGTCGATGAAGTCGCTGAACATCGCAGCGCAGTCGGCGAAGGCGCTGCGGAAGGCCGTGCACTGGTCAAACAACTGCTGGCCCATCCCCGGCCACTGCGCGCCCTGCCCGGGGAACACGAAGGCCGTCTTGCCGGTTCGCGCCCGGCCCACCGATAGCCCGGGATGAGGGTGTCCCTGCGCCAGCGCGTTCAACCCGGCCAACAAGTCCTCGTGCGACCCTCCGGTGATCACGGCGCGGTGCTCGAACACCGACCGGCGAGCCAGCGCGCACGTCACGTCGTCCACGGTCACGCTGCCGCGACCGAGATAGGTCACCAGCCGTGCCGCCGCAGCCGCCAGCGAGGCCGGGCACTTCGCCGACAGCGGCCACGCGACGGCCGTTGGTGCGTCGGCCGCATCATCGCGCGCCGCACTGGCCGCGGGATCCGTTGCCGGCGCCTCCTCGAGGATCACGTGCGCGTTGGTGCCGCTGATACCGAAAGACGACACCCCCGCACGGCGCGGCCGGTCCCCGATCGGCCAGGGCCGGGCCTCGCTCAACAACTGCACCGATCCCGCCGACCAGTCGATCTGACGATTCGGGCTGGCCGCATGCAGGGTCCGCGGCAGCCGCTGATGACGCAGGGCTTGCACCATTTTGATGACACCAGCCATGCCCGACGCCGACTGCGTGTGACCGATATTGGACTTGATCGACCCCAGATACAGCGGGTCCTCGGCGCTGTGGTGGCGGCCGTAGCCATCCACCAGTGCCTCCACCTCCATTAAATCGCCTAGCGTCGTTCCGGTTCCGTGCGCCTCGACCGCATCGATGTCGGCTCCGGTCAGTGAGGCATTCCACAGCGCCTTCTCGATCACCCGGCGCTGCGCCGACGCCCGCGGCGCGGTCAAGCCATTGGAAGCCCCGTCCTGATTGACCGCAGTACCGCGGATCAGGGCACGGATCTGGCGATGGTCGGCCACCGCGTCGGACAACCGGGCGATGACCAACGCACCGACCCCCTCCGCGGCGCCGAACCCGTCGGCGGCGTCGCTAAACGCCTTGCAGCGCCCGTCGGCGGCAAGTGCCCTCAGTTGCGAAAACCCCACCAGCGCAGACGGGCTGGACATGACGGTAGCCGCAGCAACCACCGCCAGCGAACATTCCCCAGCGCGCAGCGCCTGGATCGCCACATGGAGCGCGGTCAGCGACGACGAGCAGGCGGTGTCCAGCGACACCGCAGGCCCTTCCAGCCCCAGCACATAGGCGATGCGCCCCGACGCCACACTCAACGTGTTGCCCGTGATCATGTGGCCTGCGATCCCGTCGCGGTCGGTGTCTAGCGGGGTGCCGTAATTGTCGTGGTAGACACCGGTATAAACAGCCGTGTCTGTGCCGGCCAACGTCGCGGGATCGATGCCAGCATGCTCAAGTGCCTCCCAGGTCACCTCGAGCAGCAGCCGTTGCTTGGGATCCATCGCTAAGGCCTCACGCGGACTGATCCCGAAAAACTGCGCATCGAAACCGGCCACGTCGTCAAGGAATCCGCCCCGCGTCGAGTAGGTTAGCGGCTCCGCTCCACCTGCTCCGGTCAGTGACGGCAGATCCCAGCCGCGCTCTGTGGGCAGCTCTGAGGTGCCGTCGCCGCCGGTGTCGACCAGATGCCACAAGTCTTCTGGCCCGGCGATCCCGCCGGGGTAGCGGCAGCCCATGCCCAGGATTGCGATTGGTTCGCCGGTCTGCCTGTCCGCGTCGTGCAGTTGCGCCCGAAGCGTTTTCAGCTCCTGAGCCGACTTGCGCAGATAGCTGCGCAGCGTCGTCTCGTCAGCTGTCGCGGTGGAGGGTTCGGTATCGGTCATGGCGGTTACCTCCGTGATTTAGCGGGCCGTGAAGTTCGCAGAAGGCCACCCCGCGGCACCGACGGGCCCCGACGCGACGAGTCGCAAAGATCGCAACAACGATGTGAACTGCTGCCACACAGGAGTTTTCAGTGCCCCGTTGCTTCAAACCTTGACGATGACCCCCTCTGTGCGCTGGCTTGGGTACTGTGACCACGGCCGTCCTTACCGAAGCCCCATCCCGCCCTTGCGCGCAGAACGAGGACCGCGGCATGTTAGACATTGAACTTAGGTATCGCCAGAAATGCCCGTCAACAATGACCAACTGCGGTGCGGCCCCACCGACCCGCATGTGTGAAGACGTCGCCGAGCATGTTGGTCCATTAGCTGGGGTTTTCACCGAAAGTCGCGACCCGTGTGCCGAGTCTGACCGCGTGCAACTGCGGACCGCAGACTTGTCCAACCTTCGCCGTCTGTGTGACGGTGCTGATACGAAACGAACAAGACTCCGTGACAACCCGCTTTGGTGACACTTTGACGCTGTGATTGCGCGACGGCGTGATCGCTAACCGAGTCGGGCTGACGAAGGGAGGGCAAGCAGTGGGCAATCACATCGACGCTGCCGACACCGCACCCGCCCTGTCACGAATCCTGGCCTTACGGGACACCCGAATCGTCCCCGTCGCGATCAACGCCCTGACCGTCACCGAACCCGTCGCCCCCGAGCCCAGCGGCTTGGGAGTGGAGTCGCTGCGGCCGGTCGTGGTGCATCGCACCTCTCTGACGGTCATCGACGGTCACCATCGGGTAATCACCGCCGCCGCCCGCGGTGTGAGCACTGTGCCGGCGACCATGTTCGACGGCAGCACCTGCGAAGGCTGGCTGCTGGCGATCAACCTGCGCAACGCCCGCGAGCCACTGCCGCTGCAGACACAACGCGACCTGGGACGCAGTCTGCTGTTGAGCCACCCCGGGTGGTCAGACCGCGCGATCGCTTCATTCGTCGGGCTCTCCGACAAAACGGTTGCCGGCATCCGGCGCACCGCAGCCCCGGCCGAATCCAGCGACCTCCAACGCGTCGACCTCGACGGTGCCAGCCGGCCCTTGAACTGCGAGCAGGCCCGGCTTGGTGCCGCCGAACAGTTCCACGACCACCCCCACGGCAGCGCGCGCGACGTGTCGCAGCGCACCGGGCTGTCGATGACCACCGTCAAAGATGCCCGCAAGCGGCTGCGCGACGGCGAGGACCCGCCGCAACGGTCCGTCAGTATCCCGCACCAAGCCGCTGCGGCGATCACCGGCGGTCGTCGTGGAGCCGCCCCGGCCACTGCCTTGCCAGCACGTACCCCTGCGGCCACCTCCGACGTGGCCCGACACCGCACCACGATGGCCAACGAGCTCGCCTGCATCGGCGAAGACCCCTCCATCAGGCTCAGTATCGCTGGGCGCCAACTCGTCTCGCTGTTCGCGCTGCCCGACTGGCTGGACGGCGACCCGCAGTCTGTCGTCGCCGCGCTGCCCTTTCACAGGCTGCCCCGGCTACGGCTC
>Ga0210389_10000647_pt1 | contig 30174 bp, 23 predicted proteins | sample IncBWH28OmetaG_FD_160127 | JGI IMG/M metagenome (GOLD analysis project Ga0210389, IMG submission 160127) | Forest soil microbial communities from Barre Woods Harvard Forest LTER site, Petersham, Massachusetts, United States - Inc-BW-H-28-O ... | reverse complement strand
GAATTCCTCGCCTCGCAACCCAACGTCAGGAAAGACCGCATCGGCGCCATCGGCTGGTGCATGGGCGGAGGCTATTCGCTCGATGTCGCCCTGCAGGAGCCGGCCCTCGCCGCCGACGTGATTAACTACGGGCATCTCGCCACCGACCCTGAAGCCCTGAAGAAAATCAATGCACCAATCCTCGGATCATTCGGCGGCCAGGACCATGGCATCACTCCCGACGACGTCCACAAATTTGAAGCCACGCTGAAACAACTCGGCAAGCAAGTCGACGTCAAGATTTACGACGACGCAGGCCACGCTTTCGAGAATCCCAACAACAAAGATGGATACCGCGCCGCCGATGCAGTCGACGCGTGGAAACGCACCGTCGACTTCCTGGCGATGACCTTGAAGAAGTAGCGGTGTACGTGCGCTGGCTCCAAAGGACCTGCCGGACGCCGCTTTCGGCCGATGGATTACTTATACGTTGTGCAATCTAACAGTTATTACCCCGATTATTCCTGCTGGCTCGCATTCCTTTTTCGTATGGCACCAATGTCCCTCGCATAGCACGAATTTCCCACTTGCCAGACGGTACTGATCTGGTTACTATGGCGCACATCCTCACATGCTCCCAACCATGAATATCGGCGAGACCATCCGCAACTACCGGCTCCAGAAAGGTATGTCCCAAGGCGACATCGAAAAGCGGACCGGCCTGCTGCGCTGCTATCTGTCGCGCGTCGAAAACGGCCACACCATTCCGTCGCTCGACACGCTTTCGAAAATCGCCGGCGCCATGGAGCTTCCACTGTCACAGTTTTTCGCCGAGCCCGGCCACAGCAACGGCTCCAAGGGACTGCCCCAACTCTCCGACGACGAAGTCCGCTTCCTCAGCCAGATTCGCCGCTACTCCACCAGCCTGAACGACAGCGACCGCAAGCTGGTTCTCGCCATGGTCAAGAAAATGGCGTCGAATGCGAAGTAAGCTCTTGGCCATTGGCTCTTAGCTCTTGGCTTTCATACCTCCGTTTCATCCTACCGACTGCCCGCCTGGTCTCTTCCTGCTAAAACAAGCGGAAGCAACTGCAGCGAACGGTATTGGACTTGAGCCAAAAGCCAAAGGCCAAGAGCCACAAGCGCTCAGTACTTTCGTACCATGTCCCTCGGTGACCCATAGGCACCTCGCCCCCGCATCTCCTCCTCACTAGACTGTGCATGGAGACCAGTGTGACCACCGACGAGGAACTGAACGTTCTCGACTCGCAGCTGCGCCGTCTGAAAATCGAGTACGAGATTTATTTCAGCAATCCGCAAAAGCGCCCTCCCACTGACGTTGAGTGGAAGGTGCTGAGCATGCTGCGCAAGTTTTCCGACGGCGGCCGCATGAACTTCTCCCAGCGTTACCGTTACAACGAGATGGCCCAGCGCTACGCCATTTACAGCGACCTGTGGCGCAAGAAGTCCCGCATTCGCGAAGAAGGCTATCGCCGCCCGCAAGACGCTATACTCTCGGTTCAGGGAGTTCGAGTCGCCGAGGACGAACACAAAGCGGCGCATCACCCCGTCTATGGCGTTAGTCAGGCTGCGGCCGCGGCAGCCGCCGGCGGAGCCTCATCGCAGGCCTTCACGCTGCACAGCGTCGATCAGGCCGAGCGCGAGCAGGTCGAGCGCCTTTACAACACCTTAGTCGCCGCCAAGAAAAAAGCCGGAGAAAATGTCTCCGGCAGCATCGACTCGTTCACCACCTTCGTCCAGAAGAAAACCGAACAGATCCGCAAACAGTACAAATGCGACAACGTCGAATACTCCGTCGAAATCGCCGACGGCCACGTCAAACTCAAAGCCAAAGCCAAGACGTAAGTTGCGGGTTTCCTCACTGTTCGCGACCTCACCACGCTCGATCTCTACGCCATCGACAGTCCACCTCTCTAAAGCTTGCACTTAAATTACTGATAGAATTTTCGGTCACTCATTCATTCCCACTCATCCGAGGCCCCGCATGTCTGTCCGTATTCAGCGCGCCATTCTCAGCGTCACCGACAAAACCGGACTCGCCGATTTCGCCCGCAAGCTCTCGGCTCTCGGCATCGAACTCATCTCGACGGGCGGCACGGCCAAACTCCTTCGCGACTCCGGCATAACAGTCAAAGACATCTCCGAACTTACCGGCTTCCCCGAAATGCTCGACGGCCGCGTCAAGACGCTTCACCCCAAAGTCCACGGCGGCATCCTGCATCGCCGCGAAGACCCCAAACACGTCGCCGCCGTCGCCGAACACGGCATCGCCCCCATCGACATGGTCGTCGTCAATCTCTACGCCTTCGAGAAAACTGCCGCCAAACCCGGAGTCGCCTTCGAAGAGTTGATCGAGAACATCGACATCGGAGGCCCGTCGATGATCCGCTCCGCCGCCAAGAATTTTCACGACGTCGCCATCGTCACATCTCCCGCCGACTACGATTCCATCGCCGACGAACTGCAGCGCGAGGCCGGCAGCCTGTCTTTAGCCACAAAGTGGCGACTTGCCCAAAAAGCCTTCGCCACCACGGCCGCTTACGATTCCGCCATCGCCTCCACTCTCGAGCGCGTCGTCCCAGACTCTTCTCAACCACAGCCCGAAACTGCGTTCCCGCCCAACCTGCGCCTCACCTTCCACAAAACCCTCGACCTGCGATACGGCGAAAACCCGCATCAGAAGGCAGCCATGTACTCCGACGGCTCCGCTGTCGGCGTAGCCAATGCCCGCCAACTCCAGGGCAAAGAACTCTCCTACAACAACATCGTCGACCTGCAAGCCGCCTGGGACCTCGCCCAGGAATTCAACGACCCAGCATTCGACACGCCCATGGTCGCCATCATCAAACACACCAACCCCTGCGGAGCCGCCACTGGCAAGACTCTCGCCCAAGCCTACAAGCGCGCCCTCGAATGCGATCCCGTCTCCGCCTTCGGCGGCGTGATCGGCGTGAACCGCCCCATCGACGCCGAAGCCGCCGAAGAAATGCACAAACTCTTTCTCGAAGTCATCGCCGCCCCAGCTTTTGACGAGGCCGCGAAACAAAAATTCGTCACTAAGAAAAATCTCCGCCTCGTCGAAGTCACCGCTACCGATCAGAGGTGGGTTCTGAAAAACGTCTCCGGCGGAATGCTCGTGCAGGACTCCGACATCCGTCCCCTTCAAGACGCCGATCTCAAAGTCGTGACCAGCCGCGCCCCCACGCCCGAAGAAACCCGCGCCCTGCTCTTCGCCTGGAAAGTGTGCAAGCACGTGAAATCCAACGCCATCGTCTACGCCCGCGACGGCCAGACCGTTGGCGTCGGCGCCGGCCAAATGTCCCGCGTCGATGCCGCCCGGGTTGCCACAATGAAGCTCGGCGCCATGAAAGCCCAACTCCCGCTCAAAGGCACGGTCGCCGCCTCCGACGCCTTCTTCCCATTCCCCGACGGCGTCGAAGAAATCGCTCGCGCCGGCGCCACCGCCATCATCCAACCCGGCGGCTCGCAGCGCGATCCGGAAGTCATCGCCGCCGCCAACCGCCTCGGGCTCGCCATGCTCTTCACCGGAGTCCGCCACTTCCGCCACTAGAGAAGCCGTCGCCGTTACTCTGGTGCTACAACCGAGGCTCACTCTTTCTCCCGCCCGAACCATGCGACGATAAGCGCGGGAGCCAAGCTTGCCCGCGATTCCATCGCCCATCGGACCAGCTCGCCTGCGACAAACCGCAGCCGGCTTCTGCATTGAAATTCCCGCCCAATTCAGCTGGTACAAATTCCTTCACGCTCCCTTGGCCGCGGTTCTCGTCCTCTGGTTCGTCCAGCAAACACACGAGGATTCCGCAATTGTCCTGCTCGTCATCGCCGGGCTAGTGGTGTTCTCCTTTCGAAAATGGTGGCGTGATCTCGTAGGCCAGCAAACCGTCACTGTCGACAAGGTCGCAATCACCGTGCGGAGCAACGTCGGCTTCATCGGCAAGCAGCGCAGGTATTTCGTGAACCGCATCTCCGATCTGAGATTTGTGCGTGTCGTAACCAGCGCAGATAGTCAGGCAGGCCTCGACAACCGGCCATCCGTCGGATACCTAACGTTCTATTACGAGTCCACCACGCACAAGTTCGCAGGCCGCTTCACTGAATCTGAAGCGCAGGAGTTGATTGCTCTGCTCGAAACTTATGCCGCCGCCACGCTAACCGGAATTCACACCGCCCCAGACCGTCCCCTCCCGCCCGGTCTGATCGCCGAAGAAGTTCATCGCGGCCGCGGAGGGATCATTGTGTATGGATGGCTGGCCGCCGCGATCTACGCCATGTGTCGGCCCATCGACGATATCCTCGCCGTCCATCTCATTTCCGCCACTCTCGCCCTGCTGGCGCTCGCCGTCGGCGTCTTGGCCGAGTTTGGCTATCGCTACCGCTTCACCCCGCAAGGCCTGGAAATATCAACTCTGGGCTTCCGATTGCAGTTCGTTCCAGTCGACCGGATCTTGAGTTACGAGCAGGGCAAGTGGACGCCCAGCGACCGCTGGAACTTCGGCATCTACGGCCGGCGTCGGTGCTATCTTTGGGGCGGACCCGGGGTTCGCATCGAGACTCTCGACGGGCAGGTCTACCTCGGCCACGAGTTTCCCAAGAAACTCGTCGCCCACCTTGACCGGATCATGCAGTCCTCTTCTAATCGTGCCGCCACGCAAGCGGCTGGCGCGGCAGGGAACTAACCATTGCATAATTTGCACTTTACATACTTTGACGTTCGCGCCGCGGTCCCTGACCTTCCGGTTCGCGCGGCTTCCAGGTCCTCGCAGTGTTTTTTTCCATCCCGCCGCTCCTCGGGTTAGAATAAAGACACCTTTCCCCCGGCGGCTTTGCATCCAATTGAGCTGAGGTTTCGGAAATGCGCAGGAGCGCACTCAGGTCCAGCATGAATAAGATTCTTCGCCCTTTATTTTCCATTTCGATCACGATTGCGATGGCCGCGGCAGTGGCTGTCGGGCAAGCCAGCTCGTCGTCTCCGTCCGGCTCTATACCCGATGCCAAGCCGGTCCCGTCTTCTCCGACCCAGCCCGCATCAACCCAGCCTGCGTCAACCCAGCCCGTGCCCCGCAAAGTCGACAAGGCGGCCGCCTACTACCACTACACCCTCGCCCACATGTACGAGGAAATGGTCACCGCCTACGGCCGCAGCGACCTCGCCGTTAAAGCCACTGAGGAGTACCGCACCGCTATCGATGCCGATCCCTCGTCAGAGTTCCTGACCTCTGCCCTGGCCGAGCTCTATGTAAAAACCGGCCGCATTGCCGAGGCCGTCAAAGAAGCGCAAGACATCATCAAGCGCGATCCCAAGAACCTGGAAGCCCACAAGCTTCTCGGCCGCATCTACTTGCGATCGCTCGGCGACATGCCTGGCGGCTCCGGTTCCGACAACATTCTGAAACTCGCCATCGACCAATATCAGGAGATCGTGAAGCTTGATCCTGACAGCGTCGACGATCACCTCCTGCTCGGCCGACTCTATCGCCTGAACAATGATCTTCAGAAGGGCGAAGCTGAATTAAAGATCGCCATCAAGCTTGATCCCAATTCCGAAGAAGCCGTCACCACGCTGGCCATGCTCTACACGGACGAGGGCGACACTGCGCACGCCTTAGAAGTCCTGCGCGCCATCCCTGATTCTGCCCGCTCCGCCAAGCTGTATTCGGCCCTGGGCGCAGCCTACGAGCAGCGCAAGGACTACAAGAACGCTATCGACGCGTTCCGCCACGCCGTATTTCTCGATCGCGACAATCTCGACGCCATTCGGGGCCTGGCTGAAAACCTGCTCAACGACGGTCAACTCGACGCCGCCCTGGAACAATACAAAGTCATCGCCGACTCCAATCCGGAGGACGCCCAAACCTTCGTCCGCATGGCTGAGATTTATCGCCGCCAGGCCCAGTTTGATCTCGCGCTCGAAAGCCTGAAGCGCGCCGACACCCTGGTCCCCGATACCATGGACGTGCCCTACAATATGGCCGCCGTTTACCAGGCGCAAGGCCGCTACGACGACGCTATCAAGCTCTTGCAGGATCTGTTGAAGCGCACTGAAAAAAGCGAGACTGGATCGAGCAGCGCCGACCGCAACAACCGCGCCATCTTCATTGAGCGCCTCGGCACCGTCTATCGCGAGCAGGAAAACTACACCGCCGCCGTTGAAACCTTCCGCAAAATGTTGCCCTTGGGCGACGAAAACACCCGCCAGGGCTATCAGGAAATTATCGACACCTATCGCGAAGCAAAGATGTGGCCGCAAGCCACTGCCGTCGCCAAGGAAGCCGTCGCTAAACTGCCCGACGATCGCGACCTGCGAATGGTGCTGGACGCGCAACTCGCCGACACCGGGGACGCGGACAAATCCATCGCCGACATTCGCTCCATGCTGAAGGGTGGCCCCGATGATCGCGACGTCTATCTCCGCCTGGCCATCATCTACACGCGCTCGAAGAAATGGAACGAGGCCCTCGAAGCTCTTGCCAAAGCCGAGCAACTGTCCACCAAGTCCGACGACAAGGGCTACGTCGAGTTCCTCCGCGGGGACCTTTACCAGCACGAGAAAATGTTTGATCAGGCGGAAGCCGAGTTCCGAAAAGTCCTGGCCACTACTTCACCTACCGATCCGCAAAGCGCCGCTACGCTCAATTATCTCGGTTACATGAATGCCGATCGCGGCGTGAAGCTTGAGGAATCTCTCAACTACATCAAACAGGCTCTGGTCCTGGACCCCAACAACGGCTCCTATCTCGACTCGCTCGGCTGGGTCTACTTCAAGCTCGGCAAGTATGATCAGGCGGAAGAAAATCTGACCAAGGCCGAGTCTCACATGAACTCCGACCCCACCGTCCAGGAACATCTGGGCGACCTCTACCAGAAAACCGGCCGCCTGAAACTCGCCGCCGCCCACTGGGAACGTTCGGTACAGGAATGGAATAAAACCGTTCCCGCCGAGCAAGACAGCGAAGCCTACGCCAAAGTCCAGCAAAAACTCGACGCCGCGAAAGTAAGACTGGCGAAAGAAGAGTCCACGAAGCAATAAATCTGCACAGTTCGTGCAGGCCAGCTGCTTGTGTGGGGCCGGGTCCTCTGACCCGGCCGCGACCCGCAGGGTCGCGGTTTCTGCCGCCACCGTTTCAAATCTCTCCCGACAAAACCCAGCGTCGCTCGCTACGCAACCCGGGTTCCACACAGACAATCAGAAATCAACAATGCTAGACTCTCCCCATGCTGGCCGCCTACGCGGTGCATGTCGAACACTCCCGCGGACGCCGCTTCCCTGAGCCCCAGCACGCCTACCGCAACGACTTTCAGCGTGACCGCGACCGCGTCATTCACGCCCGCGCCTTTCGCCGCCTCGAAGCCAAAACTCAGGTCTTCACCCGCCGCTACTCCGACCATTTTCGCAACCGCCTCACCCACACGCTCGAAGTTTCGCAAGTCTCGCGCACCATCGCCGGAGCCCTCGACCTCAACGTCGATCTCGCCGAAGCATTAGCCCTAGTCCACGACATCGGCCATCCGCCCTTCGGCCATGCCGGAGAAAAAGCCCTCGACGCCGCCATGCGCGAGCACGGCCTCTTCTTCGACCACAACCTGCACGCCCTCCGCATTGTCGAAGATTTCGAACAGCGCTACGCCGCCTTCCGCGGCCTGAACCTCACTTTCGAAGTCCGCGAAGGCATCATCAAGCACTCTCACGACTACGACCCGAAGCAACATCCCGAACTCGCCGAATATCTACTCGACCAGCGGCCACCACTCGAAGCCCAGCTGATCGACTTAACCGACGAAATCGCTTACAACACCGCCGACCTCGATGACGGCTACGAAGCGCATCTGCTCTCGCTTGAGCAAATCCGCGAAGGTATCCCGGTCTTCGAACACTTCTACAGCGAAGTCGAGCAGCTCTATCCCGCCGCGCCCGCCAAGCTGAAATTCAATGAGGCCCTGAAGCGCGTCCTCAACCGCTTCGTCGATGACCTCATCACCAATACTCGCGCACGCATCCAGCAGGCTAAAATTCGCACGTTAGACGATGTCCGCAGTCACAGCGAGCGCCTGGCCGCCTTTAGCCCGGCCGTGGAAGCCGAACGCAAGCAAAGCAAAAATTTCCTCTACGAAAATCTCTATTTCAGCCCAGCCCTGGCCGGAGAAAAAGACGACGCCGAGCGCGTAGTCGGCGAGCTCTTCACCTTCTGGATGGACCATCCCGAAGCCCTCCCGCACAACTACCGCGACAGGGTCGAGAAGAAACAAGACTCCCTTTCGCGAGTAATCTGCGACTACATCGCTGGCATGACCGACAACTTCATCTTTGAGCAATACGAAAAGCAGTGCGGCGGATAGCAGTTTTACTTGAACTTTCCTGATGCAGGCGTCGTATCCGCATCACGGAGACTCCCTCCAATGCGATTATTCCTGAGCACAGCCGTTGTCATCGTCGCGCTTACAACGCCCGCTTGCACGCAACAGAAGGCAACGCCAGAGTCGTATCCGCCGCCCGGCCGTTTGATCGACATCGGTCACCGCAAGCTGCATTTGTACTGCACCGGCAACGGAACACCGACGGTGATTTTGATCGCCGGCGGGGGTGCCTTCTCCATCGATTGGGCCCTGGTACAACCGAAAGTTGCCGAGAGCACGCGTGTCTGTTCGTATGACCGGCCCGGCCTCGGATGGAGCGGTCCGGGGCCGGAAGATAACATTGTCGAAGAAAACGTCGGCGATCTGCACGCGCTGCTGCAAGCCTCCGGCGAACACGGGCCGTACGTGCTGGTGGGCGCATCGATCGCCGGAATCTACATCCAGGCCTACCAGCGCGCATTTCCTGCGGACGTGGCCGCACTTGTTTTTTCCAATAGCAGCAATCGCATCGGGTTTAAGGTGAAAGACAAGGTCGGCTTGATCTGGGAGCTGACAGAAGCGGAAATCCGCTCAGGATTTCCTCTGCCTCCGTCGTCCATCAAGGGACCGGCGCCAACCCGCGAAGACGACCCTTTCGACAAATTGCCGCCAGACCTGCAGAAGGTTCGGCTGTGGCTGGACGTGCGCTTGTGGGAAGATTCCGATCCATCCAAGGCAGTCCCCGACGACCTCCTGTCTTGGCGAAAAGAATTTCTGACCGAGTTCGATGCAACCGATGCCGGCAAGAAACCGCCGCTCGGGGCGCTTCCAGTGGTCGTGGTGGCGAGCGATCCGGCCGCGCCTGACTCCGCCCGCCGTTCGCGCGATGAGGCCGGACCTCGCCTCGACTACCTCAGCTCGAACACAGTGCACATAACGGCTGCCGGCAGTGGCCACGAAATTCATCTCTACCAGCCCGATCGCGTGATTCAAGGAGTGCTGCAGGCCGTGTCGGCAGTGCGCACCCGGAAGCCAGTCGCTCTCCAAGGGTGAAGACATAGCCTGATTGCGGCACCTCTGGTCCCGTCATCTGAGCGGTTTGCTGATCCAGTGGTCGGTGAAGGTCGAATGCTGGATGGCGGACTCGACTTTCGGCATGTGGCATGTCGTACAGTTCTTCGTACTGACGGGGCAGGCCGCGCCTGGGTGATCTGAGTCTGGGTGACCTGAGTCTGGATGATCTGGGTCTCGGTGATCTGAGTCTCGAAGATCAGCGGTGCTTTTGGCGCTCGGCTGATTGACGTGACACTGCAGACACCGTGAATCGTAGAACGCGGGATCGTGCTCCAGCGGCTGATGCGGATCGTGGCAGGCAACGCAAGTGAGGCGAGCATCCGGCTTGCTCCAGCACTTGCTGTTTTCCAGGCGATAAGGCGCAAAGCGCAGGTTTAATGCGCTTAGTCCAACGTCGCTCACCACATCTTCCTGAGTGCGGTGGCACGCCCCGCAGAAATCCACTGACGCGACCGGATCCAAACGACTGGGATCCATAATCAGTTGCGCGCCCTGCTCCTGTTGTCCGGAATTCATGGCGGCTACATGGCTGGCGCCCGGCCCGTGGCAAGCTTCGCAGGTCACGCCCGGTACCGCTCCTTTTCCATCCAGTTGATTCTTGGTCACTGAAGCGGTTGTATGGCAGGCGAAGCATGCCCGGCTTTCTGCCGGCGGCATGCGCCGTCCCGCTGCCTCTTCACGAGTACGAGGCGTGGCAGAAGACTGTCCCGGAGTAATATTCAGATCCTGCGAAGACGAAAAAAAAGTCAGATGACTTTCGTAGTAGCTGCCATTCTTCTCGTAGACATAAGTTTGCCCCATGCGGCCCACTCCAAATGCCCACAGCAGATCTACGGCAAATGGAGCCGCGCCATCGTCGGCGGTGACCGTTAGAACGCTTTTCCCACCTTTGGTTACGATCTCCTCACGGTATGGACCAACGCGAAAGGAGAGATGGTCATACTGGCGAAGTATCTCCGCGTCGGCAGCGTGAACGGCAGCACGAGCCATAGAGTGCTTCTGCTGGCTCGCAACCTTCGAAGCATGACATCTCGCGCACGCTGCCGTGCCCGCGTAACTATCCCGTGCAGCGTCACCTTTGGTAGGCCACAAGCCGGGCGCTTGAACCCGTGATGCGGTGAGCATCGACGAACTGACCTGAACGGAAGTTTGAGCTGATGTCTGACCGGAAGTTTGACCGAACGAAACGGAGGCTAAAATACAGACCGCGAGCACGAACATGAACTGGAGCGCGTTCGCGGGTTGTTGACGTAACATCGTCGTCACACTCGTCCTTACACGCATCGCTCCCTGCTTCCAGCTACCGAGGCAGATACGCCTTTCACCTCCCCGCCACTCCCGCCACCACGTCAAACAAAATCCGCGGCCCCCGCCGCACTTCCTCCACGCGAATTCGTTCATCGTTCCCGTGCTCGGTGTTCCCCTCTTCATCCGTCGCTGTATACGGATTAAACCCGTACGCCACTATCCCCAGCGGCCGGTAAATCTGATTCTCCGTGTACCCACTGGTGATGTGCGGCACCACCGGCGTCCCTGGAAAATATTTCCCCGACACTGCCCGGATGGTCGCGAACAGCGCATTATCCGTCCCCGAATAATTCGCCACGCGAAACTCGCCTTTCCAGGGTTCCACTGTCACATTCTGGTCATTCACCGCCCGCCGCACCGCCTCCAGCAACGCTTTCGGATCTCCTCCCGGCAGAATCCGCACATCCAGATTCGCCCAAGCCTCGGGAGGAATCACGTTGGTCTGTTCCGACCCTCCCATCATGGTGAGCGAAATCGTGTCGCGCAAAAGAAAATTCAGCGACTCGTCCTTCTCCACTTCCTCCTGAAATTTCTTGTCCTGAATCGCCTTCTTGATGTTGCGATATTCCGCCGCCCGCTCCGGCGGCTCCGACGGAGCCATGTCACGCAGGAACTCATCGACCACCGGCAAGACCCGTAACGGCGTCTGGTAAGCCAGAATCCGATTCAGCGCCCGCACCAGCCGGTTCGGCGCCGAATCCGGATTCGGCCGCGACCCATGCCCCGGCCTGCCATGCGCCACCACATGCAGCCAGTAAGTAGTCTTCTCGCCGACGTCAATTCCCACATACTTCACCTTGCTATTCTCCAGCAGGTTCTCGCCGCCCTCGTTGATCAGAAACTCCGCATTCTCCAGCAAATCGCGCTGGTGCGCGATGAACCATTCCGTCCCCGTGTCGTCCACTTCTTCATCTGCCACAGCCAGAAAAATCACGTCGCGATCGAGCGCCACTTTCTCGCGCTTCAGCATCGCCATCACCACGAGTTGCGCCAGGCCTTCATCCTTCATATCCTGCGCGCCCCGCCCCCAGATGTACCCGTCGCGAATCTCCCCGCTGAACGGCGGAACTTTCCAGTGCGTCGCATCGCTGGTCACCACATCCATGTGGTTCAGCAAAATAATCGGCCGCGGGTGCCCCATTTCTGCCGCGCCCTTTGCGGCAGAAAGCCTGCCCTGAGCCTGCCGAAGGGTGGGGTTTTCCTTTTCATCGGCCGTAGCCGGCAGCCGCGCCCACAGATCCCCTCTCCCCGGCGCATACTCAAACACGCGATTCTCAATCCCTTCCTCGTCGAGAATCTTCTTGTAGAACTCGACCGCCCGCATCTCATGCCCCGGTGGATTCGTCGTGTCCACCCGCAAATACTCTTGCATCCACCTCACCGCCAGATCGGAGTACTGCTGCAATCGGTCTGTTGGAATCTTCGAAGAAGCTAGCCCCGAATCCTCGCCCCAACTCATGGCAGACAGAGCCACACCAGCGATTACCACCAGCCAACTCAGACGCATTCGGTTTCTCGTCCGAGCCTCGCCCGTGCCGTCTTTTCCCGCTCGATCTATTCCCCTTCGATCTGTGCCCAAAAGTCCTCCCCTTACTGGTGCCCCGTTTCCACGCAGTTTTTATATCAGGTTTCCCAAATTTACCCTGCGAATGCACAGCCAGCCTATCTTTCCTGCCACAACGGTACTATAATCTCTATAGATATCAAGCACTTAGCTCTTTTGCGCTGGCGCCCGATTTGGCATCCCACCTGTAATAGCAACCGGTGAAGACGAGGCGCCACCGCAGTTGGGTGCCAAGAGTTCAAGGCCAGGTATAACTCGATCCGGCAGAAGCCCGGAACTGGCCCGGCAAAATCCTCTGGCCGTCTTTGTTGTTTCAGGGGAATCAGTTCACAGGACGCACTCGAATTTTACGCACGCCTAGGCGTGCCTTGGGGGAGCAATCAATCCCCCTAACTTGGAGGAAGTCATTATGAAAAACAGCCTGCTCTTCGCCCTGCCCTTGGCTGCCGTGCTCGCTTTCCCGGCCCTTGCGCAGACCACCACTTCGACCACCGACCAGAGCGCGCCAGCCGCCAGCTCGAGCGCCGCACCGGCGGCCTCCACTGACGCCGCCACCGGCAAAGCGCCTCTCGCGCCCCCGTCCCGCGAAGGCTTCTGGGGACATCTGAATCCTTTCGCCCGCAAGACCTACGTTCGCCGGCAGACTGAGCCTATCCGCGACCGCGTCAACGAACTCGACGAGCTGACCGCCGGCAACGGCAAGGCGATCAAAGACACCGACGCCCGCGCCCAGGCCGGCATCAAGCTCGCCTCTGACAAGGCGGACGCCGCCGATCAGCACGCTGTCGACGCCGGCAACAAGGCGACCATGGCGCAGCAGACCGCGCAGCAGGCCACCACCCGCGTTCAGACGGTTGAGACCGTGGTCACCAACATCGACCAGTACAAGGCGCAGAACCAGGCTGAGATCCTGTTCCGTCCCGGCCAGGTCGCTCTCAGCAAGACCGCCAAGGACGCCATCGACACGATGGCCGACAGCGTAAAGGGCCAGCACGGCTACATCATCGAAGTGCAGGGCTTCTCTGCCGGCCGCGGCCAGACCGCCATTACCACCTCGCAGAAGATGGCCGAGTCGGTAGTTCGCTACCTCGTGCTTCAGCATGAGATTCCCGTCTACCGCATCTATCTCGTTGGCATGGGCAACGCCCCAGCGACGGATGAAGCCGCGAAGACCAAGCGCATGAGCGGAGGCCGTGTCGAAATCAGCCTCCTCAAGAACGACCTGGAACAGCTCTCCTCGAACACCGGAGCCCCGGTCGCCAGCGCCGATCAAGCCCAGCAGCCGAAATAGGGCTGTAAAGCAAGCCCTATGGCCGCGGAAGGGTGGCCCTTTAGGGCAGCGTTAGAAGTATTCAATCTGGCGGTTTTAGCCCCCGAGGGTTATCGCCGACAGACAAGCTGGGGACCACGGGCGCCTCGCCCAAAAGTCCCTCCCCCAGAAGGAGCCCCTCGCGCAAGCGGGGGGCTTTTTCGTTACAGTCCCCCTCAGCACGCGGGCACACTCACTCCCTTGAAGTCGCCGCCGGCGCCCTGCTGCCCAGATCCGACGTGCCCCGTTTAGCCAGTGCACATCTCACATTTTTTTTTAGTCGATTCGATAAATTATCTGCTTTCTTTAAGTTACGCAGGATGGATCTCGATTCTGAGCGCAAAATATTGACTCGCAAAGACTTACACGCAAAATGTTCCGACATAAGGAGTTACTGGGACGATTTGAGCAAGTGAGTGCGGGGAGCGATGTCCTGCTCAACGTATCGCTCGTTTTCTTGCTGGCATCTTGGCTCACATTGCCAGTTTGGACCTTCTGTATCCTCAGTCAAGGTCGTTCGTCACAGGGATCAGATTTTTTATTGTGGGGGGCTGTGGAAAATCGGCGGACGGGCATTTGGCGCGAATGCGAGATTGCCCAATGCCCCTTTCTATCGCTCCTTGCCGAGTCGGCAAGTCGCCTACGACTGGAGTTGCTTTTCTGGGGTAAGCTCAATGAGCGCTAACGCCTGCTAATTGACGTGATTTTTTCAACTCGTTCTCCCCAGAGCACTCATTGACCCCGCGATGGGGGCTTCAGAACTTCCTTCAAGTACAACGTCCACACATAGAGCAAAATCACGAAACCGATCACGGGGCTAGTGAACAGGGCAGTCTCTCCACCAAGTGGCAGCGCTGTCCTCATTGCTTGCCAGCGAAAGATAAGAAATGCGCCATTGACTATGAAGGCCAGTAAAAACAGGCCGAAAGCATACTTCCTGAGCCTAAAGAGAGCTATCCCCTTGGCGATACTTAGAAACAGCAGAATGGCGATCATTCCCTGGTCCAGGACGCTCAGTCTTATGTAGGCTTGCTCACTCTTGCCGAGAGGAATCATTCCAAGATTGGTGCTCACGATGGCAACAAGATTAAAAACAGCGGAAATACCAACGTAGATCGTCACAACCCATACGCCGAACGGGCGAGAAAGTTTCACTGGTTCACCCAGATCGCTCAGCGGGACGACTTCGAGAACGTGCTACAGATGTTAGCTGTCCACTGGCAATGATTGATTCTAGCCTGCCCAATAGGAGCGGTTGGCGAATATCGCCAGCTCGCTGTCGCATTTTGAGGCTTGGCTGCAATCAAGGCATCCGCTATACCCGTTTGACCCTCCCGCCCAGCCTGACTAGAATTTCGTCACGATACTCGTGGGGTCTTTCATGAAACGTCTCGCCTGGTTGTTGATTTTCTCCTTCATCTTCACGTTCTCCGCCATCGCCGACGACGAGAAAGATCATCATCACCACGAAGACCTCACCGAGACGCAACTCGGCACCGTCCATTTCCCCATCTCCTGCTCGGCATCGGTCGAAAAGCCTTTTGCCCGCGGAGTCGCCCTGCTGCACTCGTTCTGGTACGAAGAGGCTGAAAAGGAATTCATCGATATCGCCAAAGATGATCCGCGCTGCGCCATGGCTCATTGGGGAATCGCCATGAGCATCTGGCATCAACTCTGGAACGAGCCCGATGAGAAGGTGATCGCTCGCGGTCTCGAGGAAGCGACCACACCCAAAAAGCTCGGCTTAAAGGCCACGCCTCGCGAAGCGGGATACCTCGCCGCCATCACCGCGTTCTACGCCGACTCCGGTAAGCTCGACCACGCCACGCGCGCCAAAGCCTACTCCGAGGTGATGAACAAGGTCTACGAGTCGTATCCCGACGATCACGAAGCCGCCGTCTTCTACGCGCTCTCGCTGCTCGCCTCCGAGCCCGACGAAGATGCGACTTTCGCCAACCGCAAAGCCGCAGCCGCGATCCTCGAGAAATTATTCGCCATCGACCCCGACCATCCTGGCGTCGCGCACTACCTGATTCACGCTTACGACAAGCCGCAACTGGCCGAACTCGGCATTCCTGCCGCACGGCGCTATGCGCAGGTTGCGCCCGCCGCGCCGCACGCGCTGCACATGCCTTCGCACATCTTCGCCCGCGTCGGGCTCTGGCAGGATGACATCAAGTCCAACCTCGCCTCCGTCGCCGCCACTCGCCAAACCGCCGCGATGGGTATGGGCGGAGAAGGCCACCAGTTCCACGCCATGGATTTTCTTTTCTACGCCTACATGCAGAGCGGCCGCGAAGCCGACGCCCGCGCGCTGATGGACGAAGTCAACAAGATGCCCGAAATGCATGACATGTACGGCGTGGGCTTCGACCCGCATCTGGCCGCGGAAGCGACGTTTGCCGCCATGTATCCGCTCGAGATGCGCGACTGGACCACGGCTGCAGCTCTAACTCCGATGGACATTCCCGGCACGGCCAACGATTCCTTTGGTTATTGGGCGAAGGCCATCGGTTCGGCTCATCTGCATCAGACCGAAGAAGTCCGCAAGGATGTCGCTGCGATCACAGCCATCCATCAGAAATTTGTGGACGAGAAGAAAATTTTTTTTGCCGAGGGAACCGAGAGCGATCTGAAGCAGGCCCAGGCCTGGCTGGCTTTCTCCGAGGGCAAGTACGACGATGCCGTCGGCATTCTGCGTCCGCTGGCGGAAAAAGAAGAAACGCTGGGAGACGAACCGCAAGGCATCCCCAGCCGTGAAATGATTGCCGAAATTCTGCTCGAGGCCAAACGACCGCAGCAGGCGCTGGTCGAATATCAAGCGGATTTGAAGTTCAGCCCCAACCGCTTCAACGGCCTGTCCGGCGCCGCCCGTGCCGCCGAGGAAGCGGGCAAGACAACCGAAGCGAACGAGTACTACGCCACGCTTGTGAGAGTCTGCGACGGCGGAAGTTCCTCGCGCCCGGAATTGACCCGCGCGAGGAACTTGCTGGCAAAAAAATAATCCGGAGGAATCTTACTTCTTCGGCTGCGCCGACGGTGGAAGAACTCCGTTGAGCCGGAGATACATTGCCGCCGCCGCGTAATGATCGGCCCATCCGCTGGGCAGGATCAACGCTGCCATGGCTCGTGGTGCTTGCCGCCCGCCGAAGAGTTCAATGCTGTCGCCGAGTTTCGAGTCGTCCATTTTGCTCAGGGCGTCGGTGCAGAAGCTGTATGAAGCTTTTACCGCGGCGACCAGCTGATCTCTGGTATCAGTGTCTTTGGATTCCGGAACCGCAGGCGCGGGGACGTCGGCGGCCTTGGCGCAGAATGAGTTATTGAATCCGGCAATGTGCGCGGCCAGGTGGGCAAAGCTCATCTGGTCGGGCGTGGGCTTGTAGTTGAACTTATCAGCGGGCATGGCTTCGATCGCGCCGACCGTGTTGTTCTGCGAACGCTGCAAGAGAGCACGCAGCGACGTGGCGACCGGATCTTTGGTTGGAGCCGTCGATGCCTGCGCGGCCGGAGTCTTTGCAGCTGGAGTCGGGCCTTGGGCAAATGCGAGAGTGCTACACACGAAGAAACAAGCGGCAACAACGAAGTTGCGCTGAACAAGGTTGCATTTCACGGGAAGCCTCCTGAGAGCTTAAGGATGTGCCGGTAACAGATCATTCGATTATGCCGGAATGGGAACGATACAAAAGAACGTGCACGAGGCACGATACAAGACACCCCACGACAAAATGGTCTGCCTCTGAACTTCTGTGTGCTCTGCGGTAAACCGGTTTCCTCGTGACACAATGGTCAGCAATGTCCTCCGAGCCCTCCATCCCCGATTTTCTCTACGGCACAGCGTGGAAAGAAGATCGCACTGCGGCCCTGACCGAACTCGCCATCCGCGCGGGTTTTCGCGGCATCGATACCGCCAACCAGCGCCGCCACTACCATGAAGCCGCAGTCGGCGAGGGCCTGGCCGCCGCCTATCGCGCCGGTGTCGCAACCCGCGCCGATCTTTTTCTGCAAACCAAATTCACTTACCGGCGCGGTCAGGACCATCGCCTGCCCTACGATCCATCCGCCAACCTTACCGATCAGGTCGCACAGTCTCTAGACAGTTCGCTCGTTCATCTGGCTACCGACCACGTCGACAGCTTCGTGTTGCATGGACCATCATCAGGCTATGACTGGACCGACGCCGACGCTGAAGTCTGGGAAGCGATGCGAAAGGAGCGCGACGCCGGCCGTACCCGCCTGTTAGGCGTCAGCAACGTATCGTTGCCTCATCTCGAACAAATGAACTCCGCTCGCTCGGAACTCCCAGCCTTCGTCCAGAACCGCTGCTTCGCCCGCGTGGATCGCGAAGTGCGGTCATTCTGCGGCCAGCGCAAGATCATCTATCAGGGATTCTCCCTGCTCACCGCAAATCCCGAAGTCGTGCAGCATCCCCCGCTGACCGCTCTCGCTAGAGAGATGAATGCAACTCCCGCGCAGTTGGTGTTCAGCTTTGCCCGCGCCGTCGGAATCCTGCCGCTAACCGGCACGTCCAGCGCCGACCACATGAAGGAAGATCTCGCGAGCCTTGCGATTACGCTTCCGCCAGATCTGGTGCGGGCAATGGAATCCATGGCTGGCTGACGTCGCCCACTCCGGTTGACCCGGAATCTTTATATCCCAGCCAGAATCTGCGCAGAACAGAGATGCCGAATCCCTACGAGAACGCGGCAGCCACGCTTGCGCCAAACAGCTTGTAGACCAAGTAGCACACAGCGACGATGATGATGGCGTTCGAGCGCTTCACTTTGCTGGTACAGGAAAAGCCGATGCCCACCAGAATGAGGCTCCAGATGCTGAACACATCGAGCGCCGACGCCATGCTGCGCACAAACTTGCCCGTCGTGTCGGGATCGAGGTAGTAGGCGAGATTTGTGCCCGCCGGGTTGCTCATGTCGAAGCCCTCGGGATTCACTCCCGCGAACAGAGTGATCGTTGCGAGGATCGCCTGCAGAATTCCGGGAAGCCAGGCGTACATCATGATGGCGTACGCTTGAGAAAAGGTGGTTTCAGCTCCAGCCCCGACCCGGAACACCAGCCACACTACGACGCTGCCGATCAGGCAATAAAGCAGCACGAAGGCCGGGCTGCCGTAGCCAAACGCGGCGACGAACTTGGCGGCGATGCGGAGCCGGGCGGCTTGCTGGTCCGGCGGTAGCTTGTCGAATTGTTCCGCCTGTTTAGGCGAGTGCGCGATGCCGTTACGGTTGACCTGCTCAAAGCTGACCTGCCTGGCAACGGCGTAAACGAAAACGATCGAGAAGATCGAAATCAAGATCCATGGCGCCCACCAACTCGCGCTGCGCCGCAAATCAGTGAAGGTTTTCGACGGCGCGATAAAAGTGTTAACGATGCGGGCGCCTTGCGAAAGCGGAGCAGGCTCGGGAGTGGGTGCGGCGGGCGAAACGGGTAAGACCGGAGCAGCGGCCATGAGTGACTCCTACGAAAGATTCGATCCGAGATTCGAGGGAATTCTAGCCCGAGATGAGCCGCGAGACAAGCAAAGCGGCGCGATGAGTATTGCAACCCGGGATTAAGATATTGCGCATGACGAACGCAACGCCGGTCGCGATTGCCGTGCTGCTGGTTGAACTTGTCCCGGCGTTTGCCTTTGGATGCGCGTCCGAACGCATCGCGCAAACGGTCGCGCGCTGGTCGTTCGCCGTGCGCGTGGCCCTGCCGAGCGTGCTGGTTGTGCCTTACGCAGTTATCGCCCTCACGCAGCATATGTTTCGCTGGCAATGGTTTGCGGTATATGCAGGCCTGCCGGTCGTGATCGCCTGGCTGCTGGCGCGTGCCGCTGCGGCCGATCCCGAGCAGCGCGGCAACTGGCGAGACGCCGTGATTCTTCTCACCCTCGGCCTCGCCGTCGACCTGCGCTGGTTCGACGTAGCGTGGCCCTCCGGCCTGCGCGGCCTCGCCAACCTACTCCTGCTGGACGCCGGCCTGTATGGTTTTCTTGCAATCCGTCGCCTAAGCGGCACAGGATTCGATTTCCACCTGCACCGGAACAGCGGTAAGAGCGATGGGAAGAATAACTGGAAAACCGATTGGAGAACCGGCCTGCGCGAGCTCTTATTTTTCGCTCCCGCCGTGCTCGTGTTCGGACTCGCGCTCGGCTTTATCCATCCTCACCGCAACCTGCCACCAATTGGCCAAGCGGCGCTCTCGTGGGCGGGCATTTTTGTTTTTGTCGCCATCCCGGAAGAACTTTTCTTTCGCGCCTGGGTGCAAAATCTACTCGAGCGCCGTGTCGGACGCCGGGCCGCCCTGATCATCGCGTCGATGCTGTTCGGCCTCTCGCATTTCAATAAACGATCCGCACACTTCAACTGGCGCTACGTTTTGCTGGCCACGATCGCAGGAATTTTCTATGGCCGCGCCTGGCGCGAGCGGCGCAGCGTCCCCGCCTCGACCATCACTCACACCTGCGTGGATTGGCTGTGGTCGTGGTGGTTCTAAGCTGGCCTGCTTACCTCGGATACCGCAAATATCCCAGCCCCACGCGCAAATGATGATGCACCGCGTCGGGCACGCAGACCGCGAAACAAATCCCCAGCAGTCCCTGCGCCAGACCGAGCGCATAGATATTGCGATAGCGCCGGAACAGCCCGCATGAAATCGCTCCCCACACCAGCGTCGCGATCGCGAGCCACACATTCGGCAGGTGCGCTGCCGCGAATAGAACCGCAGCCAAACTCACGGCTGCCGATTCGCTCGCCAGCAGCCGCGTCAGGCGCGGCATGAACAAATCGTTCAGCAGGAATTGCTGGTAGAGCGTCCACAGAACGTAGCCCGCAATGTGCTTGAAGTCACCCTTATACAGCGGATGCAACGTGCCGATTCGCTGCGCCACCAGCAGGCTCGCGATGGTCACAACGATTGCCGCGGGAAGAATCCAGAGCGATGGCACCAGCCCGCGCCAGCGAAGGCCAAGCTCGTCCCCAGTCGGGCGCCGCGCCAGCACAATCGCCAGAGTCACTACAGCCGCGACCGGGGAAAGAATCCGCTGCGGCAACTCCGGCATCCACAGCACGAATACAACGAGCCCAAAGCCAAGCACCACTTCTGTCAGATCGCGAGTGGAACCGGGCTCCGGGCGAGACATCAGGCGAGACATTAGCAGAGTATGGCACGACCTCGGATGCTAAGGCTCACGCCAGCAGTTCCGGCGTAGCCTCCAGCAAACTGCGCGTGTAGCCGTGTTTCGGACGTTCGGTGATCTGGGCGGTGTCGCCGACTTCCACAATTTTTCCCCTGTACATCACGGCAATGCGCGTCGCCAAATAGCGCACCACCGGCATGGAATGCGAAATGAACAGGTAAGTTAGCCCGAAGTCACGCTGCAACTGGGCCAGCAGGTTTACGATCTGCGCGCCCACGCTGACATCCAGCGCCGAAACCGGCTCGTCGCACACGATAAACTTCGGCCGCAGCGCGAGAGCGCGAGCGATCCCGATGCGCTGGCGCTGCCCTCCGGAAAACTCGTGCGGATAGCGCGTACGCGCCGATTCATCCAGGCCCACCGCCCGCAGCAGTTCGCCAACCCGCGAGCGCACATCTAGCTTCGTGCGACCCTTCCCGCCGCCATTCTCGCCAACCTGACGATCCCTCCCCTTACGGTGAATCACCAGCGGCTCGGCAATAATGTCTTCCACGCGAAACCTCGGGTCGAGCGACGCGAACGGATCCTGAAAAATAATCTGCAAGTCACTCCGCAGGTTGCGCACTTCGCTCCGGCTGGCCGCAAGCAGATCGCGGCCTTCGAAATGCACTGTGCCCGAAGTCGGCTCAATCAGCCGCAGAATCAACCGTCCCAGCGTGCTCTTTCCCGAGCCGGATTCGCCGACTAGCCCCAGCGTCTCACCCGCGTGAATATCGAGCGAAACGTCATCCACCGCCCGCACCTCTCCGCTCGGTTTCCCGCCAAACGGCGATTCCCCATGCGGAAACACTTTCGTCAGATTGCGGATTTCGAGCAGCGGCATAAACCGATGCTAGCAGCACTGCGCCACGGATTTACATGGATTCGCACGGATAGAACCTTAAAATGACATCAGGCCGGGAGATTATTCTCGACATGGGAAGCAGTGAATCCATCTCGATCGCTCCAATCAGTGGCTATCCCGCCGCGATTAGTGGCACCGCCGCCAGCGCCGCGAGCAGTCCGACAAACTTCCAGCGGCTGAAATGTTCTTTCAGAATCAGCCGCGCCAGCAGCACGGTCATGGCCGGATACAGCGACGTGATGACAACTGCCTCGTCCAGCCGTCCATGCTGGCTGGCGAAAATGAATAGGGCGCTGGCGGATATGTCGAGAAATCCGGCCAACATCCCCAGCGCCGCGCGCGGCGGATCGAGCTTGAGCGGCGCCCGAGTTGCCAGCACTGCAATGGAGGTAGTTGTGAATGACCCGATGCGAGAGATAGCGGCAATCCAAGCGGGTGAGCCGCTTGCCTGGTGGATGCAGAGATAGAAACCCGCAAATCCCACGCCGGCAAGAGCGGCCAAGCCTACCCCGGCAGGACGGCGCGAGGCGCCTTTGTTCTCAAATCGGCCTGCGTCAAATTGTGCTTCTCTCAATGATTCGTCGCCCGTCGGTTCCGGGCGCGTGATCAACCAAAGGGCGAGAAGGGCGAGCCCGAAGCCACCGATGGTCCAGCGGCTGGGTGCGCCTTCCTGCGCAATGTCGACCATGGTAGGAATAGCCGCGCCCAGCAAGGCCGCGATCGGCGCCGTCAGTCCCATCTGCCCCGAAGCCAGGGCCCCGTAGAAAACGGCCAGGGAGAATCCTCCCACCGCGCCCGCAATCAGCGCCCACACGATGCTCGCACGGTCGGGAAACGCCCCGTGCTGGCTGAGCGCAATCACCAGCATCAGCGCGAAAGCGCAGGCGTGCGAGAAGGCCGTGAGCACGAACGCGTTGGCCCGCCGCGATCCTAACCCTCCGGCGAAATCTGCCGAGCCCCACAAAAATACGGCGATCACGCTATAAACCGCCGGAGCGAATTGGGTAAGCGAAAACACGCCGGATGAGCCTAACACGCAGCGTGTTTCCTTCGTGCTACTTCGTGTCCTTTGTGGCTAAAGATGTCCAAACTGGCCAGCCTCGAAACCGATGGCCCGTCGGCAGGTCTTGCGATACGCTACTGGAGTCGACGGGGGGAGCCGTTATGAAATGTTCGCCGATCGCCCTTGCGAAGTTAAGAAGACCACTCCTGTCGCTCCCACTCCATCGACTTCTAACTGAGAACGGCCAACCTTGAGATTTCGACAATGGATCATTCCCTCATGGATCGTCGCCCTGATGGTCGCACCGATGGCAGCGCAAACTCCGGCGGCGTCAACTCAGGCGGCATCGCCGCTGCGGGAAGCGCCTCCGTATTGGGCCTTTGCCGTCAACCCGCCCGACCCGGCCACCCCTCCCGCGAAACCACCCGACAATAGCGCGCGCCATGTCCCCGGCAGCGATGCGGTATTTGCCGATCGACAAGTTAGGGATATGTTCAATCCGCCCGACTGGCATCCCGCCGATCATCCGCTAATGCCTGAGATCGTGTCGCGGGGCCGCGCACCCGACGTTATGGCTTGCGGCTACTGCCATTTGCCCAACGGGCAAGGTCGCCCCGAGAACGCCAGCCTGGCCGGTCTTCCTGCGGCTTACATCGTGCAGCAGTTGTCTGATTTCAAAAGCGGCTTGCGCAAAAGTTCCGATCCCCGCCACGCGCCTACCGCCTCTATGATCGCCTACGAAACCAAGTCCAACGACAAAGAGATCCAGGCCGCGGCGGACTACTTCTCCGCGCTGCATCCGCGACCATGGATTCGCGTCGTCGAAACCGATACCGTTCCCAAAACTCATGTCGCGGGCTGGATGCTGGTTACCGGCAACACCGGCGAGACCGAACCGATCGGCGACCGCATCATCGAGACCCCGGAAGACCTCGAACGCACCGAACTGCGCGACGACCATTCCGGCTTCATCGCCTACGTGCCGGTGGGCAGCATCAAGCGAGGCGAGGCGCTGGTGAACGGAAACTCGATCAAGACTCTGCGCTGCGCCACCTGCCACGGCCGCGAGCTGAGAGGCCTCGGCAAAGTCCCGACGCTGGCCGGCCGTTCGCCCAGTTACATCGTGCGCCAGCTTTACGATATTCAAGATGGCGCGCGTGCCGGAGCGGCCGTTCAGAAAATGAAGCCCGCCATCGCGAAGCTCACAGTCGCCGACATGGCCGCAATCGCTGCCTACCTCGCCTCGTTGAGACCCTGAGCCAGCCTAGCCGTCGGCGTTTCGCGGGCAGGAGTGCCCACGCCACACGCCGACAGCATGATAGAATTTTGTGCACGCCGCTTTCCTGCGTTTCTGAGACATCAGGTTCTGAGAGTTCAGGTTTGATCGAACTGGCACCGTCAATTCTTTCGGCTGATTTTGCCCGGCTCGGCGAGCAGGTGCGCGCCGCCGCCGAGGGGGGTGCAAGTGTCATCCACGTTGATGTCATGGATGGCCACTTCGTCCCCAACCTGACCATCGGTCCGCCGGTCGTAAAGTCTCTGCGCAAGGTGACGAACCTGCCGCTCGACTGCCACCTGATGATCGAGAACCCTGACGAATTTATTCCCGCATTTGCCGATGCCGGTATCGACTGGATGTCGGTGCATCAAGAAGCGGTTCGCCATTTGAACCGCACGCTGCATCTGATCAAGAGTCACGACTGCCTGGCCGGCGTAGTCATCAACCCGGCGACGCCGGTCGAGACGCTCTCGGAAGTGCTCGACATTGTCGACTATGTGCTCGTTATGTCGGTGAATCCGGGCTTCGGTGCGCAGAAGTTTATTCCGTCCACGCTGCACAAAATGCGGCGGTTAGCCGAAATTCGCAGTCAACGCGGGCTGCATTACCGCATCGAAGTAGATGGCGGAGTGGGGCTCGATACCGTCGCCGATGTGGTGCACGCAGGTGCAGAAATTCTGGTGGCGGGCAACGCCGTGTTCGGGAATGGCGATCCAAGCAAGAATGCGCAGGCTCTGCTGAAGGCAGCGACAGAAGCCGCTCTGCTGAAAGTTTAGGTTTTATTTTTGTGTGGGACCGGGTCTCTGACCCGGTCACGCCGGGCAACGCCCGGCGGGTAAGTGCGGCCGACGCTATCAAGGCTCGTCGGCCTCACGAAGCAAGACCAAGTTCCGCTCAGTGGCTGGGTTCCAAGACCCGGCCCTACACGACCAAATCGAGGTCCTATGTCACGTCGCATTACGTTGATGACTGTTCTGGGCATGCTGCTGCTGATCACCGCCGCCTGCACCAACAAGAAGTCGGTGAACCCGCTGGCCGGAGTCAATTCCAAGCAGCCAGACAAAATCCTGTTCGACAAGGCCATGGACGCCATGCGGCACAACCGCTTCGACGTGGCCCGCCTCACCCTGCAGACCCTCATCAACACCTACCCGAACTCCGAATTCATTGCCCGCGCCAAACTGGCGGTTGGCGACTCCTGGTACGCGGAAGGCGGCACAGCTGCCCTGGCGCAAGCCGAGCAGGAATACAGCGACTTCGAGATCTTCTTCCCCAACATGCCGGAAGCTGCCGAAGCGCAGCTGAAGATCGCCAACATCCATTATCAGCAGATGGAAAAGGCCGACCGCGATTACACTCACGCCAAGCGCGCCGAAGACGAATACCGCAAGATGATTCTGCAATATCCCGACAGCAAGCTGGTGCCGGAAGCCAAGCAGCGTCTGCTGGAAGTGCAGGAAGTGCTGGGCGAGCGCGAGTTTGAAATCGGGCGCTTCTACTACCTGCGCCAGTCCTACGTGGCGTCGATCGCACGCCTGCAATCGCTGGTGGACAAGTATCCGCTGTACAGCCGCGCCGACGAGGCTCTCTATTTGCTGGGGCAAGACTTTGAAGGCCAGATCGCGCGGGCACGTGCGATACCGACCTGCGACGCGAAGTTCCTGCCACGCGGTTGTATGCTCGAGAAAAACAAAGGTGCTTACATCGCGGGTCTGACCAAGGAGGCCTCGGACAATTACGCGAAAATACTCACCCGCTATCCCCTGATGGATCGTTCCGACGATGCCGCCAAGCGCCTGGCCGCCCTGCACCAGCCGGTCCCTCGGCCCACCAAAGCAGACGTCGCGAGAAACAAAGCCGAAATCGATAGTCGCGGTGACTCGTCTACCGTCCAGGGATTGATGAATCTCATCAAGCGCGGCCCCGATGTCGCCAACGCGGCGCGAATCGGCGATCCCCCGCTGGTTGACCCCGAGCCGGTAGCCGGGACCGATGTTGTCCGTAGAGAGACGACAGCTGCCATGGGCCTGCCCGACAAGGGCAAGGACACTGTGGGAGTACAAATCCTGAATCCCGAGCAGCCGGGAGCCACGCCTCCTGATGCGACCGTGCCCGGTCGTTCGCCCTTTGGAAATGCCCTTGCTGTGGCCTCGCCACCAGCCAAGCCTGATCCCAATGAACTCACTCCCAATGCGCCCCCCGATCCCAACGAACTGAAACCGACCGATAACGGCGTCGATCCGGCCCTGCCTCCGCCCACGCAGGTCAACGAAATTCAACAGGGACATTCCTCATCTTCCGCCACGGCCAGCGCTGACAGCTCCGCGCCTGCCAGCGACCAAGAGATCTCCAGCAGCAAGAAAAAGAAAAAGAAGGGCCTGAAGAAGCTCATCCCGTTCTAGAGACAGACCTCAGACGTTGCGCCCCGGACCTCAGCGTCTCAGAACTCCAGAATCGGCCCAGTAGGCGAGGTCTGAGGTCCAAGGTCAGCTCTCTACGCACTAGGTGCTGACCACTAGTAACCGGTTACTACCCTTCTGCGTCATTGACTTGGGGTGTAGCTCGGGTTACCTTCGGGCTATCTCCCCTCATCAGAGGAAACCTTTGGCCCGGAAGATATTGCTCGCCGATGACAGCGTGACCGCCCAGAACATGGGGCGGAAGATTCTCGCGGACGCGGGATACGAAGTCATTACCGTCAACAACGGGTCCGCCGCTCTGAAGAAGATCGCCGAGCACAAGCCCGATCTGATCGTTCTCGACGTTTATATGCCCGGCTACAGCGGGCTCGAAGTCTGCCAGCGGCTCAAAGAAGCGCAGGAAACCTCGCGCGTTCCGGTGCTACTCACGGTGGGCAAGCTGGAGCCCTTTAAGCCCGAAGAAGCCAAGCGTGCCCGCGCCGACGCCTTCATCGTCAAGCCCTTTGAAGCCAGTGAGTTGCTGAGTGCCCTCAGCAAGCTCGAAGACAAGATTGTGCCCCGTCCTGAGGCCTCAAAACCAGGCCGCTTTGCCCGCGCCAATGCCGCGCTCGACGAAGCCAAATACGACAAGACCGTCGCGGTCGAAGAAGACTCAGGATGGAAAAACCGCATCGTCTTCCCCAAGAAAAAAGACAAGGCCCAGGTTGCACAAGAACAAGAGGAAGCCGACGATTCCGCGTACTACAACCCCATGAACAAAGACCTGCGCACGGTCATCGAGCGCAGGCCGATCGACGAGCCGCATGAGGCGCGACCGGAGGCAAGCGGTTTCGAAGAAGCCCGCGTCGATCTTGGCGCCCTGGCGCCCGAAGGTCTGCCCAAGGACGTGACTCCGGAAGAGATTGCCGCGCTAGCGGCAGCCGCTGCCCAGGTAAAGGGCAAGATTTCCGAAGCCCGGTTCGATGAACCCCCGGTCAACGAAACCAAGGTCCACGAAACCAAGACAGACGAAACAAGGTTGCACGAAACGCGGTTCGTCGAAACGAAGGTTGCGGAAGCAAAGTTCGTCGAAGCCCAGGTTGCCCAGGCGAAGTTCGCCGATGCAGAAATCGCCGAAGAGAAGTTCGCCGAGAATAAGGTCGCCGAGCCGGTTCGCGCCGATGGCAAACCTGAGCCGAGGCAAGCAGCCTCGCCCGCCGAACCCCCGAAGGAAGTCTCTGCGCCAGCGCCGTCAGTCGCCACCTTTGCCGAGCAAAAGTCCGAAGAAAAAATCGACGCGAACATCGCAGCAGAGATCGAAGCGAAGGTCGAAGCCAAGATCGAAAAAGAGAAGATCGCAGCAGAGAAGATCGAGGCAGAAAAATCAGCCTCTCCGACCTCCGAGGATCTGATGGCCGCCATTGCTGCCCTCGAGCCGGATCCAGTTCCAGTCACATTGTCCGGCGCAGGCTCCGGTAACGGATCCTGGTTACATGACGCGCGTAACTCGAACGCTGACGAGCCAGTAACCATGGCCCTGGCCGCGGCAGTAGCGGCAGGCTCTTCGGCAGTAGCTTCCCGTTGGACGGCGGTTGCGGTGGCAGTCGCCCCAGAGGAATCTGCGATTTCTCTCGAACTCGAGATGCAGAAGGCCTCTGCAGCATTGGCCGCAGCTGAGGCCTTTCGCGCTCCAGTGGTCACGCCGATTCCGGAGCACCAGTCACCGGCAGCTCCGCTTCAGGAAGCCCAGCCATTGCCGGCTCAGTCCGAGCCAGTAGTAGAAGCCCCCGCTAGCGTAGAAACGGCGCCAGCCGAGGCCTCGAAGCCAGAGCCAGTGGTCTCGGTTCTCGCGACTCCCGCTCCGAGCGCTGAGCCGGAAGCAACCACGACATTGAGCAGCGCGAGCAACGCTGCCGTTACAAATGACGCTGTCACGAATGCTGAAGTAGCCGCGACAGTATCGAACGCTGCCGCCGAAGCCATCACTGAGGCGGTGAAAGAACTGGAAGCCAAAGCTGCGGCCTACGCCGAGCAGATCAGGCCGCCGGCATCGGCGCCCGAACCTGCTCCCGTAGAGGATTTCAAAGTGGCGTTTCCGCTCGATGTGCCGGTGCCGGTTGCAGCCAGCGTGGATGCGCGCGCCGAAGCCGGACCTGCGGTCGAGAGTTCCCATGCTGCCGAGGAAGTTCCCAAAGTCGAGTCGGCCAAACCAGAGGCACCGGAAACCGCACACCAGGAACTAAACCAAGCGGCAATCGAAGCCCCGAAGCCCGAAGAAAAGTCCGGGGGAAAGAACGATCAGAAAGACGAAGAAGCAAAAATCGAAGCTGCCTCACCGGTCATCGTCCCCGCCGCCGCAAAAGAAGATGCACCGGCAACGCCCGCAGCGGCGCCCGAGAGTGCTCCAGCCCTCGTCAACGAGCTTTCCGCGGAGTCATCTTCCACCCAGCAAGTTTCTTCGAACGCGACTGGGTCAGCGACAGTTTCTTCAGATGCGTTTTCGAAAGACAAGATTTCACTACACATGGCAGCGGCGCTTGACGAATTGGCCGCAGGAGGCATGTTTGATATGGCGAAAAAAGAATCTGAAATAGCAGCGACCACTGCCGCGGCGTGGGCCAGTTGGCGGCGTATTCGCGAGACTGGAGACAAGACTGCAGACTCCGCTCAGAAAGAAGAGTCCGGTCCTCAGGATGAAGCGGCTATGGCCGTCGCCGCCGGCGCCGAGAAGGCTCCCGAGGGCGCGCACACCGCATCTGAGTCCGAGTCGGACGACATTGCCGGCATCGTCGACAGCGTTCTCGCCGACCTGCGGCCCAAGATCGTCGAAGAGATCTCGCGCAAGATGGGAAAAAGGAAGTAACTTGCGTCGAAACGCAGACACCCGCCAGCCCCGGTCAGTTGCACGCTGAAGGGAAAAATCTCAAACCACAAAGCACACCAAATCCCACGAAGGAAACCGGAGCAAGAACCTTCGGACTCCTTGGTGCGCCTGTAGATATTTCTTTGCCAGCGGCGAAATCTAGCACCTGACTTCCGCGCATGTGCGGCGCTGGCGAGAACTTGGTGGACCCGGCAAGATTTGAACTTGCATCTGCGAAGCGGCGATGGAGAGCGCCGCCCGCCGTGTTCCTTACACCACAGGCCCAGTCTTCCAATCACGCAACTTGTCTGACCCGAGCAAGTAGCCCTAGTCGACGTGTTCCCCCACTTCGAACCCTTCTTCAGCCGCAGGCAGCACGTCACGTTCGCCTGCAATCCACACGTAAAGCGTGGGCAGCAGAAAGACGCTCATGATCAGAGCGGCCATCAGTCCTCCCACAATCACGATGGCAAAAGGACGTTGTGAATCCGAGCCGATGGCATGCGAGGTGGCCGCTGGCAGCAAGCCCAGAGTCGCGACCAGCATGGTCATCATGATCGGGCGCAGACGCAGCACGGCCCCTTCCACCGCTGCCTCTTCGACGCTGTAGCGCCGCACGCGCAGTTGGTTGATGTATTCCAGCATGATGACGCCGGTTTGCACCGACACGCCGAACAGAGCCAGGAAGCCGACGCCAGAGGAAACGCTGAAGTTCGTGCCCGTAAACAGCAGGGCGAGCAGGCCGCCGATGGGCGCGATGGCAACATTGGCCATGATCAGCGCCGCCCACTTGAACGATTTGAACATCGTATACAGAATGATGAAGATGAGCAGGATCGTGATGGGTAGAACGATCAGCAAGCGCTCGTTCGCTCTTTTCTGACTCTCGTATTCCCCCTCCCAGTCGATGTGATATCCGGGAGGCAGTTTGACCTGTTCGTTGACCTTCTTCATCGCTTCTTCAACCGCACTGCCCAGATC
>Ga0210389_10000646_pt1 | contig 30185 bp, 19 predicted proteins | sample IncBWH28OmetaG_FD_160127 | JGI IMG/M metagenome (GOLD analysis project Ga0210389, IMG submission 160127) | Forest soil microbial communities from Barre Woods Harvard Forest LTER site, Petersham, Massachusetts, United States - Inc-BW-H-28-O ... | reverse complement strand
CCGCTGCGGACTTCGATGCGAGCGCCGCGGAGCGCACCGAGAAATTCGGCTTGCGTGGGTTTTTCGCCGAGAGCGAGTCGAAGCGTGGCGAGGCGGCGGGCGAGCGGGGCTTCGGAGTTGTAGTCAACGCCGGTGATGCGGCCGCCGGAGAGATCGAGGACGGTGAGGGAGTTGAGGACGTCGTTGAGCTGGGAGCTGGTGAAGTCAATGTGGACATCCTGGCTGCCGTGCACGGAACCGAGATGTTCGAAAAAGCCGATACCGTTTTTGTAGAGGACGACGCGGCGAACGGGAAGCTTGGACGGCGATGCAGGGGCCGGTGTATGCGATTCGGCCGGGGGAGGCGGCGTCTTTGCGGGTGGTTGCGCGGCGGATTTAGTTTGCGCAAGAGCTGGGATGGAGAAAAGGAGGCATGCGGACACACTACGAAGGAAGACGTTCATGGACCACCTCACAGAGGAGTGACGTACAAACTTGATTACGGAGATGCTGACAGCATTGGAAGCGTTGCACGAGGGAGATTCAGTGGCAAGCGCACAGAAAGTTGGAATGCGCAGATTGATTAAGACCCGTGCCGAAGGGTTAGCCGTTGACTCCGGGGAATGGTGGAAATAGTATCAGGCAGCGAAAAGGCGGCCATTTCCGGCGGAGGGAAGGGGCTGTACAGCTAGAGTTTTCTCGACTGGACTAACCCGCAAAACCGATCCGAGAGTTTAGGAGTGTCCCATGATTCTCGAAGTGCAAAAGAAACAGGCCACGCCAGAAATCGTAGTGCTGGAATTGCGCGGGCGATTGTTGATGGGGAACGACAGCCGGCAGGTGGAGTGGTCGATCGCCGAGGTAATGAAGGAAGGCGCGAAACGGGTGGTCATGGATTTGCGGGAACTGAACGCAATTGACAGCACCGGTGTGGGGATCCTGGTGATGTGCAACGCGAAGTTGCAAAAGGCCGGTGGAGTGATGAGGATCGTGTCCTCGGACGGGATTGTGGAGAGCACCCTGCAGATGACACACGTGGACCGGATTGTGAAGTTTTTCGAGACGGTGGAGGCGGCGAGCGAGAAATTTGATGTGGCGTGAGAAAGGAGAGGCCTGTCAGCGGTTTATTGAAACGAGGCGACGGCCTGGGCCTCATCGTCGAACGTGGTGAAGAGATTCAGCAAGCCGACCATCTTCAAAGTCTGCAGCGTGAATTTGGAGGGCTTGAGGAGGCGGATGGCGCCGCCGGCCTGCTTTGCGGAAGTAAGATGGCGAACCAGCATGCCGATGCCGCTGGAATCGATGGTGGGGACGCCTTCGAAGTCGAGAACGATTTTGGAGTGACCCTGGCCGAGGAGTTCAATGATGGTGGCGTTGAAGCGGTCGAGCGCGGGACCCATGGAGAGGCGCCCAGCGAGCTTGACAACTTTGACGCCGTCGAGAGTTTTCGTATCAATGTCCAACGCTGCCACCCCCTTGAAACCCCGGGTTCGCCCAAAGCGGGCTGATTGACACTCCAGTATGGCTTTGTTAGAGTGCGCGCACAACTTAGTTAATCTCGGGACAAAAAGCAAGAAAGGCAGTGGGCTGGTGACTTCCGCCCCGTTCATGTCACCAGATGGAAGGTCGGGCATTGGCCAGCCAGGAACAAGAATCCGTCCTTGATCTGTTACCTCTCTCACTAAATTTGCTCGCGGAGCAGGAAGTCACGCCACGCGCGAAAGTGTTTGCACGATTTGTGTCGGAGTTGATCGCCGACGCGGCGGTGAGCGTGTATACGCTGGCAAGTGTGGACGAGAAAGCGGTGTGGGTCCCGCGAGCCACGGTGGGCGAGGCGAAACTGCACAATGAGGAGATTCCGGCGGAGTCCGGACTGCTGGGAATCGTTTATTCGGAAAGCGCCGCAATTAACCGAACCGCGGCGGAGGTCAAGCGGGAGGATTACCCGCACATAGACATCCGCAAATCGCTGTTGTCGCTGACCTACCTTCCTTTGATTCATAACGATAATCTGATTGGGGCGCTGGAAATCCTGGCGTTTGAGGAGGAGATCTCGGCGGAGGCGGTGGAGGCACTGGTGCCGGCTGCGGAGGTGGCGGCCGCGGCGATCGCGACGGCCCAGGCGTACGAAGAGGAACGGCACGGGACGATGACGTCGATCACGCGACTGACGCAGCTTTATGACTTGGAGAAGGTGTTTTCCTCGACGCTGGAAATGGACGAACTGCTGCCGCTGATCGGAACCAAGATTGCGGAAATTCTGGAATGCCAGGCGGTGAACATCTGGCTGATGCTGCCGGACGAGTCCGTGGAGCTGATGCACCAGGCCGGGGAAGACGTAACAACGTTCAAAGGACAAAAGCTTAAGGCCAATGAGGGAGTGGCGGGGACGATCTCCGATAACGGCGAGCCGATCTGCGTCGGCGATCCCGGGGATGAGCGTTTGGTGCAGAGGAATAAGGATGCGGGGAACGCGGGCGTAGTTTCTGTAGTGGCTGCGCCGATACTGGAGAAAGCTGCGCTGGTGGGGGTAGTCGAAGCGGTTAACAAACTGGATGGCACACCATTTGACGATGACGACCTGTTCACGCTGAGCAATCTGGCGGAGACGGCGTCGACAGCGCTTCACAATGCGAGCCTGCTGCTGGCGGAGCGCAAGGTGGAAGTGTTGGAGACGCTCAACAAAGTCAGCCACGAAATCACGTCGACGCTGAATCTGGAGCGGATGCTGCAGACGATTGTGAACGCGCCACAAGCGGTGATTCCCTACGAGCGTGCGGCGATCGTGTTGGAGCATGGGGGACGGTTCAAATTGAGCGCGGTGACTGGCGTGACGCAGGTGCAGGCGGACCACCCGGATATCGCGCCATTGAACGAAATTCTCCAATGGGCCGCGCTTTCCGAAGAAGTGATCCATGTGCGGCAGCACGGAGAAGAAATTGACGCCGGACGCGAGGAGACCAAGGCGAAGTTCAGAAAGTATTTCGAGGAATCGGGGATGCGAGGATTTTATGCGCGGCCGCTGAATGACGATACGGGGCGAGTTGGGCTGCTGGCGATGGAGAGCAACGATCCCGATTTTCTGGGGCCGGCGCACCTGGAAATTGTGGAAGTATTGGCGGGACAGGCGACCGTGGCGCTGCGGAATGCTCAGATGTACAAGGAAGTGCCGTTTATTTCCGTCTTGGAACCGGTGCTGGTGCGGAAGCGAAAGTTCATGGCCATGCAGAAGCGAAAGCGAACGGCGATCCTAACGCTGGCCGGCATGGGGTTGTTGTTTCTGGTGGCGTGCCCGCTGCCGCTCCGGGTGGATGGCGATGCGGTGGTGGCGCCGGGGAAGCGGGCGCTGGTGCAGCCGGAGGTTGAGGGAGTGATCGGGAAAGTGCTCGTTCATGAAGGGGAACACGTGCAACGCGGGCAGGTGCTGGCGGAGATGGAGGGATGGAGCTCCCGCTCGGCGCTGGCGGCGGCGCAGTCAAAATACGAAACGGCGATGCTGGAGATGAACAAGGCGCTGGCGTCGAATGATGGAACGGAGGCCGGAGTCCGGCGGGTGCAGGCGGATTACTGGAAGGCGGAAGTGGAGCGGGCGAAGCAGATGGTAGATCGAACTCAGTTGCGGTCACCCATCGAGGGAGTGGTCGCCACACCGCACGTGGAAGAGTTTGCCGGACGGAAACTGGAGCCAGGCGATTCGTTTGCAGAAGTGGTGGATACGTCGCAAGCGGTGATCGACGTGGCCGTGGATGACGCGGATGCGGGATTGCTAAAGGCCGGGCAGAGTGCGGTGGTCAAGCTGAACAGCTACCCGACCAGGACTTTTCACGGAGGGGTGGCTGTCGTGAGCCCGAAGGGAACAATGCTTCACGACGGCACGGTGTTCTTCGCGCGCGTGGCGGTGCCGAACGAGCAGGGCGTGATACGAGCCGGTATGGAAGGGCGCGGGAAAGTGCGAGTCGGCTGGTCGCCTTCGGGTTACGTGTTTTTCCGACGTCCGTTCTTGTGGCTTTACGCGAAAATCTGGTATTGGCTGGGCTGGTAGGAGCACGGAGAAGTCATGCGAAAAAAGTGGATGTTGGTCGGGCTGGGAGCAACGTTCCTGGCGATGGGGTGCGGAGACGAGAAAGCGCCTGTCGGTGGCGTGACGAATGCCGCGGCGCCAGCGGCTACTCCAGCGCCGCCGAAGCCGCTGATCCCGAATCCTAGCGAGCCAGTGGATGCGGGGCTCTCCGTTTCCGGGCCAATCATCGTGGAACATGAAGTGGAACTGACCGCGCAGCGCGACGGACTGCTCCAGAAGATCTATGTGGATGCGCCCGCGCGGGTGAAGGCGGGAACGTTGCTGGCGGAGTTGGACGGGCGGCAAATCCAGGCGAATCTGGCGGCGGCGCGCGCGAAAACGCGGAGCATCGAGGCAGACCTGAAGAACTGGCAAGCCGAGGCGCAGGTGCTGAAAGCCGATTATGGTCGACAGCAACACTTAATGGAGCTGGGGCTTACGTCACAGGAGCAGTTGGAACATGCCAAGTATAAAGCGGAGTCGGACCAGTGGGACATTCTGCGAGTGACGGAGACGCTGAATACAGCCAAAGAAGAAGAACATTCGCTGGAAATTGAGATGGAGAAGACCAAATTGACCGCGCCGTTTAACGGGCTAATTGCGCGGCGGTATGTGCGCGAAGGGCAGAACGTGACCAAGGGACAGCGGCTCTTTTGGGTGACCGCGGAGGCGCCCCTGCTGATGCGGTTCACGCTGCCGGAAAAATTCTTTGGGAAAATGCACAACGGGCAGCCGGTGGAGGTCACCTGCGCGGACGCGCCGGCGGAAAAGCACCTGGCGAAGGTGAAACAGGTGAGCCCGGTGGTGGATCCTTCGAGCGGCACGTTTGAAGTGCTGGTGGAATTGACGGGCGACCGCGGAACGTTGCGGCCGGGGATGACCGCCCTGGCGCACCTGGAAAATATTCACTAAACAAAATCCATGAACCTGACACGCGCACTGGAAGTGGCCCTGCCGGATATTCCGGCGCGAAAGCTCGCCGAGAGCTATCCGCGGCTGGACCCGGGGACCTCTTCCAGGGAGCACATTGAAGACGGCCGGCCAATGGTCAGAGTCTATGTCCCGGCCTGCTCGGGGATGTATTCGCTCGACCCGGAACAATGGAGGCTCGCACAATTATTCGACGGTACCCGATCCTACGCGGAAATTGCGGAGATTTATTCGCAGGAGAATAACATTGAGTACGACGAAGCGAGCGTAAGAGAATTCGCCGACGCTCTGGAAGCCAACACTTTCTGGTACAAGACACCACAAGAAAAAAACATCCTGCTGCTGAAACAAAGCAAGGAGGAACGCAAAAAAAGGCTGGAAGTGCGCAGCCGGTGGGCGGATCTGTCCGATGTAACTTTTCCCGCGTTTAATCCCGACCGGTTTCTGACCTGGTTTTACGGGAAGACCAAATTTGTTTACACCCCATGGTTTACGATTTTGAGCCTCATTGGCATTGGCATCGGCGCGAGCATCAGCGCATCCCACTGGAGCGAGATCTGGCAGGACACGTTGGATTTTTACACCTTTGCCAATAAAACGTGGTGGGACGTCTTCGCGTTGTACACCCTGGGGATGTTCGTCGTCGGCGTGCACGAGTTCGCCCACGCCCACACTTGCAAACACTACGGCGGCCGAGTCCCTGCGATGGGTTTTGCGCTGGTGTACCTGACGCCCGCGTTCTACACGGACACAACGGAGGGCTTCGTACAGGGTTCACGGTACCAGCGGTTTGTCATTGCGATGGCGGGAATCTGGTCCGAGCTCATTCTGTGCGCCATCGCCACGCCGATCTGGTGGGCCACCCCCCCGCAGACACTCGTTCACGACAGCGCTCACTTCATCATGATGATGACGGGGCTGATGTCATTGCTGCTGAACTGGAATCCGCTGATGAAGCTGGACGGGTATTACATGCTCTGCGAAGTCGTGGGGATACGGGACTTGAAAGAGGATTCGACCGCCTATGTTTCGGCCTGGGTGAGATCTCGAATCTGGCGACTGCCGGTGGACATGCCCTACGTGCCGAAGGGCCGGCGGCTGGGATACATAATCTATGCGCTCCTGTCGGGATTCTATAGCTATTCGGTGCTTTACATACTGGCGCGGTTCGCAGGAAATTTTGTCCGGAACTTCAGCCCGGAATGGGGATTTATTCCGGAGCTGGCGGTCGCGGCCATCATCTTTCGATCGCGAATCCGTTTACTGGGGAAATTTATGAAATTCATATACCTGGACAAAAAAGACCGGGTCATTGCATGGTTCACCCCCCAACATTCGCTGTTGGCGGCTTCCGCGGTGGCGGTGCTTCTGGCGCTACCTATCTGGCATGATTCGATTGCAGGAAGATTTATGCTTGAGTCCCCGCACGTTGCAATTGTTCGAGCGCATGTACCGGGAGTGGTGGAAAGCATCAAGGTGCGCGAGGGGGAGCAGGTATCGGCCGGACAATCGTTGGGTGAATTGCGCAACCTGCGGTTGACCTCCGGATATGAGGCCGCGCGGGCGCAATTCCTGCTGGCCTCGGAGCGGGCCAAAGAGGCGTCACGTGAATACAAGGGCTTTGGGGCAGCCTTGAAGGAAAAGGAGCAACAGGGGGCCCAGGTGCGGCAGTATTCGGAAATGGACAAGGCGTTGGAGCTTTCCAGTCCCATTGACGGAACCGTGGTTACTCCGCGAGCGCAGGACCTGTCCGGGGTGTATCTGAATCCAGGTCAACAACTGCTGGAGGTGGCTGACTTGTCCGCTTTGCGAGCTCGAATCTACGTGCCGGAGCATGAGATGTACAAATTGCAGCCGGGAGCACGGGCGCGATTGCAGGTGGATGGATTTTTACGAAAGTGGACAGCGAACTCCGCCGCAATTGGGGCTCGACCGGTGGAGATGCCTGGTGGGCTCAGCGGAAACAACGGGCTCAATGGAGTAAGCCCGCTGCACTTTTATCTGGTGGATCTGGAAGTAGCAAACCAGGATTTCCAGCTGCGTCCGGGGATGACGGGGATGGCCCGAATTTACGGCCAGCGGAGAAGCCTGGCGGGCTTAGGGTGGGAGTGGACTAGCAATTTCTGGGGTCGCAAACTCTGGTGAGTACAGTGACGCTGGGAAATAAGAAAGGCCGCCTGACGGCGGCCTTTCTTGGTACGCATTTGAACTGATCAGCTCTGCGCAAGTTCGAAACTACTTGCGTTTGAGTTCCTGAGAAGCCCGGCGCATCCGCATGCTCGCGACCGCATTGCGCTTCAGCTCAGATGAGCGGCGCATGCGCGGGTTCGCGACAACAGAGCGCTTCAGGTCAGATGAGCGGCGCAGAGGGACGCGCTTGGAAGAAACATTGGTGGGCTTCGCGACTTCGGAACTGACGGCGTTGGCCTTCTTGGTGGTCTTGAGGGTGCTGATTAAGCTTTTCTTTTCGATAGACATGGCTGGTAAGCTCCTTGAATTTTTTTGATGTCCCGCAGACGCTGAACCATAGTGCAGGTAACTGGCCAAAGTGCCGGTCGGCCCGAGGAAAGGCCATTGGTGCACAAAACAAAGAGCTTAGTGCCAAAGCACTATCCAGGGAGCATCCCGGGCAGGGTGAGAAATTCTCCTGATGGTTAAAAATTAACCGCCTATGGGTTAAATTTTAACCGATTTAATCGAGGCGGTGCTTGCGGCAGAGGTACTTCATGCGCTGTGGGTCTACCTGGAGCAGTTGCGCGGCGGCGGACTTCTTGCCCCCGGTGCGGCGCAGGGCGGCGTTCAGGTAAGCAATTTCAATTTTTTCCATTTCGGCATCGAAATCCACGCCTTGCTCGGGGATGAGTATGGCCTCCTGGCCGCTAGCGCTGTGATGGAGCAGGTGCTGCGGCAAGTGTTCCGGAGTGATAGCGTGGCCCGGGACCATGACCACCAGCCGTTGGATTACATTCTCCAGTTCGCGAACGTTGCCGGGCCAGGTGTAGTCCTCGAGGATTTCAAGAACTTCCGGTTGCATCGTTTTAAAGGGCTTTTTGGCGGCGGCGGAATAGACGCGCAGAAAATGGTCAACGAGTAGGGGAATGTCGCCGTCGCGCTCGCGCAGCGGGGGGATGATGATGGGGACGACGTTGATCCGGAAGTAGAGGTCCTCGCGGAATCGCCCTTTACGAACGGAATCTTCGAGATCTTCATTGGTGGCGGTGATGAGGCGGAAGTCGATTTTACGCGTGACGCGGCTGCCGAGGCGCTGGACGGAATGCTCCTGGAGGACACGCAGCAATTTGCTTTGCAGATTCGGATTGAGGGTGGTGATTTCGTCCAGGAACAGGGTGCCGTTGTGGGCGGATTCGACCATGCCGGGCTTGGCGGAATACGCGCCGGTGAAGGCCCCTTTTTCATAGCCGAAGAGTTCCGACTCCATCAGGGTCTCGGGGAGCGCGGAGCAGTTCAGGCAGATGAACGGGTGATCCGCGCGATCGCCGCACTGGACGATCGCCTGTGCCACAAGCTCCTTGCCAACACCGCTTTCGCCGCGAAGAACGACGGACGCGCCGGTGCCGGCGACGGCTTCAACGGCTTGATAGACCTTTTGCATCGCGGCACTACCGCCGACCAGACCGTGGAAGGCGGCTTTGCTTTCGACCTGCTGGAGCAGGCGGCGGCCCTCGAGTTCGAGCGCGCGTTTTTCGATGGCGCGGGAAAGGACTATCTGCAGTTCGGCGTAGTTCAGCGGATGGAGGAAGAATTCGTCAGCGCCGGCCTGGCTCGCCTTTAGAGGGATAGTGCGGCTATTGGTCTGGGTGAAGGCGACGATGACGACGTCGTCGCGAAGCTTGCGCATTTCGGAGAGGACATCGAGGCCGTCGGCCGGGCCATCGCCGATGCAATCGAGATTGAAGAGGATGGCGTGGAGGTCGGGGAGTTCCAGCACGGACTTGATCTCGTCTTCGGTGGCGGCGAGAGTGGTGCGGAATTGAGCACCGAGGTGCTTGCGGACTTCGGGGAAGAGCTGATCGTCATCGGTGATGACGGCGAGGGCGTAGCGTTCCGGGCTGGGGGCTGGTTCGGGCAATCGAATGGCTTCCGTAGTTGACTGGGGATTATAGGCGAGCGGGGGCGGACGAAGAAGATTAAAGTTGCGAGTGCCGCGGCGCACAGGGCCGAGTCCTAGATGAGGGCGTACACGGAGCCGTCGGTGCTGGCGATGTAGAGGACGCCGCCGGAGGGAACCGGCGAGGCGTAGATGCCGCCGACGGTCATCAAGCGCTGAACGCCGACGACGATGTCGTCATAGAAGTCGCTGGCGTAGGCCGCTTCGTAGTTGGGGCTGCCGTCGGGCTTGGTGTAGGCGGCGCCGTTTTTGCGCTGGCCGTCGGTGGCAAATTCCCAGGCGGGTTTTTGGGTAGCCAGATCGACGGTGATCAGCTTACCCGAGTGTGATCCGATGTAGAGCATGTTGCCGGCGATGGTGGGCGAGGAAAAAAACGGCCAGCCTTGGAATTTCAGTGAATAGGCGACAGCGCCGGTTTTGGCGTCGAGGGCATAAACAAGGCTGGTATCGGAAGTGGCGAAATAGACTTTGCCGTCTTTGACTGCAGGAGAAGAGATTACCCAGGAGCCTTTGTTGTTGAAGGCCCACTTCTTTTCGCCGGTGGCGGCGTCGAGCGCGTAGAAATTGGAATCGCGGCAGCCGAAGTAGACGATGCCGTCCGCGACGGAGGCGGAGGACTGGATGCCGACCTGGTTATAAATGTCGTGATCCTCGCCGGTTTTGAAGCGCCACTTCTGCTGGCCGGTGGCGGCGTCGAGCGCGTAGAACCAGGAATCCCAGCTGCCGATGAAGAGTGTCCCGTTGGCGATGACGGGCGAGGCGTGTACAACGTCGCCAGTTTGAAATTTCCAGCGGAGCGCGCCAGTAGCCGCATCAAGTGCGTAGACATTGCCGTCACCACTGCCGAAATAGACGGCGCCGTTCCAGACGAGCGGAGAAGAGAGAAAGACGTCGTACGGATCAGGCATGCTTTCCGCGGCGGGCTGGGAACCGTGAATGTGTTTTGCGGTGAAGCGGTGTTCGCCGGTAGTCTTGAATTTCCATCGGGGCTTGCCGGTTGCGGCATCGAGAGCGTAGAAATTGCCGTCGTAGCTAGTGAAAAAGACGGTGTTGTCATTGACGGCAGGCGAGGAAGTGATGCCGCTGCCGGTTTCGAATTTCCAACTCTGTTTCCCGTTGGCAAGGTCGACGGCGTACAGGAAGTGGTCGGTGCTTCCGAAAAAAATCGTGTTGCCCACAACTGCGGGGGAAGAAAAAATCTTGCCCTGCGTGGTGAATTTCCATTTCACCTGAGTGAATTTCGTGAGTGGAGAGGAATCGTAGATACCAGGATGATCGGAGCCACCGCGAAAGGAAGGCGAGTCAGCGGGAAGAGCAGCCAACGGAAGTAGACAGACCACGGCGGACGCCAGAAAACATTTCATGCTCACACCCCTCTTGCTGCAGTTAGACGAGGGTAGTGAACAAAGGTGTGGTGAGCGGCAAGGCTTTGACCAGCGGTGGCGGCCTGGATTGATTGCATAAAAACAAAAGCCCCACCTTGCGGTGGGGCCTTGTTGAAATGTGCTTTTGAGGCGCGGCTAGAACTGGAAGCGCAATCCAAACTGCATGATGCGCGGGAAGTGCGCGCCGTCAAGCAGAAGGGCCTGCGTGTTGCAGCGATAGCACCCGAGGGAAACGATGGCACCGGTGCCGGAAGAGGAAGTGCTTCCCCCGATCTGGTCGAGTTGCGTGTGGTTAAAGACGTTAAAGTTCTCCCAGCGGAATTCGAAGGCGTAGCGTTCCTTGAAGGCGAAGCGCTTGAAGAGGCCGAAGTCGAAATTCAAGCGGCCGGGGAGATTAATGCTGTTGCGCCCGAAGGTGCCTGTGGTGAGACCCACGGGAGCAACGAAAGCGTCCGGGTTGTAGTCGAGAACTCCGAATACGCCAGCGTAGGCGGCCCGTTGTGCGGCCGTCACCGTATTGGGATTGCCGACGAGGGCCGGAAAGGCCTGTACGCCGCCATTGGCCCCGATCCCGCTTGCCAAACCCGCATTGTCGGCGAAGGTCGTGCCGTTGGTTGAGACGTTAAAGGGCGACCCGGACAAGGCCGTGGTGATACCGGAAACTTGCCAACCGCCAAGCAGCGTGCGTGCCAGGCCCTGGGAGTTGTTGAAGAGGGGGAGGGCATAAACGTAACTAAGGGTGAAGGCGTGGCGGATGTCGAAGTTGGAGCTGGCGCGGCTAATGCCAGGATTCGCGGGGTCGACGAACAACGTGTCGCCACGATCCGAAGAGTCGTCAATGGAGTGGCTGTAGGTGTAGCTGGCGCTGAGCGTGAGAGCGCCGACGTTGCGGCGAACGCTCATTTGGAGCGAGTTGTAAATGGAATTGGCGGTAGGCTCGACACGAGTGATGCTGCCAAGACCCTGGAATTGGCGGAAATAGTTGTTGGCGCCGGCGTTGTTGCAAGCGACAAACAGGTTTTGGAGGACGTGAGGGTTGGTAACCGTCACGAGGCTGTTGCCGAGGGTGCCGGAGATTTGCGCTGCAGTGGGGAGCCCGGTGGAGCCGAAGGAGAAGTTGCCGCAATCACCGTTCGGGTTTATCGGGTTTACGCCCGTGTCGGCAATCGCCCCGAGGTTGTCCTGCACGTACGGATTATCGCTGTTGGCGACTGGCGTGAGCTGGTTCAAGTCAAATTGACGCGTGAGGTGCGTGCCCTTGCTGCCGACGTAGGCAACCGAGAGCAGGACGTTCTTCGGGAGCTCATGCTCGAAGCCGAGGTTCCACTGCTGCATGTAGGGCCATTGGATCTTGTCGGGGATGGAGATGGGCGAAATGGGGCTGGGCGCTCCTTGAGGGCCCGAGGCCACATTGCCGTAGCCGATGATGTCGCTGACAGCTCCATTGGGCGAAATCGGCGAAGCGCTCTGTTGGAGAAGTTCGGCGTTGGCTTCGTTGCCGTTCATGTGCTCGAAGAAGATGCCGTATCCTCCCCGGATGGCCCACTTGCCGTCGCCGAAGGGATCGTAGGCGAAGCCGAGTCGCGGCCCTGGATTGACCCACTTGTTTTGCATGCACCCCGTGGTCCCGGCCGCAATGCCCGGAATGGTGGGATGAGATTGGCCGCACTGAACGAGCCCGTTGAAGATGGACTGCCCGGGGCCGACATTCAGGAGTTGGGAGTTATTGGGGTCATTGAAATTGAAAAAGGGCGGAGCGGCAGCGGCACTGTATGCGGCCGGGGAGAAGCCGAACTCCTGCTTGTTCTTTTCCTGGTAGCGGCCGTAGATGCTCCAGCGAAGGCCAAGGTTGAGAGTGAGCTTTTTGGTCACGCGCCAGTCATCCTGGAAGAAAGGCTCGAGGATTTTGTAGCGGTCATAGAAATAGAGTTGGTTGGCGTTCTGGGCGTATCCAGCGATGTTGCCCAACAAAAGGTCTGCAAAGGGATTCTGCGAGGAAACGGTGCTGTTGAAGGCGTAGCTGAGTTGCCCTTGCTGGTCGAAGGACGCCGACTGGTTCTTTTGCGCAGCGGCAAAATAGGCGCCGAAAAAGAGTGTGTGTGTGCCAATGATCTTGGTGACGATGTCGCGATAAGTGTAAGTCGGGTTAGCGTTCTTCCACGGGAAGTAGCCGGTATCCACGTTGAAGCCGCCCGGACCATAAATCTGTGCGGGGTTCGGATTGATGCTCGGATCGGGAGTGAAGGTATTGCCGACAGCAAAGGCAGGGATCTTCCCTTGCAGGCCATTGGCGAAGAGAGGAGCGAGGTCAATGCCGCCCGTCGGGAGGTTGCCGTTGTTGCTCACGCTAGAAAGAAAGATATGGTCGTCGGTATAGCTGGCCACGAATTCGTTGAGAAGCGTGGGGCTGAAATTGGAGGTAAGGCGGGCGACGAAGCTGGTGGTGGGTCCTTTAAAGTTGGTGTTGGTGTTGTCGAAGGTGTTGTTGTACTGACCCCAGAGTGGACCCTGGTTGACGGTGTTCCAGGTGTCGTGAATATAGTGCACAGAGATGCGCTGATTTTCGGTGAGGTTGTGGTCCACCCGGATGAGCTCTTCACGCCAGCTGGTGGGAAGACTGGGGTTGGCAACATATACGGGGATCGGGTTTCCAGCGGCCCCCCATCCCGTTGGGTAGTTGCCGGCGATGCCGTTGAAATTGTTTGCCGCGGGGATAAGAGTCAAGAGGGCGTTCGCAGTTGATGAGAACGGGGTAGGAAGTGTGTTGTTGGGGAAAGGTGTGGCACCGGTGCTGTTCACGGACTGATACGGACACGCATAAAACTGGTTCGGGTCAAACGTTCCGGCCGTGGTAGGGCAGACATCGCTGAAATTGCCGGCACGTTCGTCGGCGGAAGGCACAGCCTGGTTAATGTTCTGGCCGGGAACGATTTCGCGGCGCCATTCCTGGGACCAGAAGAAGAAAGTTTTCTTCTTGTCGTTGTTGTAGAGGTGAGGAATGTAAACCGGGCCGCCGATGGTGTAGCCCCAGTCGTGCTTTTTGTACTTCGGACGGGGAACGCCGGTGCCGTTGTCCTGCCAGGAGTTGGCGTTGAAGAAATCATTGCGGCCGTAGTAAAAGGCGCTGCCGTGGAACTGGTTGGTGCCGCCGCGAATTTCCGTTTCGATGGTGCCGGATCCGTTCTTGCCGAACTGCGCGCCGTAGTTGGATGTGAGGACCTTGAATTCGGCGATCGCTTCCAGGTTGGGATAGACGTTGATGCTGTTGTTGGAGCCGTTGTCCATGTTGTCGCCGCCGTCGATTTCCCAGTTGTTGTATTGCCCGCGACCGCCGTTGATGCTGTACATAGTGTTGCCGGCGATGCCCACGACGCCTTCGTCCTGGCCGGTCTGACTGACGACGCCGGGGGCGAGGGTGACAAGTTGAGTGAAGTTGCGGCCGTTGAGCTCGAGCTCCTGGACTTGTTTGTTGGTGATGGTGCTACCGATTTCGGAGGATTGCGTGTCCACTTGAGCGACGTTTTCCCCTGACACGACGACTTCTTCGGTCACCGAGCCGATGGTAAGGGTAACGTCGACGCGCGCTTTCTGGGCGACGTCAAGGACGACACCTTTCGCTTCAAACTTCTGAAAGCCCTTGATGCTGACGGACAAGTTGTAGGTGCCAGGCGGGAGGGAGGAGGCAACGTAAACGCCATCGGCGTTGGTTTCGGTGGTGCGCGTGAGGTTGCCACCGGTGCTGGCAATGACAACTTTCGCACCCACGACGGCCGCGCCGGACTTATCGGTGACCGTGCCGCTGATCAGTCCGTTGTTCTGCGCGCCGGCCAAGGCGGGGAAAAGCAGGAGGGCCAGCAGGGCGAGCCCAGCCAGGAGAGAGGGGAAATGGCAAAACTTTGAATACAGACGGTGGCTCTTCACGATAAACCTCCACAAGATTGAAAACTCAGAATATGAGGGAAGAGGGAGAGGCTTAACGCACGTTCATCAGCGCGGGACGACAACGCGCGAACTGGAACACGACCACTCTTCAAGGAATCCCTCGGTCCTCGACCCGACCGCAAAGCACCCGTAAACAAGCTATTAAATCGGATTAATAAAGGAACTCGATGCGCGTGTCAAGTGTAAAATGGGGCCGCGTGCCAGCAGGATTTGATGAAAGATGCCTTTCCGCCATTGAACACCCACAGGAAAATAGCGGAGACTGTGATGCCATGCGGCATTTTCTGACAATTCGGGCGATGGTGGCGCTGCTGCTGGCGGGGACCGCCGGAGGTGCCTGGTACGCCGCGCAGAGGGAATTATTGCAGGCTGGTGCCGGAGCGCAGGGCGGGGCTCCTGTTAACGATCCGAAAATCTGGTTCGCGAAGGGGCAGGCAGCGCTTCAGAGCGGCGACCTGGATTCGGCGGAGAAAGCGTTCCGGGACGTTTTGGCTGTGGATCCGAACTCGGGGGCGGCGTACGCCAATCTCGGAGTGATCGAGATGCGCCGGAAGAACTGGGACGAGGCGCTGAAGAATCTGAAGCGGGCGGAAAAGTTGTCTCCGCGGATGGCTGGCGTGCGGCTGGACATCGGGTTGGTGGAGTTCCGGCGGGGGAACTACACGGATGCGATCGTGCCATTGGAATCGGTGGTGCGCGAAGAACCGCATTCGTCGCAAGCGCGATATCTGTTGGGAATGTGCCAGGTGTTTACGGATCGGTTTCAAGTGGCCGCGGAGACGCTGGAGCCTCTGTGGCAGGAGCGATCCGGCGATGTGATGTATCTCTACGTTCTGGGGATCGCGGCCAGCAAGTCCGGAAAAAAAGAGCTGGATGAGCGGGCGATGAAGCGAATGCTGGAAGTGGGAGAAGGCACGCCGGAATTCCACCTGATTATGGGGAAGGCGTACCTGCAGCATCAGGAGTACGACGCGGCATTTGCGGAATTGCGAAAGGCGCAAGCGGCGAATCCGGACTTGCCGTTTCTGCATTTTAATCTGGGCATCGGATACCTGGAGATGGGAGATGCCGGCAAAGCGGAGAAGGAATTCTTGCAGGACGCCCGTATCGATCCAGAGTTGGCGGACAACTATTACCAGTTAGGGAAAATTTTCGCGCAAGAACAGCGGGATGAGGAGGCGGTGCAGGCTTACCGGGAGGCGTTGAAGCGGGATCCGCGGCGCCCGGGGGCGTGGTTCGGCTTGGCGAAGATTTATCAGAAAGAGGGAAAGTATGAGGACGCGCTGCGGGCGGTTGACGAGACTTTGAAGGTAGTGCCGGAAAGCGACAAGGCCCATTATCTGCGCGGGCAGTTGCTGCTGAAATTGGGAAGGAAAGAAGAGGCGCAGGCGGAATTTGGGAGCGCGAAGAAATTGATGAATGCGGATCTGGATAAGGACCGGGAGAAGTGGAGCGACAAGACGATTTCGAGCCCGGAGCTGACACAAGGAAAAAACTAGGAGGAAGAGCAGGATTTAACGCAGAGTTCGCAGAGACGCTGAGGACGTTGAGAAGAGGGAGAGGCGAATTAGATAGGTGGATATTTCCACGGGCCGCGGGCTTGTTCGAGTTGGTCGGCCACGGCTAGGAGGAGTTCTTCTTCGTGGGGACGAGCAATTAGTTGGATGTTGATGGGGAGGCCTTCGGGGGATTGGCCCATCGGAAGAGAAAGACCTGGAAATCCTGCGAGGTTTAGCCATTGGCAGAATCGCATGGTGTCGCGATAGTTGTGCGGATTGTTGGGCCGATAGTTGCCTGCGCCATGTTTGAAGGCCGGAGCGGTGGAAACCGCGGAGAGCAGAATCGGAACGCCGCGGAGTTGCCGTAGCAGAGAAGCGCGGACCAGGTCGCGGTCCACACAAGCTTTCTGAAAAGTTTCGAGAGTAACTTTCGGCTCGGCCAGGGCCAATTCAAGATAGCCGGCTAGCATCGGGCTGAGCTCCGATTCTCTTCCAATTGTAGATTGGCGAAACAGGTCGGCGATCACGGGGCCAAAGAAAAACCACCAGAGTTCCAGAGCCTGATCCAACCTTTCCAATTTGAAGGGTTCGACGCGGTGATTCAGATCGCATAGGAGTTGTGCGGCGCGTCGCAACGTGGAGAGCGTCTCCGGTGTCGGTCGGCCGAGTTCCGGATTTTCAAGAATTCCGATTCGCAGGCCGCGAAGATCTGATGCTCCAATTTGGCGCAGCGAGACAGGCGCGGAGAGCGCGTCGCCGGGGTCGGGGCCAGACATGATTGCGAACAGCGCGCGCAGGTCGGCGACCGTGCGCGCCATCGGGCCGACCACGCCGATCCACCCGAACGCGCCGGCGCCCGGAGGAAAATGGCCAGTGGCGGGAATGCGGCCGGGCGTGGGCTTCATTCCGCAAATGCCGCAAAAGTGCGCGGGCGTGCGGATGGAGCCTCCGCCGTCGCTGCCGACTCCTCCCATTGAGCAGCCGGAGGCGATGGCCGCAGCCTCTCCACCACTGGAACCGCCGGCGGAATAGTCAGGATTCCACGGGTTGGATGTCTTGCCGCTCAGACGATTGTCGGTTTCGTAGGCCATCAGAAATTCCGGAGTGTTGGTGTTGCCGAGGAGAATGGCGCCGGCGTCTTCGAGACGCGAGACGAGGGGCGCGTTCGTGGTGGGAATGTAATCTTTGCGGAGAAGAGACCCCGCGGGGCAGGGCCAACCGGCTACGTCGAGGGAGGATTTAACGGTGAGGGGAATTCCCTCAAGTGGACGAAGTGCTTCTCCGCGCGCGATTCGGGATTCGGACTCGCTCGCTCGGGCTCGGGCGGATTCGGCGTCGATGTGAACGAATGGATTGAGCCGGGGCTGGATCTGGGCGATGCGGTCGAGGTGCGCGGCGATGAGTTCGGCCGGGGAGATTTCCTTGCGGCGAAATTTTTCCAGCGTTTCCGTGATGGAGGAATAAACGGGGTGGCCCATGGGTTACGAAAGCTAAGGTAATGGGACGATGGGGATTGGTCAAGGCGAGTGAGACGAAGCGAGCGGAAAGCCACTATAAAATCGGTTGACGATAGGGTTGGCAGCCAAGACAATCGGACGGAACATCCAGCAGGCTGCGGTTTTTTACGGGTGGCGTGTCCGGAAGGAATATTCCCGAATGAAAGTCAGGCACTGGGTTCTGCGGCGTGGGTTTTGGATTTTGGGGCTTGGGGTCCTGATGCTGCCAGCGTTGGCGATGTACGCAGCGCACCGCAGCGGTCAATCAGCGAACACGAACTCGCCCAAATCACCGGGCAGTCAGAAGAAACCGCCCGCGGGCGATGCGCTGCGGCAGAACACCCTGGGCGTGGCGTACCTGAATCAGGGGAAGGCTGCGGAAGGGCAGAAATATTTTGAGCAGGCGCTGACGGCGGATCCGGAATTTGCGTTGGCGAAGATGAATCTGGGAATTGCGCTGTTGGCCCAGCAGAAAATGGAACAGGCGCGCGCGGCCTTGGAAGACGCAACGGCCAAGCTGCCTGACGACCCGTATGCCTGGTTCAACCTGGGACTGGTGTACAAGGACGCGGGCGAGCCGGCGAAAGCAATTGCGGCATTCCAGCATGTAGAAAAGATTGCGCCGGAAGAGCCCGACGCGTTTTATTTTGAAGGCTACCTGAATTCGCAACTCCAGCAATATGACCAGGCGATTCCGGCGTTTGAGAAGGCGTTGAAGCTTGCGCCGTATCACGCTTCGACGCAGTTCGGTCTGGCGCGAGCCTTGCAGAGGAAAGGCGACACGGAAGCAGCGCGCGAAGGAATGAAGCGATTTCAGAAAATAACGGCGGATCATTTGGGGATTCCGTTTGGAGCGGGCTACGGGGACCAGGGAAAATTTTCGCTGGCGAAGTTTGTACCAGGAGGAGAAACCGGCGTTCCGGCGGAAGTTGCCGTGCGTTACGAAGCGCAGCCGCTGAGCAAGTTAGTAGCTGGCGCGACAAAAAATGCCCAGGTTACCGCTCCGAGCAACGGCGCATGTTTTCTGGATTACGACGGCGATGGCAAGGCAGACCTGTTTCTGGTTGGGGTGGAAGGTGGAAAGAGCCGGCTGCTTCGCAATCTGGGCACTGGACGATTTGAAGATGTCACAGAGAAAGCCGGGTTGAGCGGAGTCGGGGCGGGCTTGGGATGCGCGGCGGGAGATTTTGACAACGATGGGCGCACGGACCTGGCGGTATGCGGAAACGAAGGAGTGCAGTTGTTTCATAACGAGGCGAGCGGACGATTCGTGGATGTAACGAAAAAGGTTGGGATCCAGCCCTATCAAGGGTGTGTTACGGCAATGTTCGTGGATTACGACCATGACGGCGATCTGGATTTATACCTGACAGTTCGCACGAACAAACCAGCTCTCACTTTGACAAATGTTCTGTGGCGGAACAACGGGAACTCGACGTTTACGGATGTTTCGGAGGAAACAGGACTAGGTGTTTTGGCAACCGGCGGTGGCGTCGTGAGTACGGATTTCAACAACGACCGCGCGATCGACCTGGTGCTAGCCGGAGGAACGCGTGGAGCGGATATATATTTAAATCCGCGCGAAGGAAAGTTTACGGAGTTACCAGCGATTGATTTTGCGAAAGAAAAGCTGCCGCCTGCTGTCGGGGTGGTCGCGTTCGATTTCAATAAAGATGGCTGGATGGATCTTGCATTCACACACGCGGGGGCGCCGGGAATTTCGCTTTGGAGAAATGTGGACGGAAAACGGATGGAACGAGTAGCACTGCCGGATTTCGGCTGGAGCCGAGGCTCGGGAATTACGTGGGTGGACTACGACAACGATGGCTGGCTGGATCTGGCGGCGGTGGGAGAAGGGGCGAACGGCGGGGAGATTCGCTTGTTACGGAATCTTGGCGAGGCGGGTTGGGCCGATGTAACCAAAAAAGCCGGCCTCGACGGACTAAAGCTAAAAGAACCGCGCGCCTTGGCCGTGGCAGATTTGAAAAACGAGGGAAGTCCTGACTTGGTTGTGACGCAAGCCGGCGGCGAGGCGCTAGTGCTACAAAATATCGGCGCGAACCAGAACCACTGGATGCAGATTGACCTGAAGGCGCTGAACGACAACAAGAGTGGGATCGGAACGAAGCTGGAGATTTTTGCCGGCGGCCTTTATCAGAAATGGGAAATCGCCGGCGCTTCAGGATATCTGGGGCAGAACGCGCCGGAATTGCTTATGGGACTAGGCAAGGAAAAGGCGGTGGACGTGGTTCGCCTGCTTTGGCCGACCGGCGTGCCGCAGGATGAAATCAATTTGGCTGCTGGGAAAACGCAGGCGATTGGCGAACTCGACCGAAGAGGGAGTTCGTGTCCGATTTTGTTTTCCTGGAACGGTCATGAATACGAATTCATCGCCGACATGATTGGGCCAGGAGTGGTGGGGCACTGGGTGGCGCCCGGAGAACGCGATGTGCCGGACCCAGACGAATATTTGAAAGTGCCGGCGCGCAGCGTTCGCGAGAAGAACGAGCATCTGAGTTTCCGTTTCATGGAGCCGATGGAGGAGACGGTCTATCTGGATCAAGTGCGGCTGCTGGCGGTGGATCATCCATCGAACGTGGAGGTGAATCCGAACGAAAGATTCGTCAGCGCGCCGCCGTTTCCAGAGTTTCGCGTGATCGCCACGCAAAATGCGCGAGTGCCGGCGGGCGCTTGGGACGACAAGGGCAAGGATGTTTTGCCGCTTCTGGCGAAGCGCGACAGGAAATATGTGACCGATTTCGAAGGATTGCCGTTCGCGGGATTCGCGAAATTGCATTGGATTGAGCTGGATTTGGGCGCGTGGGACGCGCAGAAACCATTGCGGCTGCTGCTCGATGGATACACAGATTATTTCACGGCGACGTCGATGTACGCGGCCGACCAGGCAGGGATCAAGGTGATCGCGCCATACGTGGAGGCGCAAGACGCGCAGGGAAACTGGAAACGCGTGGTGGAAGACATGGGATTTCCGGCGGGCCTGGCACGGACGATGGTCACGGATCTGACGGGGAAAATTCCGGCCGGGACGCGACGCATCCGCATCGTTTCGAATCTGAAAATTTATTGGGATGCCGTGCGGATTGACCAGACGCCGCCGGTGGAAGGCATTAATGTGCAAGAAGTGCCGCTGGCCGCGGCATCGCTGGCTTTTCTGGGCTATCCGAGAGAGATCCGGCTGAAACCGGCGAGCGACACGGTGTACTCGTACTCACACCGCAGCCCAACAGGTCCCTATGCGCGCGCAGCGGGAAACTACACGCGCTACGGCGACGTGAAAAAACTGCTCGGCGCGGCGGACGATCAGTTTGCGGTGTTTGGCTCGGGAGAAGGCGTGGAGTTGGAGTTTGATCCGGCGGGATTGTCGAAACTTCCCGCGGGCTGGACGCGCGATTACTTTTTTTACGCGAACGGCTTCGAGAAGGATTTCGATTTTTATGCCGCATACGCATTCACGGTGGAACCTTTGCCCAAGCACGGGCTGGTTTCCTATCCCTATGAAACCGGAAAAGAATATCCGCTCGACGAGGAACACTTGAAGTATCAGTTCGAGTACAACACGCGTTCGCGGTCCGACCGCTTGCCGGGGAATTTGCGTTACATGTACACCGCATCGAAGTAAGGAGCAGCCGATGGGAAGAACCGGGGTCGTCACGATTCGAGACGTGGCGCGAGAGTGCGGCTATTCGGCGTCCACGGTTTCGATTGTGCTGAACGGCGCGCCGTTGTCGCGCTACATCCCCGCCGACACAAAAGGCCGAATCGAAAGCGCAGCAAAGCGCATGGGATACCGGCCGAATCCGCTGGCGCGATCCCTCAGGAGTCAGCGGTCGAACATCGTCGGCGTAATGGTGATCGACATTACGGATCCGTTTTGCACTCCGATTTTACGCGGACTGGAAAACGCGCTCTACCAGGCGAGTTATCTTTCGTTGATCGCGGACGCTCATAACGAACCGCACCGCTTCGAACGATATCTGGAGATGCTGCTGGACCGTCGCGTGGAAGGTTTGGTGGTCATCGCGAACTGGCTGGTCGCGGACATCAAGCTGCTGGCGGACTTGACGGAATGCCAGGTGCCGACGGTAATCGCCGGACGAAGTTTTGAAAATCGTTTGGTCAGCACAGTTTCGGTCGACAACGAAAGCGGCGCGAGCATGGCGCTGGAGCACCTTTACCGGCTGGGACACCGCGATATTGCTTTTCTACGCGGACCGAAAGCCCTCTCCAGCAGCGGGCAGCGATGGAAGGGAATTCGTGCGTTTGCGCAATCAGCGGGCTTGCGGCTGGATTCCAAGAAAATTCTGGAGTTGCCGGAATCGCTGGATCCGAACTCAAGCTTCGAGGCCGGGGCGCAGTTGACGGCAGAATTGCTGCGGCAGGGGAACCCGTTCACGGCGCTGGTGGCCTACGACGATATGACGGCATTGGGAGCACTCCGCGCGCTGAAGAAAAAAGGATTGCGCGTGCCGGAGGATTGCTCGGTGATTGGATTCGACGATGTCGCGCAAGCGGGATTGTCCGTGCCGTCATTGACCACCGTGCGGCAGCCCATGGAAGCAATGGGCAGCCTGAGCGCGGGGATCGTGCTGGACGCGATCAAAGCGATGGATGAGAAGCAGGACGCCCCGGTGGTGCGAAGAAAAATTCCGGCGGAGCTGGTGGTGCGGGAGTCGACGCTCGCGCTGAAATAGAAAATGGGAAATAGAGAAGCGCTGACACTCCGGTCAAGTTGGGGTAACCGCCAGTCGCAGTCGAAGAGTGTACAGGGCTCAGAGTGCATCGACTATTTAGGGGTGGGGGCGAAGGCGTCGGGAGGATCCAGGTAGGCTTGTTGCCAGAACGCATCGCCGTTCAAAGCGCCCGAAAATAGTTTCTGAATGTTTGCGGAAGTTGCCGCGGCTATGCCGCCGTCAGCGGCATCGAAGATTACCACCACGCCTTCAGGCTCAGGAGAAGTGGCATTTCCTTCGCGTAATCCTTTTTCGAACAGAGCGAGGCAATAGTTGCGGCGGACAGTTGGGCCCGTCTCTTTCGGGTTTTGTGAGAGCAGTTGCACAGTGAAAATTTTCACCTTCTTGCCCTTGAGCGGCTCCCACACTCCAGGAAAATCTCCGGCTTCTTCGCGCTCAACGCGGAATCCGGTAAATTTTGTTTCCGGGCCCGGCGCGGAAGTGCGCAATCGGGCGGCGAGGCTTTCGGGCAGTTCAACCGCGCTTCTGCGAAGATAGCCGCGCGAATCGCCGGAAATGGAAATGTGAATCCACTCGCCCTCTGCGTCGAGAAATTCAAATTCGTCGTTGGCGGCGGCTTCAAATAGCACATGGGCGTTTTCCGCGTTCTTTGCGTAGACGGGAGTGCCGGACTTTTTGACGACGAGCAGATTGGCCGGGTGCGCCTGGCCGCGTTTGATTTCCTGAAGATTCTGGAGTTCGGCGGTGAGTTGCTGGACGCGCTTTTCGCCGGCAATGCGCTGGTTGCGGAGTGCGGCGACTTCGTCGGGCGGCTGTGCGGTTTGCGGCAGCGGAGCCGCCATGGTCGCGGCGCCGCGAGCGCCGGAGAAATCGAGCTTGGGTTGCGGCGCTTGAGGAGCCGTGGAAGCCGGCGAATTTGCAGGGATGGCCTTGCCGGTAAGTTTCTCTTCAAGCCGATCGAGAAAATCGAGTTCCAGGCGCCCGTTCGAAGGAAGGACTTGATACCCGGACTTGGCGACGTCGCGATCGGCGTACCAGGCGGTGATTTTCGCGGAAAGCCGAACGATGGTGCTGCCCGCGTCGCCCGGGACGAGTTCGATGGAGAACTGATAGAACCCACGTTCATAGCGGTCAAGAGGATTGTCGGCGCGGGCAACAAAACCATCCAGGACGGGAAGTTTCTGGCCGGAGTAGGCTTGCAAATCTTTCAGGGCCTGTTCGACTTGCGGGCGAGGCAAGGCGAAACTCTTGGCGTACGGAATGGCCTGCGCGTGAGTCCCGCGCGCGAAAACGGCAAGGCAGAAAAAGAAAAGTAGGATCCGATCCGGGCGAAACGCAAAGGGCATCAAGGCAACTGCTCCAGACGTTCCTGCGGAAGCCATCCGCGCTGGCCTTCTGGCGTTTCGACGCCCAGCCAGTGCGGCGTGACGATCAGAATGACCACATCGGTATAGGCGGAAAGAGTTTTGAAACTGGCGGCGGACTGAAACGGGGCCGCCTTCAAGTCCGCGCCGGGAGCTTTGACGCGGCGTTCAAGCTCGTGATGCAGGGCGCTGACCTGCTGCTCGAGTTCTTTTTGCGCGGACTCTGCATTCTTGAAACGGGTGGTTTCGTCTTCGCGCTGGCGGACCATAGATTGGCGAACAAGTTCGGCGCTGGTCTCTCGGCGGCGGGCGTCGGCAGCCTGTGCCGAGGCTTCTTCCAAAGCCTCAATCTGGTCTTTGATCTCTTTCATTTCGCTTTTTTCGACGGTGCCGTCCGAAGCGTGAACGACGCGGTGGCCGTTTTCCTGATAGAGGGCGTCGATTTTGACGCGCGTGCGGTTGGCATCAACCGGAATGATGACGTAGCGAACCGCGATGGTGCCCTGGTCCCCCGTTTCCAGGAAGTGGCGCGGGGCAATTGCGTTTTTCCGGATCTTATAAAACACCTCGCCGGGGCCGTCCCAGGGATCGAAAAGCGAAGTGGAGTCAACCGCTTCGGCGCCGGTCAGTATGGGCTCTTTGTCGAAAACCAGAGTGCCATGAACGATTTTGTCGTTGACGACGGAGAGAACCGCCTGCCGAACTTCCACGAGGGTAGCGGGGAATTCGCGAACAACGCCGGGAGTGGTCAGAGTGTCCCCGGGAACGGCGAGCGATGGCAAAAGCAGGAGGAGAGCGAGTGAGAGCAGGGCGAGAGGCGCACCGGGCAGCAAACGAAAGAGGTGAGAAAGCCAGTCTTTGTTTTTCGTCCACATTTTCGATCTACCTCATTTGTTACCCCCAAGTCCGGCGTTGTGTCAAATCCGGCCCTGGACGAACAAAAGCCTTTTGGAACGGAGCAGAACGGTACCATAACTGAACGCACAAAGAATTTTTCAAATGGATGTAAGAAATCTCTTGCATTCACATCGCGGGTGGGAGTAGCATCCGCATCGGTTCAGGGACTGAAGATTGCGTGCAGCTCTCTTGACGGGGAAGCGACGCGCGGTTTTCGGAAATTAGTTTGGAGCGATTCGGCTGAATGTGGGCGTTGGCGCTGTGGGAGCGCCGGCGGTCTGCACGGCCTGTCAGCACCCGTTCCAAAATCCCTTCACCCAATTTAAACGCAGTCCAAACGCGTTGTCTGCTCAGCGTTTCTCCGAACGTTTATGAGGAGGCAGTATGGATGGTAGGGGTGGTAGTGGGGTTAGCGGGATAGCGACCCGTCCGGTAAGAAGTTTGCTGTACTTCGCAGTGGTCCTCGGCATTTTCCTCTTCAGTTGCACGCAAGCAAGCGCAATCCCAGCTTTCGCAAGAAAATATGGCCTGCCATGCTCGTCATGCCACGAAGCCTGGCCGAAGCTGAGCCCGTTCGGGCAGCAGTTCAAGGACAACGGCTACCAGCTTGGCAACGATCGCGACGCTCCCATCTTCCAGCAGGCGGCGTACTGGCCGGTGGCGTTCCGCATAACGCCAAACTGGCATCTGGAAACCGCCAACCATGTGCCGCTCGACAACGGCACAGTTGCAGACGTGAAGACATCGGGTTTTGACTACACCGGCATGGACATGTTGACGGCGGGGACACTAGCAAAGAATTTCAGTTTCTTGCTGGTGCCGTCGTCGGACGAGTTGGGGTCGTTCCACTTCGAGTCCGTGAACGTGCGCTTCAGCAACATTTTGAACTCGACGTGGTTCAACCTTAAAGTCGGAAAATTCGAGCTGGATAACCTGCTTTCGGAGAAGCGAATTCTCACGCTCTCGGGCAACGGCGGGTTCTATCAGAACTACCATTTCCAACCGATGTTTCAGCCGGGAGTACCTGAGACCTACGTCTTTGGCATAGGCGACAACCAATTGGGCGTCGAATGGATGGGCCACTCGAAAGACGATCGCACTCGCCTTTCCGTGGCGGTGTTACAACCCACGGACGGCAATCCCGATTTCGTAACGGGCGCCGGGGCGGGGGGAGTAACCGGGGCCGGCGGCGCAGCCGGGCGCACCTATGATGTGTATGCGGCAGGAAGCCACGCATTCGAAGTGAAGGGCCTCGGCTTGCAGCGCGTTGGTGCCTTCGCATATTTCGGGCACGCACCCACATTCTCCAGGTTTACCAGTGGCGGCGTGGACATTCCCGGTTCAGGGATCGGGAACGAACCCTATTACCGGGCCGGCATGATCGGCATGTGGTACGTGAAGAAGTTCGACTTCACGACCATGTACTTCTACGGCCATGACAGCGCGTTCCTGGCGTCCAGCTTGCCTTCCAATACCGCGGGAGGTTTGCCGGCCGGAATTCGTGCTCCTTCCTGGAACGGTGGATTGATCGAATCACACTACACCTACAGCCCGCAGCTGATTTTCGTCAATCGCTACGAACTGATCCGCATGTCGCAGCAGGCGTGGGTGGGCGACCCCAACACCCCGGGATCCCCTGCCCCGAATCCGAGCAACACGGGAAACATCGACGCACTGACCTTCGGCATCCGCTACTACCCGTTCATCAATACTCGAGCGGGCTTCGCCTTCCACAACGAATATTCCATCGTCTGGCAACGCAACAGCCAGATTTCACCCGTGACCGGTGGGACGATCGGCCTGACCAGCAGCAGCCTGTTGTTCGGGTTTGACTTCGCCTTCTAAGGGAGAAAATCATGCGGAGAATCCATTTCACAAAGATTGCTCTGAATCTCCTCCTGCTGAGTTCTCTGCCGGTGGCGGCGGGCGCGCAGCAGATGGAATCGCACATTGGGAACGTTACCGGACACTCGGACGCGGGCAAGGCGCTCTACTACCGCTATTGCTGGGGCTGCCACGGCGCGCGCGGAGACGGCAACGGCGAAAACGCTCCGTACCTGAACATCCTGCCGCGCAACTTCGTGGCAGGGACGTTCAAGTGCCGCTCCACGCCGACGGGCATGTTGCCGCTCGATCAGGACCTGTACAACTCGCTTGAACGCGGCTTCAACTTCACGAACATGCCGAGTTGGATCACGTTGACGGTGGAGGAACGCGCCAACCTGGTGGCGTTCATCAAGACATTTTCGCCACGATGGAAAACAGAGAAGCCGGGCGATCCCATTCAAATTCCCGCGGAGCCCGCGCTGACAGTTGCCAGCATCCAGCATGGAAAGGAACTCTTCCAGAAGCTGGAATGCTGGAAGTGCCACGGAAACGAAGGGCGAGGCGACGGGCCTTCGGCTTCCACTCTCACCGACAGCAACGACCAGCCCATCCGGCCGTACAACTTCACCTCGGACAACCGTTCGAAGTGCGGACGCACAAACCAGGATCTCTACAAGATCTTCATGACGGGCCTCGATGGCACGCCGATGCCTTCGTTCGCCGACGTGATCAAGCCCGAAGACGCCTGGGACCTGGTGCACTTTTTGCGCACCCTGCAATACAACAACAAAAGCCCCGAACTGACCTTGTGGCTGAGCACCAAGGAAGGCGCGGCAATTGTTAACGCTCAGAAAGTGGCCAACACGAACACCGGATCCGGAGTAAATCCGTAGCCGGTTGGGCATCAGACCAAGAGGGAGGTCGGGAATGAGTATGAAGCACGTAGTGATGGCGGGCGCGGTGATGCTGGCAGCCTCGGCTGTGGCATTCGCGGAACCCGCGGGCGGCACCGTCAGCGGCAAGGTGACCTACGAGGGCACACCCGCCAAGATGAAGCCGATTGATATGTCGAAGGAACCGTCTTGCGCAAAGATGTACACCACGCCGCCTGTCGCGGAAACCGTGGTGACCGGAACAGGGAACAGCCTGGCCGATGTGGTCGTGTACATTTCGGCGGGAGCCCCGGACGATGCGGCGCCTTCAACAGCCGCCGTGTTCACCCAGAAGGGCTGCCGCTACATCCCGCACGTTCTGGCGTTCCAAGTGAACCAGGAACTGAAGATCGTGAATGAGGATCAGACCTCACACAACATCCACCCGTTGCCGAAACTGAATCGCGAGTGGAACAAGTCGCAACCGCCGGGAACGCCCGCGATCAGCGAGAAGTATGACAAGGCGGAGTTCATTCCCGTGAAGTGCAACGTTCATCCGTGGATGCATGGAAACTTCGCGGTGCTGAAGAACTCGCACTACACCATCACCGGCGATGGCGGGGCATTCACACTGGCAAATCTTCCGCCGGGGAAATATACCGTGACGGCGTGGCAGGAATCCTATGGCGACCAGTCGCAGGAAGTGACCATCAGCGGAAGCGAAACCAAGAGCGTTAACTTCGTCTTCAAAGCCAAGCCCTACTGATGGGCTTGGCTTTTTTGCTGGGCCGGCGTGTGCCGCAACCAACCAACCCAACGCAAGACATCGCCCATGATGTGGGCCTAGGCGAGGAGCTATGGGGAAACTGCTAGGCGTAGTGCTGGTCGTCATCGCTTTGGTGTCGGCGTACCCGATCCTGAAAAATCAGTATCCGCTGCCCGAGGACATCTCCACGCACGGCCACCTGATCGACGAGCAGTTGCACGACACGATGGTGGAGGCGGGCATTTCCTTTATAGGCGCCCAACTTGTGCTGGCCTTTTTTGTGTGGTCGTTCACCGGGAGGAAGCCGGGCAGCCCGTTGAAGGATCTTCCGGGCGGCGCCAGGATGCTGGTCATTGTTGCGTTTGTCATCGTTGGCCTGGAAGTGCTGGCGCTGGGAGCCTTCGGCCAGAAAGCCTGGGCAAGCGTCTACTTCACGCCCGCGAAGGCCGATTCGCTCCAGATTCAGGCGCAGGCGGAGCAGTTCGCCTTCTATTTCCGCTATGCGGGGCCGGACGGAAAGTTCGGACAGATTCACCCCGAAAAAATCGACGAAGGAAATCAGAACTATTTCGGGCTGGACCCGGAGAACGACGTGGCAGCCCGCGATGACATCGTGTCCGGCGAACTGGTGGTCCCCGTGAACCGGGAAATTCACCTGATGCTGCACGGGAAAGATGTCGGCCACTCGTTTTTTGTGCGAGAGCTGCGCATCCAGCAGGACTTTGTGCCCGGGCTGGATCTTTCCGTGCACTTCACCACGACGAAGATCGGCAAGTACGAAATCGTCTGCACGCAGCTTTGCGGCCTGGGCCACTACAACATGAAGGCGTACCTGAATGTGATGTCGCAAGCCGATTACGACAATTGGTTCAAGCAGCAGTCCGCGCAGTAGCGGTAGAAACATTGGCGGAGCTGCGCGGGTGATCTCGCGGCTCAAGCGCAAATCGACTTTGAGTGAGGTGATTCGATGTCAGAGACGTCAGCCCAGCCGGCTCATGTACACGCCCCGCCGGAAGGATTTTGGCGGAAGCATGTCTTCAGCCTGGACCACAAGGTCATCGGCAAGCAGTACTATGCGCTGGCCCTAGTGGCCGTGTTCACCGGGATGTTTCTTTCCTGGCTGATGCGCATTCACCTGGTGTGGCCGGCGGCGAAAATTCCCGGGTTGGAGTTGATGTCCAAAGCCGGGGCGCCGGGCGGCATCATGACGCCGGAGTATTACCTGTCGCTGCTGACGATGCACGGCACGCTGATGGTTTTCTTTGTGCTGACCAACGCGCCGTTCGCGGCCTTTGGAAATTACTTCCTTCCGATTCAGGTCGGCGCGGAAGACATGGCGTTCCCGCGCTTCAATATGATGTCGTTCTGGTTGACGTTTCTGGCTTGGGCTGTCTTGATGCTGGCCTTTGTGATTCCCGACGGGCCGCCAATCGCGGGTTGGACTGAGTACACGCCGTTGAGCGCAATTGGCAAAGACGCCGGGCCGGGCATGCAATGGGGCGCGAGCCTGTGGGGAATTTCGATCGCCATATTTTGCGCGGCCTCGCTGCTGGGCGCGTTGAACTTTATTGCTACGACGCTGGACCTGCGGACGAAGGGCATGACCCTGATGCGGATGCCGCTGTGTACCTGGGCGTGGTTCATCACTTCCTGCATCGCGTTGCTGGCGTTTGCCGTTCTGCTTCCGGCTTGCATCCTCCTGATCCTGGACCGGCACGCGGGCACCAGTTTCTTCATTCCTGGTGGGTTGGTGGCCAGCGACCGCTTGCAGCCGCACTCCGGAGGTTCGCCGCTGTTGTGGCAGCACCTCTTCTGGTTCTTCGGGCACCCGGAGGTGTATATCGCGATTCTGCCGTCGATGGGAATCGTGTCGCACATCTTGATCAACAGCATGCGCAAACCGCTGCTGAGCGCGAAGGTGGTGATCTACTCGATGATGTCCATCGGGTTCCTGAGCTACATGGTTTGGGGACACCACATGTTCCTCAGCGGCATGAACCCCATGTCCGCGCTGGCGTTTTCTTTCCCCACGCTGACCATCACGATTCCCGCGACGATTTTGACGCTGATGTGGCTGGGCAGTCTCTACGGCGCCAACATCCAGATCAATTCCGCATCTCTCTTTGCGCTGGGATTCATTTCGATGTTCGTGTCCGGCGGAGTCAGCGGCTTCTTCCTCGCGCAGCCGTCCATTGATATCTATCTGCACGCCACCTATTTCGTCGTCGGCCACTTCCACATGGTGATGGGCGTTGCGTCGCTCTTCGGCGTGTTCACGGGAACGTACTTCTGGTTCCCGAAGATGACCGGGCGATACATGAACGAAG
>Ga0210389_10000645_pt1 | contig 30190 bp, 30 predicted proteins | sample IncBWH28OmetaG_FD_160127 | JGI IMG/M metagenome (GOLD analysis project Ga0210389, IMG submission 160127) | Forest soil microbial communities from Barre Woods Harvard Forest LTER site, Petersham, Massachusetts, United States - Inc-BW-H-28-O ... | reverse complement strand
AGGTGTCGAGGTAGAGCGCGCCCTTTTCCTGGCAGAGCTCGACCAGCGCCGTCGAGGCGACTTCGACCGACAGGTTGACCAGGAAGTCGCCCTTGGCCAGGCGGCGCTCCAGGGTTGCGCGGAAGTTCTCGCGCGTCAGCCGCTTCCTGATGAAGGTGACACCGAATTTCTTCAGCTCCTTCAGCCCGCCGCGATCCTCGGCCGAGATCACCGTGATCTGCTCCGGCTTGATGTCGATGTGCCGGAAGATCAGCGGCAGCACGCCCTGGCCGATCGAGCCGAAGCCGATCATGACCATGCGCCCGGAGAAAGAGATCAGCTTCCTGGAAGCCTTCTTCGACTTGCGCGCGACTTTCTTCGCCATTTCAGCGTCCCCGCTTTGCCTGATGGTGGTCGATAAACGGCGACGGGGCCTTTCTCAAGGCCCCGTCGGTTCGTTCCGCGATGGAAACGAGGGCTTAGATGCAGATCGCCTTGAGCGGCGCGAAGCCGTTGAAGGCGACCGACGAGTAGGTCGTCGTGTAGGCGCCGGTCGACAGGATCTCGACCTTGTCGCCGGGCTTCAGCGACAGCGGCAGCTTGTACTCGGTCTTCTCGTAGAGGATGTCGGCCGAGTCGCAGGTCGGGCCGGCCAGCACCACCGGCCCGACGCGCGTGCCGTCGCGGCCGGTGCGCAGGCGGTACTTGATGCTCTCGCCCATGGTCTCGGCCAGCCCCGAGAATTTGCCGATGTCGAGATAGACCCAGCGCTTGCGGTCGTTGGCCGCCTTGCGCGAGACCAGCACGACCTCGCTCTGGATAACGCCCGCGTCGCCCACCATGGAGCGGCCGGGCTCGATGATGACCTCGGGCATGCGGTTGCCGAAGTGACGCACCAGCGCGCGGCCGACCGCCTCGCAGTAGGCCTCGATGGAGTTGACCTCGGCGCGATAGCGCGCCGGGAAACCGCCGCCCAGGTTGACCATGCGCAGGTCAACGCCCTCTTCGGCGAGCGCGAAGAACATCTGCGAGACCTGGCCCAGCGCCTTGTCCCACTGCTCGAGGTCGGTCTGCTGGCTGCCGACATGGAAGGAGATGCCGTAGGCATCGAGCCCCCACTCCTTGGCCTTGCGCAGCAGGTCCTTGGCCATCTCCGGCGCGCAGCCGAACTTCTTGCTGAGCGGCCACTCGGCGCCGCCGCAATCGACCAGCACGCGGCAGAACACGCGGGCGCCCGGCGCGGCGCGGCTGAGCTTCTGCAGCTCGGCCTCGCTGTCGAAGGCGAACAGGCGCACGCCCTGCTGGTAGGCCCAGGCGATGTCCTTCTCCTTCTTGATGGTGTTGCCGAAGGAGATGCGGTCGACGGCGACGCCGGTCGCCTGCACGAGTTCGATCTCGCCGCGGCTCGCGGTGTCGAACTTCGAGCCGAGGCCCGACAGGCGCGTCAGGATCTGCGCCGCCGGGTTGGCCTTCACGGCGTAGAAGATGTGGGCCGCCGGCAGGAGCTCGCGCATACGCCGGAAGTTGTTCTCGACCACGTCGAGATCGACCACTAGGCACGGCGTCTCGGGCTGCTGCTCTCGGAGATAACGAAAAATACGCTCGGTCATCGCTGGGGGGTTCCCCGTCAATCAGGTCAAAAGGCTGGTTCGGTGGAAGCGTCGAACGGGACGTACGGTGCCAAACAGGCAGCGTGCGTCAGCCGATACTCGACGGGGTCTCTGTCCGCAGGAGCGGGAGGTCGAACGAGGCCCGGTCGAAATTGACCGGGCAAATGACATAATAGCGGGGGCAACGCCCCGCGCGGTAAGCAAACATATCAGAAGCTCCTTCCCGGACCCGGCTCGAAGCCGGCGCTGCCAAAAAGAACACTTTCCGTCGTTGCGTAACCACTAAGGGCCAGCGGCACGTGCGTTGGGCGTCTTGAAATCGTAAATACAACTAATCGACGCGGTTACAAGCGGATTCTTTCCTGCTTGGAAAATTCTTTGGCGTCTTGTGTTCAAAAAAACACATAAGAGTGTCAGGCGCGCGGCAGCGGCGAACCGGGCAAGCGGATCGACGCGGCGAGCACCGTGAAGGGCACGAGCGCCGCGGCCGAGGCGATCAGCGAAGCCTGCGTGCCGAACTGGGTGGCGATCTTCCCCCAGAACAGCGAGCCCACGACCATGGCGCCAAAAAACACCATCTGGTGTACCGCCATGCCTCTTGCCCGCATGAAGTTGGGGAGGATCATCTGCACGGCGGTGCCGTTGTTGGCCATCACGGTGATCCAGCAGGCCCCCACGACGGCGATGCAACCACCGACGACGGTGGGCGTCATGGCGAGCGCCGCGATCAGCGTCGCCGCCGCCTGCAGGCCCATCGCCCAGATGTTGGCCCGATCGGGGCCGAGCAGGCGGTTGACGGTCGACATCAGGATGGCGCCCGCCACCGCGCCGACGCCAAACACCGCGTAGAGGACGCCGAAGGAGAATTCGTCGAGGCCGAGCTCGAAGCGGCCGATCACCGGCAGCAGGGTGCTGATGGCGATGCCCGGCACGAAGAAGCAGAGGCCGCGGGCGAACACCGCCTTGAGCTCGCCCGAGCCTTGCACGAAGGCGATGCCGGTGCGCGCCGCTCCGAGGAAGCTTTCGCGGCGCTGGGCCGCCCGCGCCTCGGCCGATCGCTTCCAGCGCGCCATGGCGAAGATGACGCCGGTGTAGGTGCAGGCGTTGATGGCGAAGAGCAGGAAGACGCCGACCAGGCCGAGCAGGATCTGGCCGAGCACCGGCCCCACGGTGCGGGCGAGGTTGAAGCCCGCGCTGTTGAGCGCAATGGCCGGCCGCAGCAGCGGGCCCGAGACGATCTCGGGCACCACGGCGTGCCAGGCCGGCGCGTTCATGGCGTTGCCCAGGCCCATGCAGAAGGCCAGCGCCAGCAGGTTCCAGTGGGTGAGCTGGCCGAGCCAGGCCAGCACCGCCAAGGTCGCGGCCACGCCCATCATCCAGACCTGGCAGACGATGATGTAGCGCCGGCGGTCGAAGCGGTCGGCCAGGATGCCGGCCAGGAAGCAGAACAGGAACATCGGCAAGGTGCCGGCCGCCGCCAGCAGGGCCACGAAGATCGGTTCAGGCGTCAGGCTGGTCATCTCCCACGCCGCCCCCGTGGTCTGCATCCAGCCGCCGACGTTGGACAGGACGTTGGCCGTCCACAGCAGGCGGAAGGCGCGGTTGGTGAAGGGGGCGAAAGCGGAGTGCGGCCGCGCGAGGACGGGCGACGGTGGGGGCGATGGCGGGGCGTTCATCCGGTTGTCAGCCGAGGGCCTTCGCGTAGACGCGATGGGTCTTGTAGTGCACCCCGCCGACCGAACGGATGATGTTGTTGGTCGCCTTGTTGTCCTCGAGGATCCAGCCCAGCTCGGCGCTGGTCTTGCCCAGTCGCTTGCCGTTCTGCCGGAGCTGGTCGATCGCCATCATGGCGAGGCCGGCGCCCATCAGCGGATGGTTGCGGAACTTCTTCTTGACGCCCATCAGCGGCACCCGCGTGCTGCCGACGCCCGCGATCTTGAGCCGCCACAGCAGCTTGGCGAGGTTGATCGGGTCCAGCTTGCCATTGAAGCCGTCCACCGCCTCGTTGAGGTTGGTAAGCGCCACGATGAAGGCCACCGCCTCGTCGTCGACCTCCACGAACACCGCGAGGTCGGGCACGATCACCGGCCCGAACGCCTTGGAAGCATGGTCGATCTCGGCCTGGGTGAAGGGCACGAAGCCCCAATTGTCGCTCCAGGCGTCGTTGAAGATGCCGACCAGGGTACGGACCTCGGCGTCGAACATCTTCATGTTGGCGGTGCGCACCTTGACCCGGCCGGCCATGCCGGCGCGCGCCATCAGCTTGGCGCCGATCGTCTCGGGCGCGTTCTGGACGTCGTAGTCGTAGGAGAAGAGATCCTTGATCTTGGCGTAGCCGCAGCCTTCGACCCGGCCGCCGGCATAGGGCGGATCGTAAGGCACCAGCAGCACCGAGCGGCTGTCGAAGCCCCAGACCAGCAGGCCGACCTCCTCGTTGACCGACAGGCTGAACGGGCCGGTCGCCCGTTTCATGCCTTTGGAGCGCAGCCAGTCCTCGGCGGCGGCGAACAGGGCGGCGAAGATCGCCGGGTCGTCCTCGGCCGCCAGACAGCCGAAATGGCCGGTGGCGTCGGCATAGCGCTCGAGATAGGCGCGATCGATCTGGGCGGTGATGCGGCCGACCACGCGGCCGGCGCGGCGCGCCAGGAAGAACTGCACCTCGACATGGCCGAACAGCGGGTTCTTCTTGGGAGAGAAGGCTTCCTGCCGCTCGACGTTCAGGTGGGCGATGTAGCCCTTGTGGCCGGCATAAAGCCGCTTGGGCAGAGCGATGAAGGCTTTGAGGTCGGATTTGCCGTCGACCGGCGACACGACGATGTCAGGAGAGGCCATTGCCTCAAGCTACCACGGCGAGCGCCCGGCCGCTGTGGAACACGAGGTCGCCATCGGGCTCGCAGCCCGCGCCGTCCTTGCGCAGGGCGCGCAATTCGACGCCGATCCGCCAGCCCTCGTTCTCGCGCTCGATGTGAATCAAGTGGTAGCGCGCGCGGCCGTACTTGCTGCCGGGCGCCGCCGAGGCCGAGGTGACGCCGATCACGGGCACCGGCCCGTCCGGCCCGGCGATGCGCGCCACCTCGCTCCGGTGATTGTGGCCGTGCAGGATGAGCTCGCAGCCCGCGCGGCGGATCATCGCCTGGAAGGCGGCGGCGTCGGTCAGGCGCTTGAAGTGCTTCTCGGTGGTGAGCGGCGGATGATGGATCAGCACGATGCGACACAGGCCCTCGCGCCCGAGATCGGCCAGCAGGCGCTCGGCCGCGGCGATCTGCGCCTCGCCCAAGGTGCCGGTGGCGAACAAAGGCGGCTTGGGCACGCCGCTCGACAGGCCGACCAGCGCCACCAGCCCGCGCCGCCGCAAGGTCGGGAAGACGTCGAAGCCGCTCGCCGGCGGCTGGCCGTCGCCCGCGATGTAGGCGCCCCACAGGCCGAGGCTCTCGGGCCACGCCGTGGCGACATAGACGTCGTGATTGCCGGGAATGACGGTCACGTCGTGCGGTCCGCCCAGTGCGGCCAGCCATTGGGCGGCGCGCGTGAACTCGGTGGGCAGCGAGATGTTCACCAGGTCGCCGGTCAGCGCAATGTGGTCGGGCTGCTCGGCCGTGATGTCGGCCACGATGCCGGCCAGCGCCTCGGGCACGTGCAGGTGCACACGGTGCCGCCACCAGTTGAGGTAGCCCGTCGCGCGCTTGCCGACGAGATCGATGGCGCGCGCCTGCGGCATCGGCAGATGCGGATCGGAAAGATGTGCCAGCGTGAACATGGCGCGCCTTTATCGCCCAGTCCGGCACGGATGACGAGGGGACGAATTGCAGTGCTTGGCTCAGGCGATCAGCATCTTGCCCAGGCCCATGGCGTCGAGAAGCAGATGCCGCACGTCGGCGAAAAGCATGGCAAGCTCAAAGGACAGAACGAACGCCAGGGGATAGAACGCGGCGGGGTGGAAGGTCGCAAAATGGACGGCGCGATCGGGGAAGCTCGTGCGCGCCACCAGCGCACTGAGCACCAGCATGAAGAAAACGCCGAGAACAGCGCCGCCCAGCACGTCGCTCGGATGATGGTATCCGAGATATATTCTGGGCAGGCAGATCACGAGCACGGTCCAGAGCATCGCCGCTGCACCAAGCCATCGCGAGCGATTCCAGAGGGGAACACACAGGGCAAAGAACAGCATCGCGTGATCGCTGGGGAAGGAGCTGAAGGCATTCAGCGTCTCGGGATCGACGGCGAGGGGCACATGGATGCCAATGCCCGGTGAATGCAGCGGTCGTTGATGGAATGGCAACCCGACCTGCAAGAGACGAGACAGGATGGCGGTGACGATCGCTGCAACCATCGCGACAACGACGTCGCGCCGCCACTGCCCTTTCCGGTCGAACCAAAGCCACCAGTACACGGCCAGGAAGACGCCGCCTTTCAGCAGCTGCGCATCGGCTATGTCGTAGATCAGCTTGTCGACAACGCCGTTTCGGCCCGCTGGCTGGTTGATCCAGAGCAGGACAAATCCATCCCAATCGGTAACGGTTCCCATTTTAGTCCACCCGCCGAAAACGCTACACCCGGCCACGATCGCTTGTTGTGACAACTGTGTGAAAGCGGCTGTGCAGGTGCTCACTGGCGCCCGGCGGGCGCCAAAGCTCCCTATAGTCATGGTTGTGACCCTGTTAAGGCAGCCGCTCGAGGACGCGCGTCCAGAGAACCGGTGGCGCATACCGAGTGTCGAAGGCCGCCTCCTGGATCGGAGCGACAAGGCGCTCCTCGCGGCGTTCCTGCTGACCGCCGGGCTGGGGACCTGGACGCGTTGCCTGATGCACGACGACGGCGCCGTGATCCTCTCGTCCGGCTGGTTCGGCAGCCTGTGGGATCTCTATGCCAGCCAGATCGCGAGCCGCGCCGTCGCGGTCTTCGCGATGCACGGGCCGGCCTGGCTGGCGCGCGCCGCCTTCGACCTCGATGCCGGCGCCTATTTGACGGTGGCGCACGTGCTTTATTTCGCCGTCCCGCTCGTCCTGTGGCTGGCGCTGCGGGCCGTCGAGCGCGATCGGCTGTTCTCGCGGCTTTACCTGGCGCTCGCCCTGGCGATGATTTATTTCCCGACCGAATTGATCTTCGGCGTCGGCGTGTGGCTGATCTGGCTGGCGTTGGTGAGCGATCCGGCCCGCTCGACCGCGGGTGTCGTGCTGGCCACGCTGCTGCTGGGGCCCGTCATGGCGTTCAGCCATCCCTCACTCGCCTTGATGGGTCTGCTCTTCGTTGCCGCCGGCCTCGCGCTGCCCCTGTTCGGCCAGCGCCTGCCGACGCGGAGCCTGATCGCGGTCGCCGTGCTCTCGGTGGCGCTGCTGGCGTTCTACCTGGCGGCGGCGCGCTGGCTGCCGCCGACCAATCCGACGGACGGCGCGGCCCAGGAGGCCAACCGCTTCGCCTACCTCAGTCCCGTCTGGATGCTGCGGACACTGATGTATTTTCCGATGATTGCGGTCTTATGGTTTTTGCTGCTGGTGCCGGGCGCTGACACCTTGCGGCTGCGTTGGCGGTACTTGCCGCTCGCCACGCTGGCAATCGCGGCGTTCGGACTATGGTGCGCCGCGACCGGTACGAGCCTGAAGACGAGCACCTGGACACGCCACACGGGCCTCTACGCAATGGCGCTGGCGCTGGTCCTCGCCTTGCCCGCGCCGGCGGCGTGGCTGCGGCGCGCCGAACGGCCCTTGATCCTGTTCGCTGCCATCGTTGCCGCGAGCGCCTTGTCCTTCAACGTCGATCTCTGGCTGTTCGGCCGCTTCATCGATCGTGAGCTCAGGCCCGGCATCGTCGATGCCGCCACGCTGCCGGCGCCGTGGCCTTCCAGGCGACCGGAGCCCGTGGCGGGCCGCATTATTTTCAAGTTTGGCGTGGGCGAGGAATACGTCCGCGACGGCGTGATGCCGAGCTACGACTGGTCGCGCATACCGCTTGCCTTCTACACCTACTTTCGCTCCGGCCGGCAAGGCGCGCTGTTCCATCCTTTGGGCGGCGGCGCCGAGTGGCGCCCCTTCGAGTGCCCGGCCGTCGAACGCGCCCTCGCGCATGCGCGGGACGCCCAGGACCGGCAATTCCTGGATTTTCTCGGCCGGAATTACTGCGCCGGCCCGCTCACCGAGGAAACCAATTCCGCTTCGAAGCAGCGGTAGCGCCGACCTTATCGGCCGCTGGCGGCGCGCAGCTTCGGCGGGGGAAGGACACCCATCTGGCGGCCGATGCCGGTCATGACCTCGACCATGTGCTCGAGCTGCTCGCGCGTGTGGACGGCGCAGAGCGAGCAGCGCAGCAGCGACACGCCGTTGGGCGTGGCCGGCGGCACGGCGACGTTGACGTAGATGCCGGCCTCCAGCATGGCGCGCCAGAAGCCGATGGCGGTCATGCGGTCCGGCAGGTGGACGCCCACCACCGGGCCGTGCTCGGGACCGAGGGTGAAGCCCTGCTCCTTGAGCCCGTCATAGAGCGTCGAGACATTGTCCCAGAGCTGCTTGCGCAGCTCGGGCTTGGCTTTTACCACGCGCAGCGCCTGGCGGACGGAGGCCACGATCGAGGGCGGCAGCGAGGCCGTGAACATGTAGGAGCGCACGGTGACGCGCAGGATGTCGAAGTCGGGATCGTCCGACACGCAGTAGCCGCCGATGGCGCCCAGGGTCTTGGAGAAGGTGCCGACGATGAAATGGCAGTCGTCCAGCACGCCCACCGCCTCGCAGAGGCCGCGGCCGTGGTCGCCCAGCGCGCCCAGCGAATGGGCCTCATCGACCAGCACGTAGGCACCGTATTGCTTGCAGACCTCGATGAATTCCTTGAGCGGGGCGCTGTCGCCCAGCATCGAGTAGATGCCCTCCAGCACCACCACCCGGTTGCCGGGGTTGTCGCCCCCCTCCTTGCCGCTGAGACGGCGCAGGCGGGCCTCCAGGCTCGACGGGTCGTTGTGCTTGAAGCGGACGACCTCGGCCCGCGTCATCTTGCAGGCGTCGTAGATCGAGGCGTGGCTGTCGGCGTCGATCAGCAGGAAGTCGCCCTGGTCGGCCAGGGTGGAGATCACGCCCAGATTGGCCTGGTAGCCGGTCGTGAACACCATGCAGTGCTTCTTGCCGTAGAATGCCGCGATCTCCTGCTCCAGCGCCACATGCTCGGTGTAGCTGCCGTTGGCGATGCGCGAGCCGGTCGTGCCGGTGCCCTCGGCACGGATCGCCTCGATGGCGGCTTCCATGCAGGACGGATCGAAGGTCAGGCCGAAATAGTTGTTGGTGCCAACCAGCAGGGTCGGCTTGCCGTTGATGATCGCCTCGGTCGGCGACAGCACCCGCTCCATGCGGATCTGGAACGGATCGAGCCCGGTGGTGCGGACGTCGCGATAGGCCTCGAGCAAGCCGGCATGGCGGTCGAACAGGCCCATGGTGCTTAGCCTCGCCTAGCCTCGAGCGGCGCGCAGGTCCTGAATCGTGTCGGCGAGCTGGTCGACCGTGTGGATCTCGGCGATGACGCTCATGGGGATCGAAACGTCGAAGCGGTCCTCGAGCTCCATGACCATGTCCATGATCGCCAGCGAATCGATGGTCAGGTCCTTGGCGATCACAGTCTCGCCGGTGATGGGCTTCTCGCCGACCTGATAGGGCTCCAGGTGAGAACAGATCTCGCGAATCACATGCGCGCGCGACGTTCCGCCGGTCAGGGCGATGGTGTCGACGATGCCGTCGTTTTCGACGGTCAATTGATGGGCAGTGCGCAAGAGCATCTCTCCGGTCCCGGGGGTCGGGCAGGACAGTTGTGACAGAAAGGCCGAATCCTTGTGAAATAACAATTTGTTACGCAGTGTTTCACAAGCTTCAGAGCCATCCATGGCGGCGATACCACAAGATCGTGTCGCGAAATCCGGCGGTCAGGTCATAGCGTGACCGGAAGCCAATCGCTGCCGCCAGCCGCCGGTCGCGGACGGCCCAGTCGCTATGGAAAATCTCATTTACCTTGCCAGGCGTGAGGATTTGCACCGGACCGCCCAACGCCTGGCCGAGAGCGTTCACTCTGGCGATGCCGTCCATGACGATCCGCGGGACCGGCAGCGACAGGGCGGTCCGGCCGAAGGCCGCTTCGGCGGCGGCTTGCAGGTCGCCATAGCCGTAGCCCCCTTCCCGACCATCATCGACCTCGTAGACCGACGGCGGAGGCGGCCGCTCGACTGCCAGCGCGAGGGCTTCGGCTAAATCCGCCACATGGATCAGCGACAGTCGCGCGTCGGGCAGGCTCGGCCGCGGAGCAAAGCCGCGGGCAACGGCGCGGAAATAGGCGAGGGTCTCGCGATCGCCCGGTCCATAGACCGCCGGCGCGCGCACTGCGAGCCAGGGCCCGGCGCGGCGGACAATGACTTCCTCGGCGGCGCGCTTGCTCGCGCCATAGGGCGAAAGCAGCGGTTCGCCGGCGGCCAGCGACGACAGCAGGACGAAGCGAGCGTCGGCGGCGAGCGCGGAGGCGAGCGCCGTGCCGTCGCGATTGACCGCCATGAAGTCGGCAGGCCGGCGCGCCTTGATGAGACCGGCGGCATGGATGACCGCGTCGGCGCCGTCAACCAGCCGGCGAAGCGCTGCTTCGTCCAAGACGTCGCCCAGCACCAGCTCGGCCTCGACGCCGGCCAGCGAGGGCAACGGCGACCAGCGACGGACCAGCAGACGGATCTTCCAGCCGTGACGCGCCAGGGCGGCAACGAGATGCGGTCCGACGAAGCCCGTGGCGCCGGTGACAGCGACCAGCTTGCTCACGGCCCCCTCTTCATGTCGCCCGCCTCAGGCCGCTTCGGTCTTGGGCGCGTAGAGGCCGGCGAGATAGTTGGCCTTGGTGCGCGCGCGCGACAGCTTGCCCGACGAGGTCGTCGGCAGGCCCAGGGTCGGCGGCACCAGGACGACGTCGCAATCGACCGCGATCGCCTCGCGCACGGCGCCCGCCACATCCCGCGCCAGCGCCTGGCGCGCCTCCTCGCCGGACACGCGCGCCAGCACCGCCACGACGACCCGCTCGCCGTCGACCGTATCGACGGAGAAGGCGGCCGAATCGCCGTTCTTCACGACCTTGCGGGCCTCGATCGCCCATTCGATGTCCTGCGGCCAGACGTTGCGGCCGTTGACGATGATCAGGTCCTTGGCGCGGCCGGTGACGACGACGTCGCCGGCCAGCGTGTAGCCGAGATCGCCGGTATCCAGCCAACCGTCGTCCGACAGCACTTCGCGCGTGGCCTCGGGCTCGTCGAAATAGCCCGGCATGACGCTCGGCCCCTTGACGAAGATGCGTCCGACGTCGCGGTCGGACAGCACCTTGCCGTCCGTGCCGCGCACTTCCAGGCGATGGCCGGGCAGCACCTCGCCGCACAGCACGAAGCGGCGGGCGCGCCGCTCGTCCGTCGGATCGGTGGCCGGCACGGCGCGCTGCTCGGCGGCGAGCACGGCACGGTCGATGGCGTCGGTGCGCACGCCGGTGCCGTGCGGGCAAAACGTGATGGCGAGGCAGACTTCGGCCATGCCGTAGCTCGGGATGAAGGCCTTGCGATCGAAGCCCACCCGCTCGAACGTCTGCGCGAAGCGGTCGAGCACGTCGGGACGGATCATGTCGCCGCCGATTCCGGCGTGGCGCCAGCTCGAGAGGTCGAGGTCGGTCGGCAGCTGGTTGGCGGCGCGGCGAGTGGCGAGGTCGTAGCCGAAGCTCGGGCTGTAGGCGATGGTGCCGCGGTTGCGCGAGATCAGGTTGAGCCACTGCGTCGGCCGGCGCGCGAAGTCACGCGGCGTCAGATAGTCGATCGAGAGCTGGCTCGAAAGCGGCGCCATCGTGAAGCCGATCAGGCCCATGTCATGATAGAGCGGCAGCCAGCTCACGGCGCGATCGCCCGGCACCACGTCGAGGCCGGCCGGCCCCGTCATGCCGGCCAGGTTGGCCATCAGGGCGCTCTGCGTGATCTGCACGCCATGCGGATGGCGCGTGCTGCCCGACGAGAACTGGATGTAGCAGAGGTCGGCTGGTCCGAGCGGCCGGAGATCGACCGGCTTCTCCGGCAGCGCGTCGATCGCGGCCAGGCCGCCCTGCAGGCGGACGTCGGGGAATTCCCGAGCGGCGTCGCTCAGGAATCCGGCGAGATCATCGACGCCGATCGCCGCCACCGCACCGGACGCGGCGAGCTGGCGGCGCAATTGGTCGAGATAGGCCTCCTTGCCGCCGATCCCGACCGGGATCGACACCGGCACCGGCAGCAGGCCGGCATACTGGGCGCCGAAGAAGACGTCGAAGAAACCGGGCCAGGTGTCGGCGGTGAGCAGGATCCGATCGCCCACGGCAAAGCCCGCGCCGATCAGCCGGCGGGCCGTGACCTGGGCCCGCTCGCGAACCTCACGCCAGGCGAGGGCCGAAAGAATCTCGCCCCTGACATTATAAAAGGTGATCCCGGTCTCGCCGTGCGCCGCATAGTCCAGCATCTCGGGCACCGATTGGTAATCGGCCCGGCGCAAGGCGAGCTGGGAATTGCGGGTCGGCAGCGGGTTCATCGGAAGGCCGGGTGTCCTACATCAAGCTCCTCTCCCCCGCTAGAGGGAGAGGTCGGGTGAGGGGGCTTCGACAGCTCCTACGATCCCCCTCACCTGGCCTCTCCCCCTGGCGGGGGAGAGGAATTTGAGGGGGCGTTGTGAGACGGTGGGCCAAGTTGACACACCCCGACCCCGGTAAGATAGTGCCCGCCCCCGCTCAACCCCGGTCAATCCGTTCCGGAGCCGTGGTCGAAGAGCGGGTTATTTCTTTTGTGGAGGGTCTCGTGATTACGGCTGTGATGCCGACGTACGGTCGCAAGGACGTCGTGTTCGAACGCGGAGAGGGCAACTATCTCTACGCGGCGGACGGCCGACGTTACTTGGACTTTACCTCGGGCATCGCCGTGAACGCGCTGGGCCACTGCCACCCCGCCCTGGTCAAGGCTCTCACCGAGCAGGGCCAGAAGCTGTGGCACACCTCCAACCTGTTCCGCATCGGCAACGGCGAGAAGCTGGCCAAGCGGCTCGCCGAGGTGTCGTTCGCCGACACCATGTTCTTCTGCAACTCCGGCGCCGAGGCGATCGAGGGCGGCATCAAGCTCATTCGCAAGTACCAGTATGTGAATGGCAAGCCCAAGCGCTACAAGCTGATCTGCTTCCAGGCGGCGTTCCATGGCCGCCTGCTGAACGCGCTCTCGGCCACCGGCAACGAGAAGTACCTCGAGGGCTTCGGTCCGCCGGCACCCGGTTATCTGCACGCGCCGCTCAACAACACCAACGTCGTGCGCGACATGGTCGACGACGAGACCGCCGGCATCCTGGTCGAGCCGATCCAGGGCGAGGGCGGCATCCGCGCCACGACCACGCAGTTCCTCAAGGACCTGCGCGCGATTTGCGACGAGTTCGGCCTGCTCCTGTTCTACGACGAGATCCATACGGGTTTCGGCCGGACCGGCAAGATGTGGGGCTACGACTGGTCGGGCGTTAAGCCCGACGTCGCGGCGATCGCCAAGGGCATGGGCGGCGGCTTCCCGATCGGCGCCTTCATGGCGACCGAGAAGGCGGCGGTCGGCATGGTGCCCGGCACGCACGGCTCGACCTATGGCGGCAACCCGCTGGCCACCGGCGTGGCCAACGCCGTTCTCGACGAGCTGCTCAAGCCCGGCTTTATCGACGCCGTGCGTGAGAAGGGCGAGTACCTCAAAGGCCAGCTCGAAGGTCTCGTGAAGAAGCATTCCAAGGTCTTCGTCGAGCAGCGCGGCATGGGCTTCCTGCAGGGTATCCAGTGCACCCCGGCCGTGCCAGCGGGCGACATGGTCAACCGCCTGCAGTCGCTCGGGCTGCTGGTGCCGCCGGCCGGCGAGAACGTGATCCGCGTCTTCCCGGCGCTGATCGCCGACAAGGCCGCGCTCGACGAGGGCATCGACATCCTGAGCAAGGCCGCGCAGTCGTTCGAGGCGGCCAAGGCTGCCGAGTAGCGTCATGGCGGAACCCAAGCACTTCCTCGACCTCGATCAGGTCGATCCCAAGACGCTTCGCCAGATCCTCGATCGCGGCAAGGCGCTGAAGAAGGCGCGCTCCAACGGCGGGCACGACAAGCCGCTGGGCGGCAAGACGCTCGCCATGATCTTCGAGAAGCCCTCGACGCGCACCCGCGTGTCGTTCGAGGTCGGCATGCGCGAGCTGGGCGGCCAGACGATCATGCTGGGCCGCACCGACACCCAGCTCGGGCGCGGCGAGACCATCGCCGACACCGCGCGCGTGCTGTCGCGCTACGTCGACATCATCATGATGCGCACCACCGTCGAGGAGAAGCTCCTCGAGATGGCCAAGTATGCGACCGTGCCGGTGATCAACGGCCTCACCGACAAGACGCATCCCTGCCAGTTGATGGCCGACGTCATGACCTACGAAGAGCATCGCGGCCCCATCCAGGGCAGCGCGATCGCCTGGTCGGGCGACGGCAACAACATGGCGACAAGCTGGATCCACGCCGCCGTGCAGTTCGACTTCGAGCTGCGCGTGGCCTGCCCGCCGGAACTGAAGCCGCCGGCCGACGTGCTGGCCTGGGCGGCGAAGTCGAAGGGCCGCATCACTATCGGCCACGATCCCGAGACGATCGTGCGCGGCGCCGATTGCGTCGTCACCGATACCTGGGTGTCGATGGGCGACGAGGACCCGCAGAGCCCGAGTGCCGCCCGCCGGCACAACCTGCTGCGCGGCTACCAGGTTGACCAGCGGCTGATGAAGCAGGCCAAGTCCGATGCCATCTTCATGCACTGCCTGCCGGCGCATCGCGGCGAAGAAGTCACCGCCGACGTGATCGACGGTGCGCAGTCGGTGGTGTTCGACGAGGCGGAAAACCGCCTGCACGCGCAGAAGAGCATCCTCGCCTGGTGCCTCTCGTGAGGACGGCCCCATGAGGACAACCTTGTGAGCGGCTCGTCGGAAGTCCCCTCAACTTCCGACCCGAAAGCGACCGACTGGGACCGCGCGTTGCCCTTCCAGCTCGACGCGCTGGGGGTGCGCGGCCGGCTGGTCCGCCTGGGCCCGGCGCTCGACGCCATCATCGAGCGCCACGGCTATCCGCTGGCCGTGGCGCGGCCGCTCGCCGAGGCGATGACGCTCTGCGCCGCGCTGGCGACGTCGCTGAAATACGACGGCATCTTCACCCTGCAGATCAGCGGCGACGGGCCGATCCGGCTCTTGGTCACCGACCTCACCTCGGACGGCGCGCTGCGCGGATATGCCCAGTTCGATTCCTGGCAGCTCGCCGTGGCGCTGGGCGGCCTTTCCGAGGCGCCTGAAGGTTACGTGCCGCGTCTGTTCGGCCACGGCCGCCTCGCCTTCACCGTCGACCAGGGCCAGCACACCCAACGCTACCAGGGCGTGGTGCCGCTCGAGGGCGGCACGCTCACCGACTGCGCCCACACCTATTTCCGCCAGTCCGAGCAGCTGCCAACCGGCATCAAGATCGCGGCTCGGCGCGAGGAGCGGGACGGCACCGGCCACTGGCGGGCGGCCGCGCTCACGGTTCAGCAGATGCCGGAGTTCGACGCCGGCCGCATCGACGTCGATCCCGAGCAGCGCGAGGACGACTGGCGCAAGGCGGTCATCCTGATGGCCTCGGCGACCGACGCCGAGATGCTCGATCCGAAGCTCGCGAGCGCGCAGCTCCTGTTGCGGCTGTTCCATGCCGAGCGGCCGCGCGTCTTCGAGCGGCGGATCTTCGGCGCCCGCTGCCGCTGCAGCCGCGAGCGCATCGACCGCGTGCTGCGCGCGCTGAAGCGCGAGGAACTCTCCGACCTGCGCGACACCTCGGGGCGCGTGGTCGTGAAGTGCGAATTCTGCTCGACCGAATACGCTTACGACGATCGAGACCTCGACCGGATCTACGCCTCGGCGGCGTGAAAAAGCCGGAATGGCACGGGGCGTGCAGTGTGCACCCCGGGTTTGAGGAGACGCCATGAGACAGACAGTTCGCACCATTGCCTTGGCTTTCGCTCTCAGCTTGGCCGCCGGCGCCGCGTTCGCTCAGACCCATCTGCGCATCGGGCTGGGTGACGATCCGGACGGCCTCGATCCCACTACATCGCGCTTCTACACCACCCGCATCGTCTTCGCGGCGCTCTGCGACAAGCTGTTCGACATCGACGAGAAGTCGAACATCGTGCCACAGCTTGCGCTCAGCCACGAGACGTCGGCTGACGGCAAGACGGTCACGATCAAGCTGCGCCCTGGCGTGAAGTTCCATGACGGCGAGCCGCTCAACGCCGAAGCGGCCAAGTACAGCCTCGAACGGCACATGAACATGAAAGGCTCGTTCCGCAAGCCAGAGCTTGCCGCCGTCGACAACGTCGAGGTCGTCGATCCACTCACGGTCAAGCTCAACCTCAAACAGCCTTTCTCGCCGCTGCTCTCTCAGCTTACCGACCGGGCCGGCATGATGGTCTCGCCCAAGGCGGCCGAGGCGGCAGGCGACAAGTTCGCGCTGAAGCCCGTCTGCGCCGGCCCCTACAAGTTCGTCGAGCGGGTCCCGCAGGACCGCATCGTGGTCGAGAAGTTCGCCGACTACTGGAACAAGGATCATGTCCTGATCGACAAGATCACCTATCTGCCGATCGTCGACAGCACCGTGCGGTTGGCCAATCTCAGGTCGGGCGGTCTTGACATGATGGAGCGCCTGCTGGCGACCGACATCAAGACGGTCCGCGACGACCCCAAACTCAGGCTCAGCAAGGCGGTGTCCCTCGGCTTCTTTGCCATCCTGATCAACGTCGCCAACGGACCCAAGGCCGATAACCCGCTGGGCAAGGATGCCCGCGTGCGCCGCGCCCTCGAGCTCTCGATCGACCGCGAAGCTCTGAACCAGGTGGTGTTCAACGGCGAGTTCGTGCCGGGCAATCAATGGGTCAATCCGCAGAGTCCGTACTACCAGCAGGCCTTCCCCATCCCCAAACGCGACATCGCCAAGGCCCAGGCCTTGATCAAGGAAGCCGGCGTCACGGGGCGAGTGTCGATCGATTTCATGATCGGCAACAACCCCGAGACCCGCGCCGTCGCCGAGGTCCTGCAGTCGATGACGGCCGAGGCCGGTTTCGATCTCAAGATACGCGTGGTCGAGGCGGCGACGGCGCTCAAGGCGGCCGAGGACGGCGATTTCCAGCTCTACGAAAACAACTGGAGTGGCCGCATCGACCCTGACGGCAATACGGTCCTCTACCAGACCTGCGGCTCGCCGCTGAACACGGGGCGCTACTGCGACAAGGACATCGATGCCTGGCATCGCGAGGCCCGGGCCGCCAATGACTTGGCGACCCGCAAGGCGGTCTACGAGAAGATCACCGCCAAATTCCTGACCGAGGGATGGATGATCTATCTCTTCCATCCGCAATACCTGATCGCTCACACCGCGCGGCTGGAGAATTTCAAGCCGATGCCCGACGGCCTGATCCGCGTGATGGACGTGCGCCTGAAATAGGCTGGGGGCGCGCCACTCCAGTGGCGCGATCTTCCTTGGATCCAACAAAGACGCGCGACTGGAGTCGCGCGCCCCCAGCACTCAGTCCCGGCAGGCCCACTCCGCCATGCGCCGCATGAAGGCCTCGCAGGCGTCGATCTGCGAGGCGAGGAGATATTCGTTGGGCTGGTGCGCCTGGGCGATGTCGCCCGGCCCGCACACCACGGTCGGCACGCCGAGCGTCTTGCGGAAGATGCCGGCCTCGGTGCCGTAGACCACGCTGCCCACCGTGTTCGAACCCGACCAGGACCGCGCCAGAGTCTTGGCTTCGTCGTTGCCCTCCGACGAAAAGGCCGGGGTCGAGGAGCGCAGCACCGTGCCGATCGCGGCCGCCGGGTGCTTGGCCTTCATCCTGGGCAGCAGCTCGGTTTCCAGCCAGTCGATGGCGCGCTTGCCGATGGCATCGATCGGCTGGCCGGGCAGCTCGCGATAACCCCACAGCACCTCGCACTCGCGCGCCAGGATGTTGCCGGCCGTGCCGCCCATGATGGTGCCGACATTGAAGGTGGCGGCCGCCGGCATGAACTCGCTGTCCTTGGGCGCCTTGGCCTCGAGCTCGTCCTGCACCTGGTTGAGGTAGTGGATGAACTCGCCGGCGAAATGGATGGCGCTGACACCGAGATGGGTCATCGAGGAGTGCGCCTCGAAGCCGGTGAACTTGGTGATGTAGATCTGGGCGCCCTTGTGGGCATGGACCACCGTCATCATGGTCGGCTCGCCGATGATGATGGCGCGCGGGCGCGGCACCTCGCTCGCCATGCGGGCGGCCAGCGCATGGGCGCCGATGCAGCCGACCTCCTCGTCGTAGGACAGCGCGAAATGGATCGGCCGCTTGAGCGGCGCCTTCTTGAACTCGGGCAGCATCGCCAGACCGATGGCGTAGAACGCCTTCATGTCGCAGGTGCCGCGGCCGTGATACTTGCCGTCCTTGAGCGTCAAGGTCCACGGATCGCTGTCCCACGGCTGGCCGTCGACCGGCACGACGTCGGTATGGCCGCTCAGCACCACGCCGTCCTTGACGTTGGGTCCGACGGTCGCGAACAGGTTGGCCTTGCTGCCGTCCTCGCTCGGCACCAGCTTCGAGTCGATGCCGTGCCCCTTGAGATAACCTTGAACGTACTCGATCAACGCCAGATTGGAATTGCGCGAAGTGGTGTCGAACGCCACGAGACGGCGCAGCATTTCGACGGAACCGACGATCTCTCCAGCCATGATATCCTTTGTTCTGCTCAGATGCCCTGGTTCTTAGATGGACGTCCGACCGATCATGGTCAGGAATTCCCGGCGCGTCTCGCCGTTGTCGCGAAAGGCGCCCAGCATGCGGCTGGTCACCATGGTGACATCGGACTTGTGCACGCCGCGCGTGGTCATGCACTGGTGCGCCGCCTCGATGACGACGGCGACACCGCGCGGCTGCAGCACCTCCTGCAGCGTGTTGGCGATCTGCGCCGTGAGCTTCTCCTGGATCTGCAGGCGATGGGCGTAGGCGTCGACCACGCGCGCGAGCTTGCTGATGCCGACGACGCGCTTGTCGGGCAGGTAGCCGACATGAACCTTGCCGATGATCGGCACCATGTGGTGCTCGCAATGCGATTCGAGCCTGATGTCGCGCAGCGCCACGACCTCGTCGTAACCCTCGACCTCTTCGAAGGTCCGCTGCAGCATGTCGCGCGGATCCTGATCGTAGCCGGCGAAGTATTCCTCGTAGGAGCGCACGACGCGATCTGGCGTGCCGGCGAGACCCTCGCGCTCGGGATCGTCGCCCGCCCAGCGCAGCAGCGTGCGGACCGCCTCTTCGGCTTCCTCGCGCGAGGGGCGCAGCGGGCCGGCGGCGAGCGAGACCATCTCGCCCTTCTTCAGCATCCTGTTCATGTCGTTCCCCTCAGTTGAGCCGGCGCTCGGCGGCGGGTGTGTCGAGTGAAAAGGTCGGAATCTCGATATCGAAGGTCTCGCCGGACTCAGTCACCATCTGGTACGCGCCGCCCATGAAGCCCCAGGGCGTGGAGAGCGACGTGCCGGAAGTGTACTCGAACATCTCGCCGGGGCGCAGCATCGGCGTCTTGCCGACCACGCCGGGTCCCTTGACCTCCTGCCGGCGGTCGAGCGCATCGGTGATCTTCCAATGACGGCTGCGCAACTGCACCGCGATATCGCCCTTGTTCTCGATGCGGACCTGATAGGCCCAGACGAACTGGGATTTGGCCGGATCGGACTGGTCAGGCAGATATTGCGGCCTGACGGTGACCTGAATGGCACGGGTTGTGGCTGTATACATCGTGCGAGGTGTCCCTGGGCCTCTGACATGGGATCTTCCGCCGAAAAGGTCAAATCGGTCCAGAGCGGACATTCGATCGGCAAATCAGCCTCATGCCGAGGAGCGACCGCCTCCATCTAGAGCCATCGCGGGTCGGCGGTGAAGTCGATGGTGAGCCAGCGCTGCGGGCCCTCGCCGCCGATCGCCTCGGCGATCTCGCGACGGATTGCGTCGACGGTAGCCACATTGTCGAGCCGCATATTGGCCGGAACCGCGATGTGGATCTCGATGAACTGGGCGCGTCCGACCTTGGCGACGTAGCTCGTGTAGGTCTTGAAGCCATGGCGGGCGACGACGGCATCCATGACGCTGCGGACATGCGCGTCGAGCTCCGGCGGGGTGATCAGCAGGATTTCCTGCAGCGCCTTGCGCACGGTGCGAATCGGCACGAACACCAGGCAAAGCGTCAGCAGCGCCAGGACGACGGGATCGGCGTAGGGCGTGAGGTCGCCGTAGCGCGTGCCTTTCAGCGACCAGGCGATGGCGAAGGCGACCAGCAGCGCGGAGGTGATCGCCGCAGACATCAGCCAACTCTGCGCGTCGAGCCGGACGAAATCCGAGCCGATCTTGCGGTTGGCCCGGAACTCGTAGTAGCCCATGCCGAAGCAGACGACGCAGACCGTGATCGCATAGGCAATCGCCCAATCGAAATCGAGCTGACGGCCGCCCGCCAGGAAACTGTCGACCGCGTTCAGGAAGGCGTAGAAGCAGAGCAGCATCAGCGTGCCGCCGTTGAAGGCCAGCACCATGGGCTCGATGTGCCAGTAGCCGAACTGGAAGCGCCGGTTGTCGTTCTCCCGGCTGACCAGCTGCGAGACGAACAGCGCCAGGCCCGACATCGCCGCATCGATGGCGGCAAACACGCCGTCGAACACGATCGACAGCGAGCCCGACAGCAGGCCGAACACGACGCCGAACAGCGAGACGACGACCGTCACGCCGATCGACAGTCGCAGGATCCTCTGTTCCGCACCGGCCTGCAGCATGCCGCGCATTATCCGTCATCCCGACCGGAGCGCGAAGCGCGGAGCGGAGGGCTCGGGATGACGGCTACAGCGGGAAGATCAGGCAGGTCGTGGTGCCGTGCGCGAGCAGCTTGCCGGCGCCGTCGTAGAGTTTGCCCTCCGACGTGGCGATGCGCGATCCGACGTTGATCACCTTGCCTTCGACCCTGACCGGACCGGTCATGTCGGTCATGGTGCGCACATAGTTCACCTTGATCTCGAGCGTCGTGAAGCCGGCGCCGGCCTCGAGCGTGGTGTGGATGCAACAGCCCATCACCGAATCGAGCAGGGTGGCGGCGATGCCGCCATGGACGGTGCCGAGCGGGTTGTAATGACCGAACACCGGCGTGTAGGTGAACACCACCCGGCCGAATTCCACTTCCGCAATGTCGAAGCCCAGCACCTCGGAGATCGGCGGCGCCGGAAAACGGCCCTCCATCAGGCCCTTGATCAGGGTCAGCCCGTCCATGGTGCGCACCTGGTCCAGCGGCACCACGCCAAAACCCGCCGCGGCGGCCATCGTCGTCTCCATCGGATATTTACGTGCATATACACATTGAGCCTTTGCCGGCGCAAGCGCGGGCGGTAATCTCCCTGTCATGTCGCCTGCGCCCCCGCTTCGCCTCTCGCCTGCCGAATGCACGTGCTTTCGCATCCGCGGCGCCGCCCGGAGGGTGACGCAGATCTACAGCCGGCATCTGGCGCCGACCGGGCTTAGGATCTCGCAATTCTCCCTGCTGGGCTTCGTCGCCGCCGAAGGGCCGATCTCGATCGGCCGATTGTCCGATCGCCTGGCGACCGATCGGACGACGCTCACACGCAACCTGCGTCCGCTGCTGCAAGGCGGTCTGGTCGAACGCGCCACGTCGGGCGACAAACGCCGGCATGAGCTGGTGGCGACGCCGGACGGCCGCGCCTTGTTCAAGCGGGCCCTGCCGCTGTGGGGCGCCGCCGAACAGGAAGTGCGGGCGGCGATGGGCGCCCGGCTCACCGCCGACCTGCACGGCGCCCTCGACCGCTCGATGGAAAAACTGGCGGCGCTCTGACTGTCGGCTCCGCCCTTCTGTCGTCCTGAGCGAAGCGAAGAACCTCATCGCCGCTTGCCACGGGCATGAGATCCTTCGCTGCGCTCAGGATGACAGGAAAAGCCTTTAGACGTTGGCGTCGAAGAAGCCGTATTCGAGCTCCATGGCGCGGCGATAATTGGCGCGCACCGGCGCGCTGTCCGTGGCGTGGCGGTCGAGCAGCGCCTCAAGCCGCACCGCCAGGGCCTCGAAATTGGGATCGGCGTAGGTCCTGATCCACTCGTCGTAGAGCGGCGCCACCTCGCGCTCGGCGAGCGAGCGGCCGAGGAAAGCGTAGAGCCGCATGCAGGGCGTCATGGCGGCGATCGTCGCGCCGAGATCGCCGAGCTCGGCGGTCTCGAGCAGGAAGCCGGTATAGGCGGTGGTCGCTGCGATGGGCGACGCGCCGCCCAGCTCGACCTGCCAGCGCTGGGCGTAGCTCTCGTGCAGCCCGAGCTCCTCGCGCACGCCGCCGATCAGGTCGGCAAAGCTCTGGATGTCCTCGCGCGTCGTGCTGTAGGCGAGACAAAAGGCGTAGGAGCGCGCGAAGGCTTCGAGGAAATAGGCATCCTGCGCCACGTAGCCCTTGAAGCTGTCGATCGCGAGCGAGCCGTCACCCAGCCCGCGCACGAAGCGGTGGGCGAGGACGCGCTGGGCCAGATCGGTATTGGCGTCCCACAGGGTCTTTGCCAGCGACATCGCCGCGTCAACCGCCTCGCCTGGCCACCGCGTTTCTAGCCACCCAGCGCCTGCACCAGATCGGCGATGACGTCCTCGACATCCTCGAGGCCGACCGAGATGCGCACGGTGCCGTCGTTGATGCCGAGCTTGGCGCGCTCCTCGGCGCCAATGCGCATGTGCGTCGTCGTGGCGGGATGCGTGACCAGGCTCTTGGCATCGCCCAGGTTGTTGGAGATGTCGATCAGCCTGAGCCGGTTCAGCGTCTCGAACGCCGCCCACTTGCCGGCCTTGAGGTCGAAGGTGACGACGCCGCCCGCTCCCGACATCTGCTGCATCGCCAGCTTGTGCTGCGGATGGTCGCTGCGGCCGGGATAGAGCACGCGCGCGATGGCGGGATGGCCGGCCAGCGCATCGGCCACCCGCGCGGCATTGGCGCAGTGGCGATCGATGCGCAGGCCCAGCGTCTCCATGCCCTTGACCAGCACCCAGGCGTTGAACGGGCTGAGCGAGGGTCCGGTGTTGCGGATGATGGGCTGCAGCTTCTCGAGGATGAACTCCTTGGAGCCCAGGATCGCGCCGCCCAGGGTGCGGCCCTGGCCGTCGATGTACTTGGTGGCGGAATGGACGACGATGTCGGCGCCCCATTCGAGCGGCCGCTGCAGCATCGGCGTGGCGAAGGCGTTGTCGAGCACGACCTTGGCGCCGGCCTTGTGCGCCATGTCGCACACCGCCTTGATGTCGACGATGTCGAGCATCGGATTGGACGGCGATTCGAACAGCACGGCCTGCGCCGGCCGGGACAGCGCCTTCTCCCAGGCCAAGAGATCGCCGCCGTCGACGAACTCGCCCTCGATGCCGTACTTGGGCAGCAGGTCGGCCACGATGTAGTGGCATGAGCCGAAGAGCTGGCGCGCCGCGACGATGCGGTCGCCGGCCTTGAGCAGCGCCAGCAGGGAGAAGAACACCGCCGACATGCCGGTCGAGGTGGCGCGGCAGGCTTCGGCGCCCTCGAGCGCGGCCAGCCGGTTCTCGAACATGGCGACGGTGGGATTGCCGAAGCGCGAATACTGGTAGTGGCCGCTCTCGCCCTTGAAGGTGGCCTCGGCCTCCTCCGCGCTCTGGTAGGCATAGCCCGACGTCAGGAACAGCGCCTCCGACGTCTCGTCGAAGTTGCTGCGCAACTGGCCGCCGCGCACGGCGCGCGTCTGCGCCCGCCATGTCGATTGATCGGCACGCGCCTTCTTAGCTGGGATCGATCCGTCCATTGCCCTCTCCTCGCGTCGGCGCCCGCCCCTCCGAGAGGAGCGGACGCGCAACGAAAAAGCCCCCGACCTGGAAGGGCGGGGGCTTTTGCGAGCACCTCCGACCTTTTAGCGATTTTTAACGTGGTCGCAAGCCGGTCGGCTCAAATCTCCACGCGGGTTTCTATAGAGGCGAACGCGGGCCCGCGCAAGTGCCATTCGGCGGGCCCGCCACAACCTAGTGCTGCTTCGCCAGCGCCTGCTCGCGCAGCTTGCTCAAGGTGATGCGCGAGGTGAGCGCCTCGGGATCGGTCTTGACGTGGATGATCGCCGGCTTGCCGGCCGCGAGCGCGCGCTCGAACGCCGCCGCGAAGTCTTCCGTCTTCTCGACCGTCTCGCCGTGGCCGCCGAAGGCGCGGGCGTAGGCCGCGAAGTCGGGATTCTTGAGGTCGGTGCCATGGACGCGCGTCGGATACTCGCGCTCCTGGTGCATGCGGATCGTGCCGAACATGCCATTGTCGATGACGGCGATCACCACGTTGGCGCCGTGCTGGACCGCCGTCGCAAATTCCTGGCCATTCATCAGGAAGCAGCCGTCGCCGGCCAACGACACGACCATGCGATTGGGCTGGGCGATCTTGGCGGCCACCGCCGCCGGGACGCCGTAGCCCATCGCCCCGCTGGTCGGCGCGAGCTGGGTCTTGAAGCCGCGATACTGGAAGAAGCGGTGCAGGAAGGCGGCGTAGTTGCCGGCGCCGTTGGTGACGATGGCGTCGTCGGGCAGGCGCTTGTTCAGCCAGGCGATGACCTCGCCCATGTTCACCGCACCGGGCAGCGGCCCGGGCTTGATGTTGTCGAGATACTCGGCATGGCCCTCGGCCACACCCGCCTTCCAGCGCTTGCCGTCGACCGGCTTCATCGCGCGGGCGGCGGCGGCGAAGTTCGCCATGCCGCTATTGATGGGAAGCGTCGCCTGATAGACGCGGCCGAGCTCCTCGGCGCCAGCATGGACATGCACCAGCTTCTGCTTGGGCACCGGCAGGTCGAACAGCGTGTAGCCGCCCGTCGTCGCCTCGCCGAGGCGCGGGCCGACGGCCAGGATGAGATCGCACGCCTTGATGCGCTTGCCGAGCGCCGGGCCGACACCGACGCCGAGATCGCCGACATAGTTGGGATGGCGGTTGTCGATCAGGTCCTGATTGCGAAACGAGGCGCACACCGGAAGGTCGTTGGCCTCGACGAAGGCCCGGATGTCGGCGCAGGCCTCGGCACTCCAGCCGCCGCCGCCCAGGATCACCATCGGTCGCTCGGCCGCCTCGAGCATCGCGCGCAGCTTGGCCATGTCGCCGGGCGCGGGCGCGCCGCGGGCGATCCTGTAGGGGCCGGCATCGGCCACCTCGACCTCGTCGGTCAACATGTCCTCGGGCAGCGCCAGCACGACGGGACCGGGCCGGCCGTTGAGCGCGGTGTGGAATGCCTGGCTCACCAGTTCAGGAATGCGACGCGCGTCCTCGATCTGGGCGACCCACTTGGCCATCTGGCCGAACATGCGGCGATAGTCGATCTCTTGGAACGCCTCGCGGTCGGTAGCCTCGCGCGCGACCTGGCCAACCAGCAAGATCATGGGCGTCGAATCCTGGAAGCCGGTATGCAAACCGATACTGGCGTTGGTCGCCCCCGGTCCTCGGGTGACGAAGCAGATGCCGGGCTTGCCCGTTAGTTTGCCGTAAGCTTCCGCCATGTTGGCGGCGCCGCCCTCCTGGCGGCAGATGACATAGCGGATGGAATTGCGCTGGGCGTAGAGCGCATCGAGTGCCGCGAGATAGCTCTCGCCGGGCACGCCGAAGATGGTGTCGGTGCCGTGAATGCGCAGCTGGTCGATCAGGACCTGGGCGCCGCTGCGGCGCGTGTGCGACGTCGTCATGATTTTACCTTACTTCGTGGGTGAGAACGACGTTGGCACCAATATCTTGTTATTCATGTGCTTCATAAATTCTCGGCTTTTCTGCAAGTACGCCTGCCATGCGGGGTCGGCTGCCATCGCAGCGCGGCGCTTGGTGCGATCGGCGAGATCTTCGTAGCCCCAGATATGCACGATCTCGTTCACGTTGCCGACCTCGGTTGTGAAAAAGCCGACTAGATTGCCGAGATGCTTTTTCTGAACCGGCAGCCCTTCCTTTTCGTAGAGCGCGAGAAAATCGCGCAGCCGTCCGGGCTGCAGTTCATAGGTACGATGGTCGACGATCATGGCGCTCCTCCAATTTACGTGGCGATTGTGTGACCAGGCCCGGGCGATCTCAATCCCTTGCCGGAGCGGTGGACTCAAGACGTGAATCAGCGCATAAGTGCTGCATTGCGACATTAGCCGGCGAGCATCATCACGAGTCTCGGCACAGTCGCGGAGCGCGATACCGGTCAACGTCTTTCCGTGAGCTTCTTGGTCATCTGTCAAATGTCGATGAAACGCTTGGACCCAGTCGTCCAGCAAGCGCGCGCCGGACTCCGCTCTATCCTTCCTCCAGCCCCGAGCCTTGAATGAGTCGTAAATTGTTTGTGGGCAATCTGCCCTATTCGGTCACGTCTGAGCGTTTGCAAGAAGCCTTCTCTCAGTTCGGCACCGTCAGCTCCTCGAAAGTGATCGTGGATCGCGAGACCGGCCGCAGCCGCGGCTTCGCCTTCCTCGAGATGGAAACAGATGATCAAGGCGCCGCGGCCATGCAGGCCATGAACGGCGCGTTGCTCGATGGCCGCTCGATCGCAGTCCGTGAAGCCGTCGAGCGTCAGCCCGGTGGTGGTGGCGGTGGCTTCGGCGGCGGTGGCGGTGGTGGCCGCGACGGCGGCGGCTTCCGTCCGCGTGGTCCGCGTCCGCCTTACGGCGGCGGCGGTGGCGATCGTGGCGGCGGCGGTGGCTACGGCGGCGGCGGTGGCGGTGGCTATCGCGGCGGCGGTGGCGGCGATCGCGGCGGCGGCGGTGGTTACGGCGGTGGTGGCGGCGGCGGCTATCGTGGCGCGCCGTCCGGCCCTGGCGGCGGTCCTGGCGATGGCGGCCCGATGCGCGACCGCCGCGCCGATTTCTCCGGTCCTCCGCCGGCCGGCGGTTTCGACGGCGGCGGCGGCGAAGTCACCCGGCCGGCGCGTCGTCACCAGGGCGGTGCGCCCGACCGTCCGCGACGCGAGCGCGACTACGAGCCGCGCAAGCGCGGGTTCGACGACGATCAATAGGCCGTGAGCGACGGCCAACGGAAACGCCGGCGGGAACAACGCCGGCGTTTTTGTTGCCCGGTTTTGTTTGCCCGTCATGCGCCGATGCTATGCTCGCGGCCTTCGCAGGAGACGGGCATGAAGCGACGAACCGCGCTTGTGGGCTCCCTGGCGGCGTTCGCCGCCGCGACGTCGGCCAAGGCGGCAGACCTGCCGGTCGACCTGCAGCTCGTGCTGGCGGTCGACGTCTCGCGGTCGATCGACGAGGTCGAAGCCGAACTCCAGCGCCGCGGCTATATCGAGGCGCTGACCAACGACCGTGTCATCGACGCCGTGCTGTCCGGCGAGAACAAGCGGATCGCGCTCTGCTACACCGAGTGGGCGGGCACGCACTACCAGATGGTGGTGATCGACTGGACGCTGATCGACAGCGCCGCCGCCGCGCACCGCTTCGCTGAGAAGCTCGCCGAGGCGCCGCGCACGTCGCAAAGCTGGACCGCCGTCGGCGCGGCGATGGCCCACGCCGCCCAGCGTTTCGAGAACTCGGGCTTCGCCTCCCGACGGCGCGTCATCGATGTCTCGGGCGACGGCCGCACCAACGACGGGCCGCCGGCCGAGCTGGTGCGCGACAAGCTGGTGGCGCAGGGCATCGTGATCAACGGCCTGCCGGTGATGATGAATCGCGAGAATTTCGGCCGGCCGCCCGACCTCACCCTCGACAAGTATTACGAGGAGAACGTCATCGGCGGGACGGGCTCGTTCATGATCGTAGCCGACAATTTCGACCAATTCGGCCGCGCCGTGCGCACCAAGCTCGTGCGCGAGGTCTCGGGCGTCGACTCTCCCCTCCGTCTGACACCAGCCTGACAGGCCGCCTGCAATTTTCCTTGGCCGCCGGTGCGCAAGGCCGCATCATCCGTCCCGCGACGCGTGCTGCGGACGGAGCTTTTTCAATGCTGGCCAACGACCCCATAACCCAGGCGCGGATCGATCTCGTGACGGCGCTCCGCGCGGCCGTGCGGCACGGCTTGAACGAGGGGGTGTGCAACCACTTCAGCATGACGGTGCCCGGCCGCGAGGAGCTGTTCCTGGTCAATCCGCAGGGCTTGCACTGGTCGGAGATCACGCCGTCCGACCTGGTGATGGCCGATGGCGCGGGCAACATCGTCGAAGGCAAGCATGCGGTCGAGGCGTCGGCGTTCTTCATCCACGGCCGCATCCATGCCGGCAACCCGCGCGCCAAGGTCGTGCTGCACACCCACATGCCCTACGCCACGGCGCTGACCTCGATCCAGGACGGCCGGATCGAGATGTGCACCCAGAACGCCTTCCGCTATTTCAACCGCATCGCCTACGACGAGGCCTATGCCGGCGTGGCGCTGAGCTCGCAGGAAGGCGACCGCATGTGCCGCGCCATGGGCGAGAAGGACATCCTGTTCCTGCGCAACCACGGCATCATCGTCGCCGGCCCGACCGTGGCCCAGGCCTATGACGATCTCTATTATCTCGAGCGCGCGGCGATGGTGCAGGTGCTGGCGATGCAGACCGGCCGGCCACTGCTCAACATCGACGCGGCGCTGGCCCTGCACACGGCCAATCAGATCGCGGGCGGGGCCGAGCAGGCCCTCCTGCATTTCGAGTCGCTGAAACGCATGCTGGACCGGGACGAGCCCGGCTGGCGCAAGCTGGCGGCCTAGGGGGGAACAGGATGCATATCGCGATCGTTGTCGTCGCGTTTTGGCTGCTCGCGGCATCACAGGCTTCGGCACAGCCTTATCCGGGCGTTAGCACCGGCCCCAAGCTCGGCGAGCTCGAGATCAAGGCCTACCAGAAGATCCCCAAGACCAAGGTCGCGGTGCAATTGACGTCCGACAACCACCTGGCGCGCGAGTTGCGCCGCCAGGTGATGATCCGCCTGTCGCAGCGCGGCAACGAGGTGGGCTTCAGCGGCGGCAACGTCATGCGCATGGACGTGAGCTATTTCGACCTTTTGGGCGGCAACGACCGCAACAGCGGCACGATCGGCGGCCAGCCCGACTATGCGGCGCCGGGCTCCAACCCGCGCCCGGCGCTGCCGTCCAATCCGATCGGCCGGCGCGACGGGCTGACGCCGTCGACGGTCGGCCCGACGCTGCGCATCGCGCTCACGCTCTATTCGCGCGACGGCGGCAAGGTGCTTTGGACGGCGAGCGGATCCTGCACAACGCAGGCCGACAAGTCCCAGTTGGCCGGCGAGGCGATCATCAACCACATCTTCGACAACGCCGACAAGAACGCCGTCGGCGATGCCGGCTGCCCGCTGTAACTGGAGGACATCGTCTCATGCCGCGTCTGGCCCCGCTCGACCTCGCCAAGCTCACCCCCGAACAGAAGAAGGTTGCCGACGCCATCGTTGCCGGTCCACGCGGCGGCCTGCGCGGGCCGTTCGAGCCCTGGCTGCGCAGCCCGCACCTGGCCGACCGTGCCCAGAAACTCGGCGAATATTGCCGCTTCCACAACTCGCTGCCCAAGGAGCTCGCCGAGCTGGCGATCTGCCTGGTCGGCCGGCACTTCAAGGCACAGTACGAATTCTACGCCCATGCGCGTCTGGCCAAGGAGGCCGGCCTCGCGCCCGCCATCGTCGAAGCGGTGCGGACGCGCCAGACTCCGCCCTTCACGCGTGACGCCGAGCGCGTCGTCTACGACTTCGTCACCGAATATCTCGAGACCAATCGGGTCGCCGCGGCCAACTACCAGCGCGCCATCGACGCCTTCGGCGAGCCGGGCGTGGTCGATCTGGTGGGCGTCTGCGGCTACTACATGCTGGTGTCGATGACACTCAACGTCTTCGAGATGCCGCTGCCGCCGGGCGAGCCGGAACCGCTCGCCTAGAGATCGCTCGGCGAAGCGCTACTCCTCGAAGATCGCCACCGCGCGCGTCCAGCCGGCGGAGGCGCCGCGGATCTTGTGCGGGAAGCAGGCGATGGTGAAGCCGTCGCCGGGCAGCGCTTCGAGATTGTGCAGCTTCTCGAGGTGGCAATAGCCGATGTCGCGGCCGGCCTTGTGGCCTTCCCAGATGATCGACGGGTCGTGGTCCTTCGCCCATTTCTGGGCGGTGAAATAGAACGGTGCGTCCCAGCTCCAGGCGTCGGTGCCGGTCAGGCGAATGCCCTTCTCGAGCAGGAACATGGTGGCGTCGTAGCCCATGCCGCAGCCCGAATTGACGTAGTCGTCGTTGCCGTAGCGCGCGCCGGCGCGGGTGTTGACGACGACGATCTCGAGCGGCCTGAGCGTGTGGCCGATGCGCTGCAGCTCGTCCTGCACTTCCCTGGCGGTGATGACGTGGCCGTCCGGCTTGTCGCGGAAGTCGAGCTTCACGCCGGGCTGGAAGCACCAGTCGAGCGGCACCTCGTCGATGGTGATGGCGCGTTCGCCCTTGTTCATCGTCGGATGGAAATGATAGGGCGCGTCGAGATGGGTGCCGTTGTGGGTCGAGAGATTGACGTTCTCGACCGCCCAGCCCTGGCCGTCGGGCAGGTCTTCCTTCTTGAGGCCGGGGAAGAAGCTGGCGATCTGGCCGGCC
>Ga0210389_10000644_pt1 | contig 30209 bp, 27 predicted proteins | sample IncBWH28OmetaG_FD_160127 | JGI IMG/M metagenome (GOLD analysis project Ga0210389, IMG submission 160127) | Forest soil microbial communities from Barre Woods Harvard Forest LTER site, Petersham, Massachusetts, United States - Inc-BW-H-28-O ... | reverse complement strand
CGTCTTTGAGAGATCGACCTTCTTTTCCATCGCACGCACCTGCGCGGGATCGGTGGAATCAAGCACGTGCAACTTCGGAAAGCCGGATTTCTTCGGAAAGGTTTCCGCAAGTACTTCGGGCCCAAGGCTCGATCCGCCCATGCCGAGCACGACTGCGTCGGTGAAATTCTGTCCCTTCACCCGGTGCGTATAATCTTCATAGTCGGCGATATCGGCCTTGGCGGGACTATCCAGCCAGCCCAGCCATTTATTTTCGTCATCATTGGTCCAGACTGATTTGTCCTTGCGCCAAAGCTTTCGGATTTTGGCTGAAGCACGCCATTCCTCGGTGCTCTTCTCGACTGCTTTTTCAAGATCGGCGCCAAGCGCCAACTTCTGCTCGCCGATGGCGGCGCCGAGCACGGTGGCGCGCTTGTGGGCAACTGCTCCGTAAAGCTTGTCGGCAGCATCCGCGAAGAGTTTGACGCCATCCTTGACGAGTTCTGCGGTGACCGCGTCGAGCGAGACCCCCGAACGCTCGAGTTCGTCGAGGACGTGTTGTGCCTCGTCGATGTTTTCTTCGAGGCTGTCGCGGAGCTTGCCGTGGTTGCGGAAGGCATCGAGGGTTGCCGGCGGCACGGTGTTGATGGTGTTCGGGCCGATCAGCTCTTCAACATAGAGCACGTCGCTGTAGTCCTTGTTCTTGGTGCCGGTGGAAGCCCACAACAGCCGCTGTGGCTTGGCGCCCTTGGCCGCGAGCTTTTCCCACCGCGCACCCGAGAACAGGCGTTTGTATTCCTGATAGGCGAGCTTGGCGTTGGCGATCGCGACCTTGCCTTTCAGCGCGGCCAGCCGCTCCTTCTCATGCGGATCATTGGCGCGCGCGATTTTCTCGTCGAGTTGCTTGTCGACGGCGCTGTCGATGCGGCTGACGAAGAAGCTCGCCACGCTTGCGACGTGGGAAGGGTCGCCGCCATCGGCGACAAGCTTTTCAAGACCTGCAAGATAGGCTTCCGCCACCTCCATGTAGACCTTTTGCGAGAACAACAGCGTGATGTTGATGCTGATACCTTCGCCGGTCAGATGCTCGATGGCCGGCAGGCCTTCATCCGTCGCCGGCACCTTGACCATCAAATTCTTGCGGTGGACATGTTTCCAGAGATGCTCGGCTTCCGCGATGGTGCCTTTGGTGTCCATCGCGAGATAGGGCGATACCTCAAGGCTGACGAAGCCGTCGGCGCCTTTCAACTGGTCGTAGACCGGGCGCAGTACGTCGGCGGCGTGCTGGATGTCTTCCACGGCCAGATGCTCGAACAATTCGGCCACCGGACGGTCGCCTTTCTTCAAGGCGTGGCCGATCGCGCCGTCGTATTCGTCCGAACTGCCGATCGCCTTCTCGAAGATCGACGGATTCGATGTCACGCCCTTGACGCCATCGCTATCGATCAGCTTTTTCAGTTCGCCCTTGGCGACAAAGCCGCGAGCCAGGAAATCCAGCCAGACTGACTGGCCATGGTTTTCAAGTGCTTTGACCGGATTCATGATGCCCTGTTTGGTTCGAGCGGATCGGCAGCAAAATCGGACATTAGCCAGACGCCCGACCGCCAACAATCCTTAGGCTTCGGTAGTGACGGGATTATGGGTATTCCCAGCCCAAATAACGCCCTCCGCGGGGGATCGATCCAAAAGGAGCGCCGGCTAACCGGTCAGATCCTATCAATTTTTCGAATTTGCACCGACCCTCAAGCGGCCTGGGATCGGTGATGGTTTCCAGATGTGCATGTCTGGGCTGTCTTGGGCCATACCTTCCGAGCCACGCATATGGCTGCTATCCTCGCCGCACAAAAATACCTGCAGGGGAGGATACCGAGATGCTGCCGGAAGATATTCGCGCGACCAGCCGCCGCCGATTCTTACAATATTGCGCGGCTTCGCCGTTGCTAGCCTCTGGCGCACTTTCTGCGAGCGCCTTGGAAGCCCCCTCGAAGCTGCCCGATCCCATGCCGTGGGCGCCGCCGGGTAGCGTCGATTTGATCAAGGCCCCCAAGGAGGCGATCAACGTGTTCGATTTTGAGCCGGTCGCCCGTCAGAACGTGCCGCCTGCGCATTTCGGTTATATGGCGTCGGGCGTCGACGACGAGGTGACGCTGCGTGCCAACCGCGAGGATTTCAAGAAATTCCAGCTGATGCCGCACCGTCTCAACGACGTCTCCAAGGTCGATACGTCAGTCGAATTGTTCGGGACGAAATACGATTCTCCGATCTTTGTGTGCCCGACCGGCGCCAACCAGTTCTTCCATCCCGAGGGCGAATTGGCCGTCGCAAAGGCGGCACGTGCCGCCAATCATATGCAAATGCTCTCGACCTCGTCGAACTTTTCGGTCGACGACGTCGCCAAGGCGCGCGGCGCGCCGGTCTGGTTCCAGCTTTATGCCTCGCCAAGCTTTGAGGTAGCGAAAGCCCTGATCAGGCGGGCCGACGGCGCCGGCTGTCCGGTTCTGGCGGTGACGGTCGATCGAATCGCCGGCCGTAATCAGGAGACGCTATTTCGGCTGATGAAGAGCGATACCCGCGAGTGCTCGGGATGCCACGACCGTTCGAGCTTCGCCTCGCGGGCGCTGCGGCGGCACAATTATGACGGGATCGACCTTTCCGGCATCAAGGGCGGCGGCGAGTCCTCAAACCTCGATTGGGACACCGTCAAGCGCATGCGCGATCTGACGAAAATGAAAATCATGCTCAAGGGTGTCGTCTCGGCTGATGATGCGGAGCTCGCCTTGCAGAACGGCATCGACGGCATCCTGGTTTCCAACCATGGCGGCCGCGGTGAAGACAATGGCCGCTCCACGATCGACGCGCTGCCGGAGATCATCGCCGCGGTGAAGGGGCGCATGCCCGTCATCGTCGATAGCGGATTCCGCCGCGGCACCGATGCGGTCAAGGCGCTCGCGATGGGCGCGCAGGCGGTCGGTGTCGGTCGGCCTTATCTCTGGGGATTGGGCGCTTTCGGCCAGGAGGGCGTCGAGCGGGTGCTCGAGATCGTGCGAACTGAAACCAAAGCCGCCATGCAGCAATGCGGCGCGCGTTCCGTGAAAGACCTCAATGCGAGCTATGTGCGGCGGGTGACCTGAGGTATCTCTTTCGTTCCCTCGTGGTCTTTCAGTCGCTTCCAGGCCGGCGCATTGTCCAATCAGGAATTGTTGAATGAACCGCCTCATCTTTGGCGGTTCATTGCGTTTAACTATCGCTCCCAGCTGCTCTCAGGGCTCTCGGAGCCAGGGATTTTGAAATGAATGAGTTTCTACGGCAAAGCAAGGTCCCCGAAGTCACGCTCGTTTTTTGGCTGATCAAGATCCTTGCGACGACGCTCGGGGAAACCGGCGGCGACGCGGTATCGATGTCGTTGGATCTCGGCTATGCGCTCTCCAGCCTTGTTTTCATCGGCGTCTTTGCTGCTGCCGTCGTTGTGCAGATTTCCGCTAAAACTTTCCATCCGCTGCTGTACTGGTTCACCGTGATTGCCACCACGACCGCGGGCACCACGATGGCCGATTTCTCCGACCGATCGCTCGGGATCGGTTATCCCGGCGGTGCCTCGCTATTGTTCCTGTTGCTGATGGCTTCCTTGACCTTCTGGTACTGGTCGGAGGGGACGATTTCGGTCAACGCCGTCACCGCGCCGCGCATCGAGACCTTCTACTGGGTCTCGATCCTGTTTTCACAGACGCTTGGCACAGCGTTGGGCGACTGGATGGCGGATACCAACGGGCTCGGCTACGAAGGCGGCGCGCTGGTATTCTCCGCCAGTCTTGCGGTTATCGCGGCGGCCTATTTCTGGACCAGCATTTCGCGAACGTTGCTGTTCTGGGCCGCCTTCATTCTGACGCGCCCGCTTGGCGCCACGCTCGGTGATTGGCTCGACAAGCCTGTACAGGACGGCGGTCTCGCCTTCAGCAGATACTATGCGTCAGCGCTTCTTGGCGCGGCCATCCTGGCCTGCATCATATTCCTGCCCCAGCGCGCGGGCACGCATGCGCGCGAGCTCGGCACATCGCGCCCATAGGCGCTTCAGGGCGGCCGGATCAGCGCAGGGACGCGTTGATCTTTTCCAGCGCGGCAGTCCCCGGGCAGAGAACATCCGCCTCGAGACGGTTGAGCGGATGCTCCACCGTGTTGAGATTGCTGTGCAGGTCTTCGGCCTCGGGGTCGACGTAGAGCAGCCCCGTGACGATCTGACCCTTGGCGGCGTGTTTTTGCAGGAACGCCATCGCGCCGACGCGGTCATGCGCGTCGTAATCGGCGTCGATCTTGCGCAGCGCGATCTTGCTGCCGTCGTGCTGCTCGACGACCTGCACCGTGCCAGGCGCGTAGTCGACCGAAATCGGCTCGCGGCCGGTCAGCACGTCGAGGCGGTTCACCGCGTCGTTGTGCTCACGCACGTAATCGAAGCTCTTGGTCGAGCCGGCATGGTTGTTGAACGCGATGCAGGGGCTGATCACGTCGATGAAGGCCGCGCCCTTGTGCTCGATTGCGGCCGCGATCAAAGGCACCAGTTGGGTCTTGTCGCCGGAGAAACTGCGCGCCACGAAGCTTGCGCCGAGCTGAAGCGCGATCGCCACCAGATCGACGGCGTTGTCGGTGTTCATCACGCCCTTCTTCGACTTTGAGCCGCGATCGGCGGTCGCCGAGAACTGGCCCTTGGTGAGGCCGTAAACGCCGTTGTTTTCGACGATATAGGTCATGTTGACGCCGCGCCGGATCGAATGCGCGAACTGGCCGAAGCCGATCGAGGCCGAATCGCCGTCGCCGGAGACGCCGAGATAGATCAGGTCGCGGTTGGCGAGATTGGCGCCGGTCAGGACCGACGGCATGCGGCCGTGCACCGAATTGAAACCGTGGGAGTTGCCGAGGAAGTAGTCGGGCGTCTTCGAGGAGCAGCCGATGCCGGAAATCTTGGCGACGCGATGCGGCTCGATCGACAGTTCGTAGCAGGCTTCGATGATCGAGGCCGTGATCGAGTCGTGGCCGCATCCGGCGCACAGCGTCGAAATCTTGCCCTCGTAATCGCGGTGGGTATAGCCGAGACGATTCTTGGTCAGGCCCGGATGGTGAAACTTCGGTTTCGCGATATAGGTCATGATTGAGCCCTTCTGCTCCCTCTCCCCGCTTGCGGCATCAAATACCGTCGCTCCTTCATCATGACTTCACCTTGCGCAGCGGAGTGAGCTTCAGCTGATCCTGATGTTCGCCGATCGCGTTCGCAATGAAGCGCGCGGTAATCGGCGTGCCGTCGTAATGGCGGATCGGAACCAGCCGCACCGGATCGATGCCGTTCTCGTTGACGATCAGCGAGCGGAGCTGGGCATCGCGGTTCTGTTCGACCACGTAAACGAAATCATGGTCGGCGATGAAGCTCGCGACAGAGGAATGAAACGGGAAGGCGCGGATACGCAGGCGATCGAGCAGATGTCCGTGTGCATCGAGCAACTGGATTGCTTCGTCCATCGCGGGCGCGGTCGAACCGAAATAGATCACGCCGTATTTGGTCGGTTTCGCCGCGTTGGCCTGTAACGGCCGCGGCACCATGTCCTGCGCGGTTTCGAACTTGCGCACCAGGCGCTGCATGTTGTCGGCGTAGACCGAGCCTTCCTCGGAATAGCGCGCGTAGCGGTCGCGCGACGTGCCGCGGGTGAAGAACGAGCCCTTGGTGGGGTGGGTACCGGGATAGGTGCGGTAGGGGATGCCGTCGCCGTCGACATCGAGATAGCGGCCGAAGTCGCGGCCATCGTCGAGCATCTCGGCCGTCATCACCTTGCCGCGGTCATATTGGCGGGCGTCGTCCCACTTCAGGGGCCGGCAAAGCCGGTGGTTCATGCCGATATCGAGATCGAGCATGACGAAAATCGTGGTCTGAAGCCGTTCGGCGAGATCGAACGCTTGCGCCGCGAATTCGAACGCCTCGGCCGGATCCTCGGGGAACAGCAGCACGTGCTTGGTGTCGCCGTGAGAGGCGTAGGCGCAGGCAATGATGTCGCATTGCTGGGTGCGGGTCGGCATACCGGTGGAGGGTCCGGCGCGCTGCACGTTCATGATCACGGCCGGGATTTCCGCGAAGTAGGACAGGCCGATGAATTCCTGCATCAGCGAAATGCCGGGACCGGAGGTCGCGGTGAAGGCGCGGGCGCCGTTCCATGACGCGCCGATCACGATGCCGATCGAGGCCAGTTCGTCCTCGCCCTGCACGATCGCATATTTGGCCTTGCCGTCGCTATCGTGCCTGAGCTTCTTGCAGTGGCTGGCAAAGGCGTCCGCAAGCGATGATGACGGCGTAATCGGATACCAGGCACAGACCGTGGCGCCGCCATAGACTGCACCGAGCGCGGCTGCGCTGTTGCCTTCGATGAAGATGCGGTCGCCGACCTTGTCGGCCTTCTTGACGCGCAGGCCGATCGGGCATTTGAGGTTTTGCAGCGCCCAGTCGCGGCCCAGATGCAGCGCGTGGACGTTCGACGAGAGAAGCTTTTCCTTGCCCTTATATTGCTCGCCGATCAGTTGCTCGATCAGCTTCGGATCCATGTCGAGCAATGCACAGAGCGCGCCGAGATAAATGATGTTCTTGAAAAGCTGTCGCTGGCGCGGATCGCTATAGGTGGAATTGGTGATCGCGGTCAGCGGCACGCCGATCACGGTGATGTCGCTGCGGAATTTCGACTGCGGCATCGGCTTGGTCGAATCGTAGAACAGATAGCCGCCTGGGTCGATCGAGGCGACATCCTTGTCCCAGGTTTGCGGGTTCATCGCCACCATCAGGTCGACGCCGCCGCGTGCGCCGAGATGGCCTTCTTCCGTGACCCGCACTTCGTACCAGGTCGGCAGACCCTGAATGTTGGAAGGGAAGATGTTGCGTGGCGAAACCGGCACGCCGTGGCGAAGGATGGAGCGGGCAAACAGTTCGTTGGCGCTCGCCGAACCCGAGCCGTTGACGTTGGCGAAGCGGACGACGAAGTCGTTTACGCTGCTGATCGGGCTTTGGACGGGCATGATGTTCCTGCGTAGGTCATGTCGATAAGATATTTCTGCATGTCCCAGGCGCCGGTGGGACAACGCTCGGCGCACAGGCCGCAGTGCAGGCAGACGTCTTCGTCCTTTATCATCACCCGTCCGGTCTTGAGATCGGAGGAAACGTAAAGGTCCTGGTCGAGATGCGGCGAGGGCGCTTTCAGCCGCGTCCGCAGATCGGCTTCCTCACCGTTCTCGGTGAAGGTGATGCAATCCATCGGGCAGATATCGACGCAGGCGTCGCACTCGATGCAGAGCGAGGTGGAAAATACCGTCTGCACATCGCAGTTGAGGCAGCGCTTGGCCTCGCCGAGCGCGAGCTTGACGTCGTAGCCGAGTTCGACTTCCGCGCGGATGTCCTTCAGCGCGATGACCTTGTCGCGGTGCGGCACCTTGAAGCGCTTGTCGTCGGAGATGTCGTTGTCATAGCTCCATTCGTGAATGCCCATCTTCTGCGAGGAGACATGCACTTCGGGAAGCGGGCGTTCGTCCACGTCTTCGCCCGACAGCAGCCGGTGGATCGACAGCGCGGCGTCGTGGCCATGCGCCACCGCCCAGATGATGTTCTTCGGGCCGAACGCGGCGTCTCCACCGAAGAACACTTTCGGATGGGTCGATCCCATCGTCGTGGTGTCGACCTTCGGCATATCCCATTTGTCGAATTCGATGCCGCAATCGCGCTCGATCCAGGGGAAGGCATTCTCCTGGCCGACCGCGACCAGCACGTCGTCGCAGGCGATGGTCTCATCGGGTTCGCCTGTCGGCACCAGGTTGCGCTTGCCCTTGGCGTCACGCTCGGCCTTCACCTTCTGGAAGGTGACGCCGGTCAGCTTGCCCTTGTCGTGGGTGAAGGCGATCGGGACCATGAAATTGAGGATCGGGATGTCCTCATGCATGGCGTCTTCTTTTTCCCAAGGAGACGCCTTCATCTCCTCGAAGCCCGAACGCACGATCACCTTGACGTCTACGCCACCGAGGCGTCGCGCGGTGCGGCAGCAATCCATTGCGGTATTGCCGCCGCCGAGCACGATCACGCGCTTGCCGATCTTGTCGACGTGTCCGAACGAAACATTCGAGAGCCAGTCGATACCGATATGGATGTTGCTGGCGGCTTCCTTCCGGCCGGGAATGTCGAGTTCGCGGCCGCGCGGCGCGCCGGAGCCGACAAACACCGCGTCGTAATTCTCGGAAAGCAGCTTCTTCAGGCTGTCAATGCGATGACCGGCCTTGAACTCGATGCCGAGATCGAGGATGTAATCGGTCTCTTCGTCGATCACCGAATCCGGCAGGCGGAATTTCGGAATTTGCGTCCGCATCATGCCGCCGGCCTTCGGGTCCTGGTCGAACACGGTGCAGTGGTACCCCAGCGGCGCGAGATCACGCGCGACCGTCAGCGAGGCGGGACCGCCGCCGATAATCGCAATGCGCTTGCCGTTCTTCGCACCCGCGCGCGGCATGCGGCCTTTCACGTCATCCTTGAAATCGGCGGCGACGCGCTTGAGGCGGCAGATCGCGACCGGAGTTTCTTCGACACGGCCGCGGCGGCAGGCGGGCTCGCAGGGACGATCGCAGGTGCGCCCGAGAATGCCTGGGAACACGTTCGATTTCCAATTGATCATGTAGGCGTCGCTGTAGCGGCCTTCGGCGATCAAGCGGATATATTCCGGGACGGGTGTGTGCGCGGGACAGGCCCACTGGCAGTCGACCACCTTATGGAAGTAGTCGGGCGCCGAGATATCAGTCGGTTTCATTCCTACCTTATCCGCGCAATACTTAAGCTGAGAGCGCGGCCTTATTGTGCTTACGAACGCTCGAAGTGGCGTTCTTTCGGTTCTTAAATTGTATCATCGGCTTATCGTATTAAAGCCATTCAAGATGATCCACAAAGGCAATTTTGCGCGATCATCAACTTTAGTTAGGCAGCTAACACCAATGCATAAAATCAATTTTATGCGGCAGTGCAGCATGAAGGATGCGGTACGCTGGTGCGAAATGTTTCAGTCTATGAAATGTCGCCCTTCGCGATATCCCACAGCAGGCGGTAAGAGCCAGTCGAAACTACTTGGGCAATTAACGGTTCGCAACTTTGAAGACGCCGGGCCATGAACTTCGGAGGGTTTGCGTCGGTATGATCGATCAACCAGAACCAATCACTCGCGTCCGCATCCGAAGCAGATGCATTCTCTGTGAGTGGCCTGGATAGCTGAGGGTCGCTTTCGATCAGATGCATCGAGATGATGCCGTCGAGGCCGTGCGGATCAAGCGCATCGCGCAATCGCGCGCGTAGTTCATCTTCTTTCCCGCGCGCAGGCCGGAGACGAAGAACGCCGAGCCAGGCGCCGCGGCCCTTGCCGCGGCTGATCGTGATGCGCGCGACGCAGCGGATCATGTTCTTGAAACGAGCGATATTGGCCTTGGACCAATCGGTCTGGTTGGCGAGTGCCCTGCGATAGGCGGGACTGTCGAGCACCTCGAAGGTTTCGGTGGAGTAGAGGCTTAGGTATTTCGGCATAGAGCTTTCGTCGGAGACGTAACGTCTCGCTTCGAGGAAGCCTTCGATCGCGACGCGCTCCTCAAGATGCTCACGGTCGTACCAGCGGTTGAATTCGGCTTCGTGCGCGGTGTCGATATCCATCGACGTCAGCAACATGCCCTTTCCGGCGATCGGCATTTTGTTGGATTCCTTTTTGCTATTTCGTCATGCCCGGCCTTGTGCCGGGCATCCACGTCTCCTTTCCCTCGGGCGGGAAAGACGTGGATGGCCGGGACGAGCCCGGCCATGACGGGGTTTTTACTGACGCATCCTCGAGGCCACATCCGCAATCGCCTTCATCACGGCATCGCGAACGCCGGGATCGTAGAGCGTATGGCCGGCGCCTTCGACGATGCGGATTTCGGCGTCTCGCCAGCGCGCCGCGAGTGCATGCGAGATTTTGGGCGGGCACAGCAGGTCGTAGCGGCCTTGCACGATGATGCCGGGAATGCCGTCCAGTTTTCCAGCTTCTTCCAGAATTTGGCGCGAACGCATGAAGCAACTATTCTGGAAGTAATGCGCTTCCATGAAGGGTGTGGCGGGCAGGGCCCCCTTCGAATTGGGCGAGGCGAGATCCAGTCGCGCGCGTGAGGGCGTATGCTCCGATAGAATCCGCTCGGTGTCGTGCCAGGCGCGCGCAAACGGGCCGTGCACTGCGGCATCGGAGTCGAGAATACGTTGCCAATAGGCTTCCAGTGGCTGTGCGCGTTCAGGCTCCGGCAGGAGACCCAGGAAATCGTCGTTCAGCGCGGGATAAAAGCGCGGCAGCGCGACCAGAAAAGCGTCCTGCAATTCTTCATTCGTGCCGAGAAACGTCGCGCGCAATACGATTCCCGAAACGCGCTTGGGGTGCGCTTGCGCATAAGCGAGCGCGAGCGTGGCGCCCCAGGAACCGCCGACGAGAATCCAGCGATCGAAGCCGAATTTTTCGCGGATCGTCTCCATGTCCGCGATCAGATGCGGCAGTGTGTTGTGCTGCCGTTCGCCCTTGGGGCGGCTGCGGCCGGCGCCGCGCTGGTCGAACAGCACCGCGTGGAAGCGCTCGGGATCGAACAGCCGGCGGTGATCGTTCTGGCATCCGCTGCCGGGCCCGCCATGCAGATAGACCGCAGGCGTGCCGTCGGTGCGGCCGACGCTCTCAACGTAAATCTCATGGCCGTCGCCGACCGGCATGAGTTCGGAAGTCAGCGGCGCAAACGGATCGCCGCGTCCTGCACTGGCATCAGGAGGCATCGTGGCCTTCCGGCTCCAGAGTGCCGCCCGCGAAATTGCGATAGAGGAAACGGTTGTGGTTGCCGGATGCTTCCTCAGCCGCGGCCTTGAAAATCCGTTCATGGTGCGGCGAGAGCGTGCAGGCGGGATCGGTGTTGCCGGCGTCCCCGGTGAGCGCGAAGGCCTGGCAGCGGCAGCCGCCGAAATCGATCTCCTTGAACTCGCAACTTCGGCACGGTTCGGGCATCCAGCCGGTGCCGCGATAGCGGTTGAACGCCTCGGAGTTCTGCCAGATCCAGGCGATCGAGTGATTGGAGCGCACCGAGAGGAATTCGAGCCCGGTGATGCTCTCGGCGGCATGGCAGGGCAGGATTTTTCCCGCCGGAGAAATGTTGAAGAACTGCCGCCCCCAGCCGCCCATGCATTTCTTTGGCCGCAGCGCGTAATAATCCGGCACCACGTAATCGATCGCGAGCGTGCCCTTGAGGTGGGCTTGCGCCTCCTCCACGATGCGGCTCGTCTCTTCGATCTGTTCCAGCGTCGGCATCAGCGCGGCGCGATTCTTCAGCGCCCAGCCGTAGTACTGCACATTGGCGACTTCCAGCCGGTCGGCGTCGAGATCGACCGCCATTTGAATGATGTCTTGCAGTTGATGAAGGTTCTGTCGGTGCATGACGGCGTTCACCGTCAGCGGCAAATCAAGCTCGCGCGTCCATTTCGCGACCTCGAGCTTCTTGGCATGACCGCCCTTGAAGCCGCCGACGCGGTCGGCCACGACAGGTTCGTTGCCCTGAAAACTGATCTGAACATGGCACAAGCCGGCGTCGGCGAGAGCTTTGACTTTCTCGCGCGTGAGCAGGACGGCGGACGTGATCAGGTTGGAATAGAGTCCGACATCGCTGGCATGCTGGACGAGTTCGACGAGGTCCTTGCGCGCGGTCGGCTCGCCGCCGGAGAAGTGAATCTGCAAGACGCCGATTTCGGCCAGCTCCGACAGAACCTTCTTCCATTCCTCCGTCGTCAGTTCGCTGCCGGCGCGGTCGAGCTCGACCGGATTCGAGCAATACGGACATTGCAGCGGGCAGCGATGGGTGAGTTCGGCCAACACTGCCAAGGGGATGCCAAACGTTTCCGCGGTCGACCCACGCCTTTCCAGCACCGCGAGCCCGTCATTGGGATCGGTAATCACCTGGTTTGCATCGGTCAGTGTCGGACTCATGACGTTCTTTCACGCGCCTCGGTCAAAAAACCCTTGTCGGCGAGGTCTTGCAGCATGGCGATGACGTCTGACGCGATCGCCTCGCGAGGTGCCGCATACTTGACCGCGAGATGGTCGGCCATGTCGGCGACGCTGCGAACACCGTCGCAGAGTTGCAGCACTTCGACTGCGATCTCGTCAGGTGCGAGCACCCGCTCCGGTGCGAGCAGCACCCAGACCTGCCGCGTCTGATCGAACTTCAGTTTGGCGTGACGCGGCAATTTCGGCCGGCTCGCCTCGCTGACACTGATGTTGCGGCCTGACGCCATGGGTCTCTCGATCTCTCAAACTTTCGGAACAAAAGCGCCCGGCGGAATGTGGCCGTCGACATAGGCATGATACAGCGCGTCGAGCTGAACCCATAGTACATTGGTCTTGAAGATCAGCGCGTTGCAAACCGCCTCGCGCTGTTCCGGCGTTCCGGCATGGGCCTTGACATATTCGAGCGCGAAACCGGCATCGCGCGGCGCTTGCGTCAAGCGGCGGCTGAAATAGCTCATGATGTCCGGATTGACGAAATCATAATGCGCCAGCATGCCCGAAATGCGTTCTTCATGCAGGTTCGGCGCAAACAGTTCCGTCAGCGATGACGCAATGGCCTCCAGCGGGCTCCTGTCGCGCACGAAATGCACATAGGCTTCCACCGCAAAACGCGTCGCGGGTAGGATTCCCTCGGTGGATTCGACGTAAGCCGTGTCGAGGCCCAGGCCCTCGGTGAGCTTCAGCCAGCGCTCGATGCCGCCTTCTGCACCCATATCGCCGTCATGGTCTTCGATCCGATGCCGCCATTCCCGACGGATACCGCGGTCGCGGAACCGCGAGATCACGACCGCATCCTTGATCGGGATCGTGCTCTGATAATAGTAGCGATTGAGCGCCCAGGCCTGCACCTGACCCTTGTTGAGCTTGCCGCCGTGCAAAAGCCGGTGGAAGGGATGCAGGCTGTGATAGCGCGTTGCGCCGATGTGACGCAGGGCCGCTTCCAGTTCCTCCGCGCTGTTCAGCACGGTTTTGCCGCCGAGCGAATACGCGGTCATCCCTTCGAGCTTCAGATCAGGCGTTTTGTTCAAAGCGTGATCTCCGTTCCATCGGCCGGAATCTGCCAGCCGGCGCGTTCCGCGGTCCGGCGTTCTTCGGAATCGTGAAGCAACGCAGGGTTCGAGTTGTTGATATGCAAGAATATCTTCCTCTCGATGCCAAGGCCATCGAGCGCGGCGATGGCGCCGGCTTCGCCCGACATCGCGATATGTCCCATGCTCTGCCCGGTCTTGTTGCCGAGACCGGCGACGATCAACTCGTCGTCCCGCCACACCGTGCCGTCGAAAAACACCAACGGCGCGCCCTTCAGCCTTGACTTAAGGTCGTCGGTGACCTTTGCGCAGGCGGCAAGGAAATAAAAAAATTTGCCGGTTGCCTTGTCGCGAATGCGCAAGCCGAGCGTATCACCCGCGCCGTCCTGTGCGCCCGTTTGCGCCTGGCCCTCGAGATACCATGCGCCCTTGCCGGCCACCTCAAAGGGCAGGATTTCGATGCCCGAGGGCGAGCCGTCCGGAAGCGCCGGCTCGAAGGAATGCTCGATCTCGACCGGCTGGCGGCGCACCGTCTTCTCGTTGAGCACGTTGAAGATGCTGTTGGACTTCAGCGTCGCGAGCACCTTGGCGTGCGCATAGATCGTGAACGGCCAGCCTTCGCGCATCGACAACAGCCCCGTGACTGCGTCGATCTCGCCATTGGTCAGGATGACACCCGCGACCGGGCTATGACGAAGCTTGCCGGCGGCAGGGTGGAGCTGTGGCGCTGCGATCAGTTGCTGGCGCAGGTCGGGCGATGCATTGATCAAAAACCAGTGATCGCCGTCGGCGCTGATCGCAAGCGAGGCCTGGCTGCTCTGGAGTTCGGGATTCCTGGTGCGTGCGGCCCGGCAAATCGGACAGCCGCAATTCCACTGCGGAACACCACCACCTGCCGCGGCGCCCAGGACGACGACGCGAAGCATGATCCGTCTCCTGGAATCTTTGAGCTGGAAACTCTGGAAGCTTGCGTATTGAAGCTTGGGTATTCAAAACTTCAAAGGTGGACGCGGACAAGACAAGCGTTCCCAGATGGGAAACCTGTCACTGCCAGCAATCCACCTTAGTCAAGAATGAAGTTGTCGCGTCCGCTTACTTGCGGGCGGCGCAGGCATACATGTTGATTTCCATGCCGACCGGCACTTCGACGATCTTCGGCGCTCTCCAGGCCATTTTGGCTCTCCTTGGTCAAACCGGACGAACTTCGCCCTGCCTGTAAGGTAATACGGAACCAAAAGTTCGCCAGCGGAATCTTTTCGGGCGGGGAATTTACTTTGGGAAATGATGCGATGCACAATAATCTGTCTGCCGCTGCCGGAGTTCCGTCAAACCAATGACGTATCAAAGGGTTCTTCTGGCGTTTTCCGCGCGCCGAGATGGCCGGACCAGCTCCAGCGAATCCCGGATAAAGCAACTGTGAAAGAAAAGCGCATCTCCCCGCTTGGGGCGGGTACTCAAAGCCGAAGACAGGTTCGATCATGCCGCGATACTTCTTCAATACGCGAATCGGCGATGAGCTGATCTCCGACCCCGAGGGCGAGGAGCTGCGCAACCCGGACCGTGCCTGGGAAGTCGCCCGCACCATGATCCGTGAACTCCTGAGGATCGAGGGGGTCGAGGGCCTCATGCGGGCGGTCCTCGAAGTGACGGATGACGAAGGGGAGATCGTGCTCGAGTTTCCTTTTGCCGAGGCCATCCTTGAAAGCACCGATGCTGATGACCCCGACATGCCCGTCACGAAGCACTGATATTTCGCAGGGAGCGGAAGCCGGAGCCAGTGCCGCCGCCCGTAGGCCGCCTATGGCGGAAAGATGTTTTCCGATTGCGCGCGGGCGAAAAAATATTCATGACTGTGGCCATGAAGTCCGCCGGCGGGGGTCGGGTTTGCCTCGCGCCGGATCGAAGGCTTCCACAACGGGAGAATATTATGAGGATTGGTTCATCGGTGCCGCACAGCCTGCTGCTGGCGGGCGCCTTTATCGGAGTTTTGAGTTATGGCGCGGCCGCGCAGACGGCGAGCCCGCCCGCCGCGGCACCAGCCGCCGCACAACCGCTTCCGCCGGGTTCGCCCATGATCGGCCGCCCTGACAACGAGGCGGCGCAAAAACTGGCCCCGGTTGCGGCTCCGCCGCTCGCCGCCGCGCCTGACAAGCTGCCGCTGGACAAACTGAAGGTCCCGGCCGGCTTCAACATCGAAGCATATGCGGCTGGCATGCCGAATGCCCGTTCGCTGGCGCTCGGTGACAAGGGCACGGTCTTTGTCGGCAGCCGCACCGTCGACAAGGTCTATGCCATCGTCAACAAGGATGGAAAGCGCGAGGTCAAGATCATCGCCTCGGGGCTCTATCGGCCGAACGGCGTCGCGTTCAAGGACGGCACACTCTACATCGCCGAACTCTCCAAGGTGTCGAAGATCGAAAAGATCGAGGACAATCTCGACAACCCGCCGAAGCCTGTCGTGATCTACGACAATCTGCCGAAGGATGAGGCCCACGGCTGGAAGTTCATCGCGATCGGACCGGACAACAAGCTCTACGTCCCGGTCGGCCAGCCCGGCAACAACGTGTTGCATGACAAGGATCACGGCCAGATCCGCCGCATCAACCTCGACGGCTCCGGCGCCGAAGTCGTTGCAGTCGGCGTCCGCAATACCGTCGGGTTCGACTGGAATCCGGAAACCAAGCAGCTCTACTTCACGGACAATAGTCGCGACTGGATGTCGGAAGACCTTCCGAACGACGAGCTCAACCGTGTCACCAAGGTCGGTGAGCACTTCGGCTCACCGTACTGCTGGCAGGGCAATATCCCCGATCCCGAATTCGGCTGGGGCCATTCCTGCAGCGAATTCACCCCGCCGGTTGGCCTGATGGGACCGCACGCAGCTTCGCTCGGCATGCGATTCTATACCGGCAAGATGTTCCCCGCGAGCTACAAGAACCAGGCTATCATCGCGCGCCATGGCTCCTGGAACAAGACGAACAAGTTCGGTGGTGACGTTGTCGTTGCCCACCTCAACAAGGACGGTACGGTCAAGAACATCGAGCCGATCGTGACCGGCTTCCTGCAGGACAACAAGTATGTCGGCCGGCCGGTCGACGTGATGCAGATGAAGGACGGCTCGATCCTCGTCTCCGATGACTGGAACGGTGCAGTCTACCGGGTCAGCTACGGCAAGCCGAAGGTCGCTACGCAATAAATGTGCGGGCCAAGATCGGGGGCAGCTTTCGCTGCCCCCGATTTTATTTTGGGAATGACGACTGAGGCTCCAACGATGCGGAAAATAACGACAGTAATGGCACTAGCGCTCGCGTCGCTGGCTTTCTCGGCGTCAGCCGAAACCATCGAGGAACGCGCGGTGACCTGCTTTGCCTGTCACGGCGAGCATGGCCAGTCCACGATGGAAAACACGCCCTCGCTCGGCGGCCAGCAGGCGCCCTATGCGCTGATCCAGCTGTTCATGTTTCGCGAAAAGCTGCGCACCTTCGAGCCGATGAACGACATGACGAAATCGTTTACCGACGATGACCTTCGGAACTTTTCCGACTTTATCGCCAAGATACCGAAGCCGCAGCCGCCGGCGGAGACCGGCGATCCGGCACGGATGCAGAAGGGTCTTGCGCTTGCGCAGCAGAACCGTTGCAACAGTTGCCACAACGCCGATTTTTCGGGCAAGGAAAATGTGCCGCGCCTCGCCAACCAGCGCGAGGACTATCTCGCCAAGACGCTTGCCGAATACAAGGACAACAGCCGCCACGGCTACGACGGCACCATGGCCGATGTGATGGGCTCGGTCACCAAGGAGCAGATCGCCGACCTCGCTTATTACATTTCGCACTATCGCTAGGCCGGAAGATCGCCAAGCCATAAGCGGCTGGTGCGGCGATCCTGCTAGCGTTACAAACCTCTGGCGAAAAAAGGGGGTGAGCATGAAAGATCTCTGGCGCCTGTCGGCTCAGGAATTGGCCGGCCTGATCAGGTCGAAGAAGATTTCGGCGAAGGAGGCCGCGACCGCAGGGCTGGAGCGGCTCGACGCCGTCAATCCTTCGATCAACGCGGTGGTCGATCATCGCCCCGAAGATGTGCTGTCGCAGGCGGCCGAGGTCGATGCCGCGATCGCGCGCGGCGAAGACACAGGTCCCCTTGCAGGCGTGCCGGTCACGATCAAGGTCAATATCGACCAGGCGGGCTTTGCCACGACCAATGGCCTGAAGATGCAGCGCGACCTCATCGCGCGCGACAACAGCCCAGTGATCGACAATCTGCGCAAGGCGGGCGCGGTGATCCTCGGGCGCACCAATTGCCCGGCGTTTTCTTATCGCTGGTTCACCACCAATCTGGTTCACGGCGACACCAAGAACCCGCGCGATCCTTCCATCACCCCGGGCGGTTCCTCCGGCGGCGCGGGCGCGGCGGTCGCGGCCGGCATCGGTCATGTTGCGCATGGCACCGATATCGCGGGCTCGATTCGCTATCCGGCCTATGTCAACGGTGTCCACGGTCTGCGTACCACCACGGGGCGGATTGCCGCCTTTAATGCATCGCTGCCGGAGCGCAGCATCGGTCCGCAAATATCGGCGGTCTCGGGTCCGCTCGCGCGCACCATCGCCGATTTGCGGATCAGCCTCGCGGCGATGTCCGCCTACGACGGGCGCGATCCCTGGTGGGTACCGGCACCACTCGAGGGGCCGCCAATGCCTAAGCGCGTGGCCTTGTGCGTCTCGCCCGACGGGCTTGAGACGGTGGCCGAGGTGAAGGCCGCAGTTCTCGATGCCGGCAAGCGCCTGGAGCGCGCGGGATGGACCGTCGAAGAGGTCGCCGCGCCGCCGCTGCGTGAGGCAGCCGACCTCCAGACCAAATTGTGGCTCGGCGACAATTACGAAGGCCAGCTTGCCGCAGCCGAACGCGAGGGCGATCCCGGTGCGCTTGCTTGCCTGCGCGGCAACGGCACCAAGGTGTTTCCGTCCGACGCCGATGCCTTGTCCAGGACGCTGACGCGGCGGGCCACGCTGGCGCGCGAATGGCTGCTGTTCCTCGAAAAATATCCGGTGCTGCTGATGCCGGTGTCGGCCGAACTGCCGTTCCCCGATCAACTCGACACCCGGGATGAGGCTTCTTTCAAACGGGTCTGGCAGGCGCAACTGCCGATGATCGCAATCCCGTTCATGGGCTTGCCCGGGCTCACGGTGTCGACAGGCTTGGTGGGGCGTGTGCCCGTCGGCGTTCAGGTCGTTGCCGGCCGCTTCCGGGAGGATCTGTGTCTGCTGGCGGGCGAGGCGATCGAGGCGGGTGGCACACCGTCGGCGGCCATCGATCCCTTCACGGGTTAAAGGCAGCGTATGACTTCGATCTACGATTTCAGCGCCAGGTCGCTCGCCGGCGAGAACGTGCCGCTCAAGCGCTTTGAGGGTCAGGTGCTCCTGATCGTCAACACCGCGAGCGCCTGCGGATTCACGCCGCAATATAAGGGCCTCGAAGCGTTGCAGCAGGCTTATGGCGCGCGGGGCTTTTCGGTGCTCGGCTTTCCCTGCAATCAGTTCGGCCGTCAGGAGCCGGGCGATGCCGCGCGGATCGGCGAGTTTTGCGCGACCAACTACGCCGTCAGCTTTCCGATGTTCGACAAGATCGACGTCAACGGGAGCGGCGCCCATCCGCTCTATCAATATCTCAGGGGCGAGAAATCCGGACTGCTCGGTTCCTCGATCAAATGGAATTTCACCAAATTCCTGGTCGACCGGTCGGGCAAGGTGGTCGCGCGCCATGCACCGACCACGACGCCGCAAGCACTCACCAGGGAAATCGAGGCGCTGTTGTGAACGAAAAGAATGAATCTGCCGCGTCAGACGAATTGCCGGATCGGCTGTCGGTCGATCCCAAGAGCCCCTATTACAACGAGGCGGTATTGGCGCGCGACGTCGGCATTCGCTTTAAGGGCAAAGAGAAGACCAATGTCGAGGAATACTGTGTCAGCGAGGGCTGGATTCGCGTCACCGCGGGCAACGCCAAGGATCGCTTCGGCAATCCGCTGACCATCAAGGTCCACGGTCCGGTCGAACCGTATTTCCGCGACAAGCCGCAGTCCTGAACGGTCGACAGCTACGTCAGCCGCATATCCAGCAACCTGCGGCCTTCGCCCTTGAAGAGCTTCTTCACGGCGCTGGAGGCTGCGACCTCGCCCTGGTTGGCATAGGCCTCGTGGTTCTTCTCGATGTCGTCGAGGCGGTAGAGGTAATTGACCATGATGCCGGCGGATTCGCGCAAGCCCTTCGGCGAGGTGTCGCCGAGCCAGTTGATCCGCTCAAGCCGCGCGCCGTTGCCGAGATGGAATCGCGCCACCGAATCGATCGGGCGGCCCTTGGGCGAACGCGCTTTAAGGAAATAATACGCCGCGAGCGGTTCGACGACGCTGCGGAGCTGGCTTTCGAGATCGGGATTGGTCCACCAGTCCGGCGCATCCAGATGTTCGAGCCAGGGTCGATCCTCGTCGGATACGGGAACGTCGCTTGCCTTTTTCAGCCACGACATGAAGCCCGGCACCGGCGACAGCGTCACGAAATCCTCTAACTTCGGCAATTCGCGCCGCAATTCCTCGACCACCTGCTTGATCAGGAAGTTGCCAAAGGAAATGCCGCCCAGCCCGCGCTGGGTGTTGGAGATCGAATAGAACACCGCGGTGCGCGCCCGCTCGATTCCGACCGGCTTGCGGTCTTCGGCGAGCAGCGGCGCGATCGCGCCCGGTATCGCTTCCGTCAACGCCACCTCGACGAAGATCAGGGGTTCATCGAGCAGTGCCGGGTGAAAGAAGGCGTAACAGCGGCGGTCAACCGGGTCGATGCGGCGCCGAAGATCGTCCCAGTCGCGGATCTCATGGACCGCTTCATAGCGAATGATCTTTTCCAGAATGTTCGCGGGCGTCGACCAGTCGATCCTGCGCAGCACCAGAAATCCCCTGTTGAACCACGATCCCAGCAAATGCGCGACGTCGCGGTCGAGCGGGGCAAGGGTCTTGTAGTCGTTCATGAGATCGAGCAGGTCGGCGCGCATCGCAACCAGGTCGCTGGTGCCTCCGGGGGCGCGGTTGAGCCTGCGGATCAATTCCTGCCGCCGCGGCTCGGAAGCAAAATGCAGGTCGCTGGCATCGGCCTTGTTCGGCTGTGCGCGCCAATTCTTGATGGCTTTGGCGAGCTTTTCGCGTTCCGGGCCGTAACTCGAGGCCAGTGTCTGGAAGAACGACAGGCGCTCGCGCTCGTCAAGGTGACGGTATCGATCGAGCACTTCGCGTGCCATCGCCGTGCCCGAGGCCTCGCCCCGGCCTGACAGCAACGCTTCGCAAAGCTCGATGAGGTCGGCCGCGTTCGGCTTGTCGTCGGAGGGTCCGACGCGGCGTAGCAGCGTGCGGCCCCGCTCGGAGATCGAGGTCAGGAGATCGGAGAAAAATGCGTTGTTCATGGATGTCAGGTGATGTGAGCCCGTTTTTTGCAGTCTACACGAATTTATGGCGAAGGCTGTGACAATCAAGCGATGGCGATCGTCCTGGCGGGGCGAGATCAGGACCTTGGCGGTGTAATCAGGCTAAACTCCGGCCATACGGGCCGATTCGTCGGCGCCGGTGCTGCGCCGCGTTGGTGGCGGTATCGGGCGCCGGATGGTCCTCAATGAAGTACGCCGGCCCGGCACGCTGTTTGCATTGATTTAACCGTATCGCCCCCGTTTTTCTGATTTTTTTGCCGGGGGTATCTCGCCATAAGCGGAGGCCCAATGACGATTGCGACCGCAGTGCCGGTGGCCGGCATCGAACGCTCGAACATGAATTCCATCGTGTTTGCGAGCTGCTTTGGCACCATCATCGAATGGTACGATTTCCTGATCTACGCCACGGCCGCTACCCTCATCTTCAACAAGGCGTTCTTTCCGACCTTCGATCCGCTGGCGGGCACGCTGGCTTCCCTCGGCAGCTATGCGGTCGGATTTCTGGCCCGCCCGCTCGGCGGCGCGCTGTTCGGCCATTTTGGCGACCGGCTGGGACGCAAATCCATGCTGGTGCTGACCCTGTTCATCATGGGACTGAGCACCTTCTGCATCGGGCTGTTGCCGACCTATGCCTCGATCGGGGTCTTCGCGCCGATTCTTCTGATCGTGCTGCGCATCGTCCAGGGCATCGGGCTTGGCGGCGAATGGGGCGGCGCCTCGCTGATGGTGATCGAACACGCGCCGGCCGACCGACGCGGCTTCTATACGAGTTTCGTGCAGATCGGCTTCCCGATCGGGCTCGTGCTGGCGACGCTGGTGTTTGGGCTTGTCGCCAAATTGCCGGACGCCGATTTTGCCAGCTACGGCTGGCGCATTCCGTTCCTGGTCAGCATCGTGTTGCTTGGCGTCGGCACCTTCGTGCGGTCCCGGGTGCCGGAGACGCCGGTGTTCGAAGGCTTGAAGCAGGGTGACGGCCTTTCGGACAATCCGGTCGGTGAGGTCGTCGGCAAAAATACCAAGACGTTCCTGATCGCCGTTGGCCTGAAACTCTCCGAAGTGTCCTGGGTCTACATGCTCTCGGTCTTCGTCGTCGGTTACGCCACAACCAAGCTCGGCCTGCCGAAGGCGATGCTGCTGGATGCCGTGCTCTACGCGGCACTTCTTGAGCTTATCAGCCTGCCGCTGTTCGGATGGCTGTCCGACAGGATCGGGAGGCGGCCGCTCTATATTCTCGGCGCGCTCTTCTCGATCGCGTTTGCGTTTCCGCTGTTCTGGATGGTCGACAGCAAGAGCACGGTCCTGATCTTCACGGCCATCATCATCGCGATGAATATCGGCCACGGCATGATGTTCGGTCTGGAGTCCTGCTATTTCCCCGAATTGTTCGGATCGCGTGTCCGCTACAGCGGTGCGTCGTTCGGCTTCCAGGTATCGGCCGCGATCGGCGGCGGCTTTGCGCCGATCGTTGCCACCGCGATGGTGGGCTATTTCGGCGGCACCACCGGCGTATCGATCATGATGATCGTGCTCGCGCTGATCACGCTTGCCGCAGCGCTGGCGGCGCACGAGACCCGCGGCGGTTCGCTCGCGGAATGACGTAGCGAACAGCCAACTCACCGAATTTTCATCCAAAGGATGGTGTCACGGTCTGTGCCGATCGGCCATAATGGCAATCCAACGGCCCGATCGCTCAACAACGGGCCAGTGGGAGCAAGGTTTCATGCGTGGTCTGCCATTGCCGCGGGTCGTCGGCATAATCGTGGGTGTCTCAATGATGGTAGGTGGTTCGGCGAGCGCCGACGGCCTGAAGGATGAAATCGCGCCAACCGGCAAGCTGCGGGTCGCGATCGGGATCAGCCCCGCAGGCGGCGCCTACTGGTCGACGAAGACGGAAACCGGTTATGCCGGCGTGCCGGTCGATCTAGGCAAGGCGATGGCGGATCAACTCGGCGTGCCCGTCGAATATGTCGCGTACCCGAATTCGGGGCAGATCACGGATGCGGCCGCCACGGGCGCCTGGGACGTCAGTTTCCTGCCGGAGGATCCGGAGCGCGCCAAGAAAATCGCATTCGGGCCGATCTATGAGGTCGCCGAGGCCACCTATATCGTCAAGGCAGGCTCAACGATCAAGGATTTTGCGACGCTCGATCAGGTGGGCGTCAAGGTTGCCGCGGTCAACGACACCACCACCATGCGTGGCGCGATGGCGCATCTGAAGAACGCCAAGGTCTCCGGCTATCAGACCTATGACGAAATCTTCAACCTGCTAAAGAACGGCGAGGTCGATGCGTTTGCGCTGTCACGCGACCAGCTCAATGCGCTCGCAAAAAAGATTCCAGGCACGCGCGTGCTCGACGAAACCTTCAAGCAGACCGTGACTGCGGTGGCGGTGCCGCTCAATCACCCGCTGTCGCTCGAATATGCGTCCAAGTTCATGACCGAAGCCAAATCCAACGGCCTCTTGCGCAAGGCGTTCGACAATAACGGACTGAAGGACACGCCGCTGCGGGCGAAGTAGTTGCTTTTATCCCTCCCCCGCGCGGGTCAGCGAACAGTGGGGAGGGTCGACGTGAGCAAAGCGAGCGTCGGGGTGGCGGCTCTTTCTTGTTGCGATAACCCCCACCCGGCTCCTCGTTCGCTGCCGTTCACGACGATCAACCTCGAGAGCGAGCTTCGCTCGCCTCGGACCCCACAAGGGGGAGGGAGAAGAAAGCAGCTCCCGCGTCGCGTTACTTCATCCCGCCCGCGATCGGCTCAAGGCCGCTATTGACGATCTTGTCCTTTGCGGCGGGCGAGGCGAGGAATTTGATCAGGGCCCTGCCGGCCTCGGGCTCCTTCGACACGGCCGCGATGCCGGCGGAGAATATCGTGACCTGCTGCAGGCTGTCGGGCAGCGGGCCGATGATGTCGACGCCGGAGACCGCTTTCAACTCGCTGATCTGCTGAAAGCCAAGTTCGGCCTCGCCCCGCGCCACGATTTCGGCGACGGGGGTTGCAGGAATCTTTCGCGCCTTGTCTTTCATCTCGGCGGCAATACCAAGTTTTTCGAACATCTCGGTTGAGATGTAGACGCCGCTGGCGCTGTCGGAATAGGCGACTGATTTGGCCGCCAGCAGCGCGCGCTTGACCGCGTCCGCCGAACTGATGTCCGGCTTCGGCGCGCCGGCCTTGACCGCAACCCCAATCTTCGAGTTGACGAGATCGACGCGACTGTCGGGGACCACCTTGCCCTGCTTGACCAAATCGCCGAGCGCATAGCCGACCATGATCAGGACGTCGGCGGGCTCGCCGCGCTCCAGCCGCACCGGGATCGCGTTGGTCGTGGTGCCCATCGATGGGCCATAAGCGGTGATTACCTTGTTGCCGGTCGTGCGCTCGAATTCCGGCACCAGCGCATTATAGGCCGCCGATAGTCCGCCCGAGATCATCACCCGCACCTCGGCGGCGCAGCTCGCGCCGGTGAACCAAAGGGTGGCGGCGACGGCGAATGCCCAATGGCGGATCGGGGCGGACCGTTTCATGATTTTCCCTCGCGATGAAATGCGCCGGGCACTATTGCGGCGGGCGAGGGCGGGGTCAAATGCGGTGAGGCGAGGTTCGCGATTAATGATTTGGGGCGGGTGATCCCGGATGCAGCGGCATCAGCGGACTCGATCTGGTATGCCCTGGATGACCCGGCGCGACATCTAGCCGTGAACATCGGCGTACGCGCACCCTCGGCTGATTCGGACGCGATTCGTTCCACGCGCGTTCCGGCCCTTAACGGGCGGCGGTCATTCGTTGCATTTTGATACAATATCGCGGGTTTGGCGTCCGAATTACTGGCGGCGGAGCCGCCAGCCGATCACGTTCGCCTCGAGCGCGCCGCCGGACTCGTGATTGCGCCAGGTGCCGTCCGTGAAGCGGCAGGCGAACGGTAACTCATAGGTGCCGCTCTGGTCTTCGCACAACACCTGGACGGGCTGGTCCGGCGGCGGTTCTCCCTCACCGTCAAATTGGGCCAGCCGTTTCTCGCGCGTTGCCATTTCCAGTCCCGCTTTCATTAGTGGCGCCGAATAACCGTTGGCATAGGTCCGCAAAGCTCAACGCGCGATTGAGGTTTCAGTGTGGTAGCATCGGGCTGGCGAATGCCCACTCGCAAGAAATTTACCGTACGACACACATTGAAATAAGGCGTTGGAAATGAGGTCCTGATGATCGGCCGGCTTGTTTTCGGCATCTCGGTTCTGGCGCCATGGGTGCTGGGCACGACTGTCGCCCATGCGCAGGACGTTCCCGGCATCGAAATCTGCACCGTCGAAAAAACGATGGAGCGGCGTACCAGTTGCCTGCAAAGCAACGTCGAGTTTCTTCAGAAGACGATCGTCAAGCTTGACCTGCAGCATCAGCAAAAGCTCGACGCTGCGAACCGGCAGATCGAGAGCCTGAGAGCCAGTCTCGCCGTCTTGCAAAAGGCCGTGGATGATCTGCAAGCAGCGCAAAAAAAGCCGGCGGATGATCTGAAGAAGACCGACGCGCCCAAGGACCCATCAACGAAGGACGCAGCAACCAAGGATGCGCCTGCCAAGGACGCGGCGAAGAATGGAACCTCGAAGGAGGGCGGGAAGTAGTTCCGCGAGTCGGAAGAGAGCGCAAGGACGATCAAACGGGGTGCATGCGAAGCCGCGATAATGCGCCCGCTTCGAGGGAGCTTTGATCGATGAATCCTGCCCAGAAAGCGCTCTGGTATATCGAAAGCCATCTGGCGGACGAACTGACGCTGGACGAGATCTCCGATGTTGCCGGGGTCTCGCGCTTTCACATGGTCCGCTCATTCGCTGCGGCTACGGGCCTGTCGGTCATGCGCTATGTGCGGGCGCGTCGCTTGAGCGAGGCGGCGCGCTCGCTTGCGGCCGGCGCGCCCGATATCCTCGCGCTGGCGCTGGATGCCGACTACGGCTCTCACGAAGCATTCACCCGCGCGTTCCGCGACCAGTTCGGGCTGACGCCCGAAACGGTTCGCAGCCTCGCGTGTATCGACGACATCAAGCTTCAGGAGCCGATCCAGATGGATTCGTCCTTCATTGAAAATCTTTCACCGCCGCGTTTTGAAGTCTCCAAACCGTTGCTGGTGGCGGGCGTCGGCGAACGCTACAACCACGAGAACGGTGCGGGCATTCCGAGCCAGTGGCAGCGCTTCCACCAATCGGTGGACGACATTCCCGGCCGTATCGGCAAGGTGGCTTACGGCGTCTGCTGCAATGGCGACGATGCCGGCAATTTCGACTATATCGCGGGCGTCGAGGTCTCCGACTTCTCCGATCTGCCGCGGCCATTTTTCCGGGTGCGGATTCCCGAACAGCGCTACGCGGTGTTCGTCCATCGCGAACACATCTCGACCATCCGCCGCACCGTCAACACGATCTGGAACCAGTGGCTGCCGGCCTCCGGCCTGAAGGTCGCGGACGCGCCCAATTTCGAGCGATACGACGAGAATTTCGATCCGCTCACCGGCAATGGCGGCCTGGAAATCTGGGTGCCAGTGCGGGAGTAGAGCCTCTTCCTTCGTGGTCGCGCATGCGGGGCTGCCTCGCAGGCGGCAGGCCCCGAGATTGCTTGCAAGCCCCGCTGACTTTGCCCTAACGTCGCCTCATAAAACGAGGCGGCGCATCGTCGCCTGCGTTCAAGAAAAGCCCCGGGGGAATTTCATGCCCGAACTTCGCGTGCTCGCAACCGGCCTGGAATTTCCCGAAGGCCCTGTGGTGATGCCGGACGGATCGGTGGTATTGGTCGAGATCCGCGGCCAGCGACTGACGCGGATTTATCCCGACGGCCGCAAGGAAATCGTCGCGCAAATCTCCGGCGGGCCAAACGGGGCGGCGCTCGGCCCCGACGGCAAAATGTACATCTGCAACAACGGAGGGTTTTCCTGGATTCCGACCCGCAACATGATCATGCCGGGCCCGCAGCCGGATGATTATCTCGGCGGTTCGATCCAGCGCGTCGACTTGCGGAGCGGCAAGGTCGAGACCGTGGTCTCCAAATGCGGCGAGCACGCGCTGCGCGGGCCGAATGATCTCGTCTTCGACAAGCGTGGCGGCCTGTGGTTTTCCGATCTCGGCAAGCGCCGCGCCCGCGAGATGGATGTCGGCGCCTTCTATTATCTCAAGCCCGGCATGAAGGAGATCGTCGAGGGCGTGCACGGCATATTGCCGGCGAACGGCATCGGGCTCTCGCCGGATGAGAAGACCGTTTACATCGCCGAGACGCCGACGGCGCGGCTCTGGGCCTATGACATTCCCGAGCCCGGCACGGTGAAGCCGCGCGACGTGATCTATCGCGGCGAGCGCGGAAAACCGGTCGCGGGACTCGGCGGCTATCAGATGTTCGATTCGCTTGCGGTGGAAGCCAGCGGCAATATTTGCGTCGCGACGCTGATCTCGGGCTGTATCAGCGTGATCGCGCCCGATGGCACAGTGGTCGAGCAGGTGCCGACCGGCGACCGCGTCACCACCAATATTGCCTTCGGCGGAGGCGAATTGAAGACGGCCTACATCACGCTGTCCGGCAAGGGCGAACTCGTGGCGATGGATTGGCCGCGGCCCGGCCTGCCGCTGAATTTTTTGAATAAGTGAACAAACGGATGGTTGTTTTCGTCATTGCGAGCCAACGGGTCGCGCGAATGCGCGCCCGATGACTGGCTCCGCGAAGCAATCCAGACCATTGACTGAAGAAGAGATGGATTGCTTCGTCGCGTGTGCTCCTCGCAATGACGGAAAATGGAATGGAGTCCAAGATGCCCTGGCTTGAACCGGTAACGCTCAGCGGTCCGCACGCGCGGCTCGATCCGTTGTCGCACGCCCATCTCGACGGGCTGACGGAGGCGGTGAAAGACGGCGAGCTGTGGAAGCTCTGGTACACCGCCATTCCAAAGCCGGAGGATATGGGCAAAGAAATCGATCGCCGCCTCGGCCTGCAGAAGGCCGGCTCGATGCTGCCGTTCACGGTGTTTGACGCGAGCGGCAAGATCGCGGGCATGTCAACCTACATGAATGTCGATGCCGCCAACCGGCGCGTCGAGATCGGTTCGACCTGGTATGCGAAATCCGTGCAGCGCAGCGCGCTCAATACCCAGTGCAAGCTGCTGTTGCTGACGCACGCGTTCGAAAAGCTCGATTGCATCGCGGTCGAATTCCGCACGCATTTTTTTAATCAACAGAGCCGGCGCGGCATCGAGCGTCTGGGCGCCAAGGAGGACGGTATCCTGCGCAACCATCAGGTCGCGTCCAACGGCACGTTGCGCGACACCGTCGTCTACAGCATCATCGCCTCGGAGTGGCCGACGGTGAAGACGCATCTCACCTATCAATTGAACGAAAGAGCGCGGACATAGCGATTTCGAGCGAAGTGGATACCGGTTCGCGTCAAGAAAACGCGTCAAAACAAAGAGACGCCAGAGCAAAGACATCATGGATACGTTCGACTATGTGATCATCGGTGCAGGTTCGGCCGGGTGCGTCCTGGTCAACCGCCTAAGTGAAGATGCCGCAGCCAAAATCTGCGTGCTCGAAGCGGGACCGCGCGACTGGCATCCCTACATCCATCTGCCGGCCGGCTTCATCAAGACCTTCCACATGCGCAGCATCAACTGGGCCTACCAGCAGGAGCCGGGCCCCTGGACAGGTGGCCGCAGCATCTATGCGCCACGTGGCAAGACGCTGGGCGGCTCGTCTTCGATCAACGGCCACATCTACAATCGCGGCCAACGCCAGGATTTCGATACCTGGGCGCAGCTCGGCAATCGCGGCTGGGGCTATCCGGATGTGCTGCCGTATTTCAAGCGGCTGGAGCGTCGCATCGGCGAGGGCGACGACGCCTATCGTGGACGCGAGGGCAATCTCACCGTGACGACGATGGATTGGAAGGATCCGCTTTGCGAAGCCTTCATGGCGGGCGCCATGAGTCTCGGCATTCCACGTAACCCCGATTACAACGGCGCGATTCAGGAGGGTGTCTCCTACGCCCAGCGCACCATCAAAAACGGCCGGCGGGTGAGTGCGGCGACCGCCTTTCTGCACCCGGCGCGCAAGCGAGGGAATATCGATGTGCGGACGCATGCGCATGCGACCGAGATCATTTTCGAGGGCAAGCGCGCGGTCGGTGTGCGCTATCGGCGGGGCGGCAGGAACGGCACGCTGCATGAGGTGCGCGCGAGCAAGGAGGTCATTCTTTCCGGCGGCAGCTATAACTCGCCGCAACTTCTGCAGTTGTCCGGTGTCGGCGCGCCGGAATTGCTGCAATCGCACGGCATCGAAGTAAAGCACGCGCTGGCCGGCGTCGGTGAGGGGTTGCAGGACCATTACGCACCGCGTTCGGTTGCCCGCGTCAAGAACATCAAGACCATCAACGAACGCCGCCGCGGGCTGAACCTGGTCGGCGAGGCAGTCAAATGGGCGGCGACACGGCGCGGCCTGCTGTCGCTGTCGCCGACCATGGTCTACTGCTTCTGGCATTCCGGCGAGACCACGGAAAGCTCCGACCTGCAACTGACCTTCACGCCCGCAAGCTACAAGGAAGGCGTGCAGGGTGCGCTTGAGGATCTGCCCGGGATGACGGTCACCTCCTGGCAGCAGCGTCCCGAAAGCCGCGGCTATGTCCGCATCCGCTCGGCCGATCCGTTCGTTCAACCGATCATTCAGACCAATTATCTCACCGCCGAACTCGATCGCCGGGTCATCGTCGCCGGCATGAAGCTGGCGCGGCGGCTGTTGAAATCGGACCCGTTGTCGCCCTACTACGACTATGAGGACTTTCCAGGCCCGGACGTGCAGACCGACGTCGAACTCCTTCAGGCGGCGACCAAGCGCGGCACCACGACCTTCCATCCCGGCTGCACCTGCCGGATGGGCCCGGCCAATGCGACATGGGCCGTCGTCGATGACCAGCTACGAGTCCACGGTCTTGAGGGCTTGCGCGTGGTCGATGCCTCGATCATGCCGCGGATGATCTCGGCCAACCTCAACGCCTCCACCATGATGATCGCCGACAAGGCGAGTGATCTCATTCGCGGCAAGAGCGCGTTGGAGGCGGTGGCGAGCCTGTCCCTACTTTGAGGTTCGCCCACTCGAAAAGCTCTCCGCGCTCGGCTAGGTTGCGAGCTCAAAAAGGGGGGGTGCCATGCTGGGGCCGCGGAGAGAACCGCCCGGATTGGTCGGCGACTTCCCTCACCTTGACCGGCGTTGACCCCTGGAACCTTAGCGAACACTAACTTCGTGGGACTTGATGAGCAGATAAAATCGGCGCAAGATCAACCCGTACTGCTGATAGCGATCGGTCGGACCACGGATGATCGTTATGACGCCAGTTTCGATAGTCAAAATAGTTGCGTCGGCGTCCATGCTCGTCGCGGCATGCGGTACGGCATTGGTCTTCAGCGTGAAGCGAGCCGAACGGCTTGAAACGCTCACCGCAACGACGAGCCCTTCACAGCCTGCACCGAGCGTTCGGAACGAGGGCCCGGCTGTGCTCGCAGCGAGCGAGACCAAGGCAGCGGCCGCTATAGCTGAACTTGCCGGACAGCCAAGCCTCCCCGCCGCGGATCAATCCATCCCCTCCTTTGACGTTGCCCGCATTGAAGGAGCTGACGCGGTCA
>Ga0210389_10000643_pt1 | contig 30298 bp, 29 predicted proteins | sample IncBWH28OmetaG_FD_160127 | JGI IMG/M metagenome (GOLD analysis project Ga0210389, IMG submission 160127) | Forest soil microbial communities from Barre Woods Harvard Forest LTER site, Petersham, Massachusetts, United States - Inc-BW-H-28-O ... | reverse complement strand
GAGTCCGCCGTGTGGGACGTTCGCTTGAGCCCCGGGCAAATTCAATCCTTGGCCACCGTCTGCCCCAACGCTATCGGGGTTCCGCCGGTCGGCTACTGGCCTTTTTGGGGAGCAAGTGGCTCTTTGATCGAGCCGGACTTGAGCGGGAACGTGCAAAGCGCGACGCTCACTGGAACCTCGACCGCCGATCACCCGCCATGCACTCCCTGAATTGCGCTCGACAAATCACGCCTCTTGCAAGCCCTCAGCCCCTGCTGGCGAATCACGCCGCACAAAAACCAGCACCCACGCCGTCAGGGAAGCGAAAATTTACAGTGAGCAAAATCGCCACAATTGCTGACGCTCTTGTTTCAACACCGAAGACGCGAAAAATGCAGGAGAGCAAGGCCGGATAGGCCGGAGCGAACCAAGCCGTGGGTCCAGGCGCATCGTGAAACGCAGACGAAAATCCACGCCCCTGGACAATTGCCCTCGCGATTCCTGATGGCTCATTCACTCCCCACGACAACTGATTATGCGCCACAAGTATTCCCGCCACCCCCAGGCGCAAAAGAAAAGCAATCAGAAAAATCCATCCCAGTCGCCTCATCCAAAGCCCACGCCCCGCTGCGCGCCGGACTGTATCGAACTCCATTTCGTTCATAGATGATGGCTGGTACGCGTTGCGGTTATTTTGCGGTCTGCTCCGAATCGCAGCTTATTATAGGCTGACCTTATGCTGGCCTCCGCCGCTTCGCTTCTGACTCCCCGCCGCCTGCGTGCACACGCCGCAATCCTCGCCCTCTGCCTCTGGTCCGTCTACGTATGGAACATCTCTACTCCCAGTCTTCTCGATCGCGCTGGCAATCTCAAGGGTACCGACTTCCTTCACTTCTATACTCTGGGGTCACTCGCGCTCACGCATCGCGGCGATGATCTCTACAACATGCGCACGCAATCGGAACTCGCGGCTCAGCGCGTCCCGGCCGCCGCTGGCATCCGCTACCTGCCGCTCTATCCGCCACAGGTCTCAATCCTGTTCGCGCCGTTTGCCCGGCTATCTTATCCCTGGGCGCTGGCGCTCTGGCTCACTCTCGGTACGCTGCTCTACGGACTTTGCTGCTACGCAATCTGGCGCGCCTGCCCTAACTTGCGCAAATTCAAATTTACAATCCTGATTCTCGCGCTAGCCTTCCCAGCATTCTGGCACCTGATCGCCTGGGGACAAACTTCCGCGCTGGCCCTCGCATGTTTCACGCTCGCATATTTTGCTCTGCGCGCAAAACGTGAATTCCTCGCCGGTCTCGCCTTCGGATGTCTTATCTTCAAGCCCCAGTTAGGTCTCGCCGTCGCCATCGTCTTCCTCATCACACTCCGCTGGAAGATCATCGCCGGAGCGCTTCTCTCAGCCCTCGCCCAGCTGTGCGTGGCACGGATGTACTACGGCCCGGGCCCGTTTCGCGAGTGGATCCGTACGCTGCTCGATACTCCACACAGGTTGCCGCTACTCGAACCGAAGGTTTACCAAACCCACTGCCTGCGCACCTTCTGGACGATGCTAGCCCCGTGGCCATCCGCTTCATTCACCCTCTATGTCATTACCGCGCTCCTGGTCGCTGGATTAACCGTTGTGTGCTGGCGTAGTTCCCTGCCGCTATCATTGCGCTATTCTTCGCTGCTGTTCGCAACTGTCCTCCTCGCCCCACATCTCACGGTTTACGATCTCGTCATCGTCGCGCCGGCCTTTCTTCTGATTTCCGACTGGATCGCAACGCAACCTGACAACGCCACTCCGCGCCTCAAGCTCCTTTTGTATCTGGCCTTCGCACTCCCCCTCGTGGGCCCACTTGCACGCTGGACACACCTCCAGCTTTCAGTCCTGGTGATGACCGCTATTTTGTACTGGATATTTGAACTCGGCAGGAAAACAGCTTCGCTCACAACTTCACTCTGATCAGATTCCAAACAAAAACTGCAGCGCCTCCGGAAATCGCTCCCCCCACGCCGACTCTGTATGCCCGGCTCCCAAGGTGATCACCATGCGCAGTCGCTTCTCACTCAACACCGCTCGCCGCATAATGGCCGCGAGTTCCCGCACATCGTCGACAACGGTGCGGCTGCGCTCAGCATTTCCTGCTTCCGCCGTGCCCGCTGCCAAAAACATTTTCTCCGGCCAAATTCTTACCAGCCGGCTTTCCTTGATCATCTGCCGGTTCGATGCCCATAGCGAGGGACTCTCCAGCAGCAGCCGGCCAATCACTCCCGGTCTCGCGATTGCGGTGTACAACGCAATCAGCGCACCTAGAGACGACCCTCCCAGCCCTGTACTCTCCGGGCTCGTGGCAACACGGTAGACGCTCTCGATAAACGGCATCACTTCCTTAATGAGAAAATCCGGATAATGCCGGCCCTGCACCCGCAGCATCCTCGGATGCATCGAACGGTACGGCATGTATTCGCGCAGCCGGTCTTTGCCCGTGTTATCCATGCCCACGATAATCATCGGCGGAACCACCCCTTCGCGGATCTTCCGGTCCGCCGTCTCGTCCACCCCCCATTCCACACCACCGAACGCCGTCGAAGATTCGAAAAGATTCTGCCCGTCATTCAGATAGAGCACAGGATAGTAACGGCCTGAGTTTTGCTGGTCGTCATAGCCCGGGGGCAGCCACACGCGCAGGAAGCGCGTGTTCTTAAAGATTCGGCTGCGAAATTCGTGCAAACGGAGATCCCCGGTCGCACCAGTGGCGCGAATCGCCGCAGAAACGCCGCCCGTTCTATGTTCTATTTCTTGGATTCTTCCCATCAGAACGACTTCAGCCGCTGACTCCGGCGCGAATCTTTAGGGCTGCCGCCAGCACTGTGATCATCGCAATCAGAGCCAGCGAACTCAAACACAGAATGCACCAGGTCTCCAGCACGTAGCCCTCGACGTAAGTGAGACGTAGCGCGAATGCCAATCCCGCCAAAGCGGCAACCAGCAGGCGAAGTGGCGTCTCTATCCGTGAACGATAAATTGTCGCGAGTGCGAAAAGAACTCCATAACCCGCCACACCGATTCCCGCCACTGGAATACCCATCACGCTCGAATACTCGCTGCGGTTTACAATATCGCAATTAAATCTCTCTCCGAAATCGCAGAACGCCGAAGCCGATTTCGCATAGTGACGCTGCAAGGACACCGCTGACACCACCATCCCCGCCAACGCCAGAATCGCAATCAACACCAAGAAGCCCCGGCCACCCTTCGCGGGAGTTGTATTGGACACAGCCGCCTTATCCGAGGTTGCACTCACGGCAAACTGCACCCGGTCTTGTCCGAAAGCTCTTCCAGGGGAAACACGCCTTCTTTCGGGGGATTGGTGCCGAATTGCCAACTCGGAAACAACTTCACGCCCGCCGCCGTACATGCTGGCGTCAACTCGCGGGAGCCTTTAATTGCACACTCCACATAGGGCACATACTGAAACGCTTTGCCGAACATCTCTTTCTGTTCGGCGCAATGCGGACACCAATAAAGTCCATACATCTTCGTTTGCTTCGATGCCAGACACTTCGCGAACGCATCGTAGCGATGATTCGTGTAGTACCACCACGCACCATAGATGCCTATCAGGACCACCGCAATACCGCCCCAGATCAACACCTTCCGCGACGGCACTTGTTTATCCACAACCGCGACCCGCTTTTGCTGCTGCTTTCGCCGCTGCTCCGACATGATTTCCTTCCCACCCGACTCACTCTTATATCACGCGCTCAAGCCACAACATTCAACGCTCCCGGCAACACATCCAAAGCCTCGCAATGCAGCGTGAGCACTTCTCCGTCCACCATCACGTCCACTGGGGCGTCCAGATCGAATTCCACCCGCTGCACTGCCTTCCGCTCGGCCAGCGGATGATGAATGTGTGTACCGTCGTAGAGTCCCGGCAAGTTCCGTATCAGACCCAGTCGCCCGATGGCGCCCCAGCGAACGTATTCGATCAACCCGCTATTCACCGCAGCCTTCGGCGCAATCATCATGGTCCCGCCCGTAAACTTGCTGTTGTTGAAGGTAAGAAACAGACAGCGTCTCCGGTCGAAATCCGCTTCACCGTCCGCCCGCACCGGGAACGGCCGTCTCCGCAACCGGGCAAGGCCGAGAAAAATCGAAATGACGTATCCCAATTCTCCTTGACCGCTGAATCGCCGCGCCCGCAACGTTGCCACGTCCGCCGGAAATCCCACGCTAAGTAGATTAATATAGTGGATCACTCCTGAGCGATGACGCAATCGCAACACATCGCAGCCTTGAGCTCGCCCGGAGATCAGCGACTCGATCGCATGCTCGACTCCGCGGTCGCTGAAATCGCGCAAAAAAGAATTGCCCGTACCCAGTGGCAAAAATCCCAAGGTCGCGCGATCGTTCGTTCCGGCCTCTGGAAAAAGCCCGTTCACCACTTCGTACGAAGTTCCGTCCCCACCCACCGCAATAAATCTTCTATGACCGCGGCTGTAGGCCTCACGCGCAAATCGCGTCGCATCGCCAGCAGTCCGCGTCTCCGCCACTTCCACGGCCACGCCCCCCGTTCGCAACCGCGCCAGAGCCGGACCGAGCATCTTGCGGCTGCGCCCGCCTCCCGCTGCGGGATTCACAATGGCGAGGTACGATTCCTCCCCAGTCACAATCCCACCACCACTCCCCGCTCCGCCGTTTTTCCGATTTCTTCCGCAAGCGCCTGGCGTTTGATCTTCATCGACGCCGTGCGCGCGAAATCTTTTTCCCAAATCAAATATCCGCCGACGCGTTTGAAATCCGGCAGGTTACGATTGCGGTTCACAATCTCCTGCAGCAGCGCGCTGTCGAAGTGCTGATTCTGTTCCAGCCGCAGCGCCAGAAACAGCATCTCCCTCCCCAACTCCTTTTGCGGCCACACATAGTTCGCGGCAAACACGCAATATTCTTTCACCGGTAGGCCGTCAAAAGCTGCCTCAATATCCTCCGGATAGATATTCTTCCCACCCTCCGTGACGACCATGTTTTTCTTCCGGCCGAAAAGCTGCAGATGCCCCGTCTTATCGAATCGCCCCAAATCGCCTGTCAGTAGCCAGCCATCGACGATCGTCTCCAGCGTCGATTCCGCATCGTCCAGATAATGCGACATCACGGTCTTGCTCCGCGCCGCAATTTCGCCAATCCCCTCCTCGTTTGGACTCAGCACCCGCAACTCCACACCGGGGAGCGGCTTGCCTACCGTATCAGCACGAAACGGTTTAAGATCGTTCAACGTCAGAGCCGTACCTGCCTCCGTCAGCCCATATCCATTCACCACCGGAACACCCAGATCGTAGAAAAACTGCATCGTCGATGGTTCCATAAACGCTCCGCCGGTGATCAACGCAAGCAACTCCCCGCCAAACGCGCGATGCACTTGCGGCAGCAGCATGCGGCTCACATTCACTCGAGCCCGTCTTCGCGTCAGCAATTTGTTCAGCGAGATTAGTCGATTCAGAATCGCACGCTTCCACGCTGGCAACTCGTCGAATTTCGCCCGCAGCCCGCGTTCCAGATTCTTCACAATCATCGGCACCAATGCCACATACGTGATCCGGTAACGCACAAACGCATCCCGAACAAATTCCGGACGCAGCGTCCGCAAATGCACCACGCAAGCCCCACAGACGAATGGCCCAATGAATCCCACCATAAAATCAATTGCGTGATTCGTAGGCAGAATACTCAAATACCGGACGCCCGGCCAGAATGGATACCACGCGGTCAGCGCCTTGCACTGTTCCAGATAATTCTCATGCGTAAGCACGCATCCCTTCGGACGCCCGCCTGTGCCCGACGAATACACGATGCACGCCACGTCTTCCGGTTGCCGCATCACAAAGTCGGGAGCCCCTTTGCGCTTAAAATCTTCCCAGCGAAATCCCCCTGCCAGGTCCGCTCCCAACGGCGCCTCGGTCACCAGCACCAGCTTCGTAGTGATCTTGTGGAAATCCGGCGATTGCATGATCGCCCGCCACAGGTAGTATTCAACCACCAGCACTTTAGCCTTTGAGTGTTCCAGCAATTGCAACTGTTCAGCCGCCGTCAGTTTGTAATCCAGAGGCACCAGCACGCCCCCGCTGTAGAAAATCGCAAACGCGGAGATCAGCCACTTCGACTGATTCGTCATGAGGATGGCGGCGCGGTCACCCGCATCGAATTCCGCGTCTTCCAGCGCACGCGCGAGCGGCAAGCTGATTTCCTTGAAATCGGAATACGTAAGCCGCGTCTTCTCGCGGTCGCGGTCCGCTTCAATCAGGCAGGTCTCGGACGGGAAACGGTCCACCGCATCCCGCAGGGCTTCACCCAGACAACTATATTTTTGGAGATCGAGCATCAAAGAACTATTTCACCACAGAGCCACACCTCGGCTACGCTCAGGGCAGGCTTCGACACGGAAAGTACCATGGTAGTAATCGGTTACTCGCTTAGAGTTGAAATAGCAGCCTACTACAGCCGCGCTTGGATCTTTCCTGCCAGTGTGCGGAAGTCGGAGATGCCCTGCAGTTCGTAGTCCGGAAGTTCCACGTGAAAATGATTTTCGAGCTTCGTAAGCAGATCCAACGTCTGCAAGCTGTCGATCCCCAACGTCTTGAAGAAATCATCGTCAGGAGAAAGATGTTCTCGCGGCACCCTGAAATGTGCTGCCGCAAGACTCAATATCTCGTCCAGTGTTTGATCAGCACTCTTCATAATCTTTGTGCACCCGCGACTCTGTTAAGGCAAATAGGGTTGCGCATCCGTACTCTCGACAAACCTCCGTAAACCCGCTTCGACCGCTGGTCTGGCAAACAGTTCACAGAACAGATCGATCTCTCTCCGCAACTCCTCATGGGGGATAAGTTTGATAAACTTCTTCGCTGCGGCGGCCGTGGCGCGGTCGAACTTCTTTAACTGCGCCGCCGTGGCTCGCGCCGCCCGCAGCACCTCGCCTTCTCCGACCACCTGGCTCACCAACCCAATCTGCTGTGCCTTTATGGCATTGAAACTCCGCCCCGTGAGCAACAGATCCCTGACTACTGCATTGCCCAAATCGCGCTTCAGTCGCGGGATGCCACCGAATCCGGGAATCAATCCCAATCTCAATTCCGGAAAACAAAACCGCGCCATCTTGTCGGCGATGATGAGATCGCAAGCCAGCGCCAGCTCGAACCCTCCACCGAAAGTCACCCCGTGCACCGCCGCAATCGTAGTCAACGGCGTCGCATCGATAAGATTCAGAACGCGGTGAATGCGCTCCAGAAAATCCCTGACGCCTCGAGTGACCTCAGCTTTCTCCGTCGCATGCGACCGCTGATACAGCTCACGCAAATCCGCTCCCGCGCAGAATCCCGGCTTCATCTCGCTATAAATAATGAGTGCGTGCGCTTCCGCCTCCATGAGCGCTAGCGCCGTCACAAACTTCTCGAAATCTTCCAGCGACTCCGATCCCAGCTCATTGCATGGCGGGCGATGCAGCACCAACTCAATTACACCATCGGCCAGAGTCCAGGACAAACCGCTCCCACCACCTTGGCTCATCGGTTTCATTTGAACCTTACCTTCGCGCACCCGAATATCCTCTGTTGGAAACTTTCTCACCCGCTTACACTGCCTGCTTCACGCGGTACATCTCATCGATCTCATTCTTCATCCGCAACGCAATCACATCGCGCTTAAACTTGCCGTTCACCGTGAGCGATCCGTTCTCAATCGAGAACCCTTCCGGAACAACGCGGAACGCACGTACTTGCTTATAATGCGGCATCTCGGGATTCACCACATCCAGCGCCGCCTGCACTTTCTCCGCCGCCACGCTTCCGGTCAACAACGCCGACAAGTAACCGCGCCCGTTGCCCACAACAACTACCTGCTGTGCTTCCGGCAAAAGTTTTGCTATAGCATTCTCGATCGGCTCCGGTGAAATCTTGTGTCCCGACCCCAGGACGATCAGGTTCTTGATCCGCCCCGCGATCCGCCATGTTCCGGTCCCATTCACCTCTCCCTGATCACCGGTATGGAACCAGCCATCGCGCAGCGCCTCCGCCGTTTGATCGGGTCGATTCCAATATCCAGAAAAAATATTCGGCCCGCGCACCACAATCTCATCGTTGTCGCCGAGCTTCATCTCCATCCCAGGAATCGCCGGACCCACGCGTCCCACCTCCACGTGATTGGGATCGTCCATCGTGCAAATGGCCGTTGTCTCCGTCAGCCCGTAAACTTGCAGCACGCGAATTCCCAGCATCATGAAATAAAGCTGCGTCTCGGCACTCAACGGCGCCGACCCGCAAATCAGTGCTTTCAGATTCTTGCCGATCATCTTCTTCCGAATCGCCGGAAACACGAGTCGGTTCGCCAGTCCCAGCCATAATGCATCGCCCGTCTTTGACTGCTTCTCCTGCCGCCGAACCCACGCAGCCTTCGCCCGCGAATAGATTATCCGAGCCACTCCCCCGGTTTGCCATAACTGTTCGTCGACCGCCCGCCTCATTCGTTCAAGCAACTGCGGCACATTCAGAAAATAATCAGGCGCCACCACCCTCATGTCATTCGCAATCTTCGCCAGATCCAGGTTAATGGTGACCAGACTTCGTCGCTTCAAAAACGTCAATAACGCAATCCAGGATGCCGCAAACGTGAAGGGCAAATAATGGAAGATGCGATCCTGCGCACCCGCGCTGGGCTCTGATCCCGACATTAATTCGCCCAACCGCTCCGCCGTCCGATCCAGCATGAAGCCCACATTCGCCGCCGTCAGCACCACACCCTTAGCCTCACCCGAAGTTCCGGACGTGTAAATAATCGTTACCGCGTCGTCCTTCCCAACCCGTGGCTGCTCCAGTTGTACTCCGTCCACACCGGCGAAAATTTCATCAAACAACGGCTGTGGCGGAATTTCCTTCCAATGCTGTGCGATTCCGTCCCGCAGCGCAGCGTCGCCGCAGCACACAAGTGACGGCTGGCAGTCCTTCATCATGGCGATCAGTTCTACCGGAGCTTGCCGCGAATACAGCGGCACCACAATCAGTCCCTCAGCCATCAACGCCAGATCCATCGCCACCCAGCGGATACTGTTGGCCGCCAGCAAGCCGCAACGGTCGCCCTTCTTCAGATTCCTTGAAGCGATAAAGGTTCTCGCCTTGCGGATGAGTTCCAGGAACTCATGTCCCGTAATACCCGTAACCTCACTATCGCGGATCTCGGCAAGAATCCGAATATCCGCCGCGCTGCGCAGTTGCGTGAAAATATCCCCGATAAATGGAAGGACTGTATCCACCATAGAATGTCGCGCTTTTGCCAACTCCGCTAGTTGTAAGCGGCCACCAAATCCCGCAGCCCCGGGTTCATCGGCGGCAAGTAATCCTCCCAGCCCCACTCGCCCCGTCGCGTCTCAAACTCCGGATATCTCTTCTGCACTTCCTCTTCAAAGTACACACCCATGCGCGCCATTACCTTCAAATTCTTCACCACCGTCTGAGCAATGCCGGTAGCAATCGCTTCTCCGTCGCGGCTCAGTTTCTCGAGTGCAGCCAGAAGCTTCCCCTCGAGTTCTGGATCGTCCACCGTCATCAGCAGATCCTGATGTCCGCGCTCCCGCATCAAATTCCGTATGCGCTCATCCATCGTGATTCCCGCCGAGGGCACCAGCCCAGGCATCGACGTCACAATCCCGTGATATCGCGATGACGCCATCATGTGGCACGCCCGCAGAACGCTCACTAGTTCATACATGTTGTACTCATCGGAGGTTAACACCGGTACTCCACCAAGCTTCTCCGCAATCCGCTTCGCCGGACGTGCGTCCAGTCGCTCCGTCGCCGCTAGAATTACAAATATGCTTTTCTTTTTTCGGAAGGCATCTACGGCGTTCGCAATCGCGTTCCAGTATTTGTAATACGCCTGCTCCGCCGCCTGCCCCGAGTTATGAAAATACACGGTGCGATAGTGGCTATCTTTATAGGCACCAGTCAGACTCCGCACAGCATATTTCGCCAGCGACGCTTTGACCGGCCACTCAAACGGATTGATCGGACACACCACCAGCACCGGCGTCTTCCCGTCCCACCCAACTTTCCTCAGCACGCTCTGCCCATACTCCGCCGGACGCGGTTCGAACGTCCATGCAGTATCGGTCCCCAACTCGGTCGGCACACCTAACTCACGCAACACCGTCCGCGACTCTTCATTCCGCGTAATGACAAATGAGTTCCTGCAATATCGACCGCACATCTTCGCCACCAGAGGATCCATGTGCCCAGCTTCCGCACCGTATCCCACAGACAGTTTGTTCTGCGCAGCTGCAATTCCCAGCGACCCAATCATCATCGTGGTCAGCGCATTGGCGAACTTGCTCTTGAACATCGACCCTTCGCACGCCACCACTCCATCGTGTCGCGGAACCTCATTCGCCAGAAAGGGTGGGAAAATATCCGGCAGGTGCACCTGCTTCGTTTCCTCGAAGTATCCCCGCGAGAAATTGAAGTTCTGGCTCATTACGCTGAACTCCACCCGCTCTGCACCCAGAATGTGACGTATCTGCCGCAGCATCTCTTCCACGCGCACATCCGATCCCATATTCCGCGTTCCGTTATAGCCCGCGAACAGCAACTTCAGCTTCTCGCCCGGCGTCCAGCGCTTGCCCGCACCCAGCATCCACGCGGCCTTGGCGCGCTCGATCGAGCCGCTCACCCACGCTTCCAGGATGAAGTCCATCATGCCGCCGTTCCTCCCGCCGCCGCCGGCCATGGCTGGTATTTGTACTCGAAATCGTTTTCGCTGCTGAACTTCAGCAGCGGATAACAATAGTCGGAAAATGGCACGGGCTTCTTCCCCAGTTCAGTGGTCACACGCGTATTGTCAAAAACTGTATTCCACGTCAGGTACGGCATAAATACTTTCATCAGCGATGCGCCCTTCGCGATCGCTCCTTTGCGATTCGCCAGAAAATTGAGCGACCCCGTAAAGGGACGCTCCGCCACCGGTACGAATACCGGCGCGCGCTTATTCTGCGCCGCCGCCAGCGCCTTCGTGATCTCACGAAACGTCTGCGATCCGATTCCGGACGAAAGATGATACGTGTCGTATTGCGGGCGATCCTTCTGATGCAACGTGGAGATCGCACCTGCAACAAAATCCACGTTTACAATGTCAATCTTGTCAGTGGGACGAAACGGCAGCACCGGCAGCCCGGCCAGAAATACAAACGATTTCACCATGTCGAACTGAGTCGTTTCCGCGTACCGGCTGTCGCCCAGCACGATGCTGGGCCGGAAAATTGTCTTCGGAGTTTCCGGCAGCAGCACTCGCATCATGTGCTCGCAAAATTTCTTCGTCCGCGCATACGGATCGTAGTCCGACCGCTCCCAATCAATTGACCGGTCCTCGCTCACCATTTCATTTTGCCGCTTCCCCGCCACCGCCACCGTGCTCACCTGACTGAATCGCCGCAGCCCATGATAATGCTCCGCGTGCCGCGCCAGGGTCAGCACTTCGAGCGTGCCTCGCAGATTTACATTCAGGCAACTCTTCTCCGACTTCCGGTTGAGCGAGGCCGCGCAGTGAATCACAGAATCTGTCGTATGTACTAAACGGTCGTATTCGTCCCGTCCCAATCCAAATCCGGACTCCGTCAGATCTCCCCGGAATACGCGCACCCGAGTCTGCAGAAATTCGTAAAATTGCGGAAACTCCAAATGCAACTGCAGAGCCTGCCACAAACGCCCCTCAGCTTCGCTGACATCTCGCGCCCGCACCAGCACGTTCAGCGCGGCACCGTCCCGCAACAGATTTGCCGCCACGTGCGCCCCAATGTATCCCGTCGATCCCGTCAGAAATATCGCCATTCACCAGTTCCCGTTCGTGCCTGTCTTCACAGTTTCACCGTTCTCCAAACTCCGCGCCGGACGCGCCTCCAGTGGCCTGCCCTCAATCAACGGATACGTCCACCGGCGCAGCGCCGGAATGTGCACGTTGATCCAGTAGTCCCACCAGTCCAGCAAACGCGCCTTGTATCCAAATTCCTCCTGCTCATCTTTCACGAGGGCGTGCGATAACTTCTCTACATTGTCCGCTGCAAAATCGTGCTCATTAAAAAGGATGAAGGGCTCGAACAATTCAATCAACTTCTCCAGCCGCTCCAGATTTCTCTCCGCTTTCACCAGCGGAGTTTTCTTCAGCGGCAGCGGGGACATGATTCGCTGAATCGACTTCACGATCGCCTTCTGCGCCGGCGCCGACATTCGCTGGTAGCGCGTCTTCGACACTGGAATTGCGTCAAACCGCAACCGGAGCCAGGATTCCAATCCTTCCTGGGCGCGGTAATGCTTGCGGTGCGCCAACGACGTCAGTTCAATTGACCGTCCCATGTCACAAGGATTCGTAGCCGAAGTTGCCAACTGGTACAACTCGTCATGCCGGCGCTCCACAATCGCCGCGGCGATCAGCGTCATCCCGTCGCAGACTGCATCCACCGGGATAATATCCAGCCGTTTGCTCTCATTTGACGGCAACTGCCGGAAGTATGTCCCTAATAAATACGACAGCGAGGCCGACGTATTGATCCCTTCATTCCATCCCAGAAACGGCTTCGCAACCGACGTTTCCACAATCGCCGGACGCACCACCGCAATCGGCAGTCCCTGACCATACTTCACAATCAGCGATTCCGCCAGACTCTTCGTAAGCGTATAGGTATTCGGCCAGCCCAACTCCTTCGCCCGCCGCGTTCCCTCTTCCGTCAAATAAGTTTTCAGCCAGCGAATCCGGTTCTTGCGGATTTGATTTTCCAAAGCCGCGCCCTGCAAGCCTTTCGCTGCATGCTCTTTCGCCAGCGACTGCGACTTCAACCCCGCCGTCACTTCCGCTCCCTCAGCCTGTGCCTCGGCCTTTGCGATCAGTTCGTGCAATGACCGCAATTCCAGCTCCGCGTCAAAGTTCGCGACGCGATGCGGCGTGTAATTTGGAATCAGTCTCTCCGGCACCCGTCCATCGCGTTCCCCGGCCACGTAGCAAGTGGAAAGATGCAGCAATCCCGCATGATCGGTGGCCCGCAAGAATTCCAGGATGTTCATTGCCGCATCCGTATTGGTGCTAAGTGCATCCCGCAAGTCCGGATTGAAATCCGTCAACCCCGAACTGTTCACAATCAAATCAAGATCGATCTGCAGTCGTCGCGCAACATCCGCATCCAGCCCCAACCCGGCACGCGTGACGTCCCCTTCAATCACCTCCACCTTTTCCCGCAAGTATTCCCCAAGCCCAACTCCGTACTTTTCAAAAAGAGGATCGAACACCGGTGATTCTTCCACAATCTTTTCGAACCGCCGCTGCCCAGGATTGGATTTCTGCCGCCGGATCAACAGATAAATCCGCCCGACCTTCGGCAACTCCATCAACGTGTTCGCCAGCCATACCTTCCCGATAAATCCAGTAACCCCAATCAGCATCACCTGCTTGCCAGACAGCGCCCGTCGCACTGAAAATCCCGGCGCTTGCTGCCTGCCCTCGAAGTGCACAATCGGGCGCCCTTGCGTGGCCGCTTCCCTCCCCGATTCAATCACCGCCGCCCGCAATTCCTCCAGCGTGACATCCAGTTGTCGTGCCAGCGTCTTCGGAGCTCGCCGGCCATCCGGACTCTGTTCCTGGATCCGTGCAAACGCTCCGCGCGGCCGGATCACGGGTTCCAGCAAGCGTCCCGTGGCCACGCCGTCACGAAATTCAAGCCGGTTCGCCACCACCCGCTTCACCCCAAGATGCTGCGCCAGCGGCTTCATCACATGCTCCAGCCCCTGACTCACCAGCACCACATCCGCTCCCGCGCAAACCAGGTCCTTTACGCGCTCCACGCCTCGTGTCTTCAACCGCGGCATTAATTTGTATTGGAAATACTCTTCGCCCAGGAGATCGAGCCGGTCGCGACTTACACCGCGCAACGCCGTGTGCACCACGCGGGTCGCAAACTTCCGGTTGGTCGAATATAAAAATGGTCGCAATGCCGCCATTAGAAATATCAGACCCCGGCGCCGGAAACGCTCCGAAAAGGTCTGCGCGTTCCACGTGAAGAACGCCACCGGCTGCACCACAGTCAGGTCCAGCAGGCTCCCCTCCACCCGCCAGTAAACGGTGGGCGAAACGCGGGGGGGCGCGTCGAGATTTTGGATAGAGTGTTCCAAGGCCATTTGTCCCCAGGCCGAGGATTTCCCCCAGTCGACGGGACGAATCCCCTATTGTAAACAATGCACTGCAATCCCCGAAGCCCCATCGCAAATGCCACGCCCTCCCTTGCAAAAATTAAGGAGTTCCAACCGGTCGGCTGGAACTCCTAACATTCCCCGCTTGAACCAAAAAACTAAGAGGCACGACGCTGCCGATCCCGCTCATCCTGCTCGTCTTGAGAAGGATTTTTCTTATTCGGGTCGACATTGCCCTTCTGCTGTTGGCCGGACTGCCCAGTCTGGCCGGTCTTCTGACCCTGCTGGCCCTGTTGGTTCTGTTGGTTCTGCCCTTGGCCGTGCTGGCCGCTCTGCTGCTTATTTTTATCCATATCGTCTGCCATTGTTTACTCCTCCATTTGTTGCAGCGGACGCCTCTCGACGCCGCTGCGGGATAATTGTTGGCATCTGGGTAATTAGTTGCCGCAATCCCATGGCAGGGTTGATAGCTATTTTGTGCCCACGATCACGGCACTTTTCTCTCACTTCGCTGGCTTCACCGCCAGCACCTCGCACTTTTCAATGACTGGAGGCTTCGCTAGAAGTGTTCCAGCATTCGCCATCAAGGCCGCCGCCACGCGCCCGTTCAAGTGCGCCTGACGCCCCGCTTCATCTTTAAAAACATCGAAGATTCCAAATGTCGACGGCCCCATTTTGATGGCAAACCACTCCACTGTCTGCGGCTCGTCTCCCACGATTGCTAAGGCGCTTTGCAGGAAACTTTCGACTTCAGCTTCCTTGCCCGCCTTCGCTTCGACTCGTGCTAGTAGTGCCAACTTCACTTCAGCCATAGTCCTTTCTCCTAACCTCTTTTGGTTAGATTGGATGTCTCCGCAGCCAACTTCGTTCCCATATAAATTCCACGCGACCGCCCTTCTTTATGCCCTCGCTATTTTCACACTGGCGTAATAATCCTGCCGTATAGTAGGTCCCTTACCCGTGCATAGAAAAGGATAATCATGGCCACTGCGACCTCGACCGTACTCGATCAAAAACTCTCCCGCTCTCCCGGCAAGATCGGCATGGTGATTTTCGGTGTGGTTCTGGCCGTGGGCGTTGGCTACGCCGGCTCCAGCCTGATTCGCGATCTTTCCTTGGTGCACAGCGGGTCGATCCTGCCCTACCTGCTCCTCGGTCTCGCTCTGCTGGTCGCGCTCGGATTCGAATTCGTCAACGGCTTCCACGACACCGCCAACGCCGTCGCCACCGTCATCTACACTCACTCGCTCGAACCTCACATCGCAGTCGTCTGGTCCGGCTTCTGGAACTTCCTCGGCGTGCTTGCCTCCAGCGGCTTGGTGGCCTTCGCCATCGTCTCACTCCTGCCAGTCGAACTGATTCTGCAAGTCGGCAGCAAAGCCGGATTCGCTATGGTCTTCGCGCTCCTCGTCGCCGCCATCATATGGAATCTCGGCACTTGGTATTTCGGATTGCCCGCCTCCAGTTCGCACACGCTCATCGGCTCGGTAATCGGAGTCGGCATCGCCAACCAACTCATGAATGGCAGAAGCGGCACCAGCGGCGTCGACTGGGGCCAGGCTAAAAACATTGGCTACTCCCTGCTGCTCTCACCAGCCGTGGGCTTTGTGTGTGCCCTGCTTCTGCTTCTACTCGCCAAAGCCCTCATCAAAGACCCTAAGCTATACAAGGCTCCCGAAGGCACCGAACCCCCGCCGTTCTACATCCGGTGCCTGCTCGTTCTTACCTGCACCGGTGTCAGCTTTTTTCACGGCTCGAATGACGGACAAAAAGGTATGGGCCTCATCATGCTCATTCTCATCGGCACCGTGCCAACCGCCTACGCGCTCAACCACGCTATCACCTATCAGGATTCCCAGGATTTCATCGCTGTCTCCCAACAAGCCGCAACCGTTCTCGATCACTACGTCAGCCCCAATGCTGCCGTCGGCGACGCACACGACGACGTCACCGAGTACATCCGCGACAAGGATTTCACCCCCAACACCATGCTCGCCCTGCGCACTCTGGTCAGCGACATAGGCAACGAAACCGCCCTTTACAAAGAGATGAAGAACATCCCCAATGAGCGGGTGCGCAACTTCCGCAATGACATGTATCTCTGCAGCGAAGCCATCCGCCTGATGCAGAAGAGTCACAACCCAACTTTCTCCGCCTCCGACGCCGCCGTCCTGGCCAACTACAAAAAGCACATCGACCACTCCACCCGCTTCATCCCACTCTGGGTAAAGGTCGCCGTCGCCATGGCTTTGGGTCTCGGCACCATGGTGGGCTGGAAGCGCATTGTCATCACCGTCGGAGAAAAAATCGGCAAGAGCCACCTCACCTACGCCCAGGGTGCGGTCGCGGAAATCACCGCGATGGCCACCATCGGCGCCGCCGACGGATTCGGCCTCCCCGTCAGCACCACCCACGTCCTTTCCTCCGGCATCGCCGGAACCATGGCGGGAAATAAATCCGGAATCCAGTGGTCCACCGTGCGCAATCTGGCTATGGCCTGGGTTTTGACCTTGCCTGTGGCTATGCTGCTATCGGGATCGTTATTCTGGCTGTTCCGCAGGACGTTCTAGGAAGCTTCTCGTTGTCCCGATTACCTACTATTTTGTCATTCCGAACCGGGCACCTAGCCCGGTGAAAGCCTGCCCTGAGCTTGTCGAAGGGAACCTGTTTTTTTGCTGGAAAACTTCCTTTCCCTTGGCATATACTGTTGTATATGCCAATCCAGCACCGTAAAGCCAAACTCTTCATGAACAACCGCAGCCAGGCCGTCCGCCTGCCCAAGGACTTTCAATTCAAGACGGACGAGGTCTTCATCCGTAAAGAAGGCGCCGAAATAATCCTCTCCCCGCGGCCAACGGATTGGACGACCTACCTCGCCGACGCACCAGTCGCTTCTGAATTTTTCATGGACAACATCGACGATCTGCCCGTACAGGAGCGCAAGTCCTAATGCCACGCTACATGCTGGATACGGACACCTGCTCGTACGTTATGCGCCGTTCGCACGATGCCGTTCTAAAGCGCCTTGCCAAAGTTCCAGTCGACGACGTCTGCATATCGGTCATCACCAAATCGGAGCTCTTGTTTGGAGTCGAAGTGTCTCCAAGGCGGCGCCAGGATGAGGCGGCCCTCGCCGCATTTCTGCGCTTCATTGAAGTGCTGGATTTCCCCGATGAAGCTTCCCAGCACTACGCGAAAATCCGTGCCGATCTGAAAGCCCGCGGCACGATGATCGGAGCCAACGACCTGTTCATTGCCGCCCACGCCCGCAGCCTTGGTCTAACGCTGATCACCAACAACACCCGCGAGTTTAAGCGGGTCCGCGGTTTGTCCGTCGACAATTGGACGCAAGCCTAACTGCCGCTTGTCATTCCGAACCCGGGCGCCAAGCCCGGTGAGGAACCTGCTTCTGATTTGTTCAACTCGCCGAGCCATAAGTGCCGCGCACGTCCCGGAAGGGCATGGCCTCAGTTCTGCCACAAACCGCCTAGTAACATGCAGGCTTTAGTCCCTGAGGAGTGCCCTTTGAGATAGTCCGCAAATCGCATAAAATCGTACTTCAAAATATTTTCACCATCCAGAAAACTCTAATGGTGGACAGCGACAGCGCAACGAAATCATTCAACTGGCAGTTACCGCTCTATACGGCATTAGCCACATTCGCTATCGGTTTCCTCGATGCACTGACGGAATCCGACGGAGTACTCTATTTCTTGCTGGCCGTCCTTTTAAGCGCTCTCTTGTTCATTTTCTTGCTGTCTGCTGCTGTTGCAAAGAAACGCCGCCTTTGCCTATCCGTATTGTCCGTACTCGTGGTTTACTCGATTCTTTCGTTTGCCCTCTTCAAATGCCATTACGTCATTCGCAACGCTGCCCGTTGGTCTCTATGGTCGCGCCGGTACAAAGCCGAGGTTCTGGCACAACCTGCGCCCGCGAATGGAGAACTGAAGCACATTGAATGGGACGGCTGGGGATTCGCGGGAGCCGAGACTAATGTATATCTCGTCTTCGACCCGACGGACATTCTTGCGGCGGCTGCAAAAAGCCATCGGCCCGGGAAGTTTGACGGCATCCCCTGCACGGTTCAACTTGTTAGCCGCATGCAAAGCCGCTGGTATGCTGTTTTGTTTTACACGGATGAAGGTTGGGGCAGACCAAATGACGCTTGTTCGCCCTAATCGAGCCCTCCGATTTCATCCCACAAATTCGTGTTCGCACGCGCCAGCCGACCTCGCCCCCACTAGGCCGTGCCCTCCCGATTACCCTCCCCACCCCAAATTCGTAGCTAAAATAGAGCCTTACTCAAGGACTCTTAATAATGGATAAACTCGTAATCCGCGGCGGCGAACCCCTCCTCGGCACCGTCCGCGTCAGCGGCGCAAAAAACGCCGCACTTCCCTGCATGGCCGCCGCCCTGCTCACCGACGAACCCGTCATCCTCGAAAACATTCCGCAGGTGCGTGACATACAAACCACGCGCAACCTGCTCGCCGCCATGGGAGCCGAGGTTGAACTCGGCTACGGACGCGCCCAGCACCGCACCACGATTCACTGCAAGAATCTCACCACGCCCGAAGCATCCTACGAACTGGTCAAGACGATGCGCTCCTCCACGCTCGTCCTCGGACCGCTCGTTGCCCGCTGCGGCCGCGCCCGCGTCTCGCTGCCCGGCGGTTGCGCCATTGGCAGCCGTCCCATCGACATGCACATCAAAGGCCTCGTGCAGCTCGGCGCAAAGATCACGCAGGATCACGGCTACGTTGAAGCCTCCGCCGATCGACTGAGAGGCACCGAAATAGTTTTCGACAAAATTACCGTAACCGGCACTGAAGATCTGCTCATGGCCGCTACGCTCGCCGAAGGCGAAACCATCCTGCAAAATTGCGCCCGCGAACCCGAAGTCGCCGACCTCGCCGCTTTGCTCAACAAAATGGGAGCGAAGATTGAAGGCGCTGGCACGCCAACCATCCGCGTACAGGGCGTAAGCAAACTGAAGGGCGCAAAGCATCGCATTATTCCGGACCGCATTGAAGCCGGCACTTTTCTTATTGCGGGTGCTTTGACCGGCGGCGACCTCAACATCGCCGGATGCGATCCTTCCCACCTCGATGCCCTGCTCAGCAAACTCAAGGAAGTCGGCGTCAAAACCAGGTGTACCGCCGATTCCATCCGCGTCATGGGTGACAATCCTTTCAATGCCGCCGACATGTCCACCGAGGAATTCCCCGGCTTCCCCACCGACATGCAGGCCCAATTCATGGCGCTGGCCACACAAGCCGAAGGCGCGTCCGTGATCACCGAAAATATTTTTGAGAATCGCTTCATGCATGCGCAGGAATTAGTCCGCATGGGCGCGAACATTAAAATCGAAGGCCGCCGTGCCGTGGTCCGCGGCAAGACTCCGCTCAGCGCCGCAGCGGTCCTCGCCAGCGATCTCCGCGCCTCCGCATCGCTCGTCCTCGCGGCCCTCGTCGCCGACGGCGAAACCATCATCGACCGCGTCTACCACATCGACCGCGGCTACGAAAATATCGAAGAGAAACTCCGCGCCGTCGGCGCCCAAATCAAACGCATTGGCGAAATGTTCCCCAAGAAAGCCGCCGCCGTAAAGTAGCTTATAAATGTCTCACTCCGCGAAACGTTTTCTCTGATCCCGGCACTATCCCGTTGAGGACGATCAATTCCGCTAGCTGCCAGCCTTCGCTTACCGGCAAACCGCCGCCTGAAATGCGGGTAAGCTCCCACCTGTCAGGTTCGCCCACCTTTTGCGGGACGGCCCACCCTTGCATCCTCTGCAAGGGTGGGAATGTATGTGCGGCGCAAAATCTGCTGGCTGTTTCTCCGTGCACTCCGCGACCGTTCTCAGCGGTCTCCGCGACTTGGAGCTTTAGACTCATCGAAAATTGACACGCCCCGCAACTCCGAAACATAATGTAACCCCTGCAGGAGGCTCCCCATGCAACGTCGCCAGCCCTGTCAATTTTCCTCTTGTCTTCACAACAAACTGAACGCCTACGCCGTCAGCGCCGCCGCCGCAGGCGTCGCCCTCACGGCCTTCGCTCCGCCCGTTGAAGCCGAAATTGTTTTTACACCCGTCAACGGACAAATCGCCAGCGGTTCCAAATACGCGCTCGATCTCGACCACGACGGCGTTATCGATTTCACTTTAGAGAATGACCTTCATCTCTCCACCACCCCCTTCGGCGACGACTTAAATATCGTTCCCGCTGCCAAAGGCAATGCCGTCTGGCAAGGTCCGCAGGAGCGCTACCGCCAGCTCACCGCCGCCGCTCTCGCCGCTGGAGTTCCCGTGGGCTCCGGCAAGCCGTTTGCTTTTCAGGCGGTCAATATGGCCTATGCCAGCCTCACCGCCTCAACCTACGTCAGCGGAGGCCCCTGGAAAAACGCCACCAACCGCTTCCTCGGACTCAAATTTCTCATCAATGGCGAAGTCCACTACGGATGGGCTCGTCTGACCGTCCTCGCCGACAAACACAGGGAGGCGGTCAAAGCCACGCTCACCGGCTACGCCTATGAAAGCGTGGCCAACCAGCCAATCCTGACCGGACGAATCTCATGCACACTAGAACAATCTCCCCTCGCCTGGCCCGTAGCTTCGCACCCCACGCTCCAACTGGGATTGCTCGCCCTTGGCTTGCCCGGCCTCTCGGTCTGGCGCCGCGAAAGGGATTGATTACAATTTCAATTTGGCGTGGAGAGGCAGAGAAAGCCTCCCACAAGAAAAAGGCCGCGACTTTCGCCGCGGCCTTCGTCCGGCTAGCTCTTGAAGTCACTTATTGCACGTGAATCATCTTGCCGCTCGCGTCGAGTGTTCCATGCACGCGAACTTTCTTCCCTTCGTACTGCTTTACCTGATCCTGATGGTCGATGTCATAGGTCTTTCCCGCATCGGCATCCTGCAGAACGTACTTATCGCCTGCCTTCACTATGGTTCCGCTGAAGCTCTGCGCGTCGGTTGCGGAGGGCGTGGCCTGCCCCTGCGTATCTGGAGCCGACTGTGACGGTTGCTGTTCTGGTGTCTGGTTGGTCTGAGTTTGCGGTGTGGTCGCCGGCTGTTGCGCGGTTGGGTCGCCGGGTTGCGTCGGAGTTGTAGCCGGATCGCTAGACTGCGTCTGCGGTGCCGTTGCGGCCGGATCTGTCGTCGTTGCGGGTGGCGTTGTTTGTTGAGCGTTCAGCGAAACACCAACTCCCAATATCATGGCGAGTGCGCCGAGAGACCAGAAAGACTTCAATTCCTTTTTCATCAATTCCTCCGAGAGACCTTAAACGTCCTTTCTCTGAAAGGATAGGAGCAACCTGCGTGCCAAATCCCTGCACATTTCATCTGTTCGCCGCCCTACGAGCCGGGTGTTCTATCTGCAAGCTTTATCGTCTCCGGCGAAACTGCACCACGGATGCGCTACAGAGCATTTCACTCCGGGCATACCGCAAATACTGTAGCAGCGATCTCCGCCGACTTCCGCGTTTCACATGCCATCGAGCAGATTTTGCTCTCTCATTGCCTGCGCGGGACAGACACTCCCTTCGGCAAGCTCAGGGCAGGCTCTGTCCGTTGCCTTTGATCGTGATTTTGATTGTTTTGATTTTGACTCCGACCGGGAAGGGCACGACGTTCAGTCGTGCCGATTCCGACTTCATCCTGAGGAAGCGGAGCCGCTCGTAATCGAGAGCGACTCCCTACAAAGAGCCTGCCCTGAGCCTGCCGGAGGGACCTATGCAACCGCCTCGGATATTGACCTGATGCCCCTTTCAACGGATGAAATTCCGAAACGGGCGGCAAGCCCGGTGAGGAACCTGCTGTCACTTACGCGCGATCTTACTCATTTACTCCCTCACCGATCTCGACTAGAATCGCTTCCGCTCGACTCCGCGTGGTCCCCCACCGCGTCTCCGTCCGGTCGACAAACAGCCCGCAACCGATTCGCAGGAGCGCTTTAATGAAATCCCCGCGCCATCTCGCCATCACACTATTACTATTAGTCTCTGCCACTTCGACGCTGAAAGCGCTCCAATTCCGACGAGCTGTTAATTACCCCGTTGGGCCGTCAAATCCGCGTGCCGCAGCAGTCGCAGACTTCAACCATGACGGAATTCCGGATTTAGCGGTAGTGAACACAAACAGCACCCAAGCCGTGAGTATCCTTCTTGGCAACGGGGATGGTACATTTCGAGCCGCAGTGAATTATGAGGCCGGCGGCGCGTCGCAACCCATCGCAGTTGGTGATTTCAACAGCGACGGCAACCTGGACTTGGCCATTGGAAATCTCTCTGGAAGTGTCAGCATTCTGTTCGGCAATGGAGATGGAAGCTTTCAGCCGCCTTTGACCTTTCCGGTTGGAACTTGCTCCTGCGTTCTGTCTGCAGCCGATCTCAACCACGATAACAAAGTGGATTTGGTGATTGGGGACTCCAGCAACAACGCCGTTCTCGTTCTGCTGGGTAATGGCGATGGAACGTTTGCAGCCCCGACAAGCTACCCGCTCAGCGCTGATCCACTCGGTTTAGCTCTTGCGGATTTTAACCATGACGGAAATATAGATTTTGCCGTTACTAGCGGTACAAGACCCAACGGCACAGTTACTATTTTTATCGGCGATGGAGACGGGAATTTTGCCGAGGGGAACAGCTACCTGGTCGGAAAAGAACCCACTTCCGTTGCAGTGGGCGATGTTAACAATGACGGCGAACCCGATTTAGCGGTGGCCGGGATCGACTCAGACAGAATAGCGGTTTTTTTAGGAACTGGAGATGGGACCTTTACTTTAGCTTCTGCTTGGGGCACGGAAATGGGCAGCGCGTCGATAGCTCTCGGTGCTTTCACGAGCAATGGAGAACTGGATTTCACCCTGGCGAATCAGACGCTCAATGGAGTGGAGGTTCGTGTCGGTAACGGAAAAGGAGGGGTCGGCGTGGGGCACTCGTTCTATTCCACCGGGAACGGAGCAGACTTTGTGGTCGTTGCCGACCTGAATGGCGACGGTGCTCCAGACCTCGTCGTAGCCAACAACGGGCCCGACACCGTCAGCGTATTGATAAACACGGGCCGCGCCTCTAAAAAGTGACATAAGTCAAGGTCGCGAGCCGTGAAGATCGAATACGGCTGGCAGATGATCTTCGTCAAACATCTGCTGACTCATGCGGAATACGACAGGAAGGAGTGGCAGAAATGACATCCGCCGCAACCGCGTATGGGGAGCTTCTCTCCCGCGAGAAGCCAGAGGTCATCAGCCGAGAGCGGCAGAACCGCCTCTATATCGAGCGCCTCGAAAAGTTCACTGCGAAAAAGTCGGTCACGCCCGCCGAAAAGAAGCTCATCGCGTTACTCACGGTGTTGGTGGAGGAATATGAAGCGAAGCACGATCCCCTGCCCGATGCCGAACCCACGGCCATCATCCGCCATTTGATGGAAGCCCATAACCTCCGTCAAAAGGATTTACTTGACGTCTTCGGCACAGAGAGCATCGTCTCCGATGTTTTGCGCGGCAGGCGCGAACTCACCAAACAACATCTCCGGCGGTCGAGCACCAGGTTTCATGTGTCGCCGTCGGTGTCTTTCTGGTAATATCTGGTCGGAAAAATAAAAGGCCACGATTTTCATCGCGGCCTTTGTCTTTTTATTCGTGCAAATCCGTGGCGAAGAAGTTTAGTGCCTTCCCCCGCCCGACCCGCCGCGTCCGCCACGATCCCGGCCACCACCGCCACCAGGACGTCCGCCACGCCCGCCGCGGCCACGATCCCGCCCGCCGCCACCAGGACGTCCTCCGCGTCCACCACGATCTCCGCCATGCGGACGATCTCCATGAGGACGATCACCGCTGCTAACCGGCGCCGGCCCGCCTTCCCGGTTGAAGTTCGGCTCATCATCCGGAAAATTACCGCCGCCCTCAATCACCATCGACCCAGTTAACGCGGGAGCAGGAACCGCTTCCGCTTCGCCGCTGCCTCCGCCATCCATCGGCGCAGCGCCATCGCCGCCGCCCATTTTCGCGCGCTGCTCTTTCAAAATCGCTTTGCGCGAGAGCCGGATCCGATTGCCCTCGACCGCCAGCACTTTCACCAGCACCTGATCGCCTTCCTTCAACTCGTCGCGGACATCGGCAATGCGATGCTCCGCCACTTCGCTGATGTGCAGCAGACCGTCAGTGCCTGGAATGATCTCGACAAACGCTCCGAAATCCGCCAGCCGCGTTACTTTCCCGAGATAGGTCTTTCCAACTTCCGCCGTCGCCGTCAGGTCACCGATAATCTGCAGCGCCTTCGCCGCCGACGCCTGATCGCTCGATGCAACTTTTACAAGTCCAGAATCTTCCACATCGATCTTGACTCCGGTCTGTTCCACGATGCTGCGAATCATCTTCCCGCCCGGCCCAATCAGATCGCGAATCTTGTCGACCGGAATCTGCACCGTGTAGAAGCGCGGAGCGAAATCAGAAATCTTCTCGCGTCCGGACGTAATTACTTCTTCCATCTTGCCGAGAATATGCAGCCGTCCACGCTTCGCCTGCGCCAGCGCTTCGCGCATAATCTGCGAAGTGATGCCGGCAACCTTAATGTCCATTTGCAACGCGGTGATTCCATCTTTTGTGCCGGCAACTTTGAAATCCATATCGCCGTAATGATCTTCCGCGCCCGCGATGTCAGTGAGAATGGCGTACTGATCGCCTTCCTTCACCAGTCCCATCGCCACTCCGGCCACCGGAGCCTTCAATGGAACGCCCGCATCCATCAGCGACAACGACGCCCCGCAAACCGTCGCCATCGACGACGATCCATTCGACTCCAAAATGTCGGACACCACGCGCATAGCATAAGGCCACGACTCTTCCGTCGGCAGCACGCCCGAGAGCGCACGCTCGGCCAGCGCTCCGTGCCCAATCTCGCGCCGTCCCGCTCCACGCATAAATGCAACCTCACCAACAGAAAACGGCGGAAAATTGTAGTGCAGCATGAAGCGTTTTTTGGCTTCGCCTTCGAAGCCTTCGAGGCGCTGCATGTCGTCGCTGGTGCCCAGGGTCGTCGTCACCAGGGCCTGAGTTTCGCCGCGGGTGAAGATGGCGCTGCCGTGGGTTCGGGGCAGGACGCCTGCTTCGATCCAAATGTCGCGGACTTCGTCGAAGGCGCGGGCATCGGGGCGGCGTTTTTTCTCCAGCACTTCCTCACGGAAGATGCGTTCGCGGAGAGTCTCGAAATATGTTTTCAGCTTCGCGAGAGCTTCTTCGTCGTCTTCGGGAATTTCCGCCTGCAGCTTTTTCTTCAGCTCTTTGACCAACATGTAGCTTTCGGCTTTGGGATGTTTCTTGGTATCCAGACGATCGGAGAGATCGGCGCCAGCTTTTTTCTTCAGCTGATCGTAATATTTCTGATCGAATTCCGGCGGTGTGACTTCGCGCTTTTTCTTGCCTGCGCGATTGCGCAGGTCGTTGATAGCGGCGCAAATCTTTTTGATTTCGGTGTGCCCGAACTCAATCGCGTCGACGACTACTTCTTCGCTGACTTCCTTGGCGCCCGACTCGATCATCACGATGCCATCGGCGGTGCCGACCACCATGATATTCAGCAGGCTCTCGCGCATTTCATCGTAGGTAGGATTGATGATGAACTGTCCACCAATCTGACCGACACGCACCGCTCCGATGGGGCCGAGAAAGGGAATATCAGAAATTGTGAGCGCGCAGGAGGCGCCGTTGATTCCGAGAACATCCGGATCATTATTCGTATCCGCGGACAGAACGAAGGCGATGACCTGAGTCTCGCATTTGAAGCCTTCGGCAAACATGGGGCGCACCGGGCGATCGATCTGGCGGCTGGTGAGCACTTCGCGTTCGCTCATGCGGCCTTCGCGTTTGATGAAGCCTCCGGGAAAGCGTCCGCCGGCGTAGGTGTATTCGCGATAGTCGACGGTGAGCGGGAAGAAATCAATGCCTTCGCGGGGATCGGGGTTGGCGGTAGCGGTGGCGAGGACGACGTTATCGCCCATGCGAACAACGGCTGCGCCGTGGGCCTGTTTGGCCAATTTTCCAGTTTCGAATGAGAGTTGCTTTCCGCCGGCGAGGTCGACGGTGACGGTGCTCACTTCTGGTTTCATATTCATCCTTTAATTATTTTGATCAGGAGCGCGGTTGCGCTATCCGGTTGAGGCGGGCTCGTTAGATTGACGGGCGCGTAGGCCATGAATGATCGAGTACAGATGAGCGGGTGCCAATGAGAGTTGAAACCCGAGTCAGGACTCCCCAAACGTCTCTTCACGAATGCGCACGGAGAATTGACTCAATGCTGTACCGGCTTCGAGAGGAAGGCGGTGCGCTCTAGAGATTGGTTGACCGGAAATTCTATCTTCAGAGATCACTCTAAAGAAAAATCCCAAGGGTAGACGCTTTAACTCTTCCCATCTTTGCGCAAAAGGAGCGCAAAGATGGGCCACCCAGATCTATTTGCGGATGCCGAGTTTCCCAATGACAGTTTTGTAGCGCTCGGAATCGTATCTCTTGAGGTAGTCGAGCAAGCGACGCCGCTTGCTGACCAGCATAAGCAGGCCGCGGCGCGAGCCGTGGTCCTTCTGGTGCGTTTTGAAGTGATCCGTCAGTTGGCCAATGCGTTCACTAATGATGGCGATCTGAACCTCCGGACTCCCGGTGTCAGTCGCGTGCGTCTGATACTGGTCAATGACAGATTTCTTTTGCTCTCTGGCTAGCACTAACCTGATGCACTCCTGTTCTCAGTTTCGATTTATCTTGGTGACAGTAGTGAGGATAACATGCGGGGACGTGGGGGGTAAAGGCGGACGGTCTGCGGAAAGCGCCCGCACCTTCTCAGCTGGTAGTCTTGCCGTCGGGTCCAGAAGTCCCATTTCTATAGGCCGCCAGCGTTGGGATAGCCTTTTGGGCCATTTTGAAATATTTTTTGTTGGTCTCAATGCCAATGCTTCTGAGCCCCACCGCCTCAGCTGCCGCTAGAGTCGCGCCCGATCCGGCAAATGGATCCAGGATGACACCCTTCCCTAAGGGTAGCGAAGCGGCGACGATTTGGCGCATAAACGCCTGAGGCTTCAAGGAGGGATGATCGGCAAAGTGTCTCTCAGAATTGCGAGCAGGTGACGACGCGATGAAGTCTCGGAAGGGTGAGTCCTTCGCAGGTCGCCGCAGCGCACCAGTCATCCACTTTCTTAGATTGTCTCGCACGAGTCCTTCGCATGGCTTGCGAAAGATGAGCCACGGTTCCCATGCGGATCTCGGGATGACGGAGAGATCAGCGTATTCCTCGTGCGCAAACTTCGGCCTATCCCCGCCCCTTAGAGTGCTTACTGTTCTGGCGATTTGGCCGCGCATCTCGAAGCCTGCTGCCGTGAACGCAACAATTACGAGATGAGACAGCAGTGTATTGCTCGCAATTATCACGTGTCCCCCCGGCACTAGAACCCGCAGAAGGGATTCAGAGAGTCTGCTGTGGAAGCTGCCTATTGCGACCCGATCTTTGGGCCTAAGCACGGTAAAGCGTGGCATCGGGCGTCGAAGGTGGCCATCGTATGCTTGAGGAAGGCGCCATATTCCTCCCTTCCCGTTAGCCCGCTTCGCGAGCTCGTCGGGCCGATACTCGATGAGTCCAAATGGAGGGTCCGTAACAACAGCGTGGATTGATTTCGCGCGGCGCTCGTCCAACCATGAAAAAGCGTCCCCGTGAATGATTTGGTATTTTGAGCGGCTCCGCTGAACTTGGATGGCATTATTCATCGAGTCACTAATGTTTCTTGCCCTTCCGCACCGTCTTTTTTTCTACCGACTTTCCTCCTATCGACGGAAGGGTGAGGTTATTTTCGATCAGAGCGACCAAGACTCTGTGCCGATCCGCCCGCCGGGCTTTATCGTTTACCCCTTTCTCGACCGCCCGCACGTACTCGACCACATCCGGGGTTACGTGCGCGTCTTCGTTCGCAAGCCGCCGGTCGACATCTTTCGAGAAGTTCTCCAGAACACCTCGTAGGTTCTCCAGTTGTTGAGCGGTCGGAGCATCGTGCTCCCTGATGATGTCGGACAGGGCGATGAACAACGAGTAGAAATCAGCGCGGTTGCCCCAGCGAAGATCGGTTGCCTCTTGCAGATTTGGAAAGAGCGTTTGAACACACCTAAGTGTTTGATCGAAAAGCCTGAGGGCGCGGCGCTGATCGGGTATGCCCTCCTCCAGATCGTAATCTTCGTATTGACGATAATACTCGTCTACCACGGCTGCGCTGCCGCCTTCCGGCCCGTGAATTACTCCAATCAGCAACTGGCTGACGAAGTCGACGTCTCCAAGTCTACGGATCAGCGCGCGAGTCATCAGGCCTGCTTTCAACCAGTACTCGCTATCCGCGAGTTCTTCGGCGAGCTTGGCGAATGGCCCGGTATAGATCGCATGTCTCAGTTCTTGCGCGTTTAATGCAGTTAGATAGCGGTTGAGGCGCGTAAACATGGTGCGCAGTTCGGCGTCATCGGTGGTCTTCAGATAACGGATATGGAACTTGTACTCGAAGAATTTGACCTTCTCATGCGTTGTAAGATCCGAAAATCGTTTCCCGAGCCATGGGGACGGCTCAGAACGCTTGTCGAATTTGTCAAGCGTGAAGCCGGTAAACTCTTCCTCGTCGGGTTCAGGCTCTCCACTGGGTGTTACTGTCGTCAGCCCCAGGAACTGAAGAACGGTGCGGATTCGCTGCTGCCCGTCGACCACGGCGTGCACCGTTTTACCGTCGGCCGAGGTGGTTTCGTGGACGAAGATCTCGGGAATAGGCAATCCATACAGAATCGATTCGATGAGGTAGCATTTTTGGCGGGCAGCCCACACGGGCTTCCGTTGATAAGGGGGCCGAAGGGTGATGTTGCCCTCTTTATATTCCTTTTGGAACCAACTGATGGTTTGAGTGCCAGATTCGAAGTTCATATTTGGCTCCGGATTCAGAGTTTGCTGCGGAGCGCGCGTAACCCCGTTGCATGGTACAACGCGGCGTGCCCTCGGGTACGATATAGTCGCGCGCTCGCCTTGTGTCGAGGAATTTCTGGGTGGTGCCTGTACCGAGACAGCGAGCGAAAAGCTGAGAACCAACGGAACGAGAAGTCACGCAGCGGTTTCAAGGAATCTGGGAACGAAAGCTGCATGCCTCCTTGTTCACGAAGATACCACGATGGCGGGTCATACCACCCACTCCATACTTCGTCGTGCCTCTGGTACAGCCACTTTTGCTCCGGCACGGTTCGGGCCTTCATCGTAAGGTAGTCCCACGCGAGCATGGTGTGCCACGCTTGATCGAAGAGCCCTTGATTGATAACTATGATGTCGATGTCTGAGGTTTCACGGAAAGGGACGAAATAGTTGTCGGGATCAAGGCTAAAGCCCGTTTTGGCTGACCCGACGATCAGGATGTCGGAAGCTGCAGTCGGTATGCCAAGCGCGTTGGCAACGTGGTTTTGGAAAAGGGTCATATCCTCATCACGCGAAAAGATCGAAGGCAGTCCGCTCAAGATCTCAGCTTCTGCAAATGCCTCCAACTGCTCGCTGGGTCGTTCTCGGAGACGTTGAGAAAAACCAGTCGATTCGGAGGACGCCGCGTTAGTCATTTAAGTGTCGGATTCGTCGGCTCTATTGTCGGCACCCATCTTAACCTGAGGCTGCCTCGTCCGTCGCAGTTTTCGGCGGGCGGGCGAGTAATATATACGACCATGGATCTCAAGTCGTTCATCGACGTGCTTATTCACGGTACGCCCATCGCGGTCCTCGCCGCATTAGTGGGAGTGCTGTGGCAGACGACCTACGCTCTGTTGCGCGACAGAATCCATGACAAGCAGGCGCAGCGCGAACTTCAGCTGGAAGAGCAAAAGTTCGAGCAGCAGCGCAAGCTTGAGAATCTGAAATTCTCCTATGAACAGCAGCAGTGGCGTGAGCAGCTGGCGCGCGATCTCACCATGAAGTTGGTGGACGCCAGGCTTGATGAGTATTCGAGGATTTGGTCTTACGTTCGAGTCGTCGCTCTGAGCGGGATGCAAAATGGCACCTTCACGCCGGAAGTTGCCAAGGAACTCGCCGACAAGGTGCAGGCTTGGCGATTCTCCATGGGGCGGTTTCT
>Ga0210389_10000640_pt1 | contig 30481 bp, 21 predicted proteins | sample IncBWH28OmetaG_FD_160127 | JGI IMG/M metagenome (GOLD analysis project Ga0210389, IMG submission 160127) | Forest soil microbial communities from Barre Woods Harvard Forest LTER site, Petersham, Massachusetts, United States - Inc-BW-H-28-O ... | reverse complement strand
TCGCCGATGGTCGATATCGCACGCGATCCAAGATGGGGAAGGATATCTGAGGGCGCCGGCGAAGACCCCTGGCTGGGTTCGCAAATAGCTAAGGCAATGGTGCGCGGTTACCAGGGCAGCAGTTTGCAAAACCCCGATGCGGTAATGGCCTGCGTAAAACACTTTGCCTTGTATGGCGGGGCTGAGGCCGGCCGGGAATATAATACGGTCGACATGAGCCTGATAAAAATGTACCAGGATTATCTGCCGCCCTACAAAGCGGCGGTTGATGCAGGCGCCGGAAGCTTTATGAGCTCGTTCAATACGATTAACGGTATTCCGGCAACAGCAAATAAATGGCTGCTTACCGATCTGCTCCGGAAACAATGGGGCTTCAATGGTTTTGTTGTTTCAGATTATACCTCGCTGGGCGAAGTGACCAATCACGGCCTCGGCGATTTGCAAACCGTTTCGGCATTGGCGCTGAAAGCGGGCCTGGATATGGATATGGTTAGTGAAGGATTTTTGATGACGTTGAAAAAGTCCCTGAAAGAAGGTAAAGTTACCCAACAGGAGATTGACCAGGCTTGCCGCAGGGTGCTTGAGGCCAAGTACAAACTGGGACTGTTTAATAACCCGGATAAATCTATTGACCCAAAACGGGAAAAGACTGACGTACTTACAGATGCCAACCGGGCATTTTCGCGCAAAATTGCCGAACACTCTTTTGTGCTGTTAAAAAACAGTAATCAAACTTTGCCGCTCAAAAAATCTCAAACAATTGCGTTGATTGGCCCGCTGGCTGACGACCACGCCGAAATGCTCGGCACCTGGGTTGTTGCCGGCGATCCGCAAAAATCAATAAGTGTGCGGGAAGGGATAAAAAATATGATTGGCAGCGATGTTAACGTATTATACGCAAGGGGTTCAAATTTTACCGACGATTCCCTTTTAAACGCGCGTGCATGGTTTTTTGGCATGAAACAGGAAAGAGATTCCCGACCGGCGAAGGAGATGATAGATGAAGCGGTTGAGACTGCGAAAAAGGCCGATGTGGTAGTTGCTGTAGTAGGAGAGTCGGCTAATATGTCGGGAGAATCCTCCAGCAGGTCTGACATCAACATACCCGAAACCCAGCGCGATTTGCTCAGGGCCCTGGCGGTAACCGGTAAACCTATAGTGATTGTGCTATTTAACGGCCGCCCGCTTACTTTGCCATGGGAGGATAAACATGCAAGTGCTATATTGGATGTATGGGCGCCGGGTACCGAGGCCGGCAATGCCATAGCCGATGTGCTTTTTGGTAACTACAACCCTTCAGGTAGAATTACCGCAACGTTTCCACGCAGCGTAGGACAGATACCTATATATTATAATCACAAAAATACCGGCCGGCCCTTTAACGGGCATGAGGCTGCCAAATTCAAATCCGATTACATCGATATTTCCAACGACCCGCTTTATCCGTTCGGGTACGGGCTTAGCTATACTACCTTTAAATATAGCGACGTTAAGCTGGATAAGGGTAAGCTTAGGGGCGACGAAACGCTTAAAGCTACCGTTACCGTCACCAATACCGGTAAGTATACCGGAGAGGAGGTTGTTCAAATGTATATCAGCGATCCGGTAGCCAGTATAAGCCGTTCTGTGGAAGAATTGAAGGATTTCCGGAAGATTGAGCTAAAGCCCGGAGAAAGCCGCGATGTTACCTTTGATATTACAACCGCCGCGCTGAAGTTTTATAATGATAAATTAATATATGACTGGGAGCCGGGTGAGTTTATTGTCCGCATAGGCGCCAACTCTTCCGATACGCACGCGGCTTCGGTGCAATGGGAAAAATAGAAAACCGATGCATTTGTAAAAGGCCAAATAATAACAGACCTTCGGAAAACAAGCAAAATAATATTTGGTTCCGATTTCAAACGGACTCCCGTTAAACAGTTTGTGGGGTGATTTAAAAACTGTGGTGAGGATATGGAAGGTATGGTATTTAAGAGTCGCAAAATATTATTTTGTGATATATTACCAAACTGCAGGCCGAAAACGCATCATTTTTAACACCGGAATTTTAACAGGTATTTTGGCAGCTTTAAATAATTGTGCGAATAAAGTTTTCATTAAGTTAAGTCTTCCGTAATAATAATTGTAATAATGACATTTTTACCAAATCATAATGAATTTTTAACATTTAATTTTTGCGGCGGTTTTGATTTTATTAAGGTACGCGGCGATCAAAAACGGAGGGCACAAATGTCATTTTTATCGCAAATTGAGGCTTAAACATGCGTTTTTTGAAAAATTCAGTTACCATAACAACAATATTACATTACCATTTTTATTTAAATTTCACGGTATTGTTAATAATTTAATAATGTTTAACGTAAAAATATACGTAAACTTTAATTATAGTGATGTTAAAATAATTAATTTATAATTCTTAAAAAATTACTTGTGTATACAGTACACACTATTTACATTAGTATCAATGCCAATTTGAATTTTGGTGTTAGCTAACAATTATTAAAAACCTAGTATTTTTATAGCATTTATTGAATTTTTCAGTCACTCCGGTTTCATTTCAGGGGTTTGAAAAATGCGGTAGCTGAAGTGTTAAAACCATTTTTAAAAAAAATTCATGATAGGACTGTTACGTATCTCACTTTCTTCCCGTAATGCCTTTAATGACTCAGTAAACTGGCGTCACCATGAGTTTTTTTGGTTTAAGCATATTTTAGGATATCGTTTAAAATTAATGGAATGTTTAATTTAAATCGTAATTAAAAAGCTTAAAATCAAATAAATTAATCAACTAAATCTCAAATCTCATGTTTAAAAGTTTACTCCTAAAAGGAAGAACATTGTGCCTGCTGCTATGCTGCATGGTTTCTTCATTGGTAGTTACAGCCCAAACAAAACACACAGGTAAAGTTATCGGCGCCGATGACAAGTTACCTGTTGTTGGTGCATCCGTTCGGATCAAGGGCACCAACACCGGCGCTGTAACTGACGTCAACGGTGATTTCACCTTGTCATTAAGCCCGGGCAATGTAATTGTTATAAGTTACATCGGGTATGTGACGCAGGAAGTCACCGTGCGAAGCGGCGATTTCATCACAATTTCGCTCGCTCCATCTGCCAGCACCCTTAACGAAGTGGTTGTAACAGGTTACACCTCACAACGAAAAAAGGACATTGCCGGTGCGGTATCGGTCGTTAACGTAGATGAAGCGAAAAAGCTTCCGGCTGCCAGCACCGACCAGTTATTGCAGGGGCAGGCTGCGGGTGTTACCGTAACTACGGCAGGCGCACCCGGGCAGTCAAGTATCGTTTACATTCGCGGTATTTCCAATTTTGGCAATTCACAGCCGCTTTATGTAATTGATGGTGTTCAAACCAGCTCAATGTCAACAATTAATCCGAACGACATCGAGAGCATCAACGTATTGAAAGATGCCGGTTCAGCAGCCATCTATGGTGTTGCGGGCGGTAACGGCGTTGTGGTTATTACAACCAAAAAAGGCAAGGCCGGAAAATCAGTATTTACTTACAATGCCTATTATGGTACACAAGTGCCTAAAGGCGGGAATGTTTATGATGCGCTGAGCTCGGCAGGCATGTCTGACCTTACCTGGTTTGCTGATCCAAACGGTATAGCCAAGTTAATTTATCCCGGAGGTGCCGGAACGGTACCAGAATATGGCTTCAACGGCACTGGAGGAGCAGGCGTATTTCCCAATCCTATTAGTCCAACTACCCTGAATCTTGCAAATTACAAGTTCGATGCGGCCAATCCTGGAAATGATTTCCTGATCCAGAAATTTAACCAGACTGGTACAGACTGGTTCCACGCTATATTTAAACAGTCGCCGGAACAATATCACACCGTTTCTGCAAGCGGCGCCAATGATAAAAATACATATTACATGTCGGTTGGTTTTCTGGATGACCAGGGCACGCAGATTTATACCTATTATAAAAGGTACGAAACCCGCCTAAACACTACGTTTAAACTGAGTGATCATATCAGGGTGGGCGAAAACGGGTTTCTGACCTACGAACAAAGCCCTAATGGCACCAATTCAAACTCGGGCGCATTTTTAAACCAAAATGAAGGCGACGCGATATCTTTTGCTTATCGCCAGCTTCCGCAAATACCGATATACGATATAAGCGGTGTTCAATACGGTGGTACTTACGATGGCCCGGGCGGCGAGCCGCTTGGAAACTCGTCAAACCCGGTTTCGGTTTTGGCAATGACCCAAAATGATTATCAAAAAACCTGGAACATACAGGGTAATCTTTTTGCCGAGGTTGACTTCCTGAAATATTTTACCGCGAGAGAAAGTATTGGCGGTAATATAAACAATGGTTACTACTACGGCTTTGCTACAAACCCGTATAACGATTACGAAAGCCACACCGGCGCCAACAGCGTTTACGAAGGTGCATATTTCTCCAGCCAATACAACTGGGACAATACCATTCAATATAAGCAAATAATTGGCAAACACAACATATCGGTATTAGGCGGTTATGAGCAGACCCTTTATGATGGCAGAAATGTTGGCGGTAACGGGACGAATTTGTTTTCTGTTGACCCGAATTATGTGGATTTGAGCAACGCGACCAAAAATATAACCAATTTCAGTAGTGCTAATCAGCCTGCTGCAAAGCAATCATTTTTTGGCCAACTGCAATATATTTATAATGACAAATATATTTTAAGCGCAACCGTACGCCGGGACGGATATTCAGCGTTCTATCCTGGCCAGCAGTGGGGCACATTCCCATCTGTATCGCTGGCCTGGCGGATATCACAGGAAAGTTTCCTGAAATCCGTAAGCTGGATTAATGACCTTAAATTGCGGGCCAGTTATGGTGAGGCAGGTAATTATCTGAATGTTAACCCGTCAAACGAATATAATCAGTATAATTCAAGCTTTGGCAATGGTTATTATGCTATTGGCGGCGGTAACGGTACTACACAAGGTTTTTATAATTCGTACAACGGTAACCAAAAGACCACCTGGGAAACCGATAAAACGCTTAACCTTGGTTTAGATGCAAGTCTGTTTAATCATTTCGAGTTCACTGGTGAATATTACCAGAAAAAGATAAGCGGTTTGTTGTTTCAGTTGCCATTACCGGCAACTACAGGGGGCGCTACTGCTCCTGACGTTAACATTGGCGACGTTCAGAACAACGGTGTCGATTTGTCGCTTACTTATCACGGCTCAGCAGGTGATTTTAAATACAGCGCGGGTGCAAATATCACGCTATATAGAAATAACATTACCAAACTTCCTAATCCGGGATATTTTGATTCTAATTACCAGCGTGCTAACCCGATCGTACGTGAAGAAGTTGGCCACCCGATCGGCGAATTTTATGGTTACGAAGTTACAGGGTTTTATAACGCAACCGATCTTGTTAAAAATGCCGATGGCAGCTACTCCGGAAAGCCGGGTGTAGCCACCTATGCCGGTGTTGAACCCGGAGCATTTAAGTATGCCGACGTTAATGGCGATGGTAAGATAGACGACGGTGACCGTACATTTATCGGCAACCCGAACCCATCATTCAACTATGGCGTTAACCTTAATGCCTCCTATAAAAACTTCGATCTTTCGATGGTATTATATGGAGAACAGGGTAATAAAGATTTCCACTATACCAATTATTTCACAGATTTTTATTCCTCGTTTAACGGCGGAAAGAGCAATAAAGCCTTGTATAATTCTTATGGATCGCCATATCTGCAAGGTTCGCCGACACTGCCGATTCAAACCGATGCCAATACTATGGGTACATCGCAGATGAGTTCGTACTATGTTGAAAACGGTTCATTCCTTAAATGCCGTGTTCTGCAATTAGGCTATACATTTTCACCAGATTTATTAAAATCGATAGGCATTCAAAAGTTGCACATCTATGCTCAGGCAACTAACCTGTTTACTATAACCAAGTATACCGGGCTTGACCCGGAATTGCTGCCTACTCCGGGAACGGATACTGGCCTTGGGGTTGACGTAGGCGCCTATCCGAATAACCAAAAACAATATTTGCTGGGTGTCAATATGTCATTTTAGTAATTAGATATAAAAAAATTAAAATTTTAAAATTATGAAAAAATCAATTTTTAAATTTATTATCCCGCTGGCACTGGTGATTCTTACAATTTTCTATTCTTGTAAGAAATTCCTGGACAGGCCGCTGGTTAATACATTGCAGTCCTCGGTACTTGCCAATAAGGCGGGCGTGGACGGATTGCTGATCGGCGCTTATGCGATGTTGCAAATGAACGCGCCGGATGCAAGCGTGGGTTCGGCTTGGGAAGCTGGCCCGGATAACTGGGCGTTTGCCGGGATCACTTCGGATGATGCCAATAAGGGCTCAAACCCTACCGACCAGCCTGATGCTGCTGCGCTAATGCAGCATACCATGAATTCAGGTACCGGTTACATTAATGATAAATGGACCGTGTTGCTTGATGGCATACAGCGTGCCAATGACGTGCTGCGCGAACTTCCTTTAGTAAAAGATGGTTCGGTATCACCTACTTATGCCACAGAGGTTACTGCTGAAGCCCGCTTTTTGCGTGGCGTTTTAGACCTTGAGCTTGAAAAGGTATATTATAATGTGCCCTACGTTGATGAAAGTATAACTTATTCGGCAGGCAACTATGATGTAGGCAACCCGGGCCCTATTTGGGATAAAATCGAGGCTGATTTTAACTTCGCGATGACAAATTTGCCTGCAAAGCAAACTCAGCAGGGCCGCGCTAATAAATATGCTGCGGAGGGATTTTTAGCGAAAACATATATGTTTGAGCATAAATATCCCCAGGCAAAGACAGCACTTGCCGATATTATGACAAATGGTACAAACTCACAGGGAGTGAAGTTTGCCCTTGTTCCTTATGCTAATAACTTTAATGCATTGACTGAAGACAACTCGGAAACCGTATTCGCGGTTGAAATGTCGGTTAATGATAATTCAGGCGGAACAAATGGCAATCCAGGTTATATACTGGATTTCCCGGCAGCCGGCCCTTCAACTTGCTGCGGCTTTTACCAGCCTTCATTCAGCTTAGTTGATGCCTTTAAAACCGACCCGCAAACAGGGTTGCCTTTGTTAGACGGTTCTTTCGATGACACGCCGTTAAAGTCGGACCAGGGTGTCGCTTCTACCGATGCTACCTATTTTCCTGATACAACAACCCCGGTTGACTCACGTTTGGACTGGACAGCCGGTCGCAGAGGTATCCCATTCTTAGATTGGGGCCCGATGCCGGGCGCCAGCTGGGCACGCGCTCAATTGGATGCAGGCCCGTATATTAATGTTAAGGATGTTTGGCGCAAGAACAATGCGGCCGCTACCGGTGATACTTATCAGGGTTGGGCAACAGGTCAGTCGAGCGCTATAAACTTTAACATGATCCGTTATTCGGATGTAATACTGTGGGCTGCGGAATGTGAAGTTGAAATCGGTAGCCTTGCACAGGCAGAGACCTATGTAAATATGGTAAGGTCGCGTGCTGCAGACCAAAGCGGTTGGGTATATGGGCGTTTAACAGGTTATGGCCAAACTGATGGTAAGCCTGACGCTTCACTACCAATTGTAGATAATAGTCAGCCTGCCGCTAACTATAAAGTAGGTTTATACAGCGGCCAATTTGCAGAAAATGGCCAGGCTTACGCCCGCAGTGCGGTGCAATTTGAAAGAAGGCTTGAGTTTGCAATGGAAGGCATGCGTTTTTACGATTTGTGGCGTTGGGATGGCCTTTACGGCGGTCCGATGGCTAAAGGCTTCATGGCCAGCACGCTAAATGCTTACATTAAGAAAAACACCAGCTACGATAAAGCATTTTTTGCAAACACTGTATTGCAAGGCGCAGTGTTTACGCAAGGCAGAAATGAAATAATGCCAATACCTATTTCACAAATTAGTAAAGAAGGTGGAGCTTTAAAGCAAAACCCCAATTATTAAGCGTTTAAAAAAAATAAAAGGAGGTGGTGATCAAGGTCGCCGCCTCCTTTTTTTTTAGGGCAAATACGATACTTTTTGATAAAAAATTAAGTAGTTTAGTCGGTCAAACCTATTGGTTAAAATAATTTGTAAAGCGTGTATTTGGTGCAGATTGATTCAGGTCGCTCAACAAATTAGGTCCTCAAATGATAATATTGATGAAGATTTGCCGGATTCTGTTTTTTTTTGCCTCTTTTCTCCTATTGTTCTCCTGTAAAAAAAAGGAAACACTTTTTCAACTTATCCCATCGTCCTATTCGGGGGTTCATTTTAACAATCATATTGTTGAAAATGATTCCATCAACCCGTTGGACAAACTGAATATTTATAATGGAGGCGGGGTAGGCATTGGCGATTTTAATAATGACGGTTTGCAGGACATTTATCTTGTGGGCAACGCAGTACCCAATAGGCTATACCTCAATAAAGGGAACATGAAATTTGAAGATGTTACCGAAGAGGCTGGTGTTGGTGGGATTGGCGGCTGGGGCCGCGGCGTAGCCGTGGTTGATATTAATAATGACGGCTTGCTTGACATTTATGTTTGTAACACATTATTAAACGATTCAAACAAAAGAAGAAATTTACTTTATATCAACCAGGGGCCTGACAAAAATGGTGTGCCCCACTTTAAGGAGATGGCTAAGGAATACGGATTGGATATAAAGCTGCATTCAACGATGGCCACCTTTTTTGATTATGATAACGATGGCGACCTGGACATGTACCTGACGGTAAACAATGCGGAGTCGTCCGATAATACCAGTGTCTTCAGACCGATAGTAAAGGATGGGACCGGCAAAAGCACCGGCCGGCTGTACCGTAATGATTGGGATCCGGTGTTAAAGCATGGTGTTTTTCATGACGTATCCAAACAGGCGGGCATATTGGTGGAAGGTTACGGTCACGGCACCACTACGGTGGATATAAACCGCGACGGGTGGAAGGATATTTATGTGACGAATGACTTTTTATCCAACAATATCCTTTATATCAACAACCACGACGGTACTTTTACCGACAAATCTAAAGAGTATTTTAAACACACTTCAACCAGTGCCATGGGCCAGGATATTGAAGATTTGAATAATGACGGTTTGGCTGATGTGTTCGAGCTGGATATGTTTCCCGAGGATAATTATCGTAAAAAGATGTTTATGAGCTCTAATTCATATCAAACTTATAAAAACTTTGACTATTACGGGTATCAATACCAATACAATCGAAATACCCTTCAAATAAACCAGGGCCCCCGCTTAGGCCAGGAAGATAGCATAGGTGAGCCGGCTTTCAGCGAGACGAGTTTCTTAAGCGGCGTTTCGCAAACGGATTGGAGCTGGTGCCCGCTGATAACGGATTTTGACAATGACGGGCTTCGGGATATCATCGTCACAAACGGCTACCCGCGGGATGTTACTGATCATGATTTTACTACATTCAGAGCGGAAGCCTATCTTATTGCATCGAAAAAGCAGATACTCGAACAGATACCGATCGTTAAAATTCCCAATTATGCATTTAAAAACGGTGGTAACCTGCAGTTTACTGATGTCACCGAAAGCTGGGGCTTGGGGGTACCTACGTTTTCAAACGGCGCCGCCTATGCCGATCTGGATAATGACGGTGATATGGACCTGGTGATCAACAATATCAATGACGAAGTGCAGATATATAAAAATACGGCACGCGAAAAGAATAAAGACAACAGCCATTATTTGCATATTAAGTTTACCGGCGGCCCGCAAAATATCAACGGGATAGGCGCCTGGGCGGATATTTATTACGACCACGGTAAACACCAGGTATATGAAAACACGCCATACCGGGGCTACCTGTCAACCATTCAAGATATAGCGCATTTTGGCCTGGGTAAAATTACCCGGCTCGATTCGGTCGTGATCAGGTGGCAAAACGGTAAAAAGCAAGCATTAACGAACGTTAAGGCTGACCAGGTTTTGAAAGTGAACATCAAGGATGCAACGGAAAATTACACGTTTAATCAGCCTAAAATAAACACCCAATCGTTATTTAAAGAAGTTACGCGATCAGTGGGGGTTAGCTATAAGCACCAGGAAGAAGACTTTGCGGATTTTAATATTCAAAAATTGATCCCGCATAAATTGTCGCAATATACACCTGCAATTGCGGTGGGGGACATTGACGGTAATGGCTTTGACGACCTGGTGATCGGCGGTACATCTAAATACCCCGCGCAGGTACTTTTGCAGCAACCCGACGGCAAATTCATTCAACGTGATTTGTTGCCAAAAGGAACCTATAATCCTAACGAGCATTTTAAGGACGAGGGAATGTTGCTGTTTGATGCAAACGGCGACGGCTATCCCGATCTTTATATTGCAAGCGGAGGTTATGAAAATGCCCCTGGTTCGCCTTTTTACCGGGACAGGCTTTATATTAATGATGGGAAGGGAAATTTTAAAGAGGCGCCAGGCGCATTACCTCAAAATTTTACCAGCAAACTTTGCGTTAAAGCGATCGACTATAACAAAGATGGGAAGCTTGATTTGTTTGTTTCCGGCCGGGTTGAACCCTGGAATTATCCGAAACCCGTTTCGAGCTTTATTTTAAGGAACGACAGCAAAAACGGCGTGGTTAAGTTTACTGATGTTACGTCGGCCGTTGCGCCGGACCTGAATCATATTGGGATGGTTTGCGATGCTGTTTTCTCTGACTTTGATAATGACGGCTGGCCTGACCTGATCTTGACAGGGGAATGGATGCCTGTGACCTTTTTGAAGAATGATCACGGTGTTTTCAAAAATGTGACTGCCAATACCGGCATTAGCGATAAGATTGGATGGTGGAATACCATAACCGCAGGAGATTTTAACCATGATGGCAAAATAGATTACGTCGTAGGTAATGTTGGACTGAATACCTTTTATAAGGCATCCGACAAATACCCGGTTTATATAACCGCAAAGGATTTTGATAATAATGGCAGCTACGATGCATTCCCTTCGCTTTTCTTAAAGGATATAGACGGCGAATTGGAGGAGTTCCCGGCAAATACACGGGATGATATTATTAAACAGATGATTGGCATGCGGGTGCGGTTCCAAAACTATAAGTCGTATGCTGTTGCTACCATGGACTCGGTAATCACGCCCGAAATGCGCAAGGGCGCCATCAGGCTGAGTGCTAATACCATGGAGTCATGCTATATACAAAACGACGGCAACGGGAAATTCACAATGCAACCCTTACCCATTGAAGCGCAAACATCCCAGCTTGACGGGATGGTAGTTGACGATTTTGACGGCGATGGGAATTTGGATATTGCGATTAGCGGCAACGATTTTGGTACCGACGTGATGACGGGCCGTTATGATGCCTTTAATGGCCTGTTGCTTAAAGGCGACGGGAAAGGCAATTTTAAACCGCTCACAATTCAGCAAAGTGGCATTTATATACCGGGCGATGGGAAAGCCCTTGTGAAATTGATGGGGGCCAAAGGCAACTATTTATTAGCGGCGAGCCAAAACAGGGATGCCTTAAAAATATTCGAGTTAAAACGGCCGGTGCGTACAGTTAAACTGCAGCCATTTGATATGTTTGCTATCATAAAATATAAAAATGGTAAAATAACCAGGCAGGAGTTTTATAACGGAACATCGTTCCTTTCCCAATCGGCAAGATTTATTAATATTGACCCCGCCATGAAGTCTGTTCAAATTACAGATAGTTTTGGACATGTAAGAGATATCACCCTTAATTAATAAATAATATGAAGCGTTTTATAATGCCGGGTTTTTTAACCGCCTTTTTTTTGTTTGGAGGTTGTACGCACAAACAAAATAGTAAATTAATGAGCGGCAGTGATGTTTTGCATCAAAACGAGTATGCGCTTACCCAGGTGATCATTTACGATGTTTTTACGCCGCCTGTCGCGGCGAGGATATATGGTTATACATCGCTGGCTTCGTATGAGGCCATGCGGTACGCCGACCCTAAGTATAATTCGATCACCGCGCAGCTTAAAGGATTTGGCGCACCACCGGCCCCTCAAAAAGGAGAGCAGTATAATTTTGCCCTGGCGGCTACAACTGCGTTTTACACGGTAGCGCACAAAGTTACTTTCTCGGTAGATACGCTGAAAAAATTTGAGAACAGGATTTATGCAATGTACAAAGACAATCTTGACGACTCGACTTACGCGCGGTCAGTTGCCTTTGGAGCGCAAATAGGTAAATACATATTAAAAAGAGCGAACGTGGACGATTATCCGCAGACGCGCGGAAAACCTAAATACCTGGGCGAGAACAGCCCGGCTAAATGGCGCCCGACTCCGCCCGATTATATGGACGGCGTAGAATTTTGCTGGGGAGACATGCATGTTTTGGCAGTTGATTCGTCAAAGCAATTTTCGCCAGGGCCGCCGCCGCCATACAGCGAAGACAAGAACAGCGCTTTTGTAAAGCAGTACATGGAGGTTTATAACAAGAATAAAACTTTAACAGCAGACGAAAAAAAGATTGCCACTTACTGGGATGATAACCCATTTGTGGTTCAGCATAACGGGCACCTGATGTTTGCTGATAAGAAGATCACCCCCGGAGGCCATTGGATAGGGATTACAACAATAGCATGCAAACAATCACATGCCGACGCGGTGAAAACTGCACAGGCGTACGCGCTTACTTCTATTGGGCTGTTTGACTCATTTGTATGCTGCTGGGAAGTTAAATACAAGTACAGTTATGCCAGGCCGGTGACCAACATAGAGGAAAAGGTTGACCACTTTTGGCTGCCATTGCTTCAAACGCCCCCTTTCCCGGAGTATACCGCCGGACATTCAACCATCAGCGCTTCAGCAGCGGTGTTGTTAACCCACGAGTTTGGAGACAACTTCGCGTTTCAGGACACCAGCGACGTGCATTATATCGGGATGCAGCGCCATTTCGATTCATTTATTAAAGCATCAGATGAAACGGCCATGAGCAGATTTTACGGCGGCATTCATTATCTGAATAGTTCCCTGGTCGGAGCGGAGCAGGGCAAGCAAATCGGAAATTTCATTTGGAATAAATTAAAACTGACCAACTAACACGATCAATATTTTTACTATGAGCTTTAGGAAACCCTATTTATTAACGTTCTATATCCTTTTATTTATTGGTTTTTTATCAGCTGATATGCTGATTGATGGTTGTAAACAGAAAAGTGATTCAACCGTAAAATTAACCGGAAACGCGGTAGCTGACGGCAAACTTCTTGCTCAAATATACTGTACAAAATGCCACGCGCTGGTACCTGCTAACGCGCTTCCGAACGATGTATGGATATATCATACATTACCTGCGATGGCGCATTATCTTGGATTAAGCTCCTATCTTGATGGCTATTTTAAGCGAGAGACGGATACCGCCGGATTGACTTTAGTGGAATACCAGGATATTGTAGCTTACTACAAAAAAATGGCGCCCGCAACGTTACCTAAAGCGTCCCGCCCTGCTCCTTTAAATATTGATTGGGCCGGGTTTTCCTTAAAAATGCCGGCCCAGGCAATTCATCCGGCTTATACCACGATGGTTGCTTTTAACCCTAATAATCACAAAATATATACTTCTGATTATATCTATTCAAATTTAGCTGAGTGGGATAGTAATTTAACGGAGCAAGCTACAATAACTATACCAACGGCAGCGGCCAGCGCCCTGTTTAAAAAAGATTCATCGGGCATTGATCATGCTATAGTATCCTGTATTGGCCGGGTTGAACCTGTTGATTTTCCAAACGGTAGAGTGGTAGATGTAAATTTAAATTCAGAAAATAAAAAAGATAGTCAAACCCTTATCGCGTCGGACCTGGCAAGGCCCGTGCAAACGATAGAGGGCGATTTTGACAAAGACGGTTTGACAGACCTGGTAACTTTAGGGCAGGGGAATTTAAAAGGTGGTGTATATCTGTTGAAGCAAAATAAAGATCATACTTACACGCAAACCACCATAACTGAACAGCCCGGCGCCGTGCAAGCCGTAGCAGGTGACTTTAACGGAGATGGCTGGACCGACCTGATGGTGCTTTTTGGCACTGGCGACGAGGGCCTATGGCTTTTTGCGAATGACCACAAAGGTGGATTTATCTCGAGAAATCTGTTGCGTTTTCCGCCGGTATACGGATCGACCAGTTTTCAGCTTGCTGATATGGATCACGACGGCAAACCGGATTTGATTTATACTTGCGGCTATAATTTTCACGATTCCCGTGTCCTTAAACCATATCATGGCTTATATATTTTTAAAAACACCGGTAATTGGAATTTTAAGCAACAGTGGTTTTATCAGATAGATGGCTGCACCAAGGCAATAGCCGCAGACTTTGACGGTGACGGTGATCTTGATATTGTGACCAGTGCATTTTTTGCCGATGTGAAAACACAGCCGGAAGAAAGTGTTATTTATTTTGAACAAGTCAGTCCTTTTAATTTTAAAGCGCATGCAATACCGGTAAGCAAATATGGCCGCTGGTTTAGCATGGATGTTGGCGATTACAATAATGATGGTAAACCGGATATTATATTAGGTAACTACTCAAGTGGATTTTTGATTCAGTCTGATTATAAACCTGGTTGGAACAAAAACCTCCCGTTCATAGTGCTGCAAAATAATTTTAAGAAGTTAACCAGGTAGTTAACGGCTGGTTAATTTTAAAGATGCCAATATCCTTTTGGTTTCATCGGGATAAACGGCGATATGATGGGTGTGAACGAGCGCTCCGCCTTGCTGTACTACAATTACTTTTGAGGGCAGGGCGGGCATATGGCACGAAATGCAGTTCGTTGTCAATATCTTATCGCTTAGGGTGTTAGTTAATTTGCACTGGTTATGTGTATTGCTATTATGGCATGAAACACATTTGGATGTATATAATGATAAGTTATTCCTATCGGCAACATGCGTGTCATGGCAGGTTGAACAATCCATGTTGCTTCCTATAAAGCATTTGCTGCTTGCCAGCAAGGCCATTTGATTGCCATGCACGTCAATCTCCTTAAAATTAGCAGGCGCATTTGACTTAACAATCGTCATGTAATTGCTTAGTGTATCGCCGGGTTTAAACCCAAAAGTAGGCTTTAACAGGTGGTTGCTTGCCCCGGAATGACAAACGGCGCACATGTTTAACTTCTGCACCCTCGACAACGATTCGAACCTGGTTATGTATCGGGCTTCTTTAACAGCCGGGTTCTCCGTTTGAAATTTGACATGCTCCTCGCCAGGGCCATGGCACCTTTCACAATCGATGCTGTAAACAACGGAGCTTTTATCAAAAGCTTGTGTTGAACCGTAAAATTGCTGCATGCCGGGCGGCGCCTGTTTAGCATATGACATGTGACACCCTAAACATTTAGTACCGATCACCCGACTAAAGTCAACCTCCGCCTGGCTGTAGCCCGGACTGTTCGTCCAGCGGCCGTCTGCGGACGATACCGGCAATTGAAATAATTGATTAGATAACCAGTAGGCGTATGTTTGCCCCTTTATGCCACCGAACACGATGTCGAAACGCCGGGATACCGTTGGTTGGCCATGTTCATATTTGGTTTGATAAAAGCCACTGTCAAGTTGCTGCATTACAACCGCCTCAACCGGGTTAAAAGCAAGTTCATTAATCCGTCGCTTAAAACTTCCCTGGATCGTTTTTTCGGTAGCTGGCTGTGAAGCAATATAATGAGCCGTATGCAAATAATTGCTGTAAATGTTACTATGGCAGTTCATGCAAGCCGCTGCGCCGGCATAAGCGCTGCCTCGCTGATCAGTCTTTTTGAAATTAAGACATTGTGAAAAAATTAAAATCAGTGGAAACCCAAATACGCCCCATCTGAGTAATTTTTTCTTTGACATGAGAAGATGATAATTAACGGTTAAATCCGATGGACAATATAGCCTGCGGGCCAGCGGTTGGTTTATGAGAAACCGTAATGAAGCTGTTACAAAGAAGGTATTTGCTGTAACAATTTTGCGATACTTTGAAGGGCGAATAATTACTTTCGGAGTAGCAGGATCATTTAGCGTACACTTTATAACTTTGCCCGGATGAGAAAAAGGTTTTCTGCCTTCTTTTGATTTCTGATTTTCTGTGCCGATTGCGTAAAGTAATGATGGTTTTCAAAGAAAGCTACCTGCAGTTTATTCCAGTCATCATAATTATCAACAACCCCCGAGCGCAGAAATTCCTTGTATAAACCCTCGCTTATCGGGAAAAAGTCGTCCCTGCCCAGGTAATCAAGGTCAGCGTCGGCGATGATTTCTTCCAGTAGGTTTTTTGGCATTTGCGGCAGCCTGGTCGCCATGATCATGCCCTTAATGGCTTCCAGGTCGTCTATATCGTAGCCGTAGTCTGGTAAATACGCCCCGGCTATCCGGCATGATTCTTCCTCGTGATTATTGGGGCCGATAATAAAGCCGGAGTCATGAAAAAGGGCAGCGGTCAATACCAATTCCTTTTGAAAGGTGCTGATCTTTTCAAGGCCGCCTAAATTTTCTGCGGCGGCATAAACGTCGAGTGTGTGGTCAAAGCAATGATAGGTCAAATGCGCCGGCAATTCGCTTCTTAACTTGTCCAGGATGAATGCTTTGGTTTTGTGAAATAACATGGCTATTGCCGGAGCATGGCGGCTATTGATACTTATACTAAAGTAAACGGAAAAAGTTTGCTTTTTAAACTATTTGTCAAATGTTAAGGCGATTTTTTTTGATAAGACTCCAAAAAGCGTGTTGAACTATTTTTAATATAAAAAAGTATAATAAAAAGATAAATTAGTACAATTTGCACATCAACTTAGTTAAGTAGATTTACAATCATAAGCGTGTAGATATGACACTAAGGGCTTACTGCCCCCGGCAACCCGCATCTGCATATAAAACGTTATGGCACCAATGAGAAAATCATCATTACCGGTTGCTTCGCTTTTTTTGATTTGGGCGATATTGCCGATACTTTCATTTGCACAGCCTGTAAAACAGGTAAAACTCACAAATTTCGATCTCCAATCATCCGCACAACTGGCCGCAACGGGGGAAGAATTATCAACCATAAACTATCATTCGCCGGTTTATTGGTTCCCGGTAACAGTACCTTCGACGGTGCTTACAGGTTTAGTGGCCAACCACATCTATCCCGATCCTCACCAGGGATTAAATAATATGCTGATCCCGGACGCATCAGACCAGTTTAATAAAGAATACAACCTGGAACAATACAGCTATCTGCCCAATGAACCCAATCCCTGGAAAAAGCCCTATTGGTACCGTGCCATGTTTAAAGTACCTGCCGGCGATAAAGGCCGCCACTTTCAGCTGATATTTAAAGGGATAAATTACCGGGCAGCAGTTTGGGTAAATGGCAAACAAATTGCTGACTCGACCCAAATGGCAGGTATGTTTGCTGATTACAACCTTGAGGTAACCAACGCGATCCACCCGGGAGAAGACAATGCCCTGGCTGTGAAAATTTATCCGCTCGACTACCCGGGCTATCCCTCGAAAGAACAATTGCAGGCCCTTGGGCCCTTTTACGAAAACGGGGGCCCGACAGGCGATATTGGTAAAAACGTAACCATGCTGTGTACAGTTGGATGGGACTGGATGCCGCCTGTTCGCGACCGGAATATGGGCATTTGGCAGCCCGTTTACCTGCGTACTACCGGGGCCATAACGATAGGCCATCCCAAATTGGTTACCGATCTGCCAAAATTACCCGACACAAGCATCGCGAAATTGTCTCTTAATCTTACTTTGTCCAACCATAGCGAAGAGAGCCAAAACGGCAAGCTGCTTGTGAGTATAAAGCCTGATAATTTTGCCGGGCTGCCCGTTCAATTTACCCAAAATGTAAGCGTAAAAGCTGGAGAAGCGGCACAAGTTGCATTGAATGCGGATAAAGTGAGCCAGCTATTGATCCGTCAGCCGCATTTGTGGTGGCCGAATGGTTACGGCAGGGCCAATTTATACCGTATCCGGCTGCAGTATGTGAACGGAACCAAAATTGATGATGATACTTCCTTCGTATTTGGCATACGCATGGTTAGCTCGCAAGGCACCATGGTGGGTAAATTTGTCCGTCGTGATTTTTTTGTGAATGGAAAGAAAGTCCACCTGAATGGCGGCGCCTGGGTGCCGGATATGATGGTGAACCGCGATTCGGCGCGGTACGACTATGAAATGCACCTGTGCCGCAATGCCAATGTTAATTTGGTACGGATATGGGGTGGCGGCGTTACCCCGCCCGATGCCTTTTGGAACGCAGCCGATAGATATGGCGAAATGGTATGGTCGGATTTTTGGGTAACCGGCGACACCCAGGGCGAGTTTAAAGGTTCGCCCGACTGGCCACTGGAAGCGAATGTATTTATAAAAAACTTGGTAAGCACCATTTACCGCATCCGGAATCATCCCAGCTTACTGGTGTGGACAGGCGGCAACGAGGGGCATGCACGCAAGGAATTGTACGATGCCATGCGCAATAATGTGATCGAGCTGGACGGAACGCGGCCGTTTATTCCATCTTCTTCCGGTTTTGCAAAATTACCCGCGGGCTGGAAAGGTTCATATCCCGATGACATGTCTTCCGGCGTTTATAGCAGCGGCCCTTACCAATGGGAGGACCCAAAAGTCTATTATAAAAAAGCGGATGCCGGCGGCGACTGGGTGTTTAAAGATGAAACCGGTATCCCTTCGCAGCCGCCGTACAATACACTGGTAAAAACCATCCCCAACCTGGTTTGGGACACCAAATTGCCCTTCCCGCTGAATGACAGCTGGGGGTACCACGATGCCTGCACCGGCGCCGCGCGCTATGACCAATACATTAAGGAAATGGTGAAAAGATACGGCCAGCCAACCACCATGCAGGAATACTCTGAAAAAATGCAATTGATGAACTGGGTGGGTTACCAGGGTATTTTTGAGGCCGCAGGTCATAAGCTAAACGAAACAGGTGGCGTTATGCTGTGGAAACTTAATGCGGCATTGCCGAGCGTAGTTTGGCAGATATACGACTGGTACCTGGAGCCAAATGCCGGCTATTATGCCTTGCAAAATGCCGTCGAGCCGCTGCATATACAATTTAATCCTGATGATTCAACCATTGTCGTTGTTAACAGGATGCACCATGCAACCGGCTTGCTGACAGCGAAAGCCGATATTTATGATGTTGACAGCAAATTGTTGAAATCATTTAAGGTAAGCAACCTTGGTTTAGCAGAGGCAGGAAACCAAAAGGCTATCGCGCTTAAGGAATTCCTCGCCCCGTTGAAAGGTATCAGCTTCGTGGTGCTCAATTTGACGGACGCTGCCGGCAAAACCATTTCGCACAATATTTACTGGATGTCGCCGGGCAACGACTTAACCGGGTTAAATAACCTTACACCAACACAGGTGCGGGTTAAAGTATTAAAGGCCGAAAAAACCATAGCAGAAGATAAATGGACAATGCTCATTAGCAACCCGACGGATAAACTGGCTTTTTTTATTCGCCCCCAATTGATGACCGGAAATGAAGAGGTAATGCCAAGCTATTGGACTGCCAGCTATTTTACCCTTGCGCCCGGGGAAAGCACAATCGTGTCCGTAAACGCGCCGACGGCAAAGCTGGGCATGCAAAAGCCATATGTAGTTGTATCGGGCTGGAATATGGCTGAACAGCCAATAGGCTTATCGATAAAATAAAGTAAATCACTCAAATCTAAATAAATCACGTTTAGCAAGGCCCTGGTGAAAACCGGGGCTTTTGTGTTTAACAGCAGTTAATTATACCAAATTTGTTTAACTTAGTATTTCACAAACCTCACAATTATGGGACTTTTAGAACCTTGGCACATTATCATCATTATTATTGTTTTCGGCTGCATATTTGGAATACCTTGTGCTATTATCGGATCTTATAGAAAAATCGGCGCTTTTGCTGGCTTTCTTCTGGGGCTTTTCTTAAATATAATCGGACTAATTATTGTGATATGTCTCAGCCCGAAAGATGTTCAACCATTTGTCTATAGCAATGAATCAATACCTGATCAATTAAAAAAATACAAAGAATTACTGGACAGCGGTGCGATAACCGAAGCTGAATATAATTTGCAAAAGAGCAGGCTTTTGAATACCCCACCCAGAGTATGAGCCAAGACTTACGAAGTTTTTAAAACTTCGTAAGTCTGTCAATATCCGGTTTCACAGTGGTTTTCGTCTTTGCCGGCTTTATACATCTTTAAGGAACTGGAATAACACCCCCGCACATGCGGGGTTCCTATGGAACGCAAAACCCGTTTTAATTTTTTCTACCCACCAGATGTTCCTTACGGAACAAGGAAAATAGCAATTAAATCGTCGCCAAATATTCTTCCCCCGAAATCACCGGGTCCAAATGTTGCAGTTCATCTTCACTAAATAACCTCGATCTTATCATAAACCTTACTCCCAACGGAATCTCCAGCGAAAAACTTGATCCACGGCCTTTGGTAACGTCAAGCGTAAGGTGCGTGTGCTGCCAGTATTCAAACTGATCACGGCTCATAAAAAAGGCGCAGCCGTCAATATCACCCAGGTAGACATCACTCTGGCCAACCTTGAAGTCGCCTTTCTCAAAACACATGGGTTGCGAGCCGTCGCAGCAGCCGCCGCTTTGGTGAAACATCAGTTCGCCATGGCGCTCGCGTAGTTCCCTGATCAGGTCGACGGCTTCGGGTGTGGCGGATATCCGCCCGATATTTTTCATGGTGCAATGTTATCAAATAAAAAAGGGCATCACAGCAAACGCCATGACGCCCATTAAAACAATTATTATCAAAAGAAACCTAACTTGTTTTTGTCGTACGAAATGAGCATGTTTTTATTTTGGCGGCAGTGTGCCAGCATCATTTTATGCGTTTCGCGACCGAAACCTGATTTTTTATACCCGCCGAACGGAGCATGTGCCGGGTAAGCATGATAGCAGTTTACCCAAACACGGCCTGCCTGTATAGCGCGCGGTATTTGGTAAAGCTCGTGCGCATCCCTGGTCCACACGCCGGCGCCGAGGCCGTAAAGCGAATCATTGGCGATTTCAATCGCTTCTTCGGTAGTTTTAAAGGTAGTGACACAAACCACAGGCCCGAAGATCTCTTCCTGGAAAACGCGCATTTTGTTGTGGCCTTTCAACAGCGTAGGCTGGATATAATAGCCTTCGCTCAGGCCGTCGATGTATTTTTTAGCGCCGCCGGTTAATACTTCCGCGCCTTCTTCCTTGCCAATTTCGATATAGGAAAGGATCTTTTCATACTGATCCTGTGAAGCCTGCGCACCCATCATGGTTTCCGGATTCAGTGGATTACCCATCTTTATCGCTTCAACCCGTTCGATCACGCGTTCAATAAAACGGTCATAGATCGACTCGTGGATCAGCATCCGCGAAGGGCAGGTACAAACTTCGCCCTGGTTTAAGGCAAACATGGCCGATCCTTCTAAACATTTGTCAAAAAAAGCGTCGTCAGCATCCATTATACTTGGCATAAAAATATTTGGCGATTTGCCGCCAAGCTCCATGGTAACCGGGTTAAGGTTTTCCGATGCGTATTGCATGATCAGCCTGCCGGTGGTAGTCTCCCCTGTAAAAGCAACTTTCGACACACGCGGCGAAGCAGCCAAAGGCTTGCCTGCTTCGGGGCCAAAGCCGGTCACAACGTTTAACACACCCGCGGGAATGACATCTTTTATAAGGTCCATCAGGATCAATATACCCACCGGCGTTTGCTCAGCCGGCTTCAATACCACGGTACAACCGGCGGCGATGGCAGGCGCCACTTTCCAGGTTGCCATCAACAGCGGGAAATTCCAGGGGATGATCTGCCCGACAACGCCGATCGGTTCATGAATATTCAGCGATACCGTATTCGAATCCAGTTCACTCACCGAGCTTTCTTCAGCCCTGATCACACCGGCATAATACCTGAAATGGTCGATAGCCAAAGGCAGGTCGGCAGCCATGGTTTCGCGGATGGGTTTGCCGTTATCAATAGTTTCAACTGCTGCCAGGTAGTTCAGGTTGTCCTCCATAACCTGGGCAATTTTTAGCAAAACGTTGCTTCTTTCGGTCGGCGAGGTACGCGACCAGGTTTTAAATGCTTTGTGGGCGGCGTCCAAAGCAAGCTCGATGTCTTCCTTTCCCGAGCGGGGTACGCTGGTAAAAGTTTGGCCGTCAATAGGCGAAATGCTCGCGAAGTACTCGCCCCTAACCGGGCTTTTCCATTCGCCGCCTATAAAATTATCATAGTGGTCCTTAAATTTAGGACGCGAAACCAGCTTTTCGGTTTCCAAAAGTGTTTCCATAATCTCTTTTTTTTTGATTTTAATTGGTTCGCCAAAATTAGGCAGCGGGCCGGTTGTCTTTTATGCACTATCCTATCAGCTTTATGCATTAAAATATTAATAAGTGATGCAAATCATTAATAATTGTCGATAACTAAATACCTTTAGGCATATCAACTATTTAACTAAAATCGCGTTATAAACTTTGTACAGGTTGATTTTGTAGTATGCAGCAAAAGTTTAAGCCACAATTATTGCCGTTAAAACCTGAAAAGGACTTAAGGACTTTGGTTGAAAACCGGTCGGTTTATACGCTGGAGCATTGCGAGTTGAATGTTTTTGAAACCCGGCAGCAATCGGAGCAGGTGCACCTGGTTTTTAGCGATATGGTTTTGACGACCATGATCCGCGGCAAAAAAGTAATGCATCTTTTTGGGTCCGAACATTTTGATTATCTGCCGGGTGAATCGGTTATTGTGCCCGACAATGAGGAAATGATCATTGATTTTCCCGAGGCGGATATTTTAAATCCGACACAGTGCGTTGCCCTCGCTGTGGATGCAGCCATGCTGAAAGACACGCTGAACCTGCTCAACGAAAAGTACCCCAAAACGGAAAAGCAGGACAGTTGGAATATCGATATTTCGTGTTTTCACTTGCAAAATTCCCTGGAAGTCACCTCGGCCATTAACCGGCTGGTGAATATCAGTACCGAAAACATTGCGGGAAAAGATGTTTTGGTCGATTTTACGCTGAAGGAACTGCTGATCCGCCTGATGCAAACGCAGGCGCGCAAATTAATACTCGACAGCTACCACAGCCATACCACAACCAACCGTTTCGCCAATGCGGTACAGTACATCAAGAATCATATTCACGAGGAGATTACGATTGATAAACTGAGCAATTTATGCTGCATGAGCAAGCCAAACTTTTTCAGGTGTTTTAAACGGGAATTTGGCATCAGCCCTGTCGACTTTATCTTGCACGAGCGGATGAAAATAGCAAAATCGCTGTTGAAGGACCAGCATGTAACTATTGCCGAAGCATGTTTTGCGGTCGGCATTAATAATCTCAGTTATTTCTTTAAGCTGTTTAAACGGATAGAAGGGCAAACGCCGAATGAATTCAGAAGAGGGTTGAACTAATTTTTCGATTCCGAACAGCCGCGCCGATTTGTCTGGCGAAATAAACAAATCAAATCTAAATAATCACGTTAAGCAGGGGGTTGGCGAAAACCGGGGTTGTGTTTTAAATGTTCGTACTCCTCAATACTTTTAATAGCGGCATACCGACCAGTTTCCACCATTTCTCCGGCCCTGTAAAAATCAAAAGGGCCGCATGCATGTCTTGAAATATTGATAAGGATATCCGGTGAGTATCGCTCAAGCGTCAGTTGAGCCAGGTGATACGCCATTAAACTAAGGGTCTTGTTGATCAGGTTAAAATAACCGAGTTTTTCTTCGCTGCCTGGTTTTTCTTTGCTATCGGAAGGTTGCATAATATTTAGCTGGTCGTAAATTTTTTTAAGCTTTTGCTGGTATATTGACGGCGTGGGTACTGTTTCCACCGGTGGTTTATCTATCGGCACATCAGCGTTTACATTTACGGCGATCAATATATCGTTCGGGGTACGCTTAACATGGTTGATTGGGATGTTATTGATGACACCGCCATCAACAAGTAAGCCGGTTTCAGTTTTTACGGGTGTAAACACAGTGGGGATAGCCATCGATGCCCTTATGGCCTCAAAAATGCTCCCTTTGGTAAAAACGACTTCCTTTTTATTGATAATATCAGCTGCTACAGCCGCATATGGTATTTTTAAGTCTTCGATATTCGCGTCAGCAATAAACGCCCTGATGGCATTCATTAATTTATCTCCCTTAACCAATCCCTGTGTTCTGAAAGTAAAATCGACGAGCCTGAAGAGTTTTAATTTATCAAGCGTGTACAGCCAATTTTTGTACTCTTCCATTTTTCCCAGGGCAAAAACCCCGCCGACAATAGCTCCCATTGAAGTGCCCGACACCGACGATATTTTGAATCCGTGTTTTTCCAACTCCTCAATTACACCAATATGGGCAATTCCCCTGGCGCCGCCTCCCGATAATACTAAAGCTACCTTTTGTTTCATTTTTTATTATTCATTGCGCCCAAAGTCGCCATTAATAATCAATCTTTTCTTTTATTGTTTCTAATGAACCCAATAAACTTGATACTTTTATGCATTATACAATCAGTACGCTGAACTCATTATGAAATGTATAAAATTAATTCCGCTGGCAATTTTTCTCTTATTTAACTTTTGCCTGGCCCAGGATATCCCCGGCATGACCTACCCGGTCGACCCAGCCCAGCAAGGCCATCCAGATGTTCCCAAGGGCGAAGTTTTTCAGTTCGATCTCAATCAGTCAAGAATATACCCCGATACTAAACGAACAGTATGGGTTTACGTGCCTGCCGAATATGATCCCGCCAAGCCCGCCTGCCTTTATGTGGATATGGACGGTATCCAGTTTGGCGCGCCGACCGTTTTTGATTATTTGATCCATAAAGGCGAAATGCCTATTACCATCGCGGTGTTTGTTAGTTCGGGAACGTTGATGAAAGATGGAAAAGAAGCGCTCCGTTATGACCGCAGCCACGAATTTGATGCCATGAACAATGATTTTGTCGATTTTTTATTGACAGAAGTCCTTCCTGCAGTAGAAGCTAAAACCACGACGGATGGTCGCGCCATCCATTTTTCGAACGATGCGAACGACCACGCCATTGCCGGCGCAAGTAGTGGCGCCATTTGCGCGTTCACTGCGGCATGGCAAAGGCCGGATGTTTTCAACAGGGTGTATAGTTCAATCGGCACTTATGTATCCATGCGTGGCGGCGATCAATATCCCGGCCTCATCCGTAAAACCGAGCCGAAACCCATCCGCATATTTTTGCAGGATGGTGATAAGGATGCCTGGAACCCGCTGTTTGGAAGCTGGTATATGGCCAACCTGAATATGGAGGCAGCCCTTAGCTTCGCCGGATATGAGGTAAACCATGCATGGGGACATGGGGGACATGATGGTGTGCAGGCTTCTGCCATTTTCCCGGATGTAATGCGCTGGCTTTGGAAAGGCTGGCCGCAAAAAGTCGTCGGCGGGAAAAGTAACAATGACATGCTGGAGATGATTTTGCCGGACAGCGGCAGTTGGGAAACCGTGCACCCGGAAATAATCGCCCTGGCAATTGCGTCAGACACGAACCATAGCGTGCTCGTGGAGGATATCGCCGGGATGAAAAGCGAAATTACGGTTAAGGGTACGTTAAAATCCGACAAAGACAACGAGCCCAAAAGTTATGCACTCGCCATAGGGCCAAACGCCACTGCGGAATTACAGGAAACAGGTGATTTAAAAGTTTTTACGCAGGGCCTTGCAAAAATTTCTGTTTTTGATAAGATGTATGCTAACAAAGCGGTTTTTGATAATAAAGGCAATTTGTATACTTCGACACCTGAAATGTTTGGCAATGGGAAAATTGAAACAGGGAAAATCTGGTTAGTAAAACCCGGGGCACCCCCTGTAAAGGTTGACGAGGGCCTGCGGTTTGCTTCAGCTCTGACACTCTCGCCGGACCATAAGCTATTATACGTCGCCGAAGACAACACCAACTGGATATACAGCTACGCAATTAACGATGACGGCACTTTGCGCGATAAAGAACGCTGGTACTGGCTGCATCAAACAGATAATGACGGCTATAGCAAGGTTTCCGACCTGGCTGTGGATGACCGGGGTAATTTATATGCAGCCACCAACCTGGGCGTACAGGTTTGCGATCAGAATGGCCGCGTTCGCGCTATTTTGCAGCTGCCCGGCGGCCCAATAACCGGTTTGTGCTTTGGCGGCCCTGACTTTGATACACTATTTGTAATTTGCGGCGGTAAGCTGTATAAGCGAAAGCTGAAGGTAAAGGGTGTGCCTTCATGGGCGACGCCTGTGCATGCGGAAAGCCAGGGGGGCGGGTAGTTTTTCGAGCATCAGGTTTGAAAAATGGGTGTTTGAGAAATGCAAAAATAGGTGCAGCTACCCTCTTTCCCGCTTGCGGAAGAGAGGGTCGACCAGCGAAGCGTCGTCGGGGTGAGTCGACCGGCGGACATTGGCGCGAATGTATGCACCACGCATCGACTAACCCGAACACTCCGCCTATTGGCGGATCGTTCACCCTCTTCACCTGCGGCGTAAAGAGGGGAATTGCAAGAAGTTTCAGCTTTGTACGCGACCCGATACAAAATGTGGCGATGCGTTTTAGACGCAAATTTCGCGGGGCACAGTCGTGATTTTCAATTTAAACTAAATGAGTAAAACCGATATTTTAATCATAGGCGCCGGGGCTGCCGGTTTAATGGCGGCCCGCGAAATAGTTAAAGCCGGCAAATCCGTAACAGTCCTGGAAGCACGCGACCGCTGCGGGGGGCGTATCCACACTATAGAGGGTGTAGAATTAGGCGCCGAATTTATTCACGGCGATTTGCACGAAACGTTAGCCCTGCTGAAAGAAGCCGGAATTGAACTTCAACCCGCCGGGGGCGAAATGTGGCAGCACCGCAATGGCTCATTTGACCACGAAGACCGGTTTATGGAAGGCTGGGATTTGCTGATGGAAAAACTCGCAGCGTTGAAAACAGACACGACCATCAACCAGTTTCTGGAAAATGAATTTCCCGGCGATGAGTTTGATCATCTTAAAATAGCGGTACGACGGTTTGCTTCGGGTTATGATAACGCCGACCCGGATAAAGCCAGCGCTTTTGCATTGCGCAACGAATGGATGGACGAGGATGACCATCCACAGCACCGGGTCAAAGGCGGGTATGGCAGCATGATCGCTTTTTTAGAACAGGAGATTATAAAACAGGGTAGGGGAACGATCATTTTAAATGCAACTGTTAAACAAATTGATTGGGAGCGCGGTAAAGTTAAGGTGACAACAAACGGGGGGGGAATCCATGAGGCGGAAAGGGTGATTATTGCCTTGCCATTGGGTGTTTTACAGGCGGACCAAACCGGGCAGGCGTCAGTATCTTTTGCCCCGCCCATCCCGGCTTACTTGGAAGCGATGTATAAGATCGGCTTCGGCGCGGTGATCAAGATTCTGCTTGAATTTGATTCTCCTTTTTGGGAGGATAAGCTAACAGAAAACCTTGCCGGAAAAAGCGCGAAAAATATGGCGTTCTTGTTATCCGATGAGGGAATACCCACCTGGTGGACACAAGTACCCGCACATAGCCCGGTGCTAACCGGCTGGCTGGGCGGCCTCGCTGCGGAAGCAAAAAAAGATTGGACGAATGAGGAAATCCTGCAATTGTCATTGGTATCGGTTGGTAATATATTCAAGCTAAGCACCGATGAGCTTAAGGGTCGTTTGGCATCTTTCCAAATTATAAATTGGACTATGGATCCATTTGCACTTGGCTCGTATGCTTATGATATGGTTGAATCGCACGAGGGGCGCAAAATATTAAACGAACCAATTGAAAACACGATTTTCTTTGCGGGAGAATATTTGTATGAAGGGCCGGCCATGGGCACCGTGGAGGCGGCGCTGATCAGCGGTAAGGAAGCTGCCGGTCGAATATTGACGCCCCTTGACTAGTATTCTCTAACCAGCGTTTCTAAAGGTATGTGCAGTTCGTTATACAATTTGCGAATCATCCCAAGATTTAGTTTTCGATTTTTCTTGAAAAGATCGCTCACCCGGCTTTTATAACCCAGAATTTGAGCCAAATCTTTATTGGTTAACCCCTGTTGTTCCATTCGGTATTTTATGGCCTCGATAGGACTTGGAATATCCAATACAAAGTGTTTTTCTTCAAATTCCTTTATTAAAAGAGCAAGAACGTCCGCTTCATCACTTTCTGCACTCCCCTGCGCTGCCTGAAAAATTTCTTCAAACCTTTCCAGCGATTGCTGGTAATCTTTTTGTGTTTTAATAATTTTAAGCTGCATCATTTCTTCGTTTTAAATAAATCGATTAGCGTAGCATCTACTTGATCGTATTCCGCGTGCGTCCCTATGAATTTTATGAATACCCAACCTTTATGATAATTAATTTCTGCAATTAAGCGGTATTCATTACGGTTGATTGCAAATATAGCCCGATCATTTTTAGTCGTTCTTGCGGTGTTAAAATCCCGGGTTACATCTGACGGCTTTTCCCATCGCTTTGAACTGACGTCATGGTGCCATTTTTCTAACGCACCTTTGCAATCAGGATGTTTTTCATAAAATGAAATTAATGAACTTCGATTATATATATTCATTTCACTGGTTCATTGATACAAACATAGCAAAAAGTAACCAATTTGGTTACTTTTATTTTGATTAATTCGGCTGCCAGTAATTCCCCGACACGATGATCATATCCATCAGCTTGATTGTATTATCATAATAATCAAAGTCCTTTAGCTTAAATGCCGTTATATACAGCCAAAGTTTGTTTAGCCAGGCCTGGTTCGACTTGTCAACCATTGCTGATACACCAAACGGCGCGCTGAAACTCAAAGCTTCAAAGTTGCGGCCCTTAATATCATTACCCCCCAGCGTGTAGCCTGCCGACAAATCATAGGTGTTATTATTAGTGGTTTCCCTTAGCCACCGGTTTATTTTATCCACCATTGTTTTTGAGCGCTTATCACCCGTCAGCAAATAATCTGTGGCGATGCGCCAGGGGTCGCGGCAGGCGTTATAATTATAATACCCGTCGTAGCGCGATTCAAGATAATGCGGCGGCGCCGGCTTAGGCGTTTTATTGATATGAACGATAAAGTCAGGGATCAGGCCCGCGGTCGGGCTATACTTATTTTGAAGGCCGCTGAACAGGCTGTATCCCTCGTCCAAAACTTTTAGCCAGCGCTGGTCGCCCGTTGCGTAGGCAAATGCTTTAAGATGGTCAGGCATAAAGTCGGACGAGCGCGTGTCAAAATAGTCCTTACTCTCGGCCTCTATGCCGTCGCAAAGCATTATCGACCATGTTTTGTGATTGATATCCAGCAGCATGATATCATTGATCATTTGTTTTGCTGCTTGCAGGTAATTTATCTCGCCCTTGCTTCCCCATTGTTTGTCGGCCAGCAATAAAGAATAAGCGATGTCCATATCGCCGTCGGTAGCGGACGTTCCATCCGAACTTTTTCCATTTTTGTATTGCGCCCAAGCCATTAAATATTTGCTCCTCTTATCGGGATGTGCTTTATAATAGCGGAATAAATTATCATAAATTGTTTTGGCCGACGGGTCATAGCCGGCCATCAGCGCGGTGATGATCATTCCATACCCTTGTCCTTCGGACACGCATTGTTTTTTATCCTTCTCGTCAAACCAAACAAAGCTTTCGGGTTTGCCGGGTACATTTTTTATGTAATGCTGTTTCCATTGTGTATAGAAGTTTCGCACAGCATTGTCCAGTCCGGTTTGTGAAAAATTGCTTGGCTTAATGGTGCCGGCAAAATATTTGGTGTGCTGTGGGAATGGCCTTAATACCGGCTGGGCAGGCAGCCAAATACGGCACGATAAAAAAATAAGCGAAATGATCCATTTTTGGAGCATCAGTATTTCTCCTTAATATCGTTCAAGTTATAAATACACTCATCAGCATCCAGAAAATCGAAAGTTCCGGATAGTTCGACAAGTTTCTGAATGCCATTTTGGAATTTGTCGTTTTGCTGCTTCTGGTACAAAAAACTAACATAGTCAGCGGCCTGTATAAGCCTTTCGTCGGAAAGGGCTGTTAACAGCTGGGTGGTTTTTTGTATGACTAATGCTCGTTTCATAATGATGTGTTATAGAATATAAGTTGTCACGACTTACGATGATAAACGAAGTAAAAATACGACGTTCCCGAGACTTAGTTTTTAAAATTTCGTAAGTCTTCCCGGTCGTTCTTTATTTAAGCTGGGGCAATTCAAATTGTCGCGTTTCATCCGTTTGCTTAGCTTACGCATCTTGCGGAATTTGGCTAAAGCCTTGCTTTGATAGTTTTTTTATCCGTCGGTTAAAGTGGCTGTTGCACAACTCCGTTTGGCCGAATATTGATAACTAAATTTGGTTATCGAATTGATTTTTAGTACATTACATGATGCAAGGTAAAAAAGATCGTCAGGAAAAGCTATTCGTTTTGTA
>Ga0210389_10000639_pt1 | contig 30552 bp, 25 predicted proteins | sample IncBWH28OmetaG_FD_160127 | JGI IMG/M metagenome (GOLD analysis project Ga0210389, IMG submission 160127) | Forest soil microbial communities from Barre Woods Harvard Forest LTER site, Petersham, Massachusetts, United States - Inc-BW-H-28-O ... | reverse complement strand
GGCGGCAGGTTGCGGGTCGCGGTAGCGGTCAGCGGCGACCACACAAAGGCCATCCCGACACCTACCACGCCGAACGCCAACACCAGCCGCCAGATCGGCGTGCCCGGGGTCATCTCGAACGAAAGCCACGTCAATCCGATCGCCAGCACCGAAAAGCCGAAACCGAGCACGGGCAGCGGGGGGACCCTATCGATGATCATGCCGACAAACGGCGCGAGCACACCGTTGGCGATCGCCAGCGGTGCGATCAGCAGTGCCGAGCGGGTCGGCGACAGCCCGCACACCGCCTGGGCATAGAACGTCATCGGCAGGATCATCGCCGTCGTCGTGAACGCGATGATCGCCACGCCGACATTGCACAGGCCGAAGTTCCGGTCACCGAAGATGTGCAGCGGGATGAGCGGCTCGCGGGTGTTGACCGACTGCCAGTAGACGAACGTCGCCATGGACCCGACGCCGGCGACGATGACGGCCCAGATCCATGGCGCCCAATGCGCGGACTGGCCCTGCTGCAGCCCGAACACGATGCCGAACACGCCCGCCCCCGACAACCCGACGCCGAACAGGTCGAACCGGTGCGCCTGGGTGGGCAGCTCCGGGACCAGCCACACCGCCAAGGCCAGGCCGACGATGCCGATCGGGATGTTGACGAAGAAAATCCAGTCCCAACCCAAACTGTCGACCAGCACACCGCCGGCCAACGGACCCACCAGGCTGGCGACGCCGGCGGTAGCGCCCCATACGCTCATCGCGACACCGCGGCGCTGCGACGGGAAGATCCGGGTGATCGTCGACAAGGTCTGTGGGGTGAGCACGCCGGCGCCGACACCTTGCACGACGCGAGCGGCGATCAGCATGGCGGCACTGCCGGACAGCCCACACCAGAGCGAGGCGACGGTGAACACCACCAGCCCGATCAGGTAGAGATTCTTGGGGCCGAACCGGTCACCGAGTCGGCCGGCGACCAGCAGGACCACCGCATATCCCAGCAGGTAGGAGCTGGTCACCCAGATCACGGCGTCGTACCCGATGCCCAGGTCGGTCATGATGGTGGGGTTGGCGATGGCGACGATGGTCGAGTCGATCATGATCATGAAGAAGCCGATCATCATCGTCCACAGCGCGTTCCAGGGGTTTTTCGGGTTCCATCGCTTTATGGCCCTGACAAGGCCCCAGCTGCCTGGCAGCATCAGCACGTCGGTCATCGAAATCCATCCTGCCCGGCCCCGTCTGGTCGACCGGCTTCCCCCCCTGCAGGCGGCGCAACCACGCACACCCACATCCAGCCTGCATTATTCCGGTTGGGGCAATTGGCTGCGAGGGGCCCCAATGCGGTTTCGCGAGTTAGCCTGAAGGGACGCCATTCGCAGGAGAGGCAATATGAGCGCTCGACGGAAGATGTCAACACCGGACGAAATGTCGGCCACAACGGGCGGCCGGCCCAAAGCGTCCACGCGGGCGTTGGCGCAGGTCATCGAGCGTAGCTCGCGGATACAGGGTCCGGCGGCCGAGGCGTATGTCGCCCGCCTGCGTCGTTCCCACCCGGCTGCTAGCCCGGCCGAGATCGTCACCAAACTCGAGAAGCGCTTCGTGTCCGTCGTCACAGCCAGCGGGGCGGGGGTGGGTGCGGCCGCAACATTTCCCGGGATCGGCACCGTGGCCGCCTTGTCTGCGGCCGCCGGGGAAACCGTGGTGTTCCTGGAGGCCACCGCGCTATTCGTGCTGGCACTGGCCTCGGTCTACGGCATCCCCCTGGACCACCGAGAACGGCGCCGCGCCCTCGTGCTGGCGGTGCTGGTCGGCGACAACAGCAAGAATGCCGTCGCCGAACTGATCGGAGGGGCTCGCACCAGCGGTGGCTGGGTGTCGGAAAGCGTCGCCACGCTGCCGCTGCCCGCGGTGTCGAAATTGAACTCGCGGATGCTCAAATATTTCGTCAAGCGATTCACGCTGAAACGCGGTGCGCTGATGTTCGGCAAGCTGCTGCCGGTCGGCATCGGCGCCATAGTCGGTGCCGTTGGCAACCGGCTGGTGGGCAAGAAGATCGTCCGCAATGCGCGGGCGGCGTTCGGCGCCCCGCCGGCGCGCTGGCCGGTCACCCTGCGTGTGCTGCCGACGATTCGTGACGCCGGCTAGCCGCCAGGTAATCGTTGTTCCCCGGTCCATCTCGCTAATTGCCGGCAAAGCGCTAGCCTTTATGAGGCGGCAACCTTACTGACCGCCGCAGGTGTGAGGTGCCCCGCCACCCGGGGTGCAGGAAGTTGCAGGCGTCGCGCAGTAGCGTTTGCAATGACCCTGCAGGACAAGAGAATCGAGGCGAGCAGCGGCCGTGAGCAACGTAAGTTCACCATTCGGGCAAAACGAATGGCTGGTCGAGGAGATGTACCGCAAGTTCCGCGACGACCCCTCTTCGGTCGATCCGAGCTGGCATGAGTTCCTGGTTGACTACAACCCCGAGTCGCCCCCCGAAGCGGCGCCGGCCGATGGGCAGCCCGCTGCGGCCGCCCCGCAGGCACAGCCGGCCGCGCCCGCGCAGCCGTCGGCTGGGCCCACTGCACCTACGGCGCCGGCCAGCAAGCCGGCCGAAACCGCGCCGGTAGGCAACGGTGCGCCGACCAAGCCGGACACGCCGGCCGCCAAAGCCGCGACTCCCCCGCCCGCCGAAGGCGACGAGCTGCAGGTGCTGCGCGGCGCCGCCGCGGCCGTCGTCAAGAACATGTCCGCGTCGCTGGACGTGCCGACGGCGACCAGCGTCCGGGCCGTTCCGGCCAAGCTGATGATCGACAACCGGACCGTGATCAACAATCAGCTCAAGCGCACTCGCGGCGGCAAGATCTCGTTCACCCACCTGCTGGGCTACGCGTTGGTGCGGGCGGTCAAGAAGTTCCCGAACATGAACCGCCACTACGCCGACGTCGACGGCAAGCCCACCGCGGTCACGCCGGCTCACACCAATCTCGGGCTTGCGATCGACTTGCAGGGCAAGGACGGTAAGCGCTCCCTGGTGGTGGCCGGCATCAAGCGCTGCGACGAGTTGCGATTCGCAGAATTCGTCTCGGCCTACGAAGACATCGTCCGTCGGGCCCGCGACGGCAAGCTGACCGCCGAAGACTTTGCCGGCGTGACGATTTCGCTGACCAACCCCGGCACCATCGGCACCGTGCACTCGGTGCCGCGGCTGATGGCAGGCCAGGGCGCCATCATCGGCGTCGGCGCGATGGAATACCCCGCCGAGTTCCAGGGCGCCAGCACGGAGCGCATCGCGGAACTGGGTATCGGCAAGCTGATCACGCTGACCTCGACCTACGACCACCGCATCATCCAGGGCGCGGAATCCGGTGACTTCCTGCGCACCATCCACGAAATGCTGCTCTCGGACGCCTTCTGGGACGAGATCTTCCGCGAGCTGAGCATCCCGTACCTGCCGGTGCGCTGGAGCACCGACAACCCGGACTCGATCGTCGACAAGAACGCCCGCGTCATGGAGCTGATCGCGGCCTACCGCAACCGTGGCCATCTGATGGCCGACACCGATCCGCTGCGTTTGGACAAAATGCGGTTCCGCAGTCACCCCGATCTCGAGGTGCTGACCCATGGGCTGACGCTGTGGGACCTCGATCGGGTGTTCAAGGTCAACGGTTTTGCCGGCTGTGAGTACAAGAAGCTGCGTGACGTTCTGGGCCTGCTGCGCGACGCGTACTGCCGCCACATCGGCGTGGAGTACACCCACATTCTCGACCCCGAACAGCAGAAGTGGCTGGAGGAAAGGGTCGAAACCAAGCACGTCAAACCGACTGTGGCCGAACAGAAATACATCCTGAGCAAGCTGAACGCCGCAGAGGCCTTCGAAACATTCCTGCAGACCAAGTACGTCGGGCAGAAGCGGTTCTCGCTGGAGGGCGCCGAAAGCCAGATCCCACTGATGGACGCGGCGATCGACCAATGCGCCGAGCACGGGCTGGACGAAGTGGTCATCGGAATGCCGCACCGCGGCAGGCTCAACGTGCTGGCCAACATCGTCGGCAAGCCGTACTCGCAGATCTTCAGCGAGTTCGAGGGCAACCTCAACCCGGCGCAGGCGCACGGCTCCGGCGACGTCAAATATCACCTCGGCGCCACCGGCGTGTACCTGCAGATGTTCGGCGACAACGACATTCAGGTCTCGCTGACCGCCAACCCGTCGCACCTGGAAGCCGTCGACCCGGTGCTCGAGGGCCTGGTTCGGGCCAAGCAGGATCTGCTGGACAAAGTGGGTGATGACGCCTTCTCCGTGATGCCGATGATGCTGCACGGCGACGCCGCCTTCGCCGGCCAGGGAGTGGTCGCCGAGACGCTGAACCTGGCGAACCTACCCGGTTACCGGGTCGGCGGCACCATCCACATCATCGTCAACAACCAGATCGGCTTCACCACCGCGCCGGAGTACTCCAGGTCCAGCGAATACTGCACCGACGTCGCGAAAATGATTGGCGCGCCGATTTTCCACGTCAACGGCGACGACCCGGAAGCGTGCACGTGGGTGGCACGGCTGGCCGTGGACTTCCGGCAGAGGTTCAAGAAGGACGTCATCATCGACATGCTGTGCTACCGCCGTCGCGGGCACAACGAGGGCGACGACCCGTCGATGACCAACCCGTACATGTACGACGTCGTCGACACCAAACGCGGGGCCCGCAAGAGCTACACCGAAGCCCTGATCGGCCGCGGCGACATCTCGATGAAGGAAGCCGAGGACGCGCTGCGCGACTACCAGGGCCAGCTGGAGCGGGTGTTCAACGAGGTCCGCGATCTGGAAAAACACGGCGCGCAGCCGAGCGAATCGGTCGAGTCCCTCCAGATAGTCCCCGCGGGGCTGTCCACCGCGGTGGACAAATCGCTGCTGGCCCGGATCGGCGACGCATTCCTGGCCGTCCCAGAGGGCTTCACCGTGCATCCACGCGTGCTGCCGGTGCTGGAAAAGCGCCGGGAGATGGCCTACGAGGGCAAGATCGACTGGGCCTTCGGGGAGCTGCTGGCCCTGGGTTCGCTGGTGGCCGAAGGCAAGCTGGTGCGGCTATCGGGGCAAGACACCCGGCGCGGCACCTTCTCCCAGCGACACTCGGTGATCATCGACCGCAACACCGGCGAGGAGTTCACGCCACTGCAACTGCTGGCGACCAACAAGGACGGCACCCCGACCGGCGGCAAGTTCCTGGTCTACGACTCGCCACTGTCGGAGTACGCCACCGTCGGTTTCGAGTACGGCTACACCGTGGGCAACCCGGACGCACTTGTCTTGTGGGAGGGGCAGTTCGGCGACTTCGTCAACGGCGCACAGTCGATCATCGACGAATTCATCAGCTCCGGCGAGGCCAAGTGGGGTCAGTTGTCCAACGTGGTGCTGCTGCTGCCGCACGGGCAGGAGGGGCAGGGGCCCGACCACACCTCCGGCCGGATCGAGCGCTTCCTGCAGCTGTGGGCGGAGGGCTCGATGACGATTGCGGTGCCGTCGACGCCGGCCAACTACTTCCACTTGCTGCGCCGACACGCGCTCGACGGCATCCAACGCCCGCTGATCGTGTTCACGCCGAAGTCGATGTTGCGCAACAAGGCCGCGGTCAGCGACATCAAGGACTTCACCGAGATCAAGTTCCGCTCGGTGCTGGAGGAGCCCACCTACGAGGACGGCATCGGCGACCGCGGCAAGGTCACCCGCGTGCTGCTGACCAGCGGCAAGATCTATTACGAGCTGGCCGCCCGCAAAGCCAAGGAGAACCGCGACGACGTGGCGATTGTGCGCGTGGAACAGCTTGCCCCGCTGCCGAAACGCCGGCTCAGCGAAACGCTGGACCGCTACCCGAATGCCAAGGAGTACTTCTGGGTGCAGGAGGAGCCGGCCAACCAGGGTGCGTGGCCGCGGTTCGGGCTGGAGCTACCCGAGCTACTGCCCGACAAGCTGAGCGGGATCAAGCGCATTTCGCGACGGGCGATGTCGGCCCCGTCGTCAGGTTCGTCCAAGGTGCACGCCGTCGAGCAGCAGGAGATCATCGACACGGCGTTCAGCCGAGGTTAGGAAGCTTCCGCATTCAGGCCCATCGCGAGAAAATCGAGGCGCCACAGCGACTGAAAAAGCTTCCGGGCGAATTTCTCGACCTCAGCCAGATCGGCTCGTCGCGACCCACTCTGCGCCACGCTCGAAGCAATCTCTCGAATCGTGCGACGACCATCGATATGCTGCACAAAGGGCAACTGACCTGCGGTGAGATTCTTACGCCAATCCGACCGGAAAATCTCACTGGCGGACAGACCACAACGCTGGCGGAACAGCGGCACATAATCAAGCGAGCCCTCCGCCGAAAAATCAATGGTGTAGCTCTCTTTCGGCCGATCCGGACGGCACGCCATGAAAAAATGGCAAGCATTCGTAGTCTGGAGACGCTCCATCACGGACCAGAGCCTAGTCTCAGGCAATCCCTGTATCGCCTGATAGGCCGCCGTCCCCGGTGCAAATAATTCGTGCGGGTAATACGGTGCCTTAAGGAACAATCCCTGAAATTCGAGTCCGGCCGAGGTGACAAGATCGACACACTCATCGATGGTGTAGCTACGCTGACGACCGTGCAGAAACGTATCCACCACGGCGGCATCGGACGACTCCAAATCCCGAGCTATTTTGAGATAGCTTTGGACGGGGTGATCCGGCGATAGCCCTGAGATCGTGTCTTTGACTATTTGAACCGATGCATCATCCTGACCCAGCTCCATGTCACGAAAAACCGATTCCAGCAGTTCGACTCCGATTCGGCCGTACTTTGCATAAAGCATGACAGCTATAACGCCGTCCCGCCGCACGCAGCCGGCGAGTGCTTCCATGCCAACCGGCGGTTTTGCCAAGTGGTGTAGCACGCCGGTCGATACAATGAGGTCGAAGTCAAGTCCCAGCGTCGGCAACTCTTCGATCGGAAGCAAATGCAACTCGAGGTTCCACAGACCGTGCTTGTCTTTGAGATATTGCTGATGGTCCAGTGACGGCTGGCTGATATCGACCGCCACTACTTTCGCGGCGGGGTTGGCAAACGCATAAACCGCCGCCTGGTTGGTGCCGCAACCCGCAATAAGAATATCGAGATCGGGTTTGTATTCCCGATCGGGCCATAAAATGCGGTGAGCGTGGGAAGGGTCGAACCATTCCCAATTACCAGCGACCCATCCCTCGAGGTCTTGTATGGGGCGCGGGTACCTCCACCGCTCGTACTGGCGGACGACGACATCGGTGCGCGGATTGTCGCTCATTTCTGTAGTTCGCTCCTTCGAGGTCAGCCTTGATCGTGGGTGAGTATCGGTTGGGCGCACGGCTTAACGATGTGAGTCCGCGTTCAAGCCCATCGCAAGAAAATCGAGACGCCAGAGCGCCTGAAACAGCTTGCGGCCGGAGTTCTCGAGGTCAGCCACATTGCCTCGCTGTGTCCCCCCACCCTGCGCCACGCGCTCAGTAATCTCTCGAATCGTGCGACGGCCATCGATGTGCTGCACGAAGGGCAACTGAGCGGCGTTGAGACTCGTACGCCAATCCGGGCGGAAAATCTCAGTGCCGGACAGACCGCAACGCAGACGGAACAGCGGCACGTAATCGAGCGAATCCTCCGTTGAAAAATCAATGGTATAGGTCTCTTTCGGCCGCTCTGGACTACACGCCATGAAAAAATGACAACCATTCGACGTCTGGAGGCGTTCCATCACGGACCAGAGCTTAGTCTCAGGCAACGCGTTCGCGGCTGTTCGGAACCCATTCGTCGGCGTAAACAAATCGTGTGCGTAATACGGTGCCTTAAGGAACCATCCCTGAAATATAAGTCCGGCCGACGTGACAAGATCGAGACAGTCATCGACTGTCAAATTACGGTCCCGACGGTGCAGAAACGTATCCACCACACCGGTATCGAACCGCAAATCCTCCGACCCCCCTATTTTGAGATAGCTTTGGATGGGGTGATCCGGCGATAACGACGAGACCGTGTCTTTGACTATTTGCACCGATGCATCGTCTTGACGCAGCCCTATGTCACGAAAGACCGATTGCAGCAGTTCGACTCCGGTTCGGCCGTACTTTGCATACAGCATGACACCTATAGCGCCATCCGGCCGCACGCAGTCGGCGAGTGCTTTCATGCCTACCCGTGGATCTGCCAGTACCATTAAAACGCCGGTCGATACGACGAGGTCGAAGTCCAGTCCCAGCGTCGGCAGCTCTTCGATCGGAAGCAGATGCAACTCCAAGTTCCACAGACCGTGCTTGTCTTTGAGATATTGCTGATGGTCCAGTGACGGCTGGCTGACATCGACCGCGACTACTTTCGCGGCAGGGTTCGTGTACGCAAAAGCCGCCGCCTGGTTGGTGCCGCAACCCGCAATAAGAATATCAAGATCGGGTTTGTATTCCCGATCAGGCCATAGCATCCGGTGGGCGTGGACGGGGTCGAACCATTGCCAGCTGTTAGCGGCCCATGCCTCGAGGTCCTGTATCGGTTGCGGGTACCTCCACCGCTCGTAGTGGCGGGAGACGACATCGGCGCGCGGATCGTCCTTCACTTCAGTGCTGGCTCCTTGGCAGTTGGAAATTGATCGAGGCCCCCTAGCTGGCCGAGACTATCGCAGATCCATCCTTCCACGGAGCGATTATGAGCTGCGGCCCCAAAGCTTTCGGACCGGTGCAAGCGGTACCACGGGTACCGGGTAACCTCGACGAGAGCCAACCGACAGAAGGGTCCTCATGGAGGGGTTCGCCGGCAAGGTCGCTGTGGTGACCGGCGCGGGTTCGGGTATCGGGCAGGCACTGGCCGTCGAACTGGCCCGCTCGGGCGCCAAGCTGGCGATCAGCGACATCGACACCGAAGGGCTGGCGGACACCGAGCAACAGCTGAAAGCGATCGGCGCGCCGGTCAAGGCGGACCGGCTCAACGTGACCGAACGCGAGAGCTTCCTGGCCTACGCCGACGCCGTCAACGAACACTTCGGCAAGGTGAACCAGATCTACAACAACGCCGGCATCGCCTACACCGGAGACATCGAGGTCTGCCCGTTCAAAGACATCGAACGGGTGATGGACGTCGATTACTGGGGCGTCGTGAACGGCACAAAGGCGTTCCTTCCGCACCTCATCGCCTCGGGGGACGGCCACGTCATCAACGTCTCCAGCCTGTTCGGCTTGTTCTCGGTGCCGGGGCAAGCGGCGTACAACGCGGCCAAGTTCGCCGTCCGGGGCTTCACCGAGGCGCTGCGGCAGGAGATGGTGCTGGCCGGCCACCCGGTGGCGGTGACCACCGTGCACCCCGGCGGCATCAAGACCGCGATCGCCCGCAATGCCACCGTCGCCGAGGGGCTCGACCGAGACGAGCTGGCCAAACTGTTCGACAAACGGCTGGCCTTGACCAGCCCACAACGCGCCGCCCGGATCATCCTGGAAGCAGTGCGCAAGAAAAGGGCCCGGGTGCTTGTCGGCGCAGACGCCAAGGCCCTGGACGCGTTGGTGCGGCTGACGGGTTCGGGATATCAGCGGGTGTTCCCGATCGTGCTGGGCCGGCTGATCCCCCGCAACTGAGCTCAGCGGCCCAGCGGGTGTTCGGCCAACCACCCGAAAGCCACCGCCTGCGGGTCCGCGCCGCCGGCCACCTGGCGGCGCATGTCGGCCAGGGCCGCGGTGTCCAGCACGCCGGCCACTTCGTTGATCGCCAGCAGTTGCCGATCGGTCAGCGCATTGCGGCGATACAGCGGCACCACGTTCTCGGCCTGTATCAGCGCGGGTTTGCCGTCGGCCAGCATCACCAGGTCGGCGGGTATGTCTGGGTTGGCGGTGGTGGTCCATGCCGCGGTCAGCTGCCCGGCCCCCAGCGCGGCCAACATCGCTGAGCCATCCGGGAATTCACGCGGGGCGGGCAGCCGGCACGAGCCCACCGATGAGGGTGCCCGGCCGCCGGCGACGATCCCGATGACCAGCCCGTCGCAGTGTTGTGGCAGCGCGCTCAGGTCTGCACTGAGGTCCTGGCCACCCCAGGCCTTGGCGGTGGGTTGGGTGACCAGCACCGCGGGTTTGTCTTCCGCCGCGGTGGTGTAGTCGCCCGCCGCGATGCCCTCCGGCAGCGCCGAGATCATCGCGCGGTAAACCTTCGCATCGGAGAGCACCGACGCTCCGGGCTGCAGGGTCTGCAACACCTTGCCGGTGAACGCGGGGGCGACGGTGAACGCGCCAGAGTCCAGTTTCGCCATCGGCTCGGTGGCGGTCTCGGCGCGGGCTCCGAAACCGTATGCCCGCAGGGCCGCGACGTAGATGCCGGCCAGCAACATCGACTCGGGGTCAGACCTAGATCCGACCACCACCTCGGGTGCGTCGTGGTGCTCGGCCACGCAACCGGCCACAGAAAGCGCTGCGCTGAGCAACAGCGCGGCCAGTCTGCCGAGTCTCACACCCAGGTGCCTCAGGCGTCGTAGGCTTCTGCGGCCTGGGCCACCGCGGCGGCCACCGCCTCCCCTACGCGCAGGTCCAGCGGGCTCGGGACGATCCGATCGGGTGCGAGGTCGTCGCTGACGACGGAGAAGATGGCCTCGGCCGCGGCCACCATCATCTTCTCGGTGATCCGGCGCGCCCCGGCGTCCAGCGCGCCGCGGAACACCCCGGGAAACGCGAGCACATTGTTGATCTGGTTGGGGAAGTCGCTGCGGCCGGTTGCCACCACAGCCGCGTACTTGGCCGCGACGTCGGGGTGAATCTCCGGGTCCGGGTTGGACAGCGCGAACACGATCCCGCCGGGCGCCATCGTGGCGATCAGCTCCTCGGGGACCACACCCGCCGACAGCCCGAGGAACGCGTCGGCCCCGTCGAGCGCCTGCACCATGCCGCCGGTGAGACCGCGGGGATTGCTGCGTCGCGCCAGATCGGCCTTGACGCCGTTCATGTCGTCGCGCCCGGTATGCAGAATGCCGCGCGAATCCAGCACCGTGATGTCTGAAACTCCCATTGCGAGAAGGAGATTGGAGCATGCGACGCCCGCGGCCCCGGCGCCGGAGACCACCACCCGCAGCGAGCTCATGTCGCGGCCGAGCAGCTTGACGGCGCCCATCATCGCGGCCAGCACGACGATCGCCGTGCCGTGCTGGTCGTCGTGCATCACCGGGCAGTCCAGCGCCTCGACGACTCGTCGTTCGATCTCGAAGCAGCGCGGCGCTGAGATGTCCTCGAGGTTGACGGCGCCGAACGTCGGCCGCAGCCGCACCAGGGTTTCGACGATCGCGTCAGGATCCTTGGTGTCCAGCACGATCGGGATCGCATCCAGGCCGGCGAACTCCTTGAACAGCGCGCATTTGCCTTCCATCACCGGCAGCGACGCCGCCGGCCCGATGTCACCAAGACCGAGTACCGCGCTGCCGTCGCTGACGACGGCCACCAGCCGGCTCGCCCAGGTGTAGCGGTCGGCCAGGGTGTGGTCGACGGCGATCGCGCGACTGACCTGCGCCACCCCCGGGGTGTAGGCGATCGACAGGGAGCGTTGGGTATCCAACGGCACCGTCAGGCCCACGGAAAGCTTGCCGCCTACGTGCGCCTCGAAGATCTCCGCGTCCGTGATGACGACCTGGGGGCTCTGCTCGGGGAGGCTATCCAGCTTTTCAAGCAATTCGGACACGGCCTTGAGGGTACTGGCCGACTCTTAGACGGCCTAATCCGCTTGACGGCTCAGGGCCGCTCAGATCAGACCGAGCTCGGTCACCGCGTTGCGCTCGTCGGCCAACTCGGCGGTCGACTTGTCGATGCGGCCGCGGGAGAAGTCGTCGATGTCCAGGCCACTGACGATCGTCCAGTTGCCGTCCTTGGTGGTCACCGGGAACGAGGAGATCAGGCCCTCCGGCACGCCGTACGAGCCGTCGGAGATGACCGCCATCGAGACCCAGTCGCCCGCCGGGCTGCCGTGCAGCCAGTCCCGGGCGGCGTCTACGGTGGCCGACGCGGCCGAGGCGGCCGACGAGGCGCCGCGCGCATCGATGATCGCCGCGCCGCGCTTGGCGACGGTGGGGATGAAGTCGTTCTCGATCCAGGCCTGGTCGCCCACGACCTCGGCGGCGTTCTTGCCGCCGATCTCGGCGTGGAACACGTCGGGATACTGGGTGGCCGAATGGTTGCCCCAGATCGTCATCTTCTTGACGTCGGTGACCTTCGCGCCGGTCTTGGCGGCCAGCTGCGAGATCGCCCGGTTGTGGTCCAGACGGGTGAGCGCGGAGAACCGCTCACGCGGGATGTCGGGGGCGTTGGTCATCGCGATCAGCGCGTTGGTATTGGCCGGGTTGCCGGTCACCCCGACGCGGACGTCGTCGGCGGCGACCGCGTTCAGCGCCTTGCCCTGCGCGGTGAAGATCGCGCCGTTGGCCTCCAGCAGGTCGCCGCGCTCCATGCCCGGGCCGCGCGGCCGGGCGCCCACCAGCAGCGCCAGGTTCACCCCGTCGAAGACCTTGTTCGGGTCCGCGCCGATCTCGACGCCCGCCAGCAGCGGGAACGCACAGTCGTCGAGTTCCATCACCACACCCTCGAGCGCCTTGAGCGCGGGCTCGATCTCGAGCAGGCGCAGCTCGATCGGGCGGTCGGGCCCCAGCAGCGAGCCGCTAGCCAGGCGGAACAACAGGCTGTAGCCGATCTGGCCGGCAGCGCCGGTGACGGCGACCTTGAGAGGACTTGCGCTCACTTCGGTTCACTCCTTCATTGGAGTCGGGGTGGAAGAGTTCTCGTCGACGTCGAAACTAGCGCACTCTTGCCGCCCGGAAACGTCCGGCCGTGGCTCTTCATCCGGCGTTACCGCGGGCCGCGTAGCATGAACTGCTCAATCAGACCTTGGCCGCGATGGAAGGTTGATATGTACCCGGGATTTGACGCATTGCCTGAGGCACTCAGAACAGTCGCGAAGCCCAAGGTCGACGAGCAGCCGGTGGAGCCCGCTCCCGCCCCCGCCCAGCCCCTGGTCGACTGCGGCGTCTATGTCGAGGGCCTGCGGGTGCCCGGCAAGTACAGCTCATATGCGGCCGCGCTGAACAAGGTGCGCGAGATCGAATTCACGGGCCACGAGGCATTCGTCTGGATCGGATTGCACGAACCCGACCACGCCCACATGCAGGAGGTGGCAGACGTTTTCGGGCTGCACCCTTTGGCCGTCGAGGACGCTGTGCATGCCCATCAGCGGCCCAAGCTGGAGCGATACGACGACACGCTGTTTCTCGTGCTGAAGACCGTCAATTATGTCCCGCACGAATCGGTGGTGCTGGCCCGCCAAATCGTCGAAACCGGCGAGATCATGGTCTTCGTCGGCAAGAACTTCGTGGTCACGGTCCGCCATGGTGAACACGGCGGACTGTCCGAGGTACGCAAGCGCATGGATACCGACCCCGAGCACCTGCGGTTGGGTCCGTACGCGGTGATGCACGCCATCGCCGACGCCGTGGTGGACCACTACCTTTCGGTGACCCAGTTGATGGAATGCGATATCGACGGCATCGAGGAGGTGGCGTTCGCCCCGGGCCGCAAGCTCGATATCGAGCCGATTTACCTGCTCAAGCGCGAGGTCGTCGAACTACGCCGGTGCGTGGCCCCGCTGTCCCAGGCATTTAACCGCATCCAACTCGAGAGCAAGGACCTGATCTCGAAAGAGGTGCGGCGCTACCTGCGCGACGTCGCAGACCACCAGAGCGAGGCCACAGACCAGATCGTCGCGTACGACGACATGCTCAACTCGCTGGTGCAGGCCGCCCTGGCCCGCGTCGGCATGCAGCAGAACAGCGACATGCGCAAGATATCGGCCTGGGCCGGTATCGTCGCGGTGCCCACCATGATCGCCGGCATCTATGGCATGAACTTCGAGTTCATGCCCGAGCTGAAATGGCACTGGAGCTACCCGGTGGTCGTCGGCATCATGGTCACCGCCTGCCTCGTTCTGTACTTCGCGTTCCGAAGGGTCAACTGGCTCTAGTTCTGGGCGAGCTGGGCGCCGAGTGTGCTCCGGCGGCTTCGAGTGTGCTGGTAGGGCGAGAATTTCGCGATCCGGCCGCCCTGTACGCGCAGTCGACGCCACCAGCGCACAGTCAATGTGGTTGTGCGGCGCGGCGATTCGGATCCAGCACGTCAACGCCGTCGTTCTCCCATGCCTGTCGCATGGCTTCGGCGCCCTTGAGCCGCACCCAGGCCGCCTCAGTCGCGGTGATTGGAGTCGCCGACAGGAAGCGCACCGGATCGAGCGGCGCGGCCAGCGGCAGGTCGGGAATCTCGCTGCGGCCCAACAAGACCGCGGTGAACGGCGCTCCCGACCATAGCGGCGAGCCGAGGTCGATCAGCGCGTCGGCGGTCAGCACCACACCGTCGACGGCCGGCGTCGCCGCCAGTACCGCCAGGCTGCGCGCCAGCCCAGTGGCCGGCCCGGGATCACGCAGGCGCAGCACAACTTCGGCACGCGGGCCGCGGGCCGGGTCGACGACGATCTCGGTCGGGTCTATCATCGGGTGGCGCGAACAACCCAGCGACACGTAATGCACCAATCCGGCCGCCCGGCAGCGGAATCGCAGCACCTCGATGGGTTCGGTACCCAGAAACGTCACGCTTGCGGAATCGGGCTCGGCTGCCCGCGCGAAATGACTGCGCACGTGCGTGCGTACTTGGTCCAGAATCTGCGTCACTCGGCGTCAGCAACGGGAATGGTGAGGTTTATGCCGGACTCGGCATCGAAGACGGCGATTTTCGTGGTGTCCAAAGCCAACTCGATCGACTGCCCGATTGCTGCCCTGGATTCAGCGGGAACCCTTGCCACGAACTGGCCTTCGTGCGCCTCCGACTCGGCCGCGAGCTCGTCCAGCTGGGCCGAGTGCACAACACCACCGGCGGTGGTGAAGTACACGTATTTGTCGGCGCCCAGCGATTCCACCAAATCGACCTTCACCTCGAAGGTCAGCGCCCCGATGCGCTGGTAGGCGTCGATCAACGCGGCATCGGTCAGATGCTCGGGCCGTACCCCGACGATGACGTTGGCCGGTTTCGCGTGCTGCTCAAGCGCGTCCGGGACTTCAGTCTCCAGCGTCACCTCACCGAAGGGCAACCGAAGTCCCATCGCCGTCAGCGTCGCGGAGAAGAAATTCATCGCCGGCGAGCCGATGAACCCAGCGACGAATAGATTGGCGGGACGCTCGTAAAGCTCTTCGGGTGTACCGATCTGCTGCGCAACACCCCCGTGCATCACCACCACGCGGTCTCCCAAAGTCATGGCCTCGGTCTGGTCATGGGTGACGTAGACGGTGGTGGCGCCCAGCCTGCGCTGCAGCCGGGCGATCTCGCCGCGCATCTGCACCCGCAGTTTGGCATCCAGGTTGGACAGCGGCTCGTCCATCAAGAATGCCTTGGGGTGGCGCACGATCGCCCGGCCCATCGCAACCCGCTGTCGCTGCCCACCCGACAACTGCGAGGGCTTACGGTCCAAAAGATCGGTCAAATCAAGGATTTTGGCGGTCTCGGCGACCTTCTGCGCGATGTCCGCCTTCTTCATCTTGGCCAGCGTCAGCGGGAAGGCGATATTTTGCCGCACGGTCATATGCGGATAAAGCGCGTAAGACTGGAAGACCATCGCGATGTCTCGGTCCTTGGGCGCCTTCTCGTTCATCCGTTCGCCATCGATGCGCAGCTCGCCTGACGAGATATCCTCAAGTCCGGCAATCATATTCAGCGTCGTTGTTTTGCCACAGCCGGACGGCCCGACCAGGATCAGAAACTCGCCGTCGCCGATGGTGAGGTTCAGGTCCTTCACCGCCGTCGCGCCGTTGGCGTAACTCTTATGGAGGTGAGACAACACAATCTCGGCCATCGAGCTATCCCTTCACAGCGCCAGAGGTCAACCCGGCGACAATTCGTCGTTGAAAGATTAAAACAAAGACGATGATCGGCACCGTGATCACGATCGCCCCGGCCGCGATCGATCCGGTTGGCTCTTCGAACTGCGAACTGCCGGTGAAGTTCACGATTGCCACCGGCGCGGTGATCGCCGCCTTGGTTGCGGTCAGCGACAGCGCGAGCAGCAGGTCGTTCCAGGCGAAGATGAACACCAGGATTGCCGCGGTCACCAGTCCCGGCGCCGCCAGCGGGACGATCACCTTGCGGAAGGCCTGACCGGGCGTGGCGCCGTCCATCTTGGCGGCCTTCTCCAGATCCCAGGGAATCTCCCGGAAGAACGCCGACAACGTGTAGATGGCGAGCGGCAACGCGAAGGTGATGTAAGGCAAGATCAGCCCCGGCCAGGTGTCGAACAGGCCGATGCGACGCTCGATGTTGAACAAGGGCGTGACCAGCGAGATCGCCGGGAACATGGTGATCAGCAGGGTGGCACCGATGAGCACCCGCTTGCCGGGGAACCTGAGCCGGGCAATCGCGTAGGCCGCCATCGCGCCGAGCAGCACCGCTATCACGGTGGTGGTCAATCCGATTCCGACGGAGTTGACCAGCGCCGAGCTGAAGAAGTCGCCCCGGAAGATGCCGCGGTAGTTGTCGAAACTCACCGACGACGGAATCAGCCTGCCGTCCTTGACCATTGACGTCGGCTTGAGTGACAGGCTGAGAATCCACAGCACCGGAATCAACGCGTACATCACGACCACGGCGTCGACGAGGACCCACATCGTGGCGCGCCGCGCTCCCACTCGGGCCCCTCCTTGTACTCCTCCCTGCTTAACGCCCATCTATGTCACCGCCAGGCGCCGCGGCGCCGAACAGCTTGATGAAGATCACCGCGATAATGCCCACGCAACAGAAAATCAGCACGCTGATCGCCGACCCGAGCCCCACGTTGAAGCCCTTGAACAGGTTGTCGTAGCCCAGTATCGACACCGAGTCGGTGTCGTTGGCACCCTCGGTCAGCACATAAATGTTGTCGAAAACGCGGAAGGCGTCCAGCGTTCGGAATAGCAGGGCAACCACGACCGCCGGTTTGATGATCGGCAAGATGATCTTCGTCAGCCGCCGCCACGCGCCGGCGCCGTCGACCTGCGCAGCCCTCAGCAAATCTTCGGGAACCACCGCCAACCCGGCCAGCAGTAACAACGACATGAACGGGGTGGTCTTCCAGACCTCGGCGATGACTACGATGCCCAGCGACGGGATCTGCTCGGTCAGCGGCGCACTGCCCTGCGGCAGCAGGTTGGCCAGATACCCGGTGCCCGGCGTCCAGGCGTAGTACCAGCTGTACGACGCGACCACCGTCACGATGCCGTAAGGGATGAGCACCGCGGTGCGCACCAGGCCCCGGCCAATGAGCGTGCGGTGCATCACCAGCGCCAGCGCCAGGCCCAGCACGAACTCGATCGACACCGAAACCACCGTGATCGCCAGGGTCACCGCCAGCGCCGTCCACCAATACCGGTCGGTCAGGATCGTCTGGTAGTTGCCCAGGCCGATGAAGGCGGTGTCGTGCGGGGTGGCCAGATTGTTGCGCTGCAGGCTCAGCCACACCGCGTAGCCGATCGGATATGCCGTGACCGCCAGCATCAGCGTCGCCGCGGGGGCGACCAGAATGAGCGCCAGTCGTTGTTCCGGATTCGGGCGCGCGGCACCCGCCACGGCGTGCCGGGGTTGGACCGCCGCTGTCATGAGCGCCGCTCCTCCTCATCGCTTCGCTCTGCATCGTCGCCGGCGCCTTTCCACGAAGCGGTCACGGCAGCAGCCCCTTCCCGTCGATGGCCTTCTGCACCTGCGCGGTGAGCTCGTCGGCCGTCCTCTCCGGGTCGATGTCGGTGATGGGACTGAGCGCCGCCGACAGCCGGATGGACACCGCCTGATAGACCGGTGTCGCCGGGCGCACCGCGGCATCGGTGAGCTGCTGGCGAATGGTGGTGTACATCGGATACTTGGCCTGGAATTGCGGGTCGGAGTACAGGGATTTCCGCACTGCCGGCAGACCCCCGGCGATCGAGACGTACTTCTGGTTGTCCAGGCTCCGCAGACAGCGGATCGCTTCGAACGCCTCCGCCCGGTGACGGGTCGTCTTGGCCACCGCCAGGTTCAACCCGCCGATCGTCACCTTGGCCGGCCGGCCGGGCTGCACGCCGGGGTAGGGCGCGAAACCGAACACCTTCTGGCTGGCCAGATAGGCGATGCGAAACTGCTCGTCGGTGGGCGCGAACGTGCCGACGTTGTCGATGCTGCCGGCCAGTTCGGGCATCCCGTTGAGCGGCAGGAAGGCCACACCGCCCTTCACCGCGTTCTCCAGCATGGACGCCAGCACGTACGGCCAGTTCACCTCCAGCGCGGCCTTGCCCTGTTCCACCGCCAGTCGCGCGGTGCCGCCATCGGATCGGGTGATCGACGGGTCGGCTCCGGGCGCGGTGGCCACCGACTTCAGGATCCGCAGCGCACTGACCGTGGCAGCCCGGTGCGCGGGGGTGTCGGTCAGGGTGACATGGCGGCCGTCCTCGGACAGAACCTGACCGCCCGCGCTGACCAGCAGCGTGTTGAACCACACCACCAGTCCCTCGCCCTGATTGGCCTGCACGGCGATCCAGCTGGGCTCTCCGGCGGCGTGCAGCCGGGTCGCCTCGGCCACCATGCCACTCCAGTCGCTTGGTGGTTGAGCTAGCAAATCTGCTCGGTACCAAAGCAATTGAGTATTGGTGGTGACGGGCGCGGCGTACAGCTTGCGCTTCCAGCCGGCCGTCGCAAGCGGGCCCGGCAGGGTATCGACGGTCGCGTCGGCCTCAGCCTGCCCCGCCGGGTCGTCCGACAACGGCAGCGCCCAGCCCGCTTCGGCGAACTCCGCGGTCCAGACGACGTCCAGCCCCATCACGTCCAGGGTGCGGTCATTACCGGTGAGCCGGCGGGCATATTGCAGCCGTTGCTGGTCAGGGGACCTCGCCAGACTCACGTGCTGAATGGTGAACCGCCCGCCGAATTGCTCGTTGCAGCGACGGGCAACCTGGGTAAACGTCGCGGCGTCGGTGGCCGGCGTGTAGAAACTGATCACCAGCCCAGTCCTGCCCCAGTGCCCCGACCCGCAGGCCAACACCACCGACGCGGTAGTCAGCGCCGCCAGCACGGCCGCGGCCAGGCGCCGTGCGCGCCCGCGACTCACCACCACAACCTGATGTCAGATCGCAAGCCGCGCGAGCAGATCCCGCGCCTTCTCCGCGTTTTGCGGATCGCATAGTACGTCGTAACGGCCGGCCACGAGTTGCATGGTCGAACTGAAATCCCTTGTGCCGCGGGCCATTGCGTAGGGAACCGCGGAGGTTATCAATCCGAAAAACACCCCGGCGATCAGACCGGTGGCCAGCGCGGCCCACGGATTGGGGCTGAAGAAGCCCAGCACCAACCCAATGAACAGACCAAGCCAGGCGCCGCTGAGTACGCCGCCGCCGAGCACCTTGGGCCACGTCAGCCGGCCGGTGACCCGCTCCACCTGCATCAGGTCGACGCCGACGATGGTCACCTGCTGCACCGGGAACTGCTGTTCGGACAGATAGTCGACGGCGCGCTGCGCCTCGGCGTAGGTGGGATACGACCCGACCGGCCAGCCCTTAGGCGGAGTCGGCAACCCGGGCACACCGCGTCGACCGGAGGCAGCGCCGGGAACCTGTCCGGGCTGGAAAGGGCTAGTCATCGGTGCTCATTCTCCTCTGCCTTGACCATCGTTTCACGTCCGGTCATGCCCAGCGATTCCAGGCTAACCAGGTGGGCTCAGGTTCCCCATAGGCCTGGCGCCGCGCCGCCCGGGGAACGAGTTTGGGCGTCCGCAGCAACGTGCCAAATCATCGTTTGGTGCCTTCGATTTACGGCCGCATTGGCCGCCAGGGCGTAGGTTAGGTTGAACGCATGACAGCTCCCGGCGGCTCCTTCGGCGAGCGTGAGCGCAAGGACGAGGCTAACCCGCCACCGGCCGATGCGCGGGCCCCCGAGCAGCCGGGATGGAGCCCTCCCTGGGATCCGCCGGCATCATCGCCGGCGGCTGACTACCCCCCTCCGGGGTATCCGCCACCCAATTACTCTCCCGGCTATCCGCTGGACTATCCGGCCGGCTATCCAGAGCCCTTTCAGCCCGCCGGCTACGGCACGCCATACCCGCCGCCGCAATTCGGCGCGCCCGCGGCCGGCTATGGACCGCCTCCGTATCCGGGGGGCTACTACCCGCCCGACTATGTCGGGGGCTGGGGATTCCCGCCGGGACCGCAGGGCGCCGAGCAGCCCGGAATGAATGGGCTGGCGATCGGGTCGCTGATCTCCTCGTTCGTTGGCGTGCTCTGCTGCGTCGGCTCGATCGTGGCCATCGTGTTAGGCACGATGGCTCTCGACCAGATCAAGCGGACCCGCCAAGAGGGCTACGCACTGGCCGTCGCCGGCATCGTGATCGGCGTCACGGGTCTACTGGTCTATTTGATCATCGCGCTCTTCGCGCTGCACTCGCGTTAGCGGCGCCGACACCGTGCTGCCATCCGGTATGCGGCTGCCTAGGCTCTTATCGGAGGTCGCGACGCGTGAATACCTGCGTCACGAACTGGAAGACCTCAGTATTCTGCTGGCTGACCTGGTGCCGGAAAACCCAGGCAAACAGCCTGCTCAGGCGGGTCACGGGGTGCAGCGACGCGTTAAGAAATCCGGCTCAGGATCATATCCGCCATTGCGCCACTAGCGTGACAAGAGTTATGTATGGTGATCAAGTTCACGAAGCTACGGAACCGACAAGAAACAGCAACAGGCAAGACACATAGTTTCCCGACAGCTCACACCATGAGGACGGTCGAGTGCGCATAGGGGGACGCTGGGGTGTAAACCCGGCAGTCGCGGCGGTGCGGCAGCGGACGCGTGACGTAACGCGAACGCCCGCATTCGGCATCGCCGTGATTGCTCCATTGGTGTTCGCCGGCGCGGTCGGGGGCGCGCCTCCCACATTCCACGCACAGGCCCCGGCGGTTCACGCCGCCATCACCCCGGTTGCCGCGGTTTCCCCCGTGGGCACCGATCCGTCCGGGCCGGCTGTCATCGCTATCCAGCATGCGAAGACGAGCTTCCACGTCGCCGCGGCCACCCTCTCGGCCGCGCCGCCACCGATGATCGTGAATGCGCCTGGCGCGCTGGGCATTCCGATGGTTGCACTGGCGGCCTACCGCAATGCCGAGGCGAAGATGGCCGCCGCCGCGCCGGGTTGCGGGGTCAGCTGGAACTTGCTGGCCGGCATCGGGCGCATCGAGTCGGGCCACGCAGGCGGCGGCGCCGTCGATGCACGCGGCACCGCGGTCTACCCGATCTACGGGCCCGCGCTGGACGGCACGCTGCCGGGCAACGAGGTCATCATCCAGAGCAGCGTCGGCAATCAGGTCACGTACGCCCGCGCGATGGGGCCGATGCAGTTCCTGCCCGGCACCTGGGCGCGGTACGCCGCCGATGGCGACGGTGACGGCATAGCCGATCCACAGAACCTGTTCGACTCCACGCTCGCGGCCGCCCGGTACCTGTGCAGCGGCGGGCTCAACCTGCGCGACCCGGCGGGGGTCATGGCCGCCATTTTGCGCTACAACAATTCGATGGCCTACGCCCAGAACGTGCTGGGCTGGGCCGCCGCCTATGCCACCGGCGTGGTCCCGGTTGACCTGCCCCCGATCGTTGGGCCGCCGCCCCCGCTCGGCAACGCGCACGACGAGCATCCGGAGGGGCTGGGGCCCAGTCTGCCGATGAACGTCAACGGCGTGCCGGTGACCGATCCGTTCTCGGGAGTACCGCTGATCGACCTCAGCTCACCTCAGCTTGTCAACTCGCCTCCGATGTTCCCGTGGATGGCGCCCGCCACTCCTACGCCACAGCAAGTGACGAAGCTGCCCGGCTGCACACTGATTTGCATCGGCGCACCGAGTGCTGCGCCTGGGCCGCTGCCACCCGGATTTGGCCAGACCCCTAATGTGCCACCCGCCGCGCCGGGAGCGCCACCCGTCGGTGCGCCACCCCCGGATCCGCTGGCCGGCCCACCCGGCGCTCCTGCGCCCGGCGCTCCTCCGCCTGGCCTACCACCTGCCGGCCCGGCGCCGGCTCCGGCCGGCTGACCGGCAGTCCCTGGCCGCCGCCTACACTCGGCGGTGATGTCCCGTCATGACACTGCCGAGCTGAGCGCAGCCATCCGTGCCGCGCTGGCGAAAGTGATCGATCCCGAACTACGGCGCCCGATAACCGAACTCGGGATGGTCAAGAGTATCGACGTCGACCGCGACGGCAGCGTGCACGTAGCGATTTATCTGACCATCGCCAGCTGCCCGAAGAAGTCCGAAATCAGCGACCGCGTCACCAAGGCCGTCGCCGACGTTCCCGGTACGGCGGCGGTGAAGGTCAGCCTGGACGTGATGAACGACGAGCAGCGCACCGAGCTGCGCAAGCAATTGCGTGGCGATGCCCGCGAACCCGTCATCCCGTTTGCCCAGCCCAGCTCGCTGACTCGGGTGTATGCGGTCGCGTCGGGCAAGGGCGGAGTCGGAAAGTCGACCGTGACGGTCAACCTGGCCGCGGCGATGGCCGCCCGCGGCCTGTCGGTCGGCGTGCTCGACGCCGATATCCACGGCCATTCCATTCCCCGAATGATGGGCACCACCGATCGGCCCACTCAGGTTGAGTCGATGATCCTGCCGCCCATCGCTCACGAGGTGAAGGTCATCTCGATCGCCCAGTTCACCGAGGGCAACACGCCGGTGGTCTGGCGCGGGCCGATGCTGCACCGGGCATTGCAGCAGTTCCTGGCCGACGTGTACTGGGGCGATCTGGACGTGCTGCTGCTCGATCTGCCACCTGGAACCGGCGACATCGCCATCTCGGTGGCTCAGCTGATCCCCAACGCGGAGATCCTCGTGGTGACCACGCCACAGCTGGCCGCCGCCGAGGTGGCCGAACGGGCCGGCAGCATCGCGCTGCAGACCCGACAGCGCATCGTCGGCGTGGTGGAGAACATGTCGGGGCTGATGCTGCCGGACGGGTCGAAGCTGCAGGTATTCGGCGAGGGCGGGGGCCGGCAGGTCGCCGAGCGGTTGTCCCGTGCGGTCGGCGCCGACGTTCCGCTGCTGGGCCAGATCCCGCTGGACCCCGCCCTGGTGGCCGCCGGGGATGCGGGCATGCCGATGGTGCTGAGCGCACCCGACTCCCCGGTGGGCAAGGAACTGCTCAACATCGCCGACGGCCTGTCGACACGGCGACGCGGACTGGCGGGAGTGTCGCTGGGGCTGGACCCGACGCGACGCTAAGTCAGGTCGCGTCGGTGTCGAACGGAGTGTGTCCCCCGGAAGCGGGCGGTACCCCCAGTTCGGGCCGGTGTACCGGCTCAGTCGGCTGCACCGGCTGGGCGGGCGACCCATTGACCGGCTTGTCGAAGTTCCCGGTAAAGATGGAATCATCGCCGTCGAGCAGATGCTTGGTCAGCGCCGCGCGCGGGGTCATGCCGCGCAGTTTCTGTAGCTCGCCCAGATGCTCACGCAGGTCATCGAACTCGGGACCCATGTCCTCGCGCAGCTGGCTGGTCACACCGCTGAGATAGTCGCGCGCCTGCCGCAGTGCGCTGGCCGTCCAGCGGATCGCGCCCGGGAGCCGCTCTGGGCCGAGAACCACCAGCCCGACCACAACGAGGACGAGCATCTCCCCCCAACCGATGTTGGCGAACATCTAGCTGGTGTCGGGGTCGGGTTTCACCGTCAGCGTGACGTGCCGACCATCGCGGACCACCTCGACCGGGGCGTCCTGGCCGATGGTCAGCTGCCGCACGGCGACAACGAACTCGTCGGCATCGGCGACTTTACGGTTGCCGATCTTGACTATCACGTCGTTTTCCTGGATTCCGCCCTTTTGCGCGGGACTTCCTGCCTTCACATTGGCGACCTGCGCACCGGCTGCGATCGCATTGCTCACCGAGCGGGTGCTGATCCCGATTGTCGAGTGCACGATCTTTCCGTCTTTGATCAGAGTTTGCGCAACCACCTTCACCTCGTTGACCGGAATCGCAAAGCCAAGCCCGCTCGCGCTGTCCGACAGGGACTTACCGGCGGTGTTGATGCCGATGACCTGTGAATCCATGTCGATCAGCGGGCCGCCGGAGTTGCCGTGGTTGATGGAGGCGTCGGTCTGGACCGCGTCGATGACGGTGTCGGTGTCAGATCCCTCCCCCGACAACGGAACGGGGCGGTGCAGTGCGCTGACGATGCCGTGGGTCACGGTGCTGCGCAGCCCCAGCGGGGCACCTGCCGCGAGGACTTCGTCGCCGACGCGTATCTTGTCCGAATCGCCGAGCCGGGCGACGGTCAGATTGTCGACGTTGTCGACCTTGAGCACGGCCAGGTCGGTCTTGGGGTCGCGGCCGACGAGGTTGGCGGGCACTTCCTTGCCGTCGTTGAACACCACGGTCGTCTTGAACTGGCTGGGGTTGTTGGCCGCCTCGGAGATCACGTGGTTGTTGGTGACGATGTAGCCCTTGCCATCGATGACGACGCCGGAGCCCTGCATGCCCTCCTGGTCGCTCTTCGACTCGATGGTCACCACGGAGTCCTCGGTCGCGGCCGCCACCTTGGCGAACCGGCCGGCCGGTCCTTCAGCATTGTTGGGGGTGGCCAGCGTGACCTTCGACGTGGTGAACGCTTCGACGACTTCAGCCGTCTTACGGCCGATCACGCCGCCGAGCGTGCCGATCACCAGCGCGATAAGCAGCAGCACGGCCAGGGCGAGATAGGACACTTTGCCGCCGAACAGCACGTCGCGCACGCCGAGCTTGCCGCCGTAGCCCAGCACGCTCGGCGGTGGCGCCGGGGCCACCGCAGGGCTCCCCAGAGCCGCCGCAGCCGCAGGGTCTCGCCACGGATCGTCGGGTTCGTCGGTCTGGGAGCCGTCTTTCTCGGCCGCCAACGCGCCGGCGTCGATCGGGTGACGCTGCAGCGTGTCGACGTTGCCGGCGGGCCGACTGAACGCCTCCTGAAGGACCGGGTCGGCCGGATCATCGTGGGGCTTGAACTCACCCTGGTCGCGGTACTTCTGCGGGCGCACGCGCTCCGCCACGAAGGACCCCAATATCCCGCGGGGGCGACCGAACGCTTGATGCGATGCGGGGTCGACCGGTGGGCGATCGACGGGACGCGGCGCTAGGCGTTGGCCGCCGTCATGGCCGCTGTTGTTGCCTTGGTCGGAGGTCACCTTATCCTCTTTGGATCCTCGTCTGAGCGCTCGAGACATCTCGATGGCCATGGACAGGGTCGTCTGCGGGCAGGAAGTTGCCCTTGTCCACCCTAGTATCCATATTTCCTGATTGGCCGCTTACGCCCCGGCGAGTAGCCGTCAAGCTACCGGCGCTTACGCTGGTCACGCCCGTCGCGGTCGGCGGAAGGGTCAGATCGTGGTGTCGTGTCGTCGAACGGGCTATGCGGGATCTCAGACAGCAATCCGAGCAGCGTGCTGGGGATGCGGATCGGGTGGGAGTCGCGCAGCGCGGACCGCGCCCGGCTCTGGTCATCCACTTCGGCCGCGCATTGGGGGCACATCGAAAGGTGATGTGCGGCCCGCAAGTGTGCGGTCATCCGCAACTCGCCGTCGACGAACGCCGCGATGGCCTCGATGGACAGATGCTCGGTAGAACCAAACTGCCGCGGTGCACCCACCGGCGCATCACTCTGGGAGGCAAATTGTGCGGGGAGCCAGGAGAACGCGCGGCGGAACACATGTCCTCGCTCAACCATCACCGGTTCCTTTCGCTGCCGCCCACCCCTCGAATGTAGCGCGGCGCCGTGCCTAATAGGCATGTTCAACGGGCAAAAGCCCAGGATTATTGGCCGTGACTGTGGATACCGGCCAGTTCGTCAGGGCCGGGTCGCTGAGCTAGGCCGACTTGGCGTGCGGCGCGTCGGCATAGCCGTCACGGTCGGAATGCGCGGCCAGGTAGTCGCGCAACGCCTGACGTCCACGATGTATGCGGCTGCGTACGGTGCCCAGCTTCACGCCGAGGGTGGCACCGATCTCCTCGTACGACAGACCTTCAACGTCACACAACACCACCGCGGCACGAAACTCCGGTGGCAGCGAATCCAGGGCGGCCTGTAGGTCAGGCCCGAGGCGCGCGTCGTGGTAGATCTGCTCGGGGTCTGGCTCGTCGGCGGGCACCCGGTCGTAGTCCTCGGGCAACGCTTCCATCCGGATGCGGCCCCGCCGGCGCACCATGTCGAGGAACAGGTTGGTGGTGATGCGGTGCAGCCAGCCTTCAAAGGTTCCCGGCTGGTAATTCTTGACGGAACGGAACACCCGGATAAATGTCTCCTGGGTCAGGTCCTCAGCGTCTTGCTGGCTGCCGGAGAGCCGATAGGCCAGTCGATACACCCGATCGGCGTGTTGACGCACGAGCTCATCCCAGGAAGGCATGGTTGCCTTGTCCCCGGTCGCATCGAATACCGCCGTGCCCTGCAACGCGTCCGACGGTTCCACCCACCCCTCGTCGGGGCACGGTTGCGGATGAGACATGCTCGTCGGGGTCAAAAGAGTGGTGATGTTTAAATCCTCCGGATTTGCCCTGCCAATAAGGGTAGGCAGTTCGTCGCCCAGCGCAACGCGAAGCTGCGATTTTGTATTCCCGATCCCGCGTCCACCCCGTTCCATACGCATACGGTCGCCTATCGGAGTGTGGGCGACATAGGAGAAAACTGAGGTTTGCCTGAGAAACCTTTTCGTTACCTGCGTTACGCAGGGAAGATGTGTCCCCGCGTGACGTTCGTCGCTCCCGGGCGTCTGGGTGTGTCACTGGCGTGCGGTTCAGGCGCGTCTGGCTGACCGCGCCGCGAATTCGACATACGCTGCGGGCATGGACAGCACCGATAACACCTCGGTCACCCCGGGCGAGGCAGCCCCCAGTCGAGCCGAATCACTCTCCGCGCACGCCGAGGGGTCGATATCAGAAGACGCGATCCTGGCGAGTGCCCGCGAGCGTGCGATGGACATCGGCGCCGGGGCGGTGACGCCGGCTGTTGGGGCGCTGCTGAGCCTGCTTGCCAAGCTCAGCGGCGGCAAGGCCGTCGCCGAGGTGGGCACCGGCGTGGGGGTCAGCGGACTGTGGCTGTTGTCGGGCATGAGGGACGACGGCGTGTTGACCACGATCGATATCGAGCCCGAGTATCTGCGGCTGGCGAAGCAGGCGTTCTCTGAAGCGGGCATTGGACCGTCGCGAACCAGGCTGATCAGCGGACGTGCCCAAGAGGTGCTGACCCGGCTCGCCGACGAATCATATGACCTCGTCTTTATCGATGCCGACCCGATCGACCAGCCGGATTACGTCGTCCAGGGTGTGCGGCTGCTGCGATCCGGCGGGGTCATCGTGGTGCACCGGGCGGCGCTGGGCGGGCGGGCCGGCGATCCCGCGGCGCACGACGCCGAGGTGACCGCAGTCCGCGAGGCGGCCCGGCTTATCGCCGAGGACGAACGGCTAACCCCCGCGCTGGTGCCGCTCGGCGACGGCGTGCTGGCCGCGGTCCGCGACTAGCGCCTAGCGCCTAGGCCGGCGCGGATTCATTTTTTTACGGATTCCTGACGGCGCGCCTCCTTGACGCGCGACTGAACACGCGTTTAGCGTACTGAACATGCGTTCAGCCGACCTGACCGCGACCGCTCGGATCCGCGATGCGGCCATCGAGCAATTCGGGCAGCACGGCTTCGATGTCGGGCTACGCACCATCGCCGAGGCCGCGGGGGTGAGCGCCGCGTTGGTCATCCACCACTTCGGGTCTAAGGACGGCCTGCGCAAAGCCTGCGACGACTTCGTCGCCGAAGAAATCCGCAGCAGCAAGTCCGAGGCGATTCGGTCCAACGATCCGGCGACCTGGTTAGCGCAGATGGCCGAGATCGAGTCCTACGCGCCGCTGACCGCTTACCTGGTGCGCAGCTTGCAGGCCGGCGGTGAGCTGGCGACCATGTTGTGGCACAGGATGACTGAGGACGCTGAGGAGTACATGGCCGAGGGCGTGCGGGCCGGCACCATCAAGCCTAGCCGCGATCCCCACGCCCGGGCCGAGTTTCTGACCATCACCTCGGGTGGCGGCCTGCTGCTTTATCTGCAAATGCACGAAACTCCAACCGACCTGCGGGCGGTCCTGCGCGACTATGCCCGCGACATGGTGCTGCCCGCCCTCGAGATCTACACCGAAGGCCTGATGGCCGATCGCACCATGTACGACGCATTTTTGGCCGCAGAGGCCGCAGAGAAGGAAGGGGAGTCCCATGCCAGTTGACAACGTCGCACCCATCGAAATTCGCGATCTGACAAAGAACTTCGGCACGGTGCGGGCGCTGGACGGCCTTGATCTCACGGTCCGTGCCGGAGAAGTGCACGGCTTCCTCGGACCGAACGGTGCCGGCAAGTCCACGACCATCCGCATCCTGTTGGGCCTGGTCAAGGCTGACAGTGGCAGTGCGCGGTTGCTGGGCGGCGACCCGTGGACCGATGCGGTCGAATTGCACCGCCAGATCGCCTACGTGCCAGGCGACGTCACATTGTGGCCCTCGCTGACCGGCGGCGAGACCATCGACCTGCTGGCCCGCATGCGCGGCGGCATCGACGAGAAACGACGCGCGGAGCTGATCGAACGCTTCGACCTCGACCCGCACAAGAAGGCGCGCACCTACTCGAAAGGCAACCGGCAAAAGGTCTCGTTGATCTCCGCCTTTTCGTCGCACGCGGGGCTGCTGCTCCTCGATGAGCCCAGCAGCGGCCTGGACCCATTGATGGAGAACGTGTTTCAGCAGTGCGTCGCCGAAGCGCGCGACCGTGGCGTGACCGTCCTGTTGTCCAGCCACATCCTGGCCGAAACAGAGGCGCTGTGTGAAAGGGTGACCATCATCCGGGCGGGCAAGACCGTCGAGAGCGGTTCGCTGGATTCAATGCGGCATCTGAGCCGCACCTCGATCAAGGCCGAAATGATCGGTGATCCTGGCGATCTCCGCAGGATCAGGGGCGTCGAGGACGTCAGCGTCGACGGCAACACGCTGCGCGCCCAGGTGGACAGCGAAAGCCTCGGGGAACTCATCCGGGTGCTCGGCGACGCCGGCGTGCGCAGCCTTGTCAGCCAGCCGCCGACACTCGAAGAACTCTTCCTGCGCCACTACAACGTCGCCGACGGTCAGCGCGACCACAACGCGAAGAAGGTGGCGACGCTATGAGCACCGCAACCCTGGATCGGCCACACCGTCCGGCCTATCCGGCGCCGCGGGCCGGTTCCAACTTCTCCGGCACGCTCGGGATGCTGCGGCTTTACCTGCGGCGCGACCGAATCTCGTTGCCGCTGTGGGTGTTGCTGCTTTCGGTACCGCTGGCCAGCGTGTACGTCGGAAGCATCCTGAAGGTCTACCCCACCGAGGCCGCCCGAGCCGGGTTCGCGGCCTCCATCATGGCCAGCCCGGCCCAGCGCGCGCTCTATGGCCAGATCTACAACACCAGCCTTGGGGCGGTAGGCATTTGGAAGGCCGGGATGTTCCATTTGCTCATCGCGATAGCGGTCATCCTCACCGTGATCCGGCACACCCGCGCCGACGAGGAGACCGGCAGGACCGAACTGATCGACTCGACCGCGGTCGGCCGGTATGCCAGCCTCACCGCGGCGCTGATGTTGTCGTTCGGCGCGTCGATTGCCACCGGCGCGATCGGCGCGGCGGGATTGCTCACCACCGACATCCCGGCCGCCGGGTCGCTCGCTTTCGGGGCGGCGCTGGCAGGCTCCGGCCTGGTGTTCACCGCCGTGGCCGCGGTTGCCGCACAGCTGTCGCCGAGCGCACGATTCGCCCGGGGTTTCGCGTTCGCCGTGCTGGGCGCCGCGTTCACGCTGCGCGCCATCGGTGATGCCGGCTCCGGGACGCTGTCGTGGCTCTCGCCGCTGGGGTGGTCGCTGCAAGTCAGGCCGTATGCAGGCGATCGCTGGTGGGTCCTGCTGCTGCATCTGGCCACGACGGCGGTGCTCACCGTGGTGGCCTATCGACTGCTCGCCGGCCGCGATGTGGGCGCCGGACTGATCGCCGAACGCGCCGGTCCCGGCACCGCCGGAACGGGGCTGCGGAGTGTCTTCGGGTTGACGTGGCGGCTGGACCGCGGCGCGCTACTGCTGTGGACCGTCGGCCTGGGTCTGTACGGCCTCCTGATGGGCAGCGTGACGTACGGCATCGGCGACGAGCTTGGCGATAGCACGATCGCGCGTGACATCGTCGCGCGGATGGGCGGCACCAGCGCGCTGGAGCAAGCCTTCATCGCGGTGGCGTTCACTATGCTGGGCATGGTGGCCGCCGCGTTCGCCGTCTCGCTCACCTTGCGCCTGCACCAGGAAGAGGCGGCCCAGCGAGCCGAGACGACGTTGGCTGGCGCGGTCTCCCGCACTCGCTGGCTGGCAAGCCATTTGGTGGCAGCTCTGGGCGGATCCGCGGCGGCGATGCTGGTTGCCGGTCTGGCAGCCGGTCTCGTATACGGAACTGCGGCCGGCGATATCGCCGGCAAGCTGGCCATCGTTGTCGGCGCCGCGGCCGTCCAGCTGCCCGCCGTCTGGCTGCTT